>Ga0209694_1000071_pt1 | contig 182809 bp, 175 predicted proteins | sample GluameincwithD2O_FD_187499 | JGI IMG/M metagenome (GOLD analysis project Ga0209694, IMG submission 187499) | Mouse cecum microbial communities from Vienna, Austria - Glucosamine amended microcosms incubated with D2O (SPAdes) (version 2) | ecosystem: Host-associated > Mammals > Digestive system... | reverse complement strand
TGCTGTATGCAATTGGCCGAAATATAAACAAATATCATCGATTCCTTCATGGAAAGTTGAAAAAATTCGAAGGAAAAATAGATGAGAAAACAGCATAAAAAAGAGTTCGTAAAAAAGAAAACGGATGTTTTTTTTGTGTGCACAAAAATAATAATGAAGAGCTAAAATAAAGAGGATAAGAAGAATCCCTCGGGGAAATAGGTGTGATAAATCACTGGATTCCCGAGGGATTCTTCTTTTTTGTTCTAAAAAGGGGAAAAATCGCTATTTCCCGACAGCCCCTCTTTGAAACAAAAAGTTTTACAAAAGCTATACGCTGCTTCCCAAGGGAAGAAAATCATTTCCAACTACATAGAGATTCTTCGATATCTTCTCTGCCGCCTCTTTTAGCGGGGGAAGATATTGGATGAGCTCTTCTACATTTTCTAAACTGATAAATCCGCTGAACGAAAGTGCGGCAATAACATTTCCTTCCGGATCGCGGACAGGAACCGCAATGCAGCTTCCGTTCTCAGTAGATTCTCTGTCGTCAAATGCATATCCACGTTTGGCGGTCAATCTTAATTCCTTCCAAAATTCCTCAGGATTCGTGATCGTGCGGCTTGTCAGAGGCTTAAGCTCGCAGGCTTCTATGATCTGTTCTGCGTGGCTGATCGGCAGGTCGGAAAGGATCACTTTTCCGCCTGCGCAGGCGTAGATCGGCAGTTTTGAGTGCAGAGGCGGTACATAGTCGACGAAACTGTTCGTGCGAGACTGTTGTAAGATGACGACGTGAGTGCCCTCGCGCACCATTAGATTCATTGCTTTGTCATATTTTTGGGTGAATTGCTGCATAATAAAATTCGAAATATCCTGCAGGGCAAGATAGAGATTTGTCTTTTCTGTGACAAAGCTGATCTTCTGGCCGGTAATATAGCGATCGTCAGTTAATTGGAATACCCAACCCGACTTTTCTAGAGTTTTTAGGATGCGAAAAGCAGTTGAAGGAGTCAGTTCGCATTTTTTTGCAATATCATTTACACCAAGACGGCATCTGGAGGTTCTTAGCAGATCTAATACATGTAGTGCGCGTTCCACCATCTTGATTGTCTCAACCTCTTTTGAATTCTGTTTTTCCATGGTTATCCTTCTTTCTGGTGTTTCGATTCGGAATGTACATTTTGAAAAAAATGATAGTATTCTAGGGATATTATATTATGTTCTCTATTTTTTGTCAATCAGATAGGTGAGTAATACAAAAGATAATGTTGAATTTTGTGCAAAATATACAAAAATAGTAAATATTATACTTTTCTGTTGTATTTTATTGCGTTATATGATAATTTGAAATCGGAATAATTATTTCGAAAACTATAAACAACGTAAAAAGTAAAGAAGGAGAGAAAGAAATGAGACAAGAAAAACTGAACGGAATATATATTCCGGTAATCACACCATTTAACAAAGACGAGTCTGTTAATTTTAGCGCTATCAAAGAACTTGCGAAGTTCCTTGCAGAAAATGGCGTTACCGGAATCATTCCATCAGGAAGCACCGGCGAGATCACGGCGTTGGAAATGGATGAACAGATCGCGGTTAATAAAGCGTTTATCGAGGCAGGGCACGATAACGGGATTAAGGTAGTCGCTTCTACCGGGGCATACCGTACCTGCGATGTTGTCAAGATGTCCCAAGCGGCGGAAGCAGACGGGGCAGACGGGATCATGGCGGTTACGCCCTGGTATATGGCTCCAAATGAGAAGGAATTATTTGTCCACTATAAGACGATCCATGATGCGATCGAGATTCCTGTCATGCTGTACCATAATCCGTATTATTCTACATGCCTGATGAGCGATAAGTTTATGGCGAAGCTGTATAACGAGGGCTGTATCGACGCAGTGAAAGAGCGTCAGGCAGACGTCTTCCGTCAGCAGAACCTGCGTCATCTGACAGACGATAACTTTGGGATCTTCTATGGATATGATGTCTGTCCGGTGGAGACGCTAAGCTGTTGGAGCGACGGATGGGTCTGCGGTACAGGCAATCTGTTCCCGAAGGAGAACAGCGAGGTCTATCATCTGGCAAAAGCAAAGAAAGTGGAAGAGGCAATGGAGGCGCATACAAAGAAGATCCGTCCATATCTGCATCTTTTCTCAGAGGCAGATTCTAACGGAGATGTTCTCTGGCTTCAGATCATCAAGGAAGGACTAAAGCTGCGCGGCGTTGACGCGGGTTATTGCAGGAAGCCGGTTTTATCTGAACTGCCGGATGAGACGATGAAGCGGCTGAAAGATACGCTGAAAGAATATGGGTATCTTGCTTAGATAACTTACGTTTGTGTATGCCGGGTTAAAGGAGGAGTTCGGTTATGAAGATAAAGAAAATGATGAGTATATTATTGTGTATCACAATGTTAGGGATGCTGACGGCATGTTCGGGCGGCAGCGGCAGCGAGGATTCAAAAGATACAGAGCCAGATGCCGGTCAGAGCGGGAAGACTAAGATTACGATACTTCGTCCGGGAGATGAAGAAAAGGTTGCATCATTTATGGAACCTGCGGTAGAAGCCTTCGAGAAAGACAATCCGGATATTGAAGTTGAGATCATGTATGAGTCGTGGGCGGGATGGATCCAGACATATCCGACATATTTTGAGGCAGACACACAGCCGGACGTTATCTTCTGGTGGGACAATAAATTACATGATTCCTCTGCAAATCCGAAGCTGATCGATCTGGAACCATATCTTGGCGATGAGATCGTAGAGCGGATTTCAGACAGTGTATGGGATCTGGTAGAGGTGGGAGATCTGGAGGGGATCCGGTATATTCCAAGTTCTGTAGATACATTTGTCTTATATTACAATAAGGATGTGTTCCGGGAAGCGGGACTGGACCCGGATTCACCGCCGGCTGACTGGGATGAGATGCTGAAAGCCGCGAAGACAATCTATGAAAAAACCGGCAAGCCTGGCATTGGATGTCCGGCGATCACCGGATCCGAGGTATTGGAAGAGTTTGTGGGGCTGTTTATAAACCAGGCTTCAGATCAGGCGATACTTGATCCGGAGAGTATGCCGCTATTTGATACGGAAGAAGGGTTGCAGGCATTGGAATATGTAGAGAGCCTCGCCCCTTATTTCCAGACGTCTCCAACGGAGTATGGGCGTGGGGAATTACGTCCTCTGATCCGGGACGGCGAGATGGGAATGATGATCGACGGTCCCTGGGCAGTGAATACATTTGCGGAGGCTTTTGGCGCAGATCTTGACAGCAGCTCCATTGGAGTTGTAAATGTTCCGATCGCCGAAAATGGAAAGAAGATTACTTGGGCAGGTACGAATGGATGGATCGCGACACGTGGATCAACGGCGGAGGCTTCCGCGAAGCTGATCGAGTTTTTGATGAACCCGGAGCAATTGACGGCACATCATCTTGCCTATGGTTCCGCGCCTCTCTATGAATCGGAGTTTGATAATGAGGCGTTCCAATATGATTACTGGAAGGTTTTCTATGAAGAGGCGCAGAGTTGGACATTATATGGAATGATCGGAAAGAACAGCGCGACTCCCGGAGCATATTATACGGCGCTGGAGGAAGTATGGCAGAGGCTGATCCTGGGACAGGTTTCTGCGGAAGATGCGATGAAAGAAGCGGTCGCAAGCGTGGAAAATGTGACGAGCCGTAATCAATAAAGAACCATCGCAGAATCCATAAGACGGATGAGGATGCCCCATGCGGCAGCAGCGGATGCGGGCATCCTCACTTTTCAATGATTATATTTGGAGGTGATATTTTGAAAGCGATACAAAGAAAAAGACTGATTTTTTCGCTTGCGCCGCTGTTGGTGCTGTTAGCCTTTGTGTATGCTTACCCTTTGCTGAACGTTTGCATAAGTGCTTTTCGCGGATACACAGGAGCCAGCGCCGGGACGTTTGTCGGGTTGAAGAATTTTTCGATCATAAAGGCAGATATTCCTAAGACAGTTCTTACCACTTTGATCTGGACATTCGGTTCTGTGATCCCGGCAATGGTGTTGGGGCTTGCCCTGGCGCTGCTGTGCAACCAGGGGTTCAGAGGGAAAAAGGTTGTTGTAGCGGTCAATCTGCTGCCTTATGCGATCCCCCTGATCATAGTCGCCTCATGCTGGCGCTTTGTCTATAACCCGGACTTCGGCGTAGTGAATGTCCTGCTGAAGAAATTGGGGGTGATAGAAGAATCTATCAGTTTCTTAAGCTTTGAAAATGCGCTGGCATCCGTAATCCTTGCACGTATCTGGAGGGCGGCGCCGTTTGCATTTATGAATTATTATTCGGCGCTTACGACCATACCGGCAGACGAGTATGAGGCGGCGCGTGTGGACGGTGCGGGAACCGTTCAGTGCTTTTTTCATATAACACTTCCGAATCTGAAGACGATCACCTCAAGTACATTGACCGTTTTAACAGTATGGACGTTCCTTGTATTTGATATTATATACGGCATGACAGGAGGCGGGCCGGTTGACGCGACAAAGACCATTTCCATGCGTATATATCAGGAAATGTTCAGCATGAAGAATATGGGGACTTCTTCTGCATGGTCTCTGATCGCAATTACGATTCTTGTCATCATTACCTGTTTCTACTGGAGGTTTATGGATAGGGAGGAAGTATCATGAAACGTAAGAAGATATTGGGGAAGACACTCACCTTTGTATTGTCTGTTTTATTTTGTGTGTTTGCACTGCTTCCGATCTATACGGCTGCGATCATTGCGCTGACGCCGTATTCGAATCTGTTGGAACCGCAGTTGTTTCCGCATTATTTTGAGTGGCAAAACTTTGTGGATGCATTTGTGCTGATGAGATCGAAGCTTCTGAACAGTTTTATCTACGCTGCCAGCGCGACTGTGCTGACGACGGTGATCTCTGTGCCGGCTGCCTTCGCGCTTGCCAGATATCAGTTCAAACTGCGAAGGTTCATACGCTTCATGCTGCTGCTCACACAGATGATGGCGGGAATCGTCATTCTGCCGGCTTTATACAGGATGTTTCATACGCTGGGAATGCTGGATTCTCCGTTTGTCCTGATCATCGTCTATACCGCGGTCAACCAGGCGCTTGTGGTGACGATCCATTATGGATATTTTGCATCTCTTCCGAAAGAGCTTGACGAGGCGGCTGCAATTGACGGCTGTAATTATCTTCAATTACTGACAAGGGTGATCATCCCGATCAGCGGGGCGGGAATTGCCGTAGGCGCAATCTTTGTGTTCGTAAATTGTTACAATGAATTTGTAATTCCGTTGTTCCTGCTGTCGAATGTGAATGATTATCCATTGACGCTGACGGTATACAGTCTGTTATCAGATACGACCATACGCTGGCATATCATGGCGGCAACCTCGATCATCGGAATCATTCCGCCGGTGCTGATCTTTACTCTGTTCCAGAATTACATTATCAAAGGGGTGACGTCAGGAGCGGTGAAAGGCTGATCAAATTTCAGGAGGGAAAGAGATGGAACAGATTTTAAACGCCGCCTTTATCGGATGCGGCGCCATTGCACAGAAAAAGCATCTCCCGATTTCAAAGGCAGATTGCCATATTCATATCAAGATGCTTTACGACAGGAATATACGGGCGGCAGAATATTGTAAGACAGAATTTGGTTCGAAAGATACGGTAATTGCAAAGGATGTGGAAGAGATTTTTGCCAGCAGTACGATTGATCTTGTGTTCATCGGGACTCCGAATAGTACACATGCAAAGTACGCTGTTTCCGCATTGGAGAGCGGAAAGCATGTGATCTGCGAAAAGCCGATGGCAGTATCGTCAGAGGAAGCAAAGCGTATGCTTTTGGCTTCGCAAAAATATAAAAAGATGCTCCACATATCATATCAAAATCGTTATACGAAGCAGGCTCAGTATGCGAAGCGTCTCTTTGAAGAGGGTGTGATCTCGGATATTTATTATGCGAAAGCCTACGCTTTGCGGCGGCGTGCGCTTCCCACATGGGGCGCCTGCCTGGATCAGAATATCCAGGGAGGAGGCCCGCTGATCGACATTGGTTCACATTCCATAGATCTTGCCTTATGGCTGTCGGGGTGTGAAAGACTTTGCTATGCGGCAGGTATGACATACCGGCAGATCGCGAAACGGGGAAGCAGGGCAAATCTATGGGGAGAGTGGGACGTGGATGAGATTTCAATAGAAGACAGTGCGTTTGGATTTGTTATGATGGAAAATGGGATGACCCTGTCGGTCGAGACGGCGTATGCGCTTAACACGGATAAGGAGTTAGAAGCAAGCGTCGATCTGTTTGGTGCGGACGCAGGCATTGTCTTAAGAGAGACAGAAGGGATTCGTTTGATACATGAAACAGGAGGGCGGATGTGCGTAACTTCGGATAAGTTAGATGAGACGCGCCGTTCCCTGACTCCGCGCGGTCATGTCATGACGCCGGCAGAAGCAGAGCATGAGGCTTTCATGAAATGGCTGCTGGAAGGAAAGGTCTATGATCCGGGAGTGGAGCAGGCTTTTATGACGGTTCAGATCGTCGAGGGGATATACCGGTCTGCCATGCAGAAGGAGCCGGTTTATTTTTCGTAAAATGAGAATGGGTTTTCGGAGGAGAATTATGCAAAAAATTGAGATACCGTGGGGACAGTGGTACGAACAGTCTGTCCGGATCTTATCGTTTCCGGATGACTGGGAAGTCCATGTATGCAGAATGAAAGAAGCACAAACGCTGTCAGGACAGCAGATTGCCGACAGGCTGGATCATCCGGTCGGAACAAAGACGTTAGAGGAACTGGCGGCAGGCAGAAGAAGCGCCTGCATTATTATAGACGACATCTCAAGACCGACAAGAGGAGAAGCGCTGTTACAGCCGATCATAGAGAAACTGACGGCTGCAGGCATGGAATACTCGCAGATCAAGGTCTTGCTGGCGCTTGGAGGGCACCGTCCCATGACCAGGCAGGAAATGACGATGAAAGTCGGAAAATGGGTGATAGACCGTGTGGCGGTGCTGAACCACTCGCCTTTTTCAAAGGATCTCGTTACGGTAGCGGACGACAGGCAGATCATCAAGATCAACAGGCATTATATGGAGGCTGAACTGAAAATTGCTGTCGGATGCATCGTTCCGCATACACTTGCGGGATATTCCGGCGGTGCGAAGGCAGTGATCCCAGGAATCGGCGGGATAGAGACCCTGCATAGTAATCATACGCTTGTCTATGAAGATAAGAGCAAAAGCATGTCATTTAAGACGAGTACCTGCGATCCGGATAACCCGATGCGCAGGAACATGGAAGAGATCGTCGGTAAAGTGGGTCTGGATTTTATCTGTAATGTTGTGCTGAATGACCGGATGGAGACGGCAGATGTATTTGCAGGCCATTTTGTGAAGGCGCACAGGGCGGCGTGCGAAAGAGCGGAGGAGCTTTTAAGGACAAAGCTGGTTCCCGATGCGGATATTGCCGTATTGTCAGCGTATCCAAAAGATACGGAATATTCACAGATCGGAACCTGCTTTGCCGTGCTCGGGCACCATAAAGAGCGGTGTATCCGGCGGGACGGTACGATCATTGCGATGACTGCGGCAAGTGAAGGAGCGGGGTTCCACGCGTTGTTCGGTCCAGGGATGAGCTTATTTTCCCCTCACGACGATAATATTCCGCCGCAGGAGCTTGGCGGGATAGAGACGATGATCTATTCGGACGGAGTATCGGCGGTGGATATCGGGCAGTTCTATACAGGGCAGATCCCTTTGGTTTTAGGAGACTGGGAAGCTGTCCTTGGGCGGTTAACGGAGAAATTCAAAGATAAGAAGCCAGTTGTTGCAGTTTATCCTATGGGAGCGGTACAGATTGGGCATTTTGATGAGAAAGAAGAGGGTGAATATGAGTAGGCAGTTTGATGTCGCCATTATAGGCGGCGGAGTGATAGGAAGCGCTGTTGCCAGAGAGCTTTCCCGCTATAAGCTGAGTATCTGTGTGCTTGAAAAGGAGCTAGACGTATGTAACGGTGTCAGTGGACATAATACGGGGCTTCTGCATTCGGGGATCCTGCACAAAGCAGGGACGCTAAGGACGGAGTGCTGCAAAGAAGGGAATGCAGAGTTTGAACGAGTGGCGGAGGAATTGGACGTGCCGTTTCGAAGATGCGGGAAATTTATCGTCGCTTTCGGAGAGGAAGAGAAGAAGCGTCTTGTTTCCTTTTATCATAGAGGCATTGAGAATGAGATCCCCGGGATAACTATGCTGACTGGGGAGGAATTAAGAGAGAAAGAACCAAATGCGAAAGGGGATCATGCGATCTATATTCCATCGGCAGGTATCCTCTGTCCATTTACTTATACGATCGCGCTGGCGGAAAATGCGGCAATGAATGGGGTGACGTATCTGTTCGGCAGCGAAGTGACCGGACTTGCTTATAAAGAGAAAAATTATGAGATCCGGACACAGCAGGGGATCCTAATGGCGCGTTGGATCGTGAACTGCGCCGGGCTCTATGCGTATAAGTTTTCTGCAATGCTGGGATTTGGGGAATATAAGCCCGACCGTGTCAAAGGAGAATACCTGATCCTGGACAAACATGTAGGCAGTGAACTGTCGCGTCCGATCTATCCGACTCCAAATGAATACGGCGCCTTTGACGTGCATGTGACGCCGACGATCGACGGAAATATCCTTGTGGGACCGACGATTGAAAATATCGGATCCGGGATCGACTATGATGCCACGGAAGGGATGATACGTCATCTTGGAGAGAAGGGGAAAGAATTATTTTCTTATACGAAGCGGGAGTATTATATCCGGAATTACGCAGGTGTATTTCCGTCTCTGAAGAATCCGGAATCAGACGAAGAGTTGGATTTTCAGATCCAGACAAAGGAAAGCATTCCCTGCGCGGTAAATGTTGTGGGAATCAATTCGCCGGGACTTACCAGCGCGCTGCCGATCGCAAGAAGGGTGGCGGAGAAGATTAAGGAACGTGAAAAACTGGCTGTTAATCGGGCATACGATCCCAAGCGTAAAGGGATCATCCGCTTTGGAGCGCAGAGCGAAGAGGGAAAGAGGCGGCTGATCGAGGAGGATGCGGACTATGGCGAGATCTATTGCCGGTGTGAATGCGTGACAAAAGCAGAGATTAAGCAGGCAATGCATAACATCCTGGGAGTCAGTACGGTCAGCGGGATCAAATACCGGACCCGCGCGACTATGGGACGCTGCCAGGGAGGATACTGTGAGACGCGGATCGCATCCTTGCTTCAGGAGGAATTGGGCAAAGATAAGAAAGAGATCGTGCTGAATAAAAAGGACGCGTATATGTTCACGGGGGAGGTGAAGCCATATGAGGAAGCATGAGGTGGTAATTATCGGCGGTGGACCTGCGGGACTTGCGGCGGCAGTGGAGCTTAGAAAGCAGGGGATCAAGGATATCCTGATCATCGAACGTGAGAAACAATTAGGCGGGATCTTGCGGCAGTGTATCCATGACGGGTTCGGGCTGACACGCTTCGGCGAAACGCTGAGCGGACCGGAATACTCCCAACGGTTCATAGACCAGGTGAAGGAACTTCAGATCCCGTATATTACGAATGCAACGGTGATCAGCCTGAAAGAGCAGAAGATCGTGACGGCGGCAACTCGCGGCGGATTACTGCAGATACAGGCAGAAGCGGTGATACTGGCAATGGGATGCAGGGAACGCACAAGGGGAGCGCTTGCGATTCCGGGTTCCCGTCCGGCAGGAATCTATAATGCCGGCGTCGCACAGAGTTATATCAACCTGTTTAATACCATGGTCGGAAAAGAAATTGTGATCATGGGTTCCGGAGATATCGGGTTGATCATGGCGAGACGTCTGACACTGGAGGGAGCACATGTAAAAGCTGTGTTTGAAATATTGCCGTATCCAAGCGGTCTTCCTCGCAATATCAAGCAATGTCTGAACGATTACGATATACCGCTTTATTTAAGCCATTCTGTGACGCGTGTGAAAGGCGGGGCGCGTGTGGAAGGGATTACTGTGGTGCAGGTGGATGAGAAGATGCAGCCGGTGCCTGGAACCGAAAAAGAGTTTTCGTGCGATACGTTGATCCTTTCGGTGGGGCTTATCCCGGAAAATGAGCTTTCCTTAGAGGCAGGCGTGGTTCTTGACGCCAGGACAAAGGGAGCGGTGGTGGATGAGAATTATCAGACGTCGGCGCCGGGAATCTTTGCAGCAGGAAACGTACTGCATGTACATGATCTTGTAGATTTTGTGTCCCAGGAAGCAGAACGTCTTGCAAAGAGCGCAGCACAGTATCTAAGGAACGGCGGATTACATGCCTGCAATGTTATCGTGGGTTCGGACCAATGGATCGGACATGTGATCCCGCAGAAGGTCAGTGGAACGAAGGACTTTGAACTGTCGTTACGCGTGCGAAGACCGATGAGGCAATGCCTTGTGACGGTTCGGCAGGGTGAAGAAGTATTGAAAAGGGTTACATTCCCAAAAGCAGCTCCGGCTGAAATGATCCAATTTGAGGTCCCGGCAGAAAAGATGACGGCAGGGAAGAAAATCGAGGTGTTCGTAGATGAAGTATGAAAAAGCTGACAAATATATTACGTGCATTGTATGCCCGAATGGGTGTGAGGTAGAAGTGAAGCAAAACGGAGATTCCATTTCGGTTTCCGGAAATAAATGCAAACGCGGGGAAGTGTATGTAGTTCAGGAGTTGACAGATCCCAGACGGACCATTTCGACTACCGTTCCTATTTCCAATGGGGAACTGCCGCTTTGCAGTGTGCGTCTGACGAAACCGATTCCGAAGAAAGAAATCTTCCGTGTCATACAGGAGATCCGAAGGATACGTCTGACTGCACCGGTGAAGATCGGTCAGGTTGTAATAGAAGATGTGTGCGGGCTTGGCAGTGATGTGATCGTCACGAAAGAGATGGGGTAAGAGACAGGGGTGTCATTTATGACACCCCCGTTTTTATCCTGATATGTTATATCTGCTCAAGTACCGTCTGCACCGTCTGCGCAAGCACCGCCATATCAATCGGCTTGGCGGCATGGGCGTTCATCCCGGCGTCTAACGCTTCGCGGATATCCTCGGCAAATGCATTGGCGGTCATGGCGATGATCGGGATCGTAAGCGCCGACGGATGAGAGAGATTACGGATCGCCTTGGTTGCCTCATAGCCATTCATGAGCGGCATCTGCACATCCATAAGTATCAGATCATATTGCCCGACAGCAGAACGCCCGAAGGCATCTACGGCAAGCCTGCCGTTCTCATAGATCTCACAGGTGGCGCCTTCCATGTCAAGAAGCTCGGTCAGGATCTCTGCATTGATCTCATTATCCTCAGCTACGAGAATATGCATTCCCTCCAGGATATTCTGCTTATCAGAGGGGTCTGTCTCCGGATGCTGATGCGGTTTTCGCTCCTGATCGCCGATCTGTAGTTCCAGGTCGACGGTAAATACGGAGCCTTTCCCTTTCTCGCTCTCCACGGTGATCTTTCCGCCCATCAGATCCAGAAGATTCTTGGTGATCGCCATGCCAAGGCCGGTTCCCTGGATCTTATTGGTTACGCTGTCTTCTTCTCTGGTAAATGCCTGGAAGATCTTTTTGACATATTCCGGGCTCATGCCGTATCCGTTATCGGCAACGATGAAACGGAAATGTGCCAGTGTTCGGGCGTATTGCTCCAATTCCTGGATCGTGAAGGAGACATGTCCGCCCTCGGGCGTGTATTTGACCGCATTGGACAAGAGGTTTAGAAGAATCTGGTTCAGACGGAGCTTATCCATCACTACCTGCTCATGCTTAAGATCCTTTATGATAACCTCAAATACATGCCTCTTTGATTTCATCTGCGGACGGATGATAGAGTCAATATTTTCGATCAGGTCTGACATATTCTCATCCGTAAGGTTCAGGACGGTCTTGCCTGCCTCGATCTTGCTGATGTCCAGGATGTCGTTGATCAGTCCCAGCAGATGCTGGCTGGAGGAAGAGATCTTCCGGGTATATTCCAGTACCTTCGCCGGATTGTCTGCATCCCTGGAAAGAAGGGATGCAAAACCGACGATGGCGTTCATAGGCGTCCGGATATCATGGCTCATATTGGACAGGAAGGAACTCTTGGCGCGGTTCGCCTCTTCTGCGATCTTAAATGCCTGTTCCGCGGTCTCTTTGGAACGCGCCAGCATGGCGTTGGATTCCTCAAGCTTTGCATTCATCTCTTCCTGACGGCGGAGGTTTTCCTGTTCCTGCCAGAACAGTCGGATACTGCTCTGCTGCCTGATGATGGAGACCACAACCAGGATCAGCATAGCCACCAGGATGAGCGACAGCAGAAGAAGCATCCGGATCACGGCGCCCATCATTTCCACGGTTCCGGAGGCGACATATTTTGCCGGTATCAAAAAGAGCAGGAGCGTGTCATATGCTTCCAGGGAGGTAAGGCAGTAGTAATACTCCGTGCCGTTGTATCTGAAATTCGTGCTGAGAGGATCTTTTTCGGTAAGAGCCTCTCTGATATCCGGGTACTCCTGTCCCTCCATATCCTCCAGTACTTTAAGCACATTGTAGGAGTGGATGGTATTTTCCTCGGTGATATTGTCGTGCATCCGTGTGCCGTTGCTTTTCAGGATATAGGTTTCGTTGTGGCTGCCGTAAGCGGCACTGTCATAGTATTCGGACAGAGTGTGTATGTCTTTTAACAGGATAATATGAGTAAAAACGACCGCTGTATCCCCGCCGGTCTCGATGGGTGTGTCAAGCTTCTGCACAAATGCCCAGAAATTGCTGTCGTAGAAGCGGGATTCTGTGATAAAGGTATAACGGGATCCGCCCCCGGATATCCGGTCGAGATCGGACCAGACTCCATGCTTCCCCTCTGCATCATAACAGTTTCCCTGGCTGTCAAGCAGCATGAACAGGGAACTGAACTGATCTGTCTCCAACAGCTGTTCCACGTCTCCGATGAAACGCGCCATATCCTCGACGGAGTTGAAGTTCTCATATTCCAGGGCGTTCACTGCCGTAGTCAGATAATTCCAGTGGAAGTTCAGCGCATTGTCAAGGTTTGCTCTTACCTGAGAGGTGATCTCATTCAATTGTGTCGTGCGTTCTTCAAAAATCCGCGCTTGCAGGTATTTGGTGAAATAGCTGCCGCCGATCAGCAGGAACAGCAGCAGGCAGACGGCAAGCGCTGCCGGGAACGCGATATGATAGGTTTTCTTGAGGGGTTTCATCCGTTCATCCTCACTTTCTTGTTCTTGACACAGGATCCATTACAGATGAAGCGTAATGTAATCTGTAGGTGCGGCAAGCTGTCTGCCGTTCATCAGACGGTCTGAAATGATCTGCTCATAGGCAAGTTCGGATTTTGTATATTTGGTAATGCCTGCCGACTTAAGCGCTTCTTTCTGCATCAGGACCTCATTGCCAAGTATTGCCGCAGAATAGATTTCGTCCGGTTTTAGTTCTTTTCCTTCTATGGTCAGCTTATCAAGGGCATAGCCGGTGTCCGTCTTGTGGATCTCCATCTCAAAACCGCTGGACACATAGAGAGAGGAGTCGTTGATGACAGAGCCTCTCTTTTTGGATGCCGTCAGGACATAGCTTAAGTAATCGTGCATCTGTGCGCCGGTCATCTCGCACAAAAGGATGTCGATGGATTCACCCATCGTCAGGAAGCGCAGTTCTTCTTCGGTATAATCTCCGGCATGGATATCCCCGGAGACATTGATCGACTGGCCGGTCAGCAGTTGTGTGCCCAGTTCCTCGCGCACCGAATTCATGACCGCGGACGCCGCCGGGCTGCCTTTTGCCGGATCGAAGGTATAGGAGTAACCGGTATCAATATGGACTTTTGCCGCCGGTTTCTTGTCTCTTTTCTTCATTGTCTCATTGAAGGCGCAGAATGCAGACCGTGCGTCAGGATATTCGCCGGTGATCATTCCCTGGACCACCTGACTGGAGACAGAGAACATATCGGCGGAGGCGAGACGGATATACAGCCGGTTACTGTCAATGTATGGCCGGATATGCTTCATCATGGGCGAGAGCGAGAAATTGGCTTCGCTCGTATATGCGATCATATCCTCGCCGGTTGCAATGTATCTAAGCCCTTCGGGCTCTGTCATGGTTTCTAGAATGTCGCAGATCAGCGCTTTGCGGCCATGTTCTTCCTGTGCCTTTGCGGCAACCTGAAAAGCCGGATATGTCAGATACCAGTTGTTGTCCGGCGTATCTCCAAAATAAGGCATCATCACGGATCCATCCGCCGCGCCGTAACGGGTTGCCTCGGCGCTGGTGCCCCGCATCATGGCTGTCTCCTGGTTCTGATATGCACGGTATACATCCACGACATCCGTCTCCAGATCGGAGGCGTCGATCCCGGTATATTGGATAAATTCCTGCATTCGTTCAAAGACCGGCATCCAGACCTCTTCGCTTAGCTCGCTGGTCTGCCCGCTTTCGTACTGCTGCCGCCATTCTCTGCCTTCCTGTGAGGTCAGCTGCTGAACAGAGAGCCCTTGCAGGATCTCCATACAGGTGTAGTCCGCCGAGAAGTTGGAGCGGAAGGGACGGACCCCAAACTTCTTAAGTGCGATACATGCATCCGTAAATTCCTGATAATTCGTGGGAAGGCTGATATTATGGTCTGCCAGCAGCGATTCGTTGACGATGATGCCGTCAACCTCCGCACAGACCGGCAGCCAGTTCAGCGTGCCGTCGCTGTATGTGTAACTGCGCAGATAGGACTGGTGGAAGGCGCCCGCCGCCCTGGAATCACTCAGATCCATCAGATCGTCTTTAAAAGACGCCACGTCTCCCAGGGAAAAACGCCGTACCGTAAGGATATCGGGCAGCTTCCCTTTCTCCGCCTGAAACCGGTAATAATCTGTGGAATTCGTGATCACATAGAATTCAAAGTCTACATCCGGAAATGCCTTCTGTAAATATGGCCCGTAATTTTCAGTAAGTTCATCACTCCAGAATGCGACCGAGACTTTATTGTCTGTCGTATTCTTATCGGATTCCCTGCCGCATCCGGCAACAAGAGATAATAGAAAGATACCCGTCAAAAGCAGTGTGATCCATTTCTTTTTCCTCATAGCAGTTCCATCTCCTTTTTCTTGTTCTCCCGCTCTTTACAATGCCTTTCCATTATCCGGGATGCCTGCTTATTTCCATGGGTTCCCGTCCGGAGAGACGGTTCCTTGTTCTTTCAGCCAGGCAGTCAAAAAGTCTTTCATAGAGCCTTTGTGAGTCTGGTGCGGATATTTCTCTGCGGTTTCTTCTGTGTATCCATCTAATAAGAATGCGACCTGATAGTCCTCATCGTCTTTTAATTCGGCGCCGCCTTTCGTCACCAGAAGATAGGGAAAGGGATTGTGGTCGCCTGCCGCGTCAAAACCTGTCTTGGCGAGCTCCTTTGCCTCGGCTCCGGTCATGGACATGACGGTGTATTCCCCGTCGGTTCCGGGACAGATGGTCGAGACGATATCCTGGTTGATCTTCCCGGCATAGAGCTTTCCGGTAATGCCGGAACTGATCTCCACGCCTCCCTCGTGAAACTCACCCAGAGGAATCATGGCGGCGTCTGCACCGGACTGGCTGCCCAGCGCCTTGCCGACCAGCCTGCCGGTCTCTTCCAGGGTGAAATCTTCCGTACTTTCGCAGAAATAAATGTGATCGGACTGATCCAGATGCTGCTGCATCAGTTCATCCATCCGGGCAATGCATTTTGTCCCGTCCATATCGTTCTCCGAGCGCAGCCACTCCTTATATGCCTGCCCGATATCGGGGAGAACGGGTTCCCATCCCGTGTAGGTCATAGGAAATGCCCTGCCTTCCAGGAAAGCCTGGTGTGCGTCGTAGATCAGAGCATCCTCTGGAACAACGGTACTGTTCAGCGTGCTCATCACGCATGGGGTCGTCTCGTCGATAAATGCCGCCTGCCCTTCCTCAGAATAGACCAGGGAGAGCAGCTTTACCGCATCCTCAAGCTTCTTTTCATTTCCCGGCTCGGTAAGGCGGCTGCTGAGCCCGAAATAGAAGGATGGGTTGTACATGTAGATATTCTTACCGCCGTCTTTGCTGATAAACGGCATCATCCCCAGCTTATCGCCGGTCTCCGGAAATTCGGTGATATTGACCGTCTGCACGGCTGTGCAGAATACAGCCTGACGGTTTCCGAGATAGGAGAGGAGCAGTTCCGGGTTATTAATGTCTTGCGGATCGGTGTGGAACATGCCGATATCCATATACTGCTTCACATAGTCCATGGTGCCTTCCCATCTTCCCTTTGCCGCAGCGTCCCCCGCAAGGAAGTCCTGTTCCCACTTGACACCCTCAAAGGTTGTGAACCAGTCCGTCTTGGCAAGATTGAATACGGTGGAAAACGGGCCTCCCGTAAGCTGCGTGCCTACTACGCCGGGAATCAGCCCTTCCTGCCGGATCTCCTCGCACAATGCCTTTAATTCGGCAAAATCAGAAGGAACCTCCCACTTATGTTCCTCCATCAGTGTCTTATTGTAAAAGATCCCGTACATGGCATAATTGACGGGCAGAAGATAAACTTCTCCGTCCAAAGAGATCTGATCCAGAACAGAAGTAGGAAGATCGTTGATAAAAGGATATCCGGAAAGATCGACCAGGTGTTCCTTCGCCAGATCTTTATCCAGTATCTGGGAGGTAATAAAGATATCCGGAATATCGCCGGCGCGCATCTGCGCCCAACTATAGCCGGTACGGTTGCCCCCGGTATAAGATATGAATTCCAGTTCAATGTCGGGATATTTCTCTTTTGCCAGTTCCAGGAATTTCTGGTGTGCGCTGTAACCGCCCCAAGTTTCCCAGGTCAGGGCGCCGCTGTCGGTATCCGAAGCCTCGTCAGAAGAACTGCCGCAGCCGGACAACAGAAGTAACGATGCCGCAAGAAGCGCCGCAAGGCATCGTCTATGCTTCATCATCACAGGGAATCATCTCCTTTCAATGCAGATCCCTTTTCGGAGCAGACAGATTCTGTCCGGAAAAGGATAACGGTGATAGAATATATTTTACACCAGTAAAATAGGAAAAACAATATATTGTTTATCAGAATTGTGATCCGCGGCAGGTGTCGTTTATCTAAAAATAACGGGACAGATATTAAGGAGTATGCTACAATGAATAGGGTCAAGGACGCCACGGATGCAGATCGTCTCAGGCGTACAAAGGCGTGGGTAAGGGGTGGAGAAGAAGTTATGAATATATATACGGCGACATTTTACAATTTAATCTCAATGCTCATATATTCTGCGGGGATAGTCTATGTGGGCAGGGTACTCTTAAAAAAGAAATTCCCGGACAGAAGACACTTGGATCTATTCAAAATAATCCTGTTCGTGTTGCTGTTCTTTTCTGTCGCGGCGTTCGGTGCATTTCTCTATGAAAATGGATTTATGGCGTTGATTGCCGTAAATCTGGGGGAGCCTTATCTGATGATGTTCCTCAATATGCTTCTGGTCAGGATGATTTTTGGGGAAAGCTTCCGTATATGCTGGGGCATCGCTGTCTTTACCTATGTAGTGCTGTTTTTCGCACAGTCGGTCAGTATGTCGTTTGCGTCAAAGAATGTTTTTAATGTGGGTATTATGCGGCAATTGATAGAATATTTGTTTTTTAGATTTATTCTTAGTTGTCTGGTATTTGTTGCGGTTTTGTTCCTTCTGCATAAAATGAACGCAGGAGATGCATATAGACAGTGGATGGAAAATAGTGGAATCTGGACGTCGGGAATGATATTGTTAAGTGTCTGCCCGATCCTGCTTTTTGTACTTTCAAACTGGTTTAATCATAGAGGAATGAAAGGGACCAGCAGCACACTGCCGTCCGCGTCCATGTTGATCGCAATACTGTTTATCCTTCATTACAAAGGGCGCGAAGAATTGCAGAGAAAGGCTTATGCGGCGCAGCAGCTCAATATCCGGCAGCAGAATGCTTATATTGAGACGTTAGAGGGGATGCAGGAGGAGATGCGTTGTTTCCGGCATGATTTCAAGAATATGACGGCAGGAATGTATCTTCAGGCGAAGGAAGAAGGTTTTGCGGAAATTTCGGATTTTATCCAGGAGATGACGGATGATTTTGAGAGCCAGATCGGCGGACAGATCCGAAAGATGTCGCAGCTTCACAATGTGCATATCATGGAGATAAAAGGGCTTCTTCTTGCCAAATTGACGGAGATGGAGAAGGAAGGGATCGCCTGTCGGTTAGAGGTATTTGCTCCGGTTGAATCTGTAGAATGCAGGACGACGGATCTGTGCAGATGTCTTGGGATTCTTGTTGATAATGCGATGGAAGAGGTCAGGGGACATGCGGACGGGAGTGTGCATATTATGATCAGCTGTATGGAGGAATGGACGACATTCAGGGTGAGGAATACGCTGTTCCATACGGTGGATTTCAGTAAGATATGGGAATCGGGATATTCGACGAAGGGCGCGGGGCGCGGGATCGGCCTTGCCAGTTACAAGAAGATCTTAAGGGATTATGATCATGTGTTTTTTGCGGCGGCGGTAGAGGATGGGGATTTTATTCAGGAGCTTCGGATCCTGGGCAGGAATGCGGATATTTCCGGCGGGAAATAAAGGGCAAGCCTGGATAATTCATCAAGAATATGGCTGGAGATCAGGAACGTGATCGGATGCTTTTGGTTGAGCCTTAATATGAGTTCACGTATCTCGATAATTCCCTGGGGATCCAGTCCGTTGACCGGTTCGTCCAATATGAGGAAATTCTGGATCGCCTGCCAGTGCGGCTGCTATGCCAAGCCTCTGACGCATACCAAGAGAGAAGTTTTTCACTTTCTTTTTGCCGGTATGTTCAAGCCCTGTTATTTTCAGAATATCATTAAGTCCGTCGTAAGACGGAAATCCGAGAATATGGTATTGAATTTTAAGATTCTCCTCTGCCGTCATATCCAGATAAATAGAGGGAGTTTCTACGATCGCGCCCATTCTTCTGCGGGATTTCCAGATATCTTTATATAATCCATAAAATAAGCCTCCTTTTCGTTGATACTGACATTTTATCTGCAAATGGTAAAGAAAGCAGTAAAGGAAAGGGTAAAGATATGGTAAATATTTAGCCTTGTCTCATTTTAAATCCGATTCCCCAGACCGCTTCGATATAATCCCTGCCGGTTACTTCCCGGAGCTTTTTCCTCAGATTACTGATGTGCATTTTCAGGGAGTTCTCCGTACAATCCGGGGTATCTTCGGCAAATTCTGTTCTGGTCAATTTGATCCCGGTATCCTTCACATTCACCATATGTGTTTCCGTATGGAGGGTGATATCATCATAGGACAGGACAGAGGCGCCGGGAGCGCCGTCTGAATTCTTAAGCTGAACAAAGATTCTTGCCAGAAGCTCTCTTATGTGAAATGGTTTTGTCATATAGTCTGCGGCGCCTCCAAGCAGAAGATCTACTTTATTGTCGATATCAATCTTGGCGCTTACTACGATCACGGGGATGCCCTGGATCTTCGGAAGCACAGCTTCGCCGTTTAGTCCCGGCAGCATCAGACCCAGCAGTATAAGATCCGGTTTTGAATGGGAGAGAACCAATAACGCTTCCGTTCCGGAGTATGCGCGGGAGACGCGGTATCCCTCCTGGGTGAGCGCTTCTTCAATAAAATTGCCGATGTGAATGTCGTCGTCAATGATCAGTATATTTTTCATAGCCGGTCTACACCGTCCTTCTTATGTATTAGTGTTTGGGTATGTTTACTCATATGGGATATTGACAGACGGGTGGAGAATATCAAGAAATATGTTGTCAAAATGGTGTGTCTAATTTATAGTTATGGTATAAACATTACTTAATATTGGGTATAAAGATGAAGCTGAATAAGAATGACTTTAGGAGGTGAGACATTGAAGAAATGTTTTAATGTAAACGGACCATGTTATCCGGATGAAAATTATATGGTTAATCTGGATGAACGTATGATAAGAATAAAGGAACTGGTTGATAAGCAGAAGTATTTTGTGATAAACCGTGCCAGACAATATGGGAAAACAACAACGCTATGGGCATTGAGACAGTATCTAAAAGAGGAATATAATGTTCTTTCTACGAATTTTCAGCGAATGAGTTCGGCTGTTTTTTATGATGAACATACTTTTTCCAGAGAGTTTGCAAATATGATCGTCCGGATCATTAAAAATAAAAAGCAGGAAATTTCCGGTTTTGCTAAAGAGGATATCCAGGCGTTGGAGAAAGCGGCCGCCGATCATAGGATAAATATGGCGGATTTATTTTATTTACTCAGCAGTCTTTGCGAAACATCCAGGAAGCCTGTAGTATTGATCATTGACGAGGTAGACAGTGCTTCGAATAACCAGGTTTTTCTTGATTTTCTGGGGCTGCTTCGAAGCTATTATCTGGAGAGAAAGCAAACTGCAATTTTTCATTCGGTTATTTTGGCAGGCGTATATGATATAAAGAATTTAAAACAAAAACTTCGTCCTGATGAAGTACAAAGATATAATAGTCCCTGGAATATTGCGGCTGATTTTGATATTGATATGAGTTTTTCTGTGAAAGATATTGAAGGGATGTTGTCGGAATATGAGAAGGATCATCAGACAGGAATGAATATCGAAAGAATGTCGGAAGCGATTTATGATTATACTTCTGGTTATCCGTACCTGGTATCGAGAATCTGTTTGCTGTTGGATGAACAGATTGCAGAAAAAGAGGGATTTGAATCAACAAAATATATCTGGTCTGATGCAGGAATTGCGGAGGCTGTAAAGATTTTGTTGAATGAATCTAATACTTTATTTGATGATATGCGAAAGCAGATTGCCGGTTATCCGGAATTGAAGAAAATGCTGTATGCAATCTTGTTCTATGGGCAGAGTTTTGCCTACAATCCTGACAATTATGCGATTGATATCGGAAGAATGTTTGGATTTCTCGGAGAATGCAATGGACAGGCTGTTGTTGCAAATCGTATATTTGAGACAAGAATCTATAATCTTTTCCTGTCTGAGGAATTATTGGATAATAAATCTTATATAGCAGCGTCCGAGATTAAGAATCAGTTTATCCGGGACGGTTATTTGAACATGGATGTGGTCATGGCAAAATTTATGCAGCATTTTACAGAAGTTTATGCAGATAGTTCAGATACGTTTAAAGAAGAAAACGGGCGACGTCTTTTCTTGCTTTATTTAAAACCAATTATTAATGGAAAAGGAAATTATTATATAGAGGCGCAGACCAGAAATCAGCGCCGGACAGATGTAGTTATTGACTATCTCGGACAGCAGCATGTTGTAGAAATGAAAATATGGAGAGGGGAAGAGTATAATCGAAGAGGCGAAGAACAGTTGTTTGATTATCTCGAATATTATCATTTAGATAAAGGATACTTGCTGAGCTTTAATTTCAATAAAAAGAAACAGGCTGGCATAAAAGAAATTAACCATAAAGGAAAACGGATTTTAGAAGTTGTGGTATAGTATTCCATCCGGTCAGAACCGATATTTTTAACCTGCAAAATGACGGTGGAATATACGATCATGGAACGGGAGGCTTTCAAGGTTCTGGGGATACGAAGGATTACACCTTACGGTGGCGGTACATGGGCTGTCGTGAAAGGCGACGGAAGCAACGACAGGATCCAGGAATTAAGCGGTCGTTTTTTTGACTTAGGTCTTTGCTTTGGGTTTGGAGAGGACGGAAGCAATGATTATATGTGCGCGGTAGAGTGGGAGGGTGACGAGGCAGAAGGCTTCGAAAGCTTTTCATTTCCGCCAGCTGTGTGGCTTATCTTTGAGGCAAAGGGCAGAATATCCGATCATGTGCTTGGAAATGTATGGAAACGCATTAATCAGGAATTTCTGCCCAACAGCAAGTACGTTAAATGTATGGCGACGATTGAGAAATATGTGATCTGGAACGAGGCGGAAGATTATTGCCACGTAGAGATCCAGATTCCGGTCAAGCTCAAAAAATCTTAGAATCTTACAATATTACTATTACTTATCGCCGTTGATCTTCCGGATCACACGGCATGGATTGCCTACAGCCAGTGAATTCTCGGGGATATCCTTTGTAACAACGCTTCCGGCTCCGATCACGGAGCCGTCGCCGATGGTTACGCCCGGCAGGACAATGACGCCGCCGCCCAGCCAGCATCCGTTTCCGATTTTGATCGGCAGTGCATAGGTCTGGAATTTTTCCAATTGGGAATCCTGGTCCGGGATGTATCTTTCGGCAAATTCTACCGGATGCGTTGCCGTATAAAGCTGAACGTTTGATGCGATCAGTACGTTGCTGCCGATGGTGATCTCGTTACAGTCGACAAAGGTACAGTTCATATTCACAGATACATGATCTCCGATGTAAATATTCCGCCCGTAATCACAGATAAAGGGCGATCCGACAGTCACATTTGCGCCGATTCCTCCGAATAATTGCTTCAGGATGTTGTATTTTTCTTCTTTCTGCTCATATGCAAGAGCATTGTACTCTTTCAAAAGCTTTCTTGCATGACCTTTGAAACTTAGTGCGCCATCCGGTCAGAAATCGAACTCCTGAACTGCCTGGTCCGCCCATTGCGTCGTCAAAAGTTCTAGTCGATGCGCCCACATCGCCGTCGAACTTTTTCCTAGCACTGGTACGAACCAGACAATCCATTCGTTTGATTTCTGATCGGATGGAGCACTAAAAAGACGAGATCATGACAATCATAATATTCTCCTGCCATACATTTCTCTAATTCATTCATAGGCTCACCTCCATAGATTGATTTGATTATATCCTAATTTACTCCTGTTTGACAAGAGCACGCACGTTTTGGCAGTGCCCGCCCACATAGAGCAGAGCTGTCTTTGGCGAGGGACTAAAGCCCGGTGAACAAACTGCTTGGAGATATCCGTTCACATTTATTCCGGCAAGCAGCGAGCCAAGCGGGCATGCTTACATGCACATTTGGCTCTTACAATATTCCCAATGGAAAATCCAAAGTGTTTGCTTTGAAATGGCGTGCTGTTTGCGTGCTATAGATTGTGTGTGTTTGTAGGAAATATACAAATAGAAACCACAATATTTGTACATAATATGGGAATTTCAAAATCTTGAAAATAATACTTGAAATTTTCGTACACGCGTGCTATTGTATAGACATCAAATAAACACGCAATAAAGCACGCAAATAAAAATAGCACGCAGAGAATGGAGGAAGCAAAGATGAAATATGTAGAGTTCGATTCATCCAGACCGATGGATCTGGTATTGTTGGGAAGGGTGGCAATTGATTTCAACCCGGCTTACAACGACCAGGTGAAGGAAGAGTTCAAGCCATTGAAGAAGGTACATATGTTTGAGAAGTTTGTGGGAGGTTCACCGGCGAATATTGCAGTAGGCGTTACCCGCCACGGCATGAGGGCAGGCTTCCTTGGCAAGGTATCCGACGATCAGTTCGGAGATTATGTAGTGGATTATTTTGACGAGCAGGGAATCGACACTTCACACATCACCAGATGCACCAACGGTGAGAAGTTAGGGCTTACATTTACCGAGATGTTATCTCCGAAGGAGAGCAGTATCCTGATGTACCGCAACTGCATCGCTGACTTACAGCTCCATGTGGACGACATCGACGAAGAGTACATCAAGAATGCGAAGGCTATCCTGATCTCCGGTACGGCTCTTTCGGAGAGTCCGTCAAGGGAGGCGGCGATCAAGGCGGTGATGCTGGCGAAGAAGAATGACACGAAGGTGATCTTCGATATCGACTACAGGGAATACAATTGGAAGAACAGTGATGAGATCTCCATCTACTATTCTATCGTAGCAAAGGAAGCGGACATCATCATGGGCTCTAGAGAAGAGTTTGACCTGACGGAGAAATTAATCAAACCCGGCATGACAGACGAGGAGAGCGCGGCGCTGTGGCAGGGTTACAATGCGAAGATCGTTGTGATCAAGCATGGTATGAAGGGATCGACGGCATACACCTGTGACGGACAGAAGTTCAGCATCAAACCGTTCCCGGTAACGGCAAGAAAAGGCTTTGGCGGCGGCGACGGATATGGTTCTGGTTTCTTATATGGATTGTATCAGGGATGGGAGATCATCGACTGTCTGGAATTCGGTTCTGCGGAAGCATCTATGATGGTAAGAAGCAACAATTGTTCCGATTCCCTTCCGGGACCGGATGCGGTGCACGCATTTATTAAGGAAGAGAAAGAACAGTTCGGCGAGATGATCGCAAGAGTATAGATAGAGCAGATTAATATATTAGAACAAATCAGAGTTTAGGATAGATTAATATTTGGAATAGAAAGAGATAGAAGGAGAGGAAAAGAGATGGTTAAAACAGTAAGAATGACCGTAGCACAGGCAATTGTGAAGTTCCTGGATAACCAGTATGTTTCCATGGACGGCAAGGAGACAAAGTTTGTAGAAGGATTCTTCACCATATTCGGGCATGGTATCGCAGTAGGATTAGGAGAAGCGCTCGACTCAAATCCGGGGAACTTAAGAGTTCTCCAGGGAAGGAACGAGCAGGGTATGTGCCATGTGGCAACAGCATTTGCGAAGCAGAGCAACCGCAGAAGGATCATCCCTTGCGCATCTTCTGTAGGCCCCGGCGCGGCGAATATGGTAACGGCATGTGCCACCGCAACGGTAAATAACATTCCGCTTCTGGTGTTCCCGGCGGATACCTTTGCATCACGCCAGCCGGATCCGGTGCTTCAGCAGTTAGAGCAGAGCAACAGCCTTGCAACGACCACCAACGACGCGTTCAAGCCAGTGTGCAAATATTGGGATAGGATCACAAGACCGGAGATGATCATGACGGCGCTCATCAATGCCATGCGTGTCCTGACGGATCCGGCGGAGACGGGAGCCTGCTGTATCGGTCTTTGCCAGGATGTAGAGGGCGAGTCCTATGATTTCCCGGAATATTTCTTCGAGAAGAGAGTACATAGAATCACAAGACCAGTAGCGGTAGAAGAGGAACTGGAAGACATTGCCGAGATCATTGCGGGAGCGAAGAAGCCGCTGGTGATCGTAGGAGGCGGAGTACGCTTCTCAGAGGCGGGAGAGGTTGTAGAGCAGTTCTGTGAGGAATTCAAGATTCCGTTCGGAGAGAGCCAGGGAGGAAAGAGCGCATGTAAGTCAAGCCATCCATACTGCCTAGGCGGAATCGGTGTGACTGGTACCTATGCATCCAACGTGATCGCAAAGGACGCGGACGTAGTGATCGCCATCGGTTCCAGACTGTCTGATTTTACGACCAGCTCCAAGTGGCTGTTTAAAGATGAGAATGTGAAATTCGTTACTATTAATAATTCCAGATACCACGCATATAAGATGGATGCTGTGAAGGCTGTGGGCGACGCGAAGGCGACGGTAACGGCGCTGTCAGAGAAGCTTCGCGCCAGAGGTTATGTATCTGCTTACGCAGGAGAGATCGAGGAAGCCAAGGGCGCATGGGATAAGGAGATGGCAAGGCTTGGCGCCATCGAGTACACCGGGGACGACTTCGAGCCGATGATCAAGGCAAGAGATCCAAGGACGATCCCGGAATTCGTGAAGCTTACAGACGGAAAGATCACACAGACGGCTGCGCTTGCGGCGATCCGCAGAGTCATCGACGAGGATGCGACGATCATCACGGCAGGCGGTTCTCTCCCAAGCTGTATGCAGAGGGTATGGACCACAGATAAGCGCGGCGGTTATCATGCAGAATACGGTTATTCCTGTATGGGATACGAGGTGGCGGCAACTCTCGGCGTGAAGTTTGCGGAGCCGGATAATGAAGTTTACTGTGTAGTGGGAGATTCCAGTTTCCAGATGCTCCACAGCGAGATCATGACCATCATGCAGGAGCGGAAGAAGGTAAATATCCTGGTATTCGATAACTGTGGATTCGGCTGTATCAACAATCTGGAGATGAACCACGGAATCGGAAGCCTTGCGACAGAGTTCCGTTACACGGACGGCAAGAAGCCTTGCGGAGATCTGATCCCGGTTGACTATGCTAAGGTTGCAGAAGGTTACGGCCTTAAGTCCTATACCTGTAAGACCATCGCTGAACTGGAAGCGGCGCTTGAAGATGCGAAGAAGCAGGAGATCGCTTGTCTCTTCGATCTGAAGGTCATTCCAAAGACCATGACGGACGGATATGAGTCCTGGTGGAACGTAGGCCTTGCGGATGTATCGGAGAAGGAGTCTGTCAGAGCAGCATGGGAAGGTGTTAAGACAGGCAGAGAAGCAGCCAGAGATTATTAAGATCAGCAGGCAGGAAAGTATAGAAGGAGGCATGGTATCAGATGAGCAAAGTATTTGGCTATCCGGAGTTTGATGATAAGGGCGAGATGATCCTTACCACTTATGACAATGAATATAAAGCAATGATGATGGATATCCGTGTATATCGGATGAAAGCGGGCGAAGTAAGGAAGTTTCAAAGAGACGGAGAAGAGACTGCGGTCCTTCTCCTGTCAGGAGATCTTAACTTCGCATGGGAAGATAAGAAGGAGACCGTTACCAGAAAGGACGTATTTACAGAAGGGCCATGGTGCGTTCATGTAAGTACGGGCGTGGAAGTGGAAGTGACAGCCAACGCCGAGACCGAGATCCTGGTACAGTGCACGCACAACGACAAGACATTTGCAAGCCGGCTGTATGCCCCAAAGGATGCTCCGTGGGGATACTCAAGCGTAGGCAAATTCGGCAACGTGGCAAAGCGCCGCGTGAATACCATCTTTGACCATGACATTTCACCGGAATCTAACATGGTACTTGGCGAGGTCTTGAATGACAGAGGAAACTGGTCGGGGTATCTTCCGCACAGACATCCGCAGCCGGAGACGTACCTGTTCAAGTTCGACCGGCCGGAAGGTTTCGGAGCAAGCTTCGTGGGCGACCAGGTATTTAAGAGCGTGAACAACAGCTTTTCCGCGATACCGGGCGGAGAGCTTCATCCGCAGGCTGTTGCGCCGGGATTCCAGATGTATACCTGCTGGATGATCCGCCATATCGACGGTAATCCGTGGCTTCAGACGGACCGCTGCGAGGATGAGAGATATACATGGATGCATGACGCGAATTTCTGATGTACGGATGTATGTATGAAGCAATACGCAGAAGGTAAATGCACCGGGATACCCGTATAGCTGGAAAATTAAGATACAAAAAGAGATACGATTCATAATTATGAGGATTTTTTAAAAGAATTTCAGAAGGTGGAAATCTTTGAAGGGTAGTACAACATTGATTCAGATTATACCGGGAACAGAAATTATTTGTGATTGAAAATGTATAAAAATATAAAATATCATATAAAGGAGAACGAGCATGGAAAAATTAAAAGTATTTATCAACGGCGAATTTGTAGAATCCAAGACAGACGTGTGGTATGACCTCCACAATCCGTCTACCGGAGAGATCACCGGACAGGCTCCCTGCTGTACGACAGAAGAGGTAGAGGCTGCGGTTCAGGCTGCAAAGGCTGCATTCCCGGGATGGAGCGGCACTCCTGCGATCAAGAGAGCGCAGATCATGTACAAGATCCGCGAACTGATCATCCGCGACTATGAGGAACTGACCTACACGGTAGCAGAAGAGAACGGCAAGACCTGGGGCGAGGCTGACGGCGACGTTGCTAAGGCGAAGGAAGGAACAGAGCTTGCAACACAGGTTACGTCTCTGATGATGGGCGAATCCATGATGGATGCTTCCCGCGGATACGACACTGTAAAATACCGCGAGCCGCTCGGCGTATTTGCAGGGATCGCACCTGTAAACTTCCCGGCTATGATCCCGTTTGGATGGATGGCTCCTACCTGTATCGCAACCGGTAATACTATGGTGCTTAAGGCGGCCTCCCTGACACCAAGGACAGCGCTTAAGCTTGCCGCGATCTACAAGGAAGCAGGCGTGCCGGACGGCGTTATCAACGTGATCACCTGCTCAAGGAACGAGGTTGACCTGCTCCTGAACCATAAGGATATCAGAGGAATTTCTTTCGTAGGTTCTACTCCGGTAGGCAAGTCCGTTTACCAGAGAGGCGCGGCGAACGGCAAACGTGTGCAGGCTCTCTGCCAGGCGAAGAATCACGCGCTGGTAATGGCAGACTGTGCGCTTGAGAGAACCGTTGCAGGCGTGATCAACTCTGCGTTTGGATGTGCAGGACAGAGATGTATGGCGCTTAGCTGTATCGTCGTTGAGGAAGCCATTGCAGACAAATTTGTTGAGGAACTTGTAAGACAGGCAAAACAGGTGATCCCGACCAAGGCTTATGACAGATCCCACGCAAAGGGCGTGAAGACCATCGGACCGATCACATATGAGAAGCATTATCAGGAAGTGCTCCGCGATATCCAGAAGGGAATCGACGAAGGCGCGAAGCTCGTACTTGACGGACGCAACCCGGAATTGCCGGAAGATATGAAGAACGGTTACTTTGTGGCTCCAACGATCTTCGATCACGTGACACAGGAGATGAGCATCGGACGCGAGGAGATCTTTGCACCTGTCCTCACTGTAAAACGCTGCAAAGACTTTGAAGAAGGTCTTGCTATGATGAATGAGAATCCATATGCAAATGGTTCCGTGATCTATACGCAGAGCGGATACTTTGCACGCCAGTTCACGAGATATACGGACGGCGGTATGGTCGGCGTAAACGTAGGCGTTCCGGTTCCGATCGGATTCTTCCCATTCTCCGGCCACAAGGATTCCTTCTTCGGAGATCTCCACTGTCTGGGCAAGGATGCTTACCGCTTCTTTACCGAGTCAAAGACCGTTACCACACACTGGTTCGACGAGGAAGAGAAGAAGACCATCGAAGTGTCTACATGGGACGGAACAATCTAAGAGTACGTTTGTTATAAGAATACAGCCGGTCCGGTCTATATAAGGCCGGGCCGGTATTCATTATCGGGCACGGCATCGGTCTGCAGAATATCCGAACGATCGTTGAGCGGTATGAAGGAAGTGCTTGATCTCCAGAGCGGAACAAGGGTAAAGGTAGTTAATGACTGCCTTTTTCTTTTTTTCTAAAATTAGAAAACATATGTTATCAATTAACAGATATTATCCAATATATATCATGTAACAAGAATAATATCAAGCGGTTTGAGTTACGCGTTGATGTCTGCAGATTCCAGCGCAAGAGCAGCGACAAAGCCGATGAATATGGTATCAAGAGAACTCAGAAAACAAGACCCGGATCTTGAGTTGATAGAGCGTGCCGGAAAGTACGGCAAAGATGAGCTGAATAAGGCAGATGACGCTTTAACCAAGGCAAGTGAGGAATTGAAGAAGTCACAGGAAGCGGCAAGACACCAGGAAAAATCAGAGATGGAAGAACAATTGAAAGAAAAGGCTTTGAAGAAGAATGACGAAACTGCTAAGAAAGCCTGTCAGTCTTATGAAAATGAACAAGAAGAAACACGAAGTGACATCCTAAATACCGAGACAGCAGATGAATTCAGCGCCGAACCAATATCGGAGACCGTCTTGGGAACCAGATTGGATCTAAGAGGATAAAACCATTTACGCCAGAAAATAAACCATTCGAGTTCATATTCTTGTGTCAGGAATTATCCTCTGGTATAATTAGGAATATTAACAGATAACAACGATGTATCACTGGGGAGTTTCAGAATCAGGAGGTAATTATGCGTATCAACATCGGACAGACAACGAATCTTTTTCACGTAAACGCATTAAACCAAAGTGTTCAGCGCAATACATCAGAAAAGGAAGAGCAAAAACCCCCGATCCGTACAGATATTGCGTCAATATCGCCGATGGGCAAAGCAGCCGTCAGGCTTCAGAATCTTGTGAATCAGATAGAAATAAGGCAGGAAGGACGGGATAATTTTCTATATCAGGTTGAAAACGGCACCAACGCCGTGATCTCAGGTGAAAAAGCAGAATTGAAAAAGCTATGGGAGGATGATGCCGAATACTGGCATATCATTGACAATTCTGACGACGATTTCCATAAGCCGACAGTGGATTCAGAGCTTTGGGGAACATATATGGGATATCTTAACGAGGCATATGAGAAGGGTAAGGCTCCTGAAAAAGATATATATGAGCATATAGCGGATATGTATACAAACAGCCTTGCGAAAGCGTATCAGGACGTCTATCAGGATATTGTCTCGGGATATGAAAACGGCACAAGGGAAGTATGGACGCAGGATTTCGACGAAGGAGCCGATTATATTGAGTTCGAGCTGGAAGGAAAGAATTACCGTTTCCATAAGCTTACAATGGAAGAAGAGCTTGCCCGGCTTGACAAAGCATACGAGAAGGCGTCAAAAGATGTAGAGAACCGTGCGAATGCCATGATCGACACTGCAAGAACGATTGAAAAAATCATGCCGGAATATAAGGAGAAGATGCGTCAGATCGCGGCGCAGCGTGCCGGAATGGAGATATCAGAAGCTTATGATGACACGGAGAGAATGGCTGAGAGGATCAAGGACAGTCTGCTGTCATCAGAGGAAACTACGGAAAAGTTCAACATCTTCGAAGTGCTTATGGAAGCACGTAAAAACTGGCTGAATGCCAAATTACCTTAACTATGAGGGATAACCGGCCGATATACTATATAGGATATTCAACGTTTTGATATAGGACAGAAGGGGGTCGTATCTATGAGTAAATGCACTTGTTTTCATTCGGGAGGCTTGCAGCCGATCACGCCGTGGAAGGATATGATTACTTCTGCTCAGTTAGAGCAGATCAGGAAGAATTTTGCATCAGTAAAACCAATGAATGAAAAACCGCTTGCGCTCCCCAAGAGCGATTCGGCTGCGGCGCCGGCGAAACCGTCCGCCGTGGTGATCGAACGCGGGCCGGTAAGACCGTTTCATACAGGATATGCAAGAATAGACAATGCGATTACGGACGCCCTGAGGGGCAAGAGCCAGGAGTTGAAAGACAGCGTCTATGATATTATATGGAGTGATTTCCTTCCGAATAATGTCCATGGCGTGGAAGAGACGGACCGGCTGGCGCGGATCAGTCTTGGAGTTGAGAAGGCAGCGTATCTTGCGGATCAGTTCATGGATGAGGGGACCAAAGCATCCTTCATGGACGCTATGCGCTCCATTGCGCGGATCGGCATGGAAGGAGAGCGGGTCGATTCCTGTCATATGAAGTACCATGTAAAGAATGTGATCGGTCTGGACGGCAACGGTTATGTGCATGAGGACAGCAGAGGGGAGATTCGGTATGCGATGGAGAAGTATTCTCCTGAGACTTATGCAGAGTATCAGAAGATGTTGAACGCCTCCGGGGAGGATACGACGGAGTCCGCACTGTTTTCGCTGAAATGGGCCATCGGGAATCTTGACCTGGTTGCCGCCGGCAGACCCGGGTATCAGAAGTATCAGGATGAGCAGTATGAGAAGCTTTACCAGGTAGAGCTGGACCGTACATTTTCCGGTTCGGATACCAGCAGCAAGGAGAAGTTTCTTGAATCGATCAAGGCAAAGCTTCAGGCGAACCGTGACTTGCAGATCAACCTCTTTATGGAGCAGATCGCGCAGATGTCCAAAGCGCCGGGAGGATATCTGGTCGGCAGAAGGATGGTCCTGTCTGGACGGGCATAGGAATAATCCCGGCTGAGATAAAGAATGTAGCGCTTCTTTGACTCTTATACCTGATCTGGATAATGCCAGCGTAGGAACTTAGAGATAACTTATGCCTTTTGTATAATGGATGAAAAGCCTTGCCGGAGTTCCGGCAGGGCTTTTCGAGAGTTTAATCTGACGGAAGAATTTCTGGAATATAAGCGCTGGATTCTGGAAACTTCACAGGCAATTTCTTCGATAGATTTGGAGGTTCGCGTAAGCAGGATCTTAGCCTGGTTCAGCCGGGTATTGATAACAAAGTCCATCGGAGAAAATCCCGTCTGCTCTTTGAAGCAATGTGCGAAGTAGTAAACACTTAAATTCGCTTCTTTAGCGAGACTTTCAAGAGTGATCGTTTCCGTCATATTGGAACGGATGTAGCGGATGGCATTTTCAATCGGATTCTTATTCTCGTACAACTGTTTTTCAGGCGCCAGCAGATATTCAGCATCTGGCTATGGGCGAGGGCGACGTGGATTTTGACGGAATATTTGCAACTTTAAGAAAGATGGATTTTGCAAACAGGCAGTTATGTCCGAACGCACCAAAGACAGGCGGCGATAATATTGCATGCGTATCAATGTTTGGATTTCCGGAGAAGATGGATCGCCAGGCGCCGGAAGCAAGAGAACGAATTGAGAAAGAATTACTGTAGTTAATATATGAAAAAACTGCCGGAAGTCTTTGTGACATTTCCGGCAGTTTTTGGAAACACAAAGGAATGTGAAGAAAGGAAAGAGAATATGAAAGAAGAGAAGGCGGAGGCGAAGGAGAGAAAAATACCGTTTCCGGTGGATGGCCGCAAGCTGCATAATACGCGGGATTGGTTTGTCGCCGATGAATTCTGTGGTATTCGGTATTATCGGGGATGTTGTGGAATTCGGACAGTGGAAGACGCATCTGCGCCAGGAAAGCCTGATCTTTGCAGGCGGTTCGGTAGGGCAGAAACTCGGCGCAGGCCTGACATCCGCGGTTATTACTGGATTTTTAACCCTGGGCGGCTATATTAGTTCTTCAGCGGGATCTGTGGATCAGCCCGAAAGTGCAATAAATATGATTATTAATTTATACAAATTCGGATCTTTGGTAATATGGGTGATATTGATCATTACATTGAGTTTGTATAATTGGATCAAAAGTATCCGGCGATCATGAAAGAATTAAAAGAAAGAGAGGGAAGAGGGGAATTATAGAAATCCTTAAAAAGGTACTTGAAATTTTCTTGCACGCGTGCTATTATACAAATAACAAAGAAACACGCAATATAGCACGCAAAATGCGGGAAAGCACGCATGAAAAAACGTGTGCCCCCGGAAAGGAAAAGAGGAGAAAGATTATGGCAAGAGAATTTATTGTACCAGGGCAGATCATTACAGGAGCAGGAGCGCTTCAGGCGGCTAAGGAGACGTTTGGGCAGCTCGGCAGGAAGGCGATGATCGTAACGGACAAGGTAATGATCGATCTTGGAAATTGTGCAAAAGTAGAGACAGCCCTTAAGGATCAGGGGATTGCTTACACGGTTTATTCTGAGATCGTGGGCGAGCCTACGGATATCATGATTGAAAACGGTTTAGAGCAGTACAGGGAAGAAGGATGTGATTTTCTGATCGCGCTCGGCGGGGGAAGCCCGATCGATTCCATGAAGGCGATCGGCTCCCTGGTAAAGAACGGCGGGGATATCACCGATTATATGGGCAAGATCATCGACGTTGAGATGCCGCCGATGGCGGCGATCCCGACGACGGCGGGAACCGGATCGGAGGCAACCCAGTTTACCATCATCACAGATACGAAGAAGGATGTCAAGATGCTGTTGAAGGGGAAGGCGCTGATGCCGACTATCGCCGTCAGCGATCCGCAGTTTACCATGACGGCGCCTCCGAAGATCACGGCGGCGACAGGTCTTGACGCACTCTGCCACGCCATAGAGGCTTATACCTCCAGACAGGCGCAGACGTTATCCGACACCTTTGCGGTGTCTGCGGTAAAGCGTATCTTTAAGTATCTTCCGACGGCGTTCCATGACGGGAAGAATGAAGAGGCGAGGATTGAGATGTCGGTAGCGGCGCTGGAGGCGGGGATCGCGTTCAACAATGCGTCCGTAACCCTGATCCATGGAATGAGCCGTCCGATCGGCGCGCTGTTCCATGTGGCGCACGGTCTTTCTAATGCGATGCTGATGAAGGAGTGCTTAAGCTTTGCCCTTAGCGGAGCTTATGACCGGTTTGCAGAACTGGGAAGAAGCATCGGTGCGGCGTCGGCAGAGGATACGGATAAGACTGCCGGCGAGAAGTTCCTTCGGGCGGTGGAGAAGCTGGTCGAAGAGCTTGAGACGCCGACGCTTGAAGAGTTCGGGATAGATAAGGATGCATTCTTTGAGGCGATCGGCAAGATGGCGTATGACGCGCTTGACAGCGGAAGCCCGCAGAATACAAGACGGGACATTACGCAGGCGGATATCGAGCAGATGTACAAGAATCTTTGGCAATAGAAGACCTGGCAGAGAAAGACGTGGATTTTATGGAACTTACAAGAACTCAAAAAAGACAAAGATTACTCATGATGATGTCCGGCGCGTTTGCGATCTTCTTCACCGGATTTCCCCACGTATGGTCCATCTATCAGCCATATGTGATGGAACAGGCGGGATGGTCCCAGGGGCAGGCGTCCATGTGCTTCTATCTGGCGCTCAGTGCGTTTGTATTCGGAAATATCATCGGTGGGAGGATCCAGGATCAGTATGATCCAAGAATCGCCGCATTTATCGGAGGAGGCGTCTTCACGGCGGGAATCCTGTTGTCTGCCTTCCTGATCATTCCGTCGCCCGTCCCCATCTATCTGACCTATGGGGTGATGCAGGGCTTCGGACAGGGGATGATCTATACGACGATCATTTCCACTGCGCAGAAATGGTTCCCGGGGCGTACCGGGTTCGCGTCCGGCGTGGTGATCACGGCAAACGGGCTGTGCGGGTTCTTCCTTGCGCCGGTGAGTCGGACGCTCCTGGAAGCGGGAGGGCCAAAGCTTGCATTTCTTGTGATAGGATCGGCTGTTGCCGTATCCTGGATCTTATATAGTATATTTCTAAGCCTTCCGGATCCCCTGTGGAGAAAGAAGGAGGAAGAAAGACTTGCCGCCGGACAGGGAAACCATACGGAGCTTAACCAGAAGCAGTACACGGCTTCTGAGATGATGAGGACCAGAAGCTTCTATCTTCTGCTTGCAACGATGCTGTTTGGACTGCTCTCGTATTTCATGCTGTCGCCGGTGTCCCAGACCTATCAGATCGAGATGGGGATTCCGGTATCGGCTGCCGTAAGCGCGGTTATGTTCGGCTCGGTTATGAACGCGGGGACAAGGCTTCTGCTTCCCACACTTGCAGATAAGGCGGGAAGGAGTATTTGTATCAAGGGAGTTCTGGCAGTGTCGGTTGCGGCAATGCTGGTGCTATCTACGGCGCATTCCTATGCGGTAACAGCGGCGATCATCGTGATGTATGGCTGTTACGGCGGGATCATGGGAAGCTTTCCGTCCTTTACCAGTTCGGTGTTCGGACTTGAGCACGCGGGAGAAAACTATGGATTCGTCATGTTCGGTATTGTGATCGCCACCTTCGGAGCGCCGGCGGTCACAGGGTTTATCACAGGAAATGGCTATGGTATGCAGGCAGTGTTCGCGGTGGGTGTGATATCTGCATTGACCGCATTGATCTGCATGATGCTGCTTGGCAGGGAATTAAAGAGGATAGACGGATCGCAGGATCTGGTGGCAAAAAAGGAGGTACAAAGAGATGGCACTGGTAACGATGAAAAAACTGTTAGAGCAGGCAGGTAAGGAGAACCGGGGCGTGGGCGCGTTCAGCGTCGGCAATATGGAGATGGTCAAGGGAGCCGTTTGGGCGGCAGAAGAGCTTGACACGCCTATTATCCTTCAGATCGCGGAGGTACGGCTTCCCCATTCCCCGCTTGCCCTCATGGGACCGATGATGGTGCAGGCGGCGAAGGAAGCGAAGGTGGACGTGGCGGTCCATCTGGACCACGGGCTTACGATGGAGACGGTGAAGAAAGCGCTGGAGCTTGGATTTACCTCTGTGATGTACGACAGTTCCACCTATCCCTTTGAGGAAAATATGGCGCGCACCAGGGAAGTCGTAGAGATTGCGAAGAAATACGGAGCAACCGTAGAGGCGGAGCTTGGATTGGTGGGAGGCAGTGAGGACGGAAGCTGTGACCACGGGATCCGCTGTACGGATCCGGAGGATGCGAAGGCCTTCTGCGAGAACACGGGGATCGACGCACTTGCTGTCGCCATCGGGAACGCACACGGGAATTACCCGATTGCGCCGACATTGGCGTTTGACGTGCTGGAAGAGATCGATCGGAAGACGGAGATCCCATTGGTACTGCACGGCGGGAGCGGGATCACAGACGAAGATTTCAGGCGCGCCATTTCTCTTGGGATCGTGAAGGTGAATATTGCGACGGCAAGCTTCAACCAGCTGACGAAGCGGGCAGAAGAGTATTTCCGGACAGAAGGGGCGCATAATTACTTCAAGCTGAATGAAGCCATGGTTCAGGGTACATATGAGAATGTACGGCACCATATAGAGGTGTTCAACTGTAAGAAGCCGTTATAAATTTCTAATTGAAGAAGCAGAAATCGAGTACAGCATTGTATAAATAACGGTGAATAGCGAGTGCAGAATTCACTGTTAGTTACGCAATGCTGTACTTATGTCTTTTGCCCTCAACCGTGGATCATCACAACTACAGTGAAGGAATGTTCATCATAGCTGACCTCCACATACCCTTCATATTTCGCCACGATCTGCTTAACATTCTTAAGCCCGATCCCGTGCAGACCGGCATCCTTCTTACTGGTGACAAAACAGCCGTTTTCTTCAGTCACCTCGTTTGCTTTGGAATTCACCACTTTATAACTGAAAAATCCCTTCTGGCACCGCGCTTTCACGGAGAGGAATCGTTCGGAGGCTTCGGGGATCTTCCGGCACGCTTCAATGGCGTTGTCAAGGGTATTGGAGAGCAGGGCGCACAGGTCAATGTCCTCCATCTGCGGATCCTCGGCAAGGTCGATCTGGAATTCACAGCGGATCTGCGCCTCTGCCGCCGACTGTTCCTTGTTGTTAAGAACCGCATTTACCACTTCATTAGAACAATAAGACTTTGCCGTGACCGCAAATTCCTGGTTAAGCTCTGTAAGGTAATTCTTCGCCTCCGGCGTCTTCTCGTCAGCGATCAGCATTCCGATGATATTCAGGTGGTTCTTCATGTCATGGCGCAGTTTCCTTACGGTCTGCTGGTTCTTCTCGATTTCCTCGTAATAGGATTTCTGATAGGAGAGCATCCTTAACTCCATGTCTGTCTTGACCGCCCGCGCCATATAAGTGCACAGATAGAAGCACCCAAGGCTGGTGAAAAGGCTTGCCGCGCAGGTCGGGTATGCAAGATATGAGTTTGCCGTAACACAGCTGTAGATCACGGATATGATTCCCGTGAAGGAGGTCATGGAGACCAGATCTATGACCATCCACATCTTCTTCGTCAGGAGATGGACCGTATCGGAAAGCCAGTTTTTCAGACAGCGGTATATGAAGTAGTAGACCGGGATCCGCAGGAACATGGTAAAGGTATGTAAGAATGTTTCCGCATACGGGTTCATATTCCGGTTGAAGATGTATTCCCACATCAGTGATCCGACATCCTGCGTCACATATGAGATGGAGGTGATGATCGGAAACAGGATGATGGAAGCAGACAGCTTCAGATACCATTCTCCCTTAAAAAATAAAAAGAGCGCCGACGCAAGAAGAAGCAGGCACGCGGTAAGCCCGGTGAGCTCCTCCGGATAGACGACCGCCGCCACAGCCTGTATGAGAATCAGGAAGAGGGGGATATACACCGCCGGATGCCGCCATCTTAAGGAAAGAAAGCCCTGTATCCCAAGAAGGATCAGCCGGGAACAGACAAGGTAGATGGACAGATTTGCCGCCATTTCTATATAGGTTAACATTGCAGTACCTCCTAGTCTAACATATATTTTGCAAATGCAATGGAAAATTCCTGTTTACAGGAACGACTGACGGGGAGTACCGCGCCGCCTGCCAATACCCCGTTTCCGTCAATTTTCTCTACAAACTTCAGGTTCACCAGATATCTGCTGTGGCTTCGGGCAAAGGCTTCCCCAAGCGCATCCTCCAGATCGCAAAGCTTTCCGTAAAAGGTGTAGGTCTCTTCCTTTGTTACCATGTGGAGCAGACGCTTTTCGCTGAAAATATATTGAATCTGGCTTAAGGGAACGCGGATACTGCCGGAGCGCTGTTCGATCACATAATATTTCTCGGCGGTAAGCTCCAGTTCGTTGAGCGCCGTCTTGAGAACCGAGAGAATCTTCGAAGGCTCATAGGGTTTCAGGATATAATTAAGGGCGCGGACCTCGTAACCCTGAAATACAAAATCAGGATGTGAGGTCACGAAGATGATCACGGACTGCCGGTTCATGGAACGGAGCATTTTCGCAGTCTCCATTCCGTTCAGGGCGCCCATCTCGATATCCAGAAAAATGATCTGGAAATTCGTCTGCTCATGCTTTCTGAGCAGTTCTTCCCCGCAGGAGAATTCCGTGATGCGATATTCGATCCCCGACAGGTCTAGTCTGGTGCCAAGGATCTTTTTCAGGTCATTTCGGTATAGTTTCTCATCGTCACAGATTGCAAGTTCTAACATTGTATGTACTGTCCTTTATTTCTTTATGATTTTTGGTCCGTACCGGAGGCATACGTAACGTATGCCCTGTCTGGGTACAGATTTAAGATACCCTAATATATATGCATTGTCAAGGAATGCAGAGCGTGTCTGCACCAGGGAAATGAAAAGTTTTATCAAAATATGGTGTGTATTCGGTATAATTTTGATATAATTATGTAGTAATAAGATCTAATGGAAGGAGGTTGTGCTATGCCAACAGTGAATGTGAATATTTGCCCTGAAATTAGTAAGAAAAATCATTTGTTCCGTATTATAGTTTTATTCATGATGCTCCTTTTTGCTGTATGCGCAGCAGATGTAGTTTTTTGCGGTAATCATGATCGTAATGAATTATCCGATCAATCGTTCAAGATCGAGACGTTGACAGCCTCGGGAAGTGCCGCTGCCGATGGTGACAAGGAAACGATAACGAAGGATATATGCCCGGCGTCTGTCGTTGCGGTTGTCCCTGACAGATTCCGTCTGCTTCTTTATCTGGTTACATTTCTTCTATCATTTTATTTGACCTTATTTATATTATTGTCTGATGAATGGACATTAATTAATCAGAAGGTATGTCTGGACAATTAAATCAACTCCATTTTCAAATCATTGCAAATATGACAGCATCCATCAACCATTTTTGGATCAAATATGGTTTTCTTTTGGTATGCAGATATGGTATGTAGATATTGAAATGGAGGATTATAAATGAGAGAAAAGATCTATAAATTATTTCTTGCCATAATGGTAAGTATGTCTTTGTTGTCAGGTCCCATAGCCCAAAATGAGGTGCGTAAAGTATTGGAAATTCTTTCACAGACAAGTTATACCCAGGTGCAGGAAGTTGATGAGGAAGAATCCGAAGATTTCTAAATTTTACAAAAAACCATCCAAACTTTACATCCCGGCAAATAGAATTTCCTTCTATTCTTTTATAAAATAAATCTATCCAAAGAGATCATAAAACATGTCCGGAATCTCAAGGAACCAGAGCCAGAGAGATTTCCGGGAATGCAGGAAAGGAAACGAGGAGGAATGACTATGAGCATACTAAATGCATTCAATTTGAAGAAATATTACGGCAGGGAAGAAAGCCTTGTAAAAGCGTTGGACGATGTGGATGTGTCGATCGAGGCAGGACAGTTTGCCGCCATTATCGGGACGTCGGGCAGCGGGAAATCTACCCTGTTGAACATGCTCGGCGGACTGGATACGCCTACGTCAGGCAGTGTAAAGGTAGAAGACCAGAGCCTTGAACAGTTGACCGAAGAACAGCTTACGGTGTTCAGACGAAGGCGGATCGGATTTATCTTTCAGAATTATAACCTCATCCCGTATCTGACGGTGTACGAAAATATCGTGCTTCCGGTCCGCCTGGACGGTAAGCGTGAGGATAAGGAGTTCTTAAGAGAGATCGTTCATTTCCTGGAGCTTGACGAGAAGCTTCGCAGTTATCCCAGCCATCTCTCCGGAGGCCAGCAGCAGAGGGCGGCGATCGCCCGCGCACTGGTGTCAAAACCGGCGATCATTCTGGCGGATGAACCTACCGGGAATCTGGACAGCCGTACCAGCGATAAGGTGATCGACCTTCTGAAGATGACCAGCGAGATGTTCCATCAGACGATTGTTATGATCACGCATAATCCTGAGATCGCGAAGAAGGCAGACGTGACGATCCGTATTGAAGACGGCAGGATCCATGTATAAGGAGGGCTTAAGGGATGAACAGCAAGAGGATAACAACAAGAATGATCTCACGGATGTCGAAGGAGAGTCTGAGATCAAGCCGTATGAGAAATATTTTCGTGATGGTTACGATCGTCCTGGCTTCGGCTCTTTTGACAGCGATCCTTATGTTCGCATCAGGCCAGAAACAGCGGGAGAAGAACGCGCTTTCCCACAGGCAGCAGGTCGGTTACTATGAGCTTACCTCCGGTCAGATGAAGAAGCTAATGAACGATGAACGGATCGCTTACCAGATACAGGTGAAAACAGGGGTATTGTCCAAGATGGATGGTTTTGACGTCATGCCTTTTTATGTGAGTGAACTGATAGATGAGATCCAGGTGGGGGCGTTAGAAGAGGGCAGTCTGCCAGAAGCAGAAGACGAGATTGCCGTACAGGCAGCCATGCTGACGAAGATGGGGCAGGAGCCTTCTGTCGGGAGCAGTGTGACCTTCTCATTTTATGACGGCAGTACGGAGACATTTACCGTATCAGGAATCTTAAAGGGCGGCGCCTCGGCAAAGCAGTTCTCCATATTCCTGTCTGAAAGCTATGCCAGGAACGGAAGCCAGCTAAAGGACAGACCTTATGAAGTGTATGCCAGGCTTTACGGCGCGGAGGATATGAGCCTTGAAGAGTGTAAGGAAATGATGTATCAGATCGGAAGCAGTGCAGGGATCGAGCGGGAATATGTGGCGCCGTCAAATGCATTTCTTGACACCTTATCCGTCAATATGCAGTTTGCAATGCTCTATGGCATAATCGGCATGGTGATCCTGTCTGCCTGTATCCTGGTGATCTACGGTGTGTTCTATCTGTCGGTGATCGGCAGGATCCATCAGTTCGGACAGCTTCGCACCATCGGTATGACGAAGAAGCAGATGAGGAAATTCGTTTCCCGCGAGGGCGGCTTTTTGTTCCTTAGCGCGTCCCCGGCAGGTATTTTAGTCGGCGCCGCCGCGGGATACTGCATGATCCCGGATGGTTTTAATGTTAAGAATCTTATCTTTATCGTATTGTTTGTATTTATGGCTGTGTATGTGATCACGATGATTTCCGTGCGTAAGCCGGCGCGTCTTGCATCAGCGGTCTCTCCGATGGAGGCGCTGCGCTATGTGCCGAAGGAGACCATGGATAAGGCAGGAAACAGGAAGCTGTGCCGGAAGCTTACGCCGATATATTTAGGCATCATGAATTTCTCGAAGAACAGGAAGAAGACGGTGATCACCATGCTTTCCTTAGGGCTGGGCGGGATTCTCTTCATGACGGCGGCGGCATATATGTCTTCCTTTGACAAGGAGAAGTTTGCAAGACAGGGGGATTTTCGGGATGCGGAATTCAATATTACCTATTCTGTATCAGCGATCGAACTGGATGAATACGGAAAGAGCGGATTGCAGGCGAGAACGCCTCTTGATGCCGGCATGACGGAAGAGATCTTAAGTCTTGACGGTGTGAAGAAGGTCACGGAGATCAAGGGACTTGGAGTTAAGTTTGATTATCCAAAGAACGATGTATATGATACAGACGACGGTATCAATCTGCTGACCGAAGAAAGTGTAAGGGAGATTGACGGCTATCTGGCAGAGGGAAGCGCGGACTATGAGAAACTCATGAGCGGTGATTATGTTCTTGTGGCGGGAAATGATACTGTGAAAGAGATCTATGGATGGGAATTTGAGACAGGCAGCAGTATCACACTGCATTATTATGACGGCAGTCGGATGGCGGAAAAGGAAGTGACCATTCTTGGCATATTAGACCAGCAGTATGTTGTGGATCACCACGGACTGGAAGAGTGGTTCTTGATGCCGGAACAGGCGGCTCTAGGTCTGGTGTCTTATGACAGTCTCAATAACCGCCTGCTGGTATCGACAGAAGCCGAGATGGAAGCGGGAATCGGAGAAGCCCTTGCACAGATGATCGCGGACAGACCAGAGTTAAGCATGGAAACCCTTGCGGAGAGAAGGCCGGTATATGAACAGAATGCAGACCAGCAGTTTGGCGCCATCAGCGGTCTTGCGGTCTTTATCATGATGTTCAGCATCCTGAGTATGATGAATACACTGATCACCAATATCATCACCCGCAGGCAGGAGCTTGCCATGCTTGAATCTATCGGCATGAGCAAGGGGCAGATCAGGAAAATGCTTCTTTCTGAAAGCCTGTTTCTGGTGCTTGTGACAGTAGGCATAACGATGACGGCGGGAACGGCATGCGGGTATGCGCTGAGCCATATGTTGAACAAGATAGGAGCATTTTATATGGCGTTTCGCTTCCCTGTGATTTTTGCTCTTGCTTATGCGGGCGTGTTGATATTTGTCCCGCTCGTCATTACCTTTGTGTCAATGCACAGCTTTTCTAAGGAAGCGTTGGTGGAACGGTTACGGGGGATGGAGAATTAGAGAATTTTTAGAAAAACGATTGCTATTTCATTTTATATTTCGTATAATGATCCTAGCTGTAAAAGGAGGCGCACATCGTAAGGATGCTACGGTCTCCTTTTCTGTTTGTACATTTTTCAGGTGTTTGCATAACACCGCGGACTGTATAGGATAAATTATGATTGAGGTGAGATTATGGCGGCACGTATTAAGAACATGACAGAGGGACGCCCGGCATCCCTGATCTTCTCTTTTGCACTGCCTTTGATGGTAGGCAATGTATTTCAGCAGCTTTATACGGTTGTGGATACCATGGTTGTGGGAAAGGCGCTTGGTGTGGGTGCGCTTGCCGCTCTTGGGGCGGCGGACTGGCTGAACTGGATGATGCTTGGTATTATACAAGGACTTACGCAGGGGTTTGCGATTCTGATGGCGCAGGAATTTGGCGCGGGAAGGTATCATGATCTGCGGAAAAGTGTCGGGAATTCCGCTGTCTTATCCCTTCTTTCCGCTATCTGCCTCCTTGTCGTCGGGCAGATCCTGGCGCGCCCGGTGCTGATGTTTCTTAAGACTCCGCCGGAGATATTAGAGAATGCGCTTCTGTACCTGCGGATCATGTATATCGGTGTTCCGATCGTGATGGCGTATAATCTGCTTGCCTGTATCCTGCGTTCATTGGGAGATGGCAAGACGCCTCTGCATGCGATGGTTGTCGCGGCGGTTACCAATATTGTCCTGGATCTTATCTTTGTATTGATCTTTCGGTGGGGCATCGCCGGCGCTGCAGCCGCTACTTTGATCGCGCAGCTTGTTTCCAGCGTGTTCTGCCTGTATCACATCGGGAAGATAGAACTCTTAAGGTTTACGGCGGAAGATTTCCGATTTCAAGACAGGCGCCTTCCGCTCCGTCTTTTTATGCTGGGACTTCCCATGGCGTTCCAGAATGCGATCATTTCGGTGGGAGGCATGATCGTACAATCGGTAGTCAACGGTTTCGGAGTGATCTTCATCGCAGGATTTACGGCGACGAACAAGCTTTACGGCGTTCTGGAGGTCGCCGCCACATCCTATGGATATTCCATGGTTACTTATGCGGGGCAGAATCTGGGCGCCGGAAATACAAAGCGTATACGCAAGGGAGTAAGATCGGCGGTTGTGATCGCGTTATTTACCTCTCTTATCATTGCGTGTCTTATGCTTTTGGGCGGCAGGAGTATCCTTGGCTGCTTTATCTCAGGAACGCCAAAGGAGGCGAGTCAGACGCTTCAGATCGCTTATTATTATCTGACGGTCATGAGTATCTGTCTGCCCGTCTTGTACATACTACATATTACACGTTCCGCGATACAGGGAATGGGCAATACCGTTCTGCCGCTGGTTTCCGGAATCGCAGAATTTATCATGCGTGCATCGACAGCCGTCTTCCTGCCGATGCTCATCGGCGAAACAGGAATCTTTTATGCGGAGATCATGGCGTGGACCGGGGCGACCGTCATACTGATCATCAGTTATTTTGCCGTGATACGAAAAATGGAGAAAATATACGGTAATAAGGACGATTAAAAAAGTTAAGATTTTTTCAAAATATCTGTAACAAAAACCCGTGAAGAGAGTCTACTTGGTGTAGAAAGGAGGCGGGATGATGAAGTTTGAGGATATATATAAGCAGTATAACCGCGACGTGTATTATTTCCTGCTGTCAATGAGCGGCAATCCGGAGCTTGCGGAAGAATTGACACAGGAAACATTTTACAGAGCTCTGACTAATATACACAGATTCAAAGGAGAATGCCAGCTTAAATCCTGGCTTTGCCAGATCGGGAAGAATGCCTATCTGTCCTGGGCTAAAAAACAGAAACATCTCGCCGCGAAGGAGCTGGAACCTGAGAAGATCCAAAACGCCGCTGAAGACTTCCGGCAGACAGAAGGCAATCCGGAGACGCAGTGTATCCGTAAGGATGAGACGCTGTCGATCTATCGGATCCTGCATCTGCTGGATGAGCCTTATAAGGAGGTCTTTATATTAAGGATCCTGGGTGAATTATCCTATAAGGAGATCGGCGAGATATTCGGACGAGGGGAAGGCTGGGCGCGGGTGAATTATCACCGTGCGAAGTTAAAGATCCAGGAGATGATAAAGGAGGTGCCTTAATATGAAGAAAGAATGCGCGGTAGTACAGGATCTGTTAGTTTTATATGAGGACGATGTGTTGAAGGAAGAGAGCAGACAGATGGTGGAAGATCATATCAGAAGCTGTGAAGCATGCATGCAGTTGTATGACAGCGCCAGAAAACCGCTTCCGGTTATCGAAAAGGCAGCAGAACCTTCTGAACAGGACCAGGAGGGCGCGGCAGTCCGGGTGTTGCAGAGGCTTAAGAAAAGAATGACTTATAAAACCGGGATATTTTTGGGAGTTGTGATCATATGCATTTATTTCGCAGTGATCCTGGTTGACGATATCTGCGGACGAAACATAGAAGGATATTCAGGGCTTTCATGGCTGTTCCGTTCGATACCTTCCGAGAATTTCCATGTGGCGGAGCTGTATCAGCTAAAAAACGGAGATATTTATTGTGTGTTGGAATCAGACAAGGAATTTGCCATAACTCAGGTGGCAGATTGGGTTATGCCGTTGGAGGAGCAGACAGAGACTACAGATGGAGCAAAAAAAGAACTTCGGTTCAAACCGACTCTGTTCTGGGAGACGAATACCGTAAGATTGGATCAGGCGCGCTTTATATTTTCGCTAGAGCGGCAGGGAACAGTTACAGAAGACGGGAAAACCAAAGATATTACCCAGAGTTGTGCGGATATCAGCGTCTACGGGAAGACGAACAAGGATAAGATGACAATCTGGGAGACCGGCCAAAAGGTGGAAAAAGCCCCGACTGATATTGAAGAAGAAGCGATCCGGGCTTACCTGGAAGAAGGATTGTATGCAAAAGCAGTACAGGAATGTGAGAATATGGGGTGGAAAGATTACGAAAAAGTCTTTGGAGACGCCGGACTGGGCTGGGAAACAGAGTATGGAAATGAGAACGATGATGTGAATTTTGCCAAAGAAGGCAATTCTATCATATTGCATTAAATATAATCATGGGCTGCCGTCAGAGGCGTAAATTGTGAGACTCTGCCGGCAGCTTTTTTGTGATATAGTGACAAGAATGTCAGTGAAAACCGGGGGAAGTTCATTCTTTTACAATGCTTGCAAAAAATACGAGATTTGCTATAATGGAAATACACGATCAGAGAAGGGAGAATATAGAATGCTCAAGATAAGGGGAGTAACAAAGAGGTTATTGGCGTTGGCTGTCGTTTTTGCGATGACATGTTCTGTCATACCGCCGCAGAACGCCAAAGCAACTGAGGCAGATCAGCCTAAGCAGACAGAAACCGGCGGCAGCGCCGTGACGACACAGGATGAGTCAGACAGTCCGACTGGAACTGAGAGCCTTCCGGCTGGGGAGACGGAAGAAGCTTCTGCCGATACGGCAGTTTCGGAGAACGCAGAGACTCCGACGGTCCAGTATGTGTATGTGGAAAATGCATACCAGGTAACTCCAGGTGTACAGAATATCGCCGTTTCATTTCAGGAGGGCATCGCACTTACGAACGCGGTGCTGACTTATGAGAAGGATGGAACGGCAGAGCGATCGCAGATCGCCGTAAGCGAGATCCAGCAGGATGCGGCGTTATTTTCAATCCCATATTCCGACGGATCGCAGTCAGGAATCTATCGTCTTGTAAGGGTGAGTGCGGAAGTGAACGGGATGTCTTATGAGATCGACCTTGGCGCCATAGGGCTGAATATCCGTTATGGCGTAGATCAGGCATGCGATACGCAGCCGGATGCCGTCATAGATGAAAGTACGGAAGCTGCGGCGATGTCCCGCAGTGCAGGCGGCGCGGAGGCGGAGGTTTCCTTCCTTACACTTGATGATAACGGAGAGATAACAGAGAACGATACACTTGCAGAAGCGATCGAGGCGGCAGAGGACGAGGCTGCGCCGATGGGAAGAAGCGGCAAGGCAAGGACAGGAGAGACGGCATCGGTTGCCAAGAAGACGGACGATCTTGTGATCGTTCTTGATCCGGGGCATGGCGGTCCGGATCCCGGCACCGTCAGAGATGATGTATATGAGAAGAATCTTACTTTGAAGATTGCCGGATATTGCCGTGATGAATTGAAAAAATATAAAGGCGTCACCGTATATATGACGCGGGATTCTGATGTGTCGGTCAGCGGGACAAGTGATGCGGCTGCTGATCTGGATGCGCGGGTGAATTATGCAAAGCAGAAGAAGGCGGATGTCCTGATCAGCTTCCATATCAATTCGGCGGGCGCTTCCGCGCATGGAGCAGAGGTGTATTATCCGAACAGCAGTTATCGGCCGGATATCGGAAGCGATGGAAAAGCATTGGCGCAGAAGATCCAGGACGAGTTGGTTGCACTTGGGTTGTACGACCGCAAGATCAAGTATCTGAACAGTCAAAACAACAGTACTTATGACGATGGTTCGATCGCAGATTACTATGGCCTGATCTGGCGGAGCAAGAAGGCAGGGTTTCCCGGGCTTATCATAGAGCATGCGTTTATCAGTAATACGGATGATTATAATAAATATCTGAGCTCAGATGAGAAGCTTAAGAGCCTTGGACAGGCGGATGCAAGAGGTATTGCCGAACATTTCGGCCTGGGCAAGGAGGAACCGGCGGGCTGGATCTTAAGCGAGAACCGATGGTGGTACCGGCATAGCGACGGGAGTTATACCACTTCTGATTGGGAGCAGATCAACGGCAGGTGGTATTATTTTGACACGTCCGGATGGATGAAGACCGGATGGATCTTGTTGAACGGGGCGCGGTATTATCTGGAAGCCTCCGGAGCGATGGCGACCGGTTGGAGACTGCTTGACGGGATCTGGTATTACCTGAACGCCTCCGGGGCGATGGCAACCGGATGGACGTGGGTGAATGGAAAATGCTATTACCTGAATGATTCCGGGGCGATGGCAGCCGACACTTGGATCGGAGACGACTATGTGGACGGAAGCGGCGCATGGATCCCAGGAAAGAAAAAAGAAACAGACAAATGGATCTTAAGCGGGAACCGATGGTGGTACCGCCACGGCGACGGGAGCTATACCACTTCTAACTGGGAGCAGATCAACGGCAGGTGGTATTATTTCGATGCGTCCGGATGGATGAAGACCGGGTGGATCCTGCTGAACGGAACTTGGTATTACCTGGAAGCCTCCGGAGCGATGGCAGCCGGCTGGACGCTGCTTGGCGGGACTTGGTATTACCTGAATGCCTCCGGAGCGATGGCGACCGGCTGGACGCTGCTTGACGGGACCTGGTATTACCTGAACGCCTCCGGGGCAATGGCAGCCGATACCTGGATCGGAGACGACTATGTGGACGGAAGCGGCGCATGGATCCCGGGAAAGAAAAAAGAGACAGACAGATGGATCTTAAGCGGAAACCGATGGTGGTACCGCCACGGCGACGGAAGTTATACCACATCTGATTGGGAACAGATCAACGGCAAGTGGTATTATTTTGACGAAGCCGGATGGATGAAGACCGGCTGGCTGCTGCTTGACGGGAGCTGGTATTATCTGGATGCCTCCGGGGCAAGAGCAGCCGGATGGGTACTCGTGGGAGGAACATACTATTATCTGGATGCTTCCGGAGTGATGCAGGTAGGTTGGTTGGAAGAAGGCGGCAGCAAATATTACTTAAATACCCAGGGGAATTCTTTTGGGGCGGAAGGAAGTATGGCGGTCGGCTACCGTGAGATAGAAGGGCAATGGTATTTCTTTAATAAGCAAAGGTCGCCGATGGGCGCTCTATACTATACTGGCGTTACCCCGATCATGGGAGCCTGCACCCTGGGAAATGACATGAACAACGTTGTGAATAAGATGGCAGATCAATTCACAAAATCCGGAAAAACCTATCCGGGAACCGCGCTTTCCAAAGGCGGCGCGCCGGATATCCATACATTCTGCCGGATCATCTATGAGGAAGCGGTGACGGAAGGCGTAAGGCCGGAGGTCGTATTCGCACAGGCGATGTTGGAGACCGGATACCTGCAGTTCGGCGGTGACGTGAAGGTCGGCCAGTTTAATTTCGCCGGTCTTGGAGCGACCGGAGGCGGAGCGGAGGGAAATGGCTTTCCAGACGTGCGGACCGGCATAAGAGCCCAGGTTCAGCATCTGAAAGCATATGCGTCCGACGAACCGTTAAAGCAGGCTTGTGTGGATGAAAGATTCAAATATGTCGTCAGAAAAAGCGCTCCCTTTATCGAATGGCTTGGCATTCAGGAGAATCCGGCAGGAAAGGGTTGGGCAGGCGGAAAAGAATATGGATTTAATATGATAAAGAATATCATCAATCCATTACTTTCCTAAATTAAAATTCAGGAGAAGCTATAAGTCTTGATCGACAGGGCATGGAGAGATTCATGCCCTGTTACACTAAGGGATCTGTGGAAAAAAGGGTGTTGAATATAAAAAAGTTCTGAACGGGATTGATATCAAAAAGCGAATCGGGTATAATGAAATCAGAACTTTAGTGCAATGCACTGTAATTCCGAATGGATAGGAGACCAAGTATGGAGAATTATATTAGAAGAGACAGTTATCTGGAGCAACTGATTAACCGGAGAGAGAACGGACTCATCAAGGTCATCACAGGGATTCGTCGCTGCGGCAAAAGTTTTTTGCTTTTTAATTTGTTTTATGATTACCTGCTTGGGGAAGGGGTTCCGGAGGATCATATCATAACGATTGCTCTGGATGACGATCTGAACATAGCGTACCGGGATCCGGCTGAGTTGTCCAGGTATATCCGGTCCAAGGTCACGGACCAGGAAGGCATGTTCTATATCTTCATTGATGAGGTGCAGTATGCGATTTCCCGGGAGGAGCTTAAGAAACCAGAGAATATTCACCTGTATAATGTTCTCAATGGCCTGCAAAGGCTTCGCAATGTGGATATCTATGTGACCGGAAGTAATTCCAAAATGCTTTCTAAGGATGTGATGACGGCATTTCGGGGGCGTGGGGATTCTGTTGAAGTCCATCCTCTTTCCTTCAAGGAATACTACGACTACGTAGGCGGAGACAAGGCGGAGGCATATGAGGAATACGCCTTGTACGGCGGTATGCCGCTGGTGCTGTTCCGAAAGACAGAGGATGACAAATTCAAATATCTATCCTCACTCTTTGAGGAAGTTTATTTTAAAGATATCATTGAGCGGTATCAGATCGGGCTTCCGGAGGTTTTGCGTGAATTGACGGACGACCTGTGTTCTTCCGTAGGCTCCCTTACCAATGCTACGAAAATAGCAAACACCTTACAGACGGTCAAGGGGATCAAGGTGGACAGCGGAACCATTGCCAGCTATCTGACCTATCTTTCCGAATCCTTTCTGTTTCGTCAGGCCAAGCGGTTTGACGTGAAGGGAAAGAAATATTTTTCTTATCCGTCGAAATATTACTGCAGCGACATCGGGCTTCGGAATGTGCGGCTGAACCTGCGGCAGCAGGAGGAGACGCATATCATGGAGAACATCATGTACAACGAGCTGGTCTGCAGGGGATATTTGGTGGATGTAGGCGTCGTTGATATTTTTGAGACGGACGCAGAAGGAAAAAGGAAGAAAATCAGTTGTGAGATTGATTTTGTCGTTAACAAGGGAAGAAAGAAGTACTATATCCAGTCCGTCTTAAGCCTTGGAGATGCCCGGAAGGAAAAGACAGAGCTTCGGCCGTTGCTTGGCGTCAGGGATTTTTTCCGGAAGATCATTGTCACAAAGAGCGGAATGAAGCCGTGGATTGACGAAGAGGGTATCCTGCATTTGGGTCTTTACGAGTTCCTGTTGAATCCCGACGCGATGGATTTATAGTATGGCTGGGGAACGCAAAAGCGTCTGTCGGATTTTGCAGACGCTTTGCTGGAAGCATATGAAGAGTTCAGTAAGAACAAGCAGGGTAATGGAGGATTTAAAAATTGTAAAATCCATATAAAAACCGAAAGGAAGCCTATGAGAAAATTAGCCTTAAATGATGAAATATTACTAAAAATCGAGAAACCGGCGCGCTATATCGGGAACGAAGTGAACAGTGTCATGAAAGACAAGGATAAGATAGACATCCGTTTCGTCATGTGTTTCCCTGATGTCTACGAGATCGGTATGTCCCATCTGGGCATTCAGATCCTCTATGACATGTTTAACCGCCGGGAGGACGTATGGTGCGAGCGAGTCTACTCTCCGTGGGTTGATCTGGATCAGATCATGAGAGAAGAGCAGATCCCTCTGTTCGCACTGGAGTCCCAGGATCCGATCCGGGATTTTGATTTCCTGGGCATTACCATTCAGTATGAGATGTGCTATACCAACATCCTGCAGATTCTGGACTTAAGCGGGATCCCGCTTTTCGCCCGGGATCGGGATGATTCCGTACCCATCGTGATCGGCGGCGGTCCCTGTACCTATAATCCCGAGCCATTGGCAGAATTCTTCGATCTGTTCTACATCGGGGACGGAGAGACCGTTTACGGCAAGCTGCTGGACGCCTATAAGGAGAACCGCAAAGCATGCGGTTCGCGGAAGGATTTTCTTGAGAAGGCGGCACAGATTGAAGGAATCTATGTACCGGGATTCTACGATGTATCTTACAAAGAAGACGGAACCATCGCTTCTTTCACACCTTCGAACCCTCACGCGAAGACGGTGATCCAAAAGCAGATGGTGAAGGACCTTAGCAATACTTATTATCCCCAGGCGCCTGTAGTCCCGTTTATCAAGGTAACGCAGGACCGCGTGGTTCTGGAGATTCAGCGGGGGTGCATCCGGGGATGCCGGTTCTGTCAGGCGGGAATGCTTTACCGGCCTACCAGGGAACGGGATGTGGAGACATTGAAGCAATATGCATACCAGATGCTCAAGAATACCGGACATGAAGAGATCTCCCTAAGTTCCTTAAGCTCCAGCGATCATAGCCAGTTGAAGGAGTTAGTGACATTTTTGATAGAAGAATTCAAAGGAGAGGGGATCAATATCTGCCTTCCGTCTCTTCGGATCGACGCCTTTTCACTGGATGTCATGGGGAAGGTGCAGGATATCCGCAAGAGCAGCCTGACATTTGCTCCGGAGGCAGGTTCCCAGAGGATGCGGGATGTGATAAACAAGGGTCTTACGGAAGAGATGATCTTAGATGGCGCCGGACAAGCCTTCGAGGGCGGTTGGAATAAGGTAAAGCTGTACTTTATGCTCGGGCTTCCGACGGAGACGGAAGAGGATATGCGGGAGATCCCGCGTCTGGCGGATAAGATTGCCAGAAGATACTACGAGATCCCCAAGGAAGAACGTAATGGGAAATGTCAGATTACGACGAGCACCTCTTTCTTCATCCCCAAGCCGTTCACACCGTTCCAGTGGGCGAAGATGTACAGTAATGAAGAGTATATTGCAAGGGCGGCGGTCGTAAAACATGAATTCCAGGAACAGCTCAACCGCAAGAGCCTTAAGTATCATTGGCATGATGCGGAAGTGACCGTATTAGAGGGGGTATTTGCCAGAGGCGACCGCAGGCTCTCGGAAGTGATCCTTGCGGCGTACCGGCTGGGATGTCTCTATGATTCCTGGACGGAGAATTTTGATAACGAGAAATGGATGAAGGCATTTGCGGATACCGGTACGGATATCGGCTTCTATAATCACAGGGAACGGGATGCGGATGAGATCTTTCCATGGGATTTCATTGATATCGGAGTGACGAAGAAGTTCCTTTATCAGGAGTGGCAGAGGGCATTGCATGGTGAAGTGACGCCGAACTGCCGTGAGAAATGTTCCGGCTGCGGCGCCATGAAATATGGGGGAGGTGTCTGTGTTGAGGAGCGATAAGGTGTTTGGCAAAGGAGGTATTCTTAAATGAAGGCACGAATTAAGTTCCGCAAATATGGCGTGATGCGGTTTATCGGACATCTGGATGTGATGCGTTACTTCCAGAAAGCTATGCGCCGGGCAGAGATTCCTATTGCATTTACAGGCGGCTACAGCCCGCATATGATCATGTCCTTTGCACAGCCGCTTGGAGTAGGGGTTACCAGCGACGGAGAATATCTGGATATAGAATTGAAAGAAGACATAGATCCCGGCCAGGCAATCCGGCAATTGAATGAAGTGATGGTGGAAGGGATGGAGGTAGTCGGTTTTAACCGGATACCGGATGATAAGAAGAGCAGCGGCATGACGATCGTCGCCGCCGCCAGTTATCGGGTTACCCTTCTAGAATCGGTACGATCGGCAGATGTAACCAGAGCTTTTCCGGACTCCTGGGAAGCGAAGATCGAAGGATTTTTAAACCAGAAACACATAGTAGTCCTAAAAAGAACTAAGCGAAGCGAAGCTGAAGTCGATATCAGACCAATGATTTATCAGATGCATCTGGAAGAAGACGGGATTCATCTGTTCCTTGCTGCGGGAAGCGAGCAAAATCTCAAGCCAGACCTTGTAATGAGGGCTTTCACGGAGTATATCAAAGAGGAATCCAATAGTGTTCCTTTTCATTACCACCGCGTTGATGTGTATGCGAGAAAGCCGAAAGAGGCGGAAGATTCCGAAGATCATTTTAAATTTATTTCTCTTGGTGAATGGAAGCGTTCGTAAATACGTTCGTAAATATTAAGAATGGGAGTTCATAGAAGCATGAGTAAGAAAGAAGTAAAAACCAACGCCATGCGGATCCTGGACCGGCAGAAGATCCCGTACGAATATGAGGAATACGAGTGCGGGGATTTTACCGACGGCATACAGACTGCCGACCAGTTAGGCTACGACCATGCACTGGTCTATAAGACTCTGGTAACAACCGGAAGATCCGGGCAGCACTATGTATTCGTGATCCCGATCGAAGAAGAGATCGACTTCAAAAAAGCGGCAAAGGTCGTTGGAGAGAAGTCTCTGGAGATGCTGCACCTGAAAGACCTGACCAAGGTTACAGGCTATGTGCGGGGCGGATGTACGGCGATCGGAATGAAAAAGCAATATCCGACCGTGATCCATGAGGCGGCAGAGAAGTTGGAATATATGCATGTCAGCGGCGGCAAGCTTGGAATGCAGTTAAAGCTTGCTCCGAGAGACTTGCAGAAAGCGTCCGGCGCAAGCTTTGCAGATGTGATATTTGCTCCTGATTTATAAAATATCTCATTGCAGACACCTCTAAAATGATGTAATATATAATACGGTCACGCTTCGCCTATAGATGTTTCGCCTATCTAGCTGAATCAGGGAGGCGTAAGCGTATTGTGACGATAGGGAAAGATAGAGACAGATAGAGACAGGAAGAAAAGGCAGTTTGGAGGATTACGGAAAAGATGATTAAAGTAGTAAAATTTGGCGGCAGTTCACTGGCAAGCGCAGAACAGTTCAAGAAAGTGGGAAGAATCATCCGAAAAGAGGAATCCCGCAGATATGTGATCCCTTCCGCGCCGGGGAAGCGAACGCCGGATGATACAAAGGTGACAGATATGCTGTATAGCTGTTATAACCTTGCAGCGATCGGGGATGAATACGAAGAGGAATTCGAAGAACAGCTTGCGGCTATACGCGAACGATACGATGCGATCATAAGGGGACTTGACCTTTCGGTATCTCTAGAGGAAGAGTTCAAAGCGATCCGGACGAATTTCTGCAGGAAGGCAGGGAGAGATTATGCAGCTTCAAGAGGCGAGTATCTGAATGGTATCCTCATGGCAAATTATCTTGATTATGAATTTATAGATGCCGCAGAAGTGATATTCTTTGATGAGTCGGGGAATTTTGACGGAGATAAGACGAACCAGGTTCTTGCCGAAAGACTTGCCAGGACAGAAAGAGCTGTGATTCCCGGGTTTTATGGCTCTATGCCGGATGGAAGTATCCGCACCTTCTCAAGAGGCGGATCTGATATCACAGGTTCTATTGTCGCCAAGGCAGTCCAGGCGGATATGTATGAGAACTGGACGGACGTATCCGGGTTTCTGATCGCGGATCCGCGTATCATTCAGAATCCGAAAGCGATCGACGTGATCACATACCGGGAACTTCGGGAACTCTCTTATATGGGTGCGACTGTCCTTCACGAAGATGCGATCTTCCCCGTACGTAAAGAAGGGATCCCGATCAACATACGCAATACGAATTCTCCGGAAGATAAAGGGACATTGATCGTAGAAGGTACTTGCAGAAAACCGCGGTTCGTCATAACGGGAATTGCCGGAAAGAAAGATTTCGCCTCTGTCACAGTGGAGAAGGCAATGATGAATTCGGAGGTCGGGTTCTGTAAAAAAGTCCTGGAAGTATTCGATGAAAATAATATTTCGATCGAGCACATGCCTTCCGGAATTGATACGATGACCATTTTTGTGCATCAGGATGAATTTGAAGAGAAGGAACAGAAGGTGATCGCGGGTATTCACAGAAGAGTAGAGCCTGATTTCCTGGATCTTGAATCTGACCTGGCGCTGATCGCGGTCGTAGGCAGGGGAATGCGTGCAACCAGAGGAACCTCCGGCAGGATATTTTCAGCCCTTGCACATGCCAATGTGAATGTGAAGATGATCGACCAGGGATCCAGCGAGCTGAATATCATCATCGGTGTCCGGAATCATGATTTTGAAACCGCAGTAAAAGCAATCTATGACATATTTGTAAACACGATGATATAGAGGTATAGTATATGAACATTTTATTTTTTCTGAAGCCTAAAAGTGAAGTGGCATATATTCACGATTATCACACATTACGCCAGGCTTTGGAGATCATGGAATATCACAGATATTCTTCTGTGCCTATTCTGAACAGAGAAGGGAAATATATCGGTTCCATCACGGAAGGCGATCTTCTGTGGTCTTTGAAGCGTTGGAATCTCATGAATCTGAAAGACGCGGAGGACATCAGTATCCTGAAGGTTGACCGAAGATTGGATTACCAGTGCGTGACTGCGAAATCGAATATGGAAGATCTGATCGGACGTGCCATGGAGCAGAACTTCGTCCCTGTCATAGATGATGAAGGACATTTTATCGGTATTATCACCCGAAGAGACATTATCGAATATTGTTATAATAAAATGAAGGGACGTGGCGAGTGGAATGATCGTTGATTTTCATACACATATGTTCCCCGATAAGATCGCGAGGGGAACGATCGCATTTTTAGGAAATGTCTGCAAGACAAAACCCGATACGGACGGTACATATACAGGGCTTCGCAGAGCGACGGAAGAAGCAGGGATCGATCTGTCTGTTGCGCTTCCGGCAGTAACGAAAGTATCCCAGATAGATTCGATCAACCGGTTTGCCGCACAGTATCAGGAGCCTCCTGTGATCTCGTTCGGCGGAATCCATCCTGAATGTGAGAATTACAAAGAGATCCTGCGGCAGATCCGGGATATGGGGCTGAAGGGGATCAAACTGCATCCGGATTATCAGGAGATGTATTTTGATGATATCCGATATAAGCGCCTGATCGCATATGCGTCGGAGTTAGGATTGATCGTCAGCGTCCATGCGGGCAAGGATCCGAAGTGCCCGGATGACGTCCACTGTACGCCGCGGATGGCGTTGGAGCTGTTGAAGGATGTAATGCCTGAGAAACTGGTCCTTGCACATATGGGCGGAAATGAACTCTGGGATGAGGTGGAAGAATATCTTGTAGGGCAGGAGGTATATTTTGATACGGGAGTCGTATTAAACCGGATGCCCCAGGAGCAGTTCCTGCGTATGGTACGGATTCACGGAGCGGACAAGATCTTATTCGCGACGGATTCTCCGTGGGGTGCGCAGAAAGAATTTGTAGAGATCCTTTCTGCTATGCCGTTGGCATCGGAGGAGAAGGAGATGATCTTCTCCGGAAATGCCTGCAGATTGTTGGATATTTTACCAAATATCTCTTGATTTTCATGAGTCCATGTGCTATGATATTCCAGTATGCCGCACAATGAGGTTTGAAAGTTCCGTGAGGACACCGTAATTGGCGAGTAATGATAATAGGAGGTGCCATATGTACGCGATTATAGCAACAGGTGGTAAACAGTACAAAGTAGCCGAAGGCGATATCATTAAAGTAGAGAAGCTTGGTGTAGAAGCCGGAGAGACTTATACATTTGACCAGGTGCTTGCAGTGAATGACAACGAATTAAAAGTCGGAAATCCGACCGTAGCAGGTGCAACTGTAGAAGCTTCTGTAGTGGAGAATGGAAAAGCAAAGAAAGTCATTGTTTACAAGTATAAGAGAAAAACTGGATACCATAAGAAGAATGGTCACAGACAGCAGTATACTGCAGTGAAGATTGACAAGATCAACGCTTAATTTGGAGAATTTCCATGATTCATGTAACCATATATCAGAACAGCCAAAAGGAATGCATCGGTTTTGGAACCAAAGGGCATGCCGGTTATAAGGACGAAGGACAAGATATTGTCTGTGCCGCCGCATCTGTGTTGATGATCAATACGGTCAATGCGATCGAGCTGTATACTCCTGACGATTGTTCTGTTGTCAGTGATGAGGAAGCAGGAATGTTGTCTTGTCTCCTGAATAGCAGTCATCCGTCGCAAAGCGCCGGCTTGTTGCTGAAGACGATGGTCCTTGGGTTGGAAAGTATGGCAGATGACGTGAACTATGCGGAATATATTGATTTAATATTTGAGGAGGTGTAACACCATGATGAAATTAAACCTTCAGTTTTTCGCTCATAAAAAGGGAGTTGGTTCTACAAAGAACGGAAGAGATTCTGAATCTAAGAGACTTGGAGCCAAGAGAGCGGACGGACAGTTTGTAAAAGCTGGAAATATCCTTTATAGACAGCGCGGCACGAAGATTCACCCAGGCGTGAATGTAGGACGCGGCGGAGACGATACATTATTCGCACTTGTTGACGGCGTTGTCAGATTCGAGAGAAAAGGAAGAGATAAGAAGCAGGTTTCTATCTATCCGGTAGCTTAATCAATTATGAGTCGGGAAGAGTGTTGCAGGATAACTGACATCGGTTAGTTAGATAGCAGCGCTCTTTTTTATAGGAAGGAATATATATGTTCGCAGACAGAGCAAAGATATTGATCAGATCAGGGAAGGGCGGCGACGGACATGTGAGTTTCCGGCGCGAATTATATGTACCCAACGGAGGTCCTGACGGAGGAGACGGCGGACGCGGCGGAGACGTGATCTTTGAAGTAGACGAGGGTCTTAATACGCTGCAGGACTACCGGCACAAGAGAAAATTTGCCGCAAAAGACGGGATGCCGGGTAGTAAACGAAGATGCCATGGCGCAGATGCACAGGACATCATCCTGAAAGTACCGGAAGGAACGGTGATCAAGGAGGCGGAATCTGGCAAGGTGATCGCAGATATGTCCGGAGAAAACCGCCGGCAGATCATCCTGAAAGGAGGGAAAGGCGGGTTGGGGAATCAGCATTACGCAACCTCCACCATGCAGGTCCCCAAATACGCGCAGCCCGGACAGCCGGCAAGAGAGTTATGGATTTCCCTGGAGTTAAAGGTGATCGCGGATGTTGGGCTGGTAGGATTTCCAAATGTAGGCAAATCCACATTTCTTTCCCGTGTTACGAATGCACAGCCTAAGATCGCAAACTATCATTTTACTACGTTGAATCCTAATCTTGGCGTTGTCGATCTGCCGGACGGACAGGGATTTGTGATCGCAGATATTCCCGGACTGATCGAAGGCGCATCCGAAGGCGTAGGGCTTGGACATGAATTCTTGCGTCATATCGAGCGTACGAAATTGATCATTCATGTGGTAGATGCCGCCGGGACGGAGGGAAGAGATCCTGTAGACGACGTCTATAAGATCAATGCGGAATTGGAAGCATATAACCCGGATATCGCCGGGCGTCCGCAGGTGATCGCGGCAAATAAGGTCGATGCTGTTTATCCGGAAGGGGAAGATCCGATCGCCCGTCTGAAAGCAGAATTTGAACCCCAGGGCATCGCTGTCTACCCGGTATCGGGAGTAACGGGAGAAGGACTTAAGGAGCTTTTATTTGCCGTTGCCGGACGCCTGAAAGAACTGGATCAGCCGCCGGTGATCTTCGAGCAGGAATATTTCCCGGAAGAAGAGCTGATCTATGAAAATCTGCCTTATACGGTAGAAATAGAAGAAGGCGTCTATGTCGTAGAAGGACCGAAGATCGAAAAGATGCTGGGATATACCAATCTGGATTCCGAGAAAGGGTTTGCATTTTTCCAGAAGTTCTTGAAAGAAACCGGGATCTTAGACGATCTGGAAGCTGCGGGGATCCAGGAGGGCGATACTGTCCGAATGTACGGATTACAATTTGATTATTACAAATAAATGCTTTATAATATTATATGACACACGCATTATTCAGGAAGAGCAGGAGTGTAGAAGATGACAACAAAACAAAGAGCCTATCTGAAAAGTCTTGCAATGACTATGGATCCTATTTTTCAAATCGGGAAAAACAGTATGACACCGGAACTTACGAAAGCAATTGAGGAAGCTCTGACAGCAAGAGAACTCATTAAAGTCAGTGTCTTAAAAAACTGTATGGACGATCCGCGCATATTAGCCGATATGATCGCAGAGCGGACACACGCCCAGGTAGTACAGGTGATCGGTAAGAAGATCGTTCTATATAAGGAAGGAAAGGATAAAAATAAAAGGATAGAGCTGGAGAAGATATGAAGATCGGAATAATGGGAGGGACTTTTGACCCAATACACAACGGACATCTGATGCTTGCGCGCGCTGCTTATGAAGCATTTCAGCTGGACCAGATATGGTGTATGCCCAATGGAAATCCGCCGCATAAAGATACCGTCCGATCCGGAACAGATATACGGGACCGCGTGGAGATGGTTCGGCTTGCGATCGCGCCTTATAAGGTATTTCGTCTGGAACTTTATGAGGCAGGGCGGACAGATGTCTCCTATTCTTATCGTACGATGGAATATTTCAAAGAATTATATCCTGATAATGAGTATTATTTTATCATCGGAGCAGATTCCTTATTCACCATCGACCAGTGGAGCCATCCGGAACGGATCTTTCCCACATGTACCATACTGGCGGCTTACAGGGATGAGATCAATACCAGAAAAGCGATGGAAGATAAGATACTTGAATTATCGAAGACTTATCATGCACGGATCAGGCTTCTGGTCACACCGCTGATGAAGATTTCTTCTCACGAACTTCGTGAAGCAGTCAGAAGCGGGAAGAGTATTACCCAATGGGTACCGGAACCTGTTGCGGCATATATTCAGGAAAATCATCTATATACAGGCGAGGGGTAATGACAATGAATCATAGGATAACCAAGATCAGACGAAAACTGATGACCGAACTCGACAAAGAGAGATATGAGCATACCCTTGGCGTCATGTATACGGCGGCGGCTCTTGCCATGCGGCATGATGAAGATATCGAAAAGGCGCTAATGGCAGGGCTTCTCCACGACTGCGCCAAATGTATCCCGGGCGATACCAAGATCAAGCTGTGCAAAAAGTACCGTCTGAGCGTATCCGAGGTGGAAAAAGAGAACCCAAGTCTTCTCCATGCAAAGCTAGGCGCATTTCTTGCCGCGAAAAAGTATCATGTAAAAGATAAGGAGATTATGAATTCCATCGCCAGTCATACAACGGGATGCCCGCATATGTCTCTTTTGGACAAGATCATCTATATTGCAGATTATATTGAACCCGGACGAAAAGAACTTCCTAATATGGCAGAGGTCAGAAAACTTGCCTTTACAGATATCGACGCATGTCTGTACCGAATACTGGAAGATTCTCTGGAATACCTGAACAGTAAAAATGTACCGGTAGATCCCATGACAGAAAAGACATATCTATATTATAAGAGTAAGAGAGAAGAGGAGGAACAAGATGGATAAGATCAAAGAAATGGTTCGCATTGCCTATGATGCACTGGAAGATAAGAAAGGCGAGAATATCTGTATTATTGATATCTCAGGAATCTCCCCGCTTGCGGATTATTTTATCATTTCGAACGGAAGCAGCGACAGCCAGGTAACGGCTCTGGTTGACAATGTAGAAGAAAAGATGCATAAGGCAGGCCATTCCCAGATCCAGAGAGAAGGAATGCGGTCCGGGAACTGGGTGCTTCTTGATTACGGCGACGTCGTAGTCCATGTATTTGATAAGGAAAATCGCGACTTCTATCAGTTAGAACGTATCTGGAGTGACGGAAAGAAGATAGAGGATCCGGACGAACTGTGATCTCATTCCTATTCTCATCTGCCGCATTGGATTTTCGACGGCGCAGCGGTGGCTGCAGATAGAAAATCCAACACGGCAGATGGGCGGATAGGCAAGGCGGTTTGACTGAATATAATACAGCCGGCACACCAGTGGAGCGCATAGCCTCTAATCAAAAAATCGGAAGATGCCGATCACTTTACCAAGGATCTGGACATCCGTAACCATAATGGGATCCATCGTATCATTCTCCGGCTGCAGCCGGATGATTCCGTCTTCTTTGTAAAATGTTTTTACCGTGGCGCCGTCTTCGATCAAAGCCACGACCATCTCCCCATTACGCGCAGTAGAGCGCTGTTCTACAAGAACCATATCCCCATCCAGAATGCCTGCGTTGATCATGCTTTCGCCTTTGACCTTTAATATGAACGTCTGATTGTTCGGCATATATTCCATCGGAATAGGGAAGTAGTTCTCAATATTCTGCTCAGCCAATATCGGCTCGCCGGCAGCGACATGTCCTATGATCGGAACATTCACCATCTCACGCCGCATAAAGTTAAAAGAATCATCCAGGATCTCAATTGCTCTTGGCTTGGTTGGATCGCGCCGTATGTAGCCATTCTTTTCCAGAGTCTCCAGATGTGAATGTACGGAGGATGTTGACTTTAAATGAACCGCCTCACAGATGTCTCTGACTGCAGGTGGAAATCCTCTTTCTAAAATCTGCGATTTAATATATTCTAATATTTCCTGTTGCTTTGGGCTTATTTTCCCTTGTCCCATAATATACCTCCTTTTTCTCCGGAACCTGTTGGTTCAGAATATACCATATATCCATGTATATCTGCGGCTATTATCATTCTATCACATTATAGCTCAAATAGCAAACAGATGTTTAGAAAATATGTTCGGTATTTTCTGTAAAAATATTGACAAACAACTTAACCTGATAAGAAGTGAAAAAAGGTAATTGGGAGAGATGGACATCTATACGACAAATACCGATTTTTCCAAAAGATATAGACAAAAAGAGGCTGTCATGATATAATCATATTCGGTAATTGGTTGCTGCAATTGCCAACGATGATCCATGATATAAAATAATAAGGGGGCTGAATTTTTATGACCGATACCAGAACATATCATGAACAGACAAAGATCGACCAGACGATTCGTCTGCGAGAAGTTTTAAAGACGTTACCTTCTTTTGCCAGAGATTATTTCCGTGCGATCGAGCCGAAATCTTCTGCAAGGACAAGGATCAATTATGCCTATGATGTACGCGTCTTCTTCCATTTCCTGATGGAAAATAATCCTGTGTATAGGGACTATACCATTGAGCAGTTTAAGGTCTGCGATCTGGAGAAACTGGAACCTGTTGATATTGAAGAATATATGGAATATCTGAAGGTATACGAACGGGACGATGAATTGATCACAAACAGTGAAAAAGGGCTTGCCAGAAAGATGTCCGCCCTGCGTAGTTTCTATAGTTACTACTATAAACATCAGTTTATCACGAAGAATCCCACACTCCTGGTGGATATGCCCAAGTTGCATGATAAAGCAATTATCCGCCTTGATACGGATGAAGTTGCGCTGCTTCTTGATTTTGTGGAGACTTGCGGCAGCCAATTGACCGGTCAGTCTCTCGTTTATTACAATAAGACGAAAGAACGTGATCTGGCGATCCTTACACTGCTTTTGGGAACCGGCATCCGTGTCTCAGAATGTGTAGGGCTGGATCTGAATAATGTAGATTTCAAGAATAACGGCATTACCGTGACTCGTAAGGGCGGCAATCAGATGGTAGTTTATTTTGGGGATGAGGTTGCAGAGGCGCTGGAGAAATACATTGAAGGCAGCCGTAAATCTGTCACCCCCATCTCCGGTCATGAGAATGCACTATTTTTATCTACCCAGAGACGCCGTATGGGAGTTCAGGCGGTAGAAAATATGGTGAAAAAGTATGCGCGCCAGGTAACTCCGAATAAAAAGATCACGCCGCACAAATTGCGAAGTACCTATGGTACGTCTTTATATAAGGAAACCGGAGATATCTATCTTGTTGCCGACGTCCTGGGACATAAAGATGTGAACACTACGAAGAAACACTATGCCGCTATTGATGAAGACCGACGCCGGCTTGCCGCATCGGCAGTCAGATTAAGGGAGTCCTGAGAATGAAATTACAACAGTTATTAAGTTATACACGAAAAGCCGTCGATGAATATGGGATGATCCAGGACGGCGACCACATCGCCGTCGGTATCTCGGGCGGTAAAGACAGTTTAACGCTCTTATATGCAATGCATGGGTTGAAGCGTTTCTATCCGCATCATTTTGAATTGAGCGCGGTTACCGTAGATCTAGGATATTCGGAATGTGATTTTACGCCGGTAGCAGAACTTTGCCGGGAACTTGAGGTTCCCTATCATATTGTAAAGACAGATATCGCCCATATCCTATTTGAAGAGCGCAAAGAAAGTAATCCCTGTTCACTGTGTGCCAAGATGAGAAAAGGCGCTCTGAATCAAGCGGTAAAAGAGATGCAGTGCAACAAAGTTGCTTATGCGCATCACAAGGATGATATTATAGAGACTATGCTGCTCTCTCTCCTCTTTGAAGGACGCTTCTACTCTTTTTCTCCCAGAAGTTATCTGGATCGTATGGAGTTGACGGTGATCCGTCCGATCATGTTTGTAGAGGAGGCAGATGTGATCGGGTTCAGGAACAAGTATCAGCTTCCGGTTGTCACAAGCCGTTGTCCCATTGACGGCTATACCAAGAGACAATATGCGAAGGAACTTGTAAAACAGTTGAATCAGGAGCATCCAGGAGCGAAGCAGCGGATGTTTACAGCAATCTTGAATGGGAATATACATGGATGGCCGGAAAGAATCCTGCATATAAGATAAATAATGTGTATTGACCACATGATATCCGTCATTCAAACTGTGGTCAATACACATTACCTCTATACTTCTATTCTTGATCATTTACATCTTCACATCAAATTTTTTTACTGCAATCCCGCTCTTTTAATTCTACCAATTTTATAATGGCTTCTGCGGTTCCGTCGATTCCCAGCATAGAGCTGTTCAGACACATGTCATAACTATCTGCAGCTCCCCATTTCTTATTACTATAATAGTTGTAATAGCTTGCACGTTTTTTATCCGTCTTTATGATCAGATCTTTTGCCTTTGCATCTGTCAGGTCATAGATACGTGCAATACGGCGGATCCGTGCATCTAAGCCTGCATGGATGAACAGACTGATCACATTGTCATATTCTTCCAACGCATAATCCGCACATCGTCCTACCAGAATACACGGTCCTTCATCTGCGATCTTCTTAATGGCGTCAAACTGAGCCAGAAATACTTTATGATTGATCGGCATATCTGTATAACTGCCCGAAGTATACCCCAGTGAATAAGTATCCATCACCAAAGAATATAAGAAGCTATTCGTTGGTTTTTCATCATGGGTCTCAAATAATTCCTGGCAGATCCCACTCTCTTTCGCAGCGCGGTCAAGCATCTCTTTATCATATAACTTGATGTCCAACGCATCGGCAACTTTATATCCGATCTCTCTGCCTGCGCTTCCATATTGCCTTCCTATGGTAATAATTGTATTCGTTTTCATCATGCAATCCACTCCTCCGTTTTTTAATATCTATATTATACAATAATTTCAATAAATTGTATAGAATTAACGAAAAATTTTATCTTATCTTAACCTTAATCTGTCTAATAATTCGATAAAATACTTCGGATACGGCGCGTCTATTTCCAGATATTCTCCTGACCTGGGATGGATGAATCCGATCGTCCTGGCATGGAGCGTCTGACCCTTAAGTCCCGGGAACGGGCACCTGCGCGGTCCGTATACAGAATCTCCCAGCAACGGATGTCCCATACTTGCCATGTGTACCCGGATCTGATGTGTACGTCCGGTCTCGAGTTCACATTGAATATAAGTGTATGCTTCAAACCGTTCCAGCACTTTATAGTGTGTAACAGCATGCCTTCCGTTTTTCGGATTGATACACATCTTCTTGCGTTCTACAGGATGCCGCCCGATGGGAGCGTCAATGGTGCCGCTGTCCTCTTTGACACTGCCGTGTACCAAGGCTTCATAGACCCTGTGTATCGTATGTTCTTTTAACTGTTCGGCAAGGCTCTGATGGGATACGTCATTCTTACAGACGACCAGAGATCCGGTAGTATCCATATCAATTCTATGAACGATCCCCGGACGCATGGTCCCGTTGATGCCGGACAATCCGCTGCAGTGATACATCAGGGCATTGACCAGAGTGCCGGTAAGATGTCCCGGAGCCGGATGAACAACCATCTGTTTCGGTTTGTTTATGACGAGCACGTCTTTATCCTCATAGAGAATATCAAGAGGGATATCCTCCGGTATAAGATCCGGTTCTTTTATCTCCGGAAGCGTAATTTCCACCCTGTCACCGACCAAAAGCCTGTAACTTGCTTTTACAGGCTTTTGGTTCACGATCACACACTGATCTTTTATTAATTTTTGAATATAAGACCTGGATCTATTTTCCAATACTTCGGAAAGATACTTGTCCACACGCTCTCCTTCTTGATTCTCAACGGTGAAAAAATCCTTCAAAATCTTCCTCCTTGTAATAGAAGCATATCAGATATGCCATTGTAAATGTTGATACGGTAACATAGATGTCGGCAACATTAAAGATCGGAAAATCAATCAGTTTAAAATACAAAAAATCAACCACATAATCCAGCCGGATCCGGTCAATACAATTTCCCCAGGCTCCTGCGATAATACCCACGGCGCATAACCGCAGCGGCAGATATCTCCGGGTCATCGGAACCTTCCCGTAGAACCAGACCGCGGCTATATTTATGACGATCACACTGAGGAAAAAGAAAACACGCTGATTCTGGAACAACCCGAAGGCTGCTCCCCTGTTTTCAAGATATTCTAATTGGAAAATATTCTCCAGGAGGACAAAAGGCGGATTCCCTTTCAGATTCTCGAGAACAAGATACTTCGTAAACTGGTCTAAAACGATCAATACGAAAATACCGCATATTGCAGCAAGATAATGAAATTTTCGATTACATAAGAATACTGATTTCTCTTTTTTCATTTTTCTTCACTTTCTTTTTATTACATTATCCACACATTATCCACGATTCAGATGCTTTTGGAGCGATTTATCCACAATTCTATGATAAAAAAATTTATAAATCAGAGATATTTTCTCACGCTTGTGAGATATCGCCCCTTTTTTGTCTCTGACAGGACGCCGTCATATATGATCCGCCCCATCTTCCGAACAGAGATAATGTCGCCTTCTTTCAGACGATAGCCGTTACTGGTTATTAATTTGCCGTTGACGAATACTCTCCCACTTTCGATGCAAGCCGTAAGCTTGCTTCTGGACAGGGGATAGGCAAGTGAGAGGACGGTATCTAGCCGGACGGAAGCAACTGTTCCCCTGATCTCTTCGTATTTTGGTTCATATTCCGCCTGCAGTTCATGCTTTACAGATACCTGTACGGAAGTATGCCGGATGCGCGTCAGATTATCTGTGATATATGCAACCAGTTCATCACGAAGGAACATCAATGCATTCCCGTTATCAATCATAATATCTCCAAGCTTACAACGTTCAATACCAAGATTCATAACAGCTCCCAGATAATCCCGGTGTGTCAGTCCTTCGGCAAACCGCTGATTTACCGGAGAGATCTCTACAGCCTGGAACGGATAATGATAATCATAATAAAGAGCATCAGGTAGAAAGGCCACCATCTGACGCTCTGCTAAATGATACCCTCCATAAGTCTCATACCTTGACTGCAGTTGATGCTTTGGAATGGTATGTAAGATATTCAGTTCATTCAAATTCATAAAGTCACTAAAAGTAACTATCCCGCGCGTATAAGCAATACGCGATAGCTCGATCAGCCTTTTTTGAAACATTATCTCATCTTTATCCATATTCATATCTACCTGATCCATCGAATCTAAAACCGCGAACGCATAGAAGACGCGTCAAAGGAAGTATTCAGCAGATCCTGTAAGTCTCCTGAAATATCTACATTCGTCGGCGTTACCAGGAATATGTAATTCGAGATCTTCTGAAGATTTCCGCTTATCGCATAAGTTGCACCTGATGTGAAATCTATGATACGCTGGGCAATCTCCAGATCCATGCCCTCCAGATTCAGGATAACCGTACGCCCGCTTAATAAAGTCTCTGTTATCTCACGTGCATCCTCTACGGAATTCGGCTTTATAACACAAACCTCCATGCTGATCCCGTTATTCCGCCTTGCAGGCTGCCGCATCGGAGTTACTTTGTTATTCGAACGAGACGAGGATTTAGGCTTTTGAGCAAGTTCATAGTTATAGTCGTCCTCTTCTTCATTGTCGTAAGAGTCATCTCGTCCCCGGCGAAATATGTTCTTCTTAGGCTTTTCCTCATATTCTTCATCATAGTCATCGTCAAAAAAGTCATCGTCCTCATATTCATCGTCGTCATCTAAACGCATTATACTCAAAAATTTATCTAATACTCCCATATTAAAATATACTCCTATCTTTTCCCGTTATGATCTATTCTTTCGAATAACTACGTGCACCAAAGATTCCGGTTCCCACCCGGACCATGGTTGCGCCCTCTTCTATAGCAACTGCATAATCATTTGTCATACCCATAGACAGAACCCGCATAGTAATATTATCAACGTTTTTTGTCTCTATGTCAACAGATAATTTGTGCAAGCGTTGAAAAATCACTCGATTTTCCTCAGAATCCGCTACAAATGGGGCGATCGTCATGAGCCCTTTCACCCGAATATGTGAAAAATCGGATATTTTTGCAATAAATTCTTCAAGCTCTTCCGGCATAAGCCCAAATTTACTTTCTTCTCTTGCAACATTCACTTCGATCAGAATATTGACCGTAATATTACGTTTTGCGGCTTCTTTCTCGATGGTCTCTGCCAGTCTCAGCGAATCAACAGAGTGTATCAAAGCAACTTTATCAATAATGTACTTTACTTTATTACGCTGAAGATGCCCGATCATATGCCATTCAATGTCTTTCGGGAGTACCTCATATTTATCAGCCAGCTCCTGTACTTTATTCTCTCCAAATACGCGTACACCGAGGGCATAAGCTTCTTCCAGGTCTGATACGGGTTTCGTCTTGCTGACTGCGATCAATGTTACATCTTCTCTTCTGCGCCCGGCACGCAGACATGCTTCCCGGATCTCATTTTCAACAGAAATAAGGTTCTCTTTTATCATAAACATCACTCCTCTTCTTAGAATACAACGTCATTCTCCCTTACGGAATCTCCGTCCAGCGCTATATGATCATAATTAAAAAGCCCATAATCACTGCCTGACTCTACTATATAATAATCATCACTTTCACACAGGATCCGAACCTGTTTGAATACGGCATATCCCTTGTTGATATTGTAGACGCCTTTCATACTTTTTGTCTGATTCATCACACATGTGTCGGAGGAATCCGGTTTTACCAGAATGGTTTCTTCGCTGAATGCATCCGTATTCAGATATACAATACCGGATTTTTCATCCCGGTCATAGATATTTACTTTGCGAAACTTTGGATCCTCATCTTCTGTTTTCACCAGGACACCCGTCTCCTTGCTGTCGCCTCCCTGCGTGAGATAATTCTCCGGAATCGTAAAGAACGTCTTCGTAGTAACGGATGATTTCGGAATCTTCAATCCGGATTCATCTTCCAGGATCAATTCCAGATCCAGATATCGATCTTCGGCATACCGGATCATAGAACTGTCAAAAGTGAGTACGCCATAATCATGATCTGAGCTGTATATTGAAATATTTGCATTCGTGATCTCCTGGTCTTTGGAAAAACGGATCTTTACCCTATCTTTCTCTCTGAGTTCTTCTGCGGCGGCATCGTCCAACTGAATGACCACAGACCAATGGTCATCTCTGATCAGCTTATATACCGGATCGCCCGCTTTTACTTTTTCATTATTTTTCAGGCTTTTCTTTTCATAGTCATTCTTCGTGAAGAGCTTCTCTGTCACATCGTTGATCGTTGCCGATTCATATCCATCCGTAGAATATACAATGATCCCGTCCGAAGCTGCCGGATAAATCTGAAGCCCCTCTCCGCCTTGCTGCACCATCATATCTAACTGTGCCTGCCGATTTTTGTTAGAACGGCTTTTCAGTATACTCATCACATGATTCCTCAACGTATAGACATCCTGAAACTGTTCTTCCCGAAATCCCTCGCTAAAAGACTGGATCCGCGCCAGCACAGCCGACTGTTCTTCCGGTGATAGTTTCTCGGCTTCTTCGCCGGAAGAATCCTCAAATTCCAATTCTCTGTCTGACAGCGTGTAGACTCTGGTCTTTGCGCCCACCTTGCTTCCTTCATTTGCAAAATAACTGACGTACCCTTCCGATTCCGCCTGTACGACCGTCTCATCTCTCAGGATAAAACCGGTATATGCATTGTCGCGCAGGATCGATCCTTCCCGTACTTCATATGCGGATATATGATTTTCCGTTAAATACATCAATATGGTCACTGTCAGGTATACGAAAATAACCCCGAAAATCACCAGTCCGATGTTAAAATGCCATTTCTTTTGATAAGCCTGTATATTCGTCAGATTATTGTCAGCCAAGTATCCCGCCACCTCCTAAATCCATAAAGATCATTTAGATAAAACCTGCATTCTTAAGGGCGGCTCCCCCAAGATAATCAAATCTGCGCCCCTGATATCTCCCGCATTTCCTCATAGTATCCAGAAGTTCATCCCGTAGCTTCCACCAACTGCATCCCCAATTACAAAATACGGAGTCCTTTTCAGGAACACGGCTAAATAACCTCTCAACTGCAATCTGCGGATCAAGATATTCCAGAAAGACAGCCAATCGTTCCAGGTATTCATCTTTTGAACACAAAGAGATCCTGCCCTTCTCGTAAGACTCACATAAAGCAGTGTTCTTCGCAATATATAAAGAATGTGCTTTGACAGTCCGGATCTTCATTGCCGACAAGATCTTTGCTGTCTCGATCACATCCGTGAGACTGTCTCCGGGAAGATTCAGTATAATATGTGTGCACAATTCAAATCCATATCTTTTTACAGCGAAAACCGCATCAATAAATTCCGCCAGTGTATGTCCCCGGTTCATCTGTATCAGAGTGTGATAGTTCACTGTCTGCAGTCCTAATTCGACGGTAATGCATACTTTCTGGCTTACGCTCTTCAATATGTCCAGATACTCTCTTGAAATACAGTCCGGACGTGTAGAAACGGCAATTTCAACAATATCGGGATACCCGGCGGCTTCTTTCACATATTTTTCAAAGATCTCCAAAGGAAGAAATGTATTCGTATAATTTTGAAAATATGCAATAAATTTGTGTGCATGATAACGGCGTTCTATATGAATCCGGTTTTTTTCCAACTGTTCCCTTACAGGAACCTGGTTGTCCAACGCTTCGAATCCCGTTCCTGATTCCGCACAAAAAGAACACCCTCTCCCATTTATCCGATTCGGGCAGTCAACCGGAAGATTCAATGGAAGTTTATATACTTTTTCACCATATTTATTTTTCAGATATTCTGAATAGGGATAATAAGGTAATTCTTGACTCATTGCCAAAATCTCTCTTTCTGCACGTATAATCCGACTTTTGTTGTATCATACTAAAACAGAATGAATAAAAGGAGGGATTTACATGAAATGGTCTGATAATACAACATTAACAATTGTAATCATTGGTGCGATCAACTGGCTTCTGGTGGGAATATTCCGTTTTGACCTGGTCGCGTTTCTTTTCGGTAATCTTTCATGGCTTTCACGCATCGTCTATACGATCGTAGGATTATGCGGCCTTTATCTTATCAGTATGTACGGAAGAATCCGTTCTTCCTCATAAGATCTGACAGACGCACAAAAGAGGGGAATCCTTTTATAAGATACCCCTCTGCCATACTTATTCACTTACCGGTATCCCGTTTATTAAGGCAGTCATATTCTGGTAGAGTAACTCTTTGCTGCCAGCCCCCATTACAATGGAAATATATGGATCATCTTTCGAATCTTTTTCCAACAGGATCAGACAATTCCCCGCTTTTTTCGTCGTCCCTGTCTTGCCGCCGACGATCAAAGCGTTTTGCGGCAATGCGGCTTCCCCTGTCGCATAAAAATTCGTCTGTTCCCAGTTATCCCGACGAGTCTGTCCATCGGCGCCTTTAATTTCCACCGTGTATTGTTTGGTGCTGATGATATCAACAAACTCTTCGTACTGGATACATGCTTGAAAGATCAGATACAGGTCATATGCCGTCGTATAGTGATTCTCATCGTGTAATCCGTTAGAATTCATAAAATGCGTATGAGTCGCCATGAGGTTTCTCGCCTCGTCATTCATCATCTGAGCAAACGCTTCCGAACTACCTGCAATATATTCCGCAATTGCTACCGCCGCATCATTCCCGGATTCCATCATCAGCCCGCGCAGAAGATCAAGGAGGGTCAGCTGATCTCCTGTCTTAATACCGCATATTGATTCATCTGCAGCAAAATTTGTGGAAGAAGCATTCGCAGACACCGTGATCATATCAGACAGTTCCCCATACTTCAATGCCAGAAGCGCTGTCATGATCTTTGTCGTACTTGCCGGAAACAAACGCTCGTGAACCTTATAAGCGCAGTCGGTCTTCCTGCCGTTCAAATCAAAAAGTGCCAGTGCGTGAAGCCCTGAAGCATCCGGGGCTCCTTCCATAGATATGTCCTGTGAAACTACACACAGATCTTCTGCAAATAAACTGCCTCTGTAAATATCTTTATTGTAATTCTCGGTTTCATAAACTACCGTAACGTCCTCATCCTTCCCGCAGCCAGATGCAAAAAGAATGCAAAAAAGGATGACGGCAAGCCAATGATACCATCTACCTGTACATCTCACGCCAATCTAAATCTCCTCTGTCAATCGCTAAAATAATCAGTTCCGCCGTGGCAAGATTCGTCGCCATAGGGATATTATACATATCACAAAGCTGAATGACATCATTCACATCCGGTTCATGCGGTTTTGGATTATTGGGTTCCCTCAAAAAGATAAGCGCGTCAATATCATTCTGCGCGATCTGTGCTCCAAGCTGCTGCTTCCCCCCCAAAGGACCGGCAAGATACTTGTGCACATTCAGATTTGTTACTTCCTCGATCAGACGTCCGGTCGTTCCGGTGGCATACAGATTATTCTTACTGAGAATTCCTCTATATGCAATACAGAAATTCTGCATTAATGTCTTCTTTGAATCATGTGCGATCAATCCTATATTCATCTCATTCACTCCTTATTGGTATTTTTTCGGTTGTAACCCGACGTTTAAGACCAGTCCGATCCCAATGTAGAGACTTAGCAGAGAAGTAAGCCCATAACTTACAAAGGGTAACGGAACACCTGTATTCGGCAATAACTGAGTGGCAACCCCAATATTGATAAAACTCTGAATGCCAATCAACCCTCCTATGCCGCAGCATATGATCTTCCCCGTCAGGTTCTGCGATCGCGTTCCTACTAAAATACATTGTATCACAATTAATAACAATAAAGCAATAACTATACAACTTCCTGTGAAACCAAGTTCTTCACCGATGATCGCGAAGATGAAATCTGTCTGCGGTTCAAGTATGAAGTTCCCGTTCTTTACCGATGTGGTCGTATTATTATTCAGGCCTTTCCCGGTCAGCTGCCCGGAACCGATCGCCATAACAGAATTCTTCTGTTGATAGCCTTCGTCGCTTGCATATTTTTCCGGTTCCAGAAAAGCAAGAATACGAGCCTGCTGATAATCTTTCAATATGACCTGATTGGGCTGTACGACAATGCTCAGGAAGATAACAGCCGTCGGTATAAGAATTAAAAGTACGGTTCCGATGAATCTGTAGCTTAATCCCCCTACGTAAATAAGCAGGCACAAAACCAGCGTGGTACAGATCGTCGTAGAAAGATTCGGTTCAACCACGATCAATACCAACGGAATACCACATAATACGGCATACTTTACCAAAGTCACGGCATCGTTGATGTCGTCCTTATTCTCCGTGATGAATTTGGAGAAAAAGATGATCAGCAGGATCTTGGCAAGCTCCGAAGGCTGGAACGTCGTGAATCCCAGATCGATCCATCTGGTCGCGCCATTGACATTGTCTCCGAACAACAGGACGGCTCCTAGGATCGCGACAGAAAACAGATAGATCAGCCAATAAAAATCTGCGATCCATATATAATCGATCAGAGAAACTATGACCATTATAACAACGCCTGTGGCAACGCCGAACATCTGCTTCGGCTGATTGACCGCCTTAGCGCTGCCGACAGCTAACACGCCGATGACAGACAATGCCATGACAAGTATAACCAGATTAAATTTATAATCTCTGATATGGTATGGTTTTGTAAATTTCGGTAATGGTAATCTCACACTTCTTCTCCTGCAAATGTAATAATGACTTGCGTCCGGTTAATATTTACCTGAAAATCATCTTCTGTAAATTCTATATATTTCGACAGGGAATTGTAGAGTTCCCTGCATATATTTTCATAGACATCAGGGGTGCAGTGTACCCGGTCTGAGACAACTAATGCCTTCACCCGATCCCTGGCAATCGATACCGATGATTTTCTCAACATACGATAACCCCTCCTAATCTTTCTTGAAGAGGCCGGATAGCTTCGAAAAGATCCCTGTATTATTCTGTAACTCTATAAACGGAACTTCCATACCCATGATTCGTTTACAGATATTCATATATGCCGTTCCTGCTTTAGAATCCAGTCCGATCACCGGCTCGCCCTGGTTTGTCCCGATCACAACCTGTTCGTCGTCGGGCAGGGCGCCGATAAGCGGAACGGAAAGTATCTCTGTCACATCGTCCACGGTCATCATATCGCCGCGTTTTACCATGTCCATCCGGATACGGTTGATGATCAGATCCATTTGTTTGATATGATTCGTCTCCAGAAGGCCGATGATCCGGTCTGCGTCACGGATCGCAGATACTTCCGGAGTAGTCACGATAACTGCCCTGTCTGCTCCCGCGATCGCATTCATGAAGCCCTGTTCGATCCCTGCCGGGCAATCCAGAAGTATGTAGTCGAATTCTTCCTTCAATTCGGATGTAAGCTTTTTCATCTGTCCCGGCGATATCGCTGTCTTATCCTTGGTCTGTGCCGAAGGCAGCAAGTACAGGTTTTCATACCGCTTGTCCCGGATCAATGCCTGCTTCAGACGGCATGTCCCTTCAATGACGTCTACCAGATTGTAGACGATCAGATTCTCAAGCCCCATAACTACGTCCAGATTCCGAAGCCCAAGATCTGTATCTATTACAACTACCTTTTTGTCTAACTTCGATAATCCCGCACCCAGATTCGCTGTTGTCGTTGTCTTTCCAACGCCGCCTTTTCCTGATGTAATCACAATAACTTCGCCCATGAATAACTTCCTCCTATAACTGGTTTTACTTCGATATCCCCGATACAGAGCCGCTTGGGCTCCATATGGTTTGCTGCGATGACCGCGTCATAATCACCGGCGGCGCCGGCGATCACAGTGCCATAGACAGCTCCGGTCACTACGACATTGTGTTTGGATGCGACGACCGCACCCTCTTCAATGTCTCCGACAATTACAATGCTTGTCTCCGATTCCAGGATCTGCCTTCCTCTTAGCGTACCTCTATAAAACTGACCGTCTCTTTCATGGATGGTTTCCAGGCTTTCATCCAACATTCTTCTGTGAATCTGTTCTGTACAGGTATCTTTTTCAATAATACATAAGATCTGTATCTTTGCCGCATCCTGTATGGTCTCCGCCATCAGCCGCTCTTCTTCTCTTGTGAAAGCACGGCCTTTGAACTCTACCGCCATGTCCGCATGATCGAAGAAATGTGCAAATGCCCGGAATTTTTCACCGGTCTCCGCCAATAATTCTTCGTAAGGCATGTCATGGTCAAAATAGATGGTTATGCCGTATCTGTTACTCTTGATGAGTACCGGATCTTTCACATACATTCATCCTTTCCCTAGTCTCCCGTTGAAGTTGTTATCTTAACCTGAGCTGCTTTTCCGGTAATGATCTCATCCTCCGGAGTTATCTCATAATAGTATTCCATCACGGCATTTCCAATCTCGGCTGCGTACGTAGAACTATATCCGTTCGCTACCCGGACTGCCAATGCTACTTCCGGATTCTCACTCGGTGCAAATCCTACGAAAAGTCCATGGTCCGGATGTGTCTTACTCTGCTGTGCGGTACCTGTCTTTCCGGACAGTTTGATATCGCTTGCGTTCATCTTCGGGAACAGATCCCCATGTTCAACGGCTACCATGTTCCGCATACCTTCGTGTACGGTAGTCCATGTAGATTCTGCAACATCAGTAATGGTATTCTTAACCTCTGGATGATAATCTTCTATCGTATCTCCGGTTACGGAAGTAGCCTTATCAAGTAAACTCAGATTATAAACGGTTCCTTTATTGGCAACCGCAGTTATATACCTCGCCAGCTGACTGGTCGTATAGTTATTAGTACCCTGTCCGATCGCAGACGGGACGGAGGAATCATCCGAGATCTGAGGTTCCGATTCCGGGATTTCTAACCCTGTCGTCTCGCCAAGTCCGAATTCTGCGGCATATTTTTTCAATATATCCAATCCTATGGTACTGGAATAATACTTGCCGGTTGCATGCCCTTCCAGATTATCGGAATCAATCTGCGCGATGCCGTTGTTCTGAAGGCTCAGCCGGTAGCCGACCTCATAAAAGTAACAGTTACAGGAATGCTGTACCGCTCCTGATGCATTGAGATTCCCGTGGGCGCTGGGATAGATCCAGCATTTGGGGTTAGGCTCGACTTTCTTATATGTCCCATGGCATGGCAGATAGGTATTGAGGTCTACGACGCCTTCTGTCAAGCCGGCAATGGCTACCAATGGTTTGTAAGTGGATCCCGGTGCAGTCTTCTCCTGTGTGGCATTGTTATAGAACGGCCTTGACTGATCAGTGACCAGTTTGTTGTAATAATTCGAATCCATCGCATTCGCCAGACGGTTGTTATCGTATCCGGGATAGGATACACAGGCGAGAACTTCCCCGGTATTCGTATCCGTCATTACCACAGAACCCGTACAGGGCTCCAGCGCAAGCTGTCCGGGGGTGATCTCCAAGGTCTCGATCTTCCCTCTGATAAAATCATATCCGCCGAGGCTTCCGCTGGCCAGACGATTGTACTGGTCGTCGTCCTGAGCCAGGATTCCCTGTTCATACAACATCATGCAGACCTGCCTTCCTGTCACGGCGCCGGATTTGATCATATATTTATAGATCAGCTTGTCAAAATTATGGTCTGAATTGACGGAATCCAGAATGTATGCGATCATTCCCTGGTAAAGTTCATTGGAATCGGAATAATCTCCCTCCGAAGACACATGTGATTTTAAAAGGGATGTATCGATCCAGTTTTTTGAAATCGCATAGTTCAGATAAGAATATACGTTGATACTCTCATCTTCTTTCCACGCACGGTATGTGGCGTCGTTTCTGTCAATTGACTCTGACATTATGATCCCGGCATTATTTGTCAGAAGATCTGTCACAATGTATGTCAGATATGCCTGGTTCTCGCGGGAGAGGTCTTTGTACGCGCTGCCGTTCGGATCTGACAGGATTCCTGACAGCGCCTGTATGACAGACTCTTTTCTGTCTGAAAATGCGGCGAAGACTTCCTTCTCGGCAATTCCCGCCTCTTCATCTTCAAAATGATTCATATCCAGGATATCATTGCTGATGAACGTATTATACACATCTCCGATCGGAATGATCACATCACTTCCGTCTTCTACCTGTGTACGGTCAAAATCCAGGGTGTTCTGGATCTTCGTCAGGAGGACGCCTGCCAGCTCTTGTTCAATGATGTGGTAGGCGGCTTTCTGAAGGTTCGCATCAATCGTAAGGTAAATATCGTTCCCGGCTTTGGGATCCTTCTCATTTACCGTCTCGATCACTTTCCCCACGCTGTTTACATAGAGCTTGATCTCACCTTTCTTGCCCTGCAGGAGGTGATCCATCGTCTTTTCCATTCCGGACTTTCCAATCGTATCTGTCTTAGAATATTCCTTCTGCTGTTCTTTGTCAAGGGCGTCATATTCTTCCTGGGAGATCTGTCCGATATAACCGATCATATTCGCAAAACAATAGCTGTCGCTGTATCTCCGCAAAGATTTCTCCTCAATGTTCACCCCTTGAAGGTCGTCCAGATTCTCCATGACATCCGCGACCGTCTCTTCACTGACGCCTTCTGCGATCGTCGTGGCGATGAATTTCTGGTAACTGTTAAGTGAGATCGCATAACGGATATTCACCAGTTTCAGGACATCTTTTTTCTCCATCTTCTTCTGGTCGATACCATATCCATTTATCTCGTCTGTACACAGATGCTTTATAAGACCTTCCGCCGTAACATTTTTCTGCTTGTCCGATAATTCGTCAATCGTCCGTTTCCCATATACGTCGGCAATAAAACGGAGCCTCTGTGTATCATTCTCGGCAATATACATATAATTGTTATTATTATCAAGTATAATTCCAAAGTTATTGATGACCGTATCGCCGTTGGCTTCTACCATCCGGATCACACTGGACACAACTCTGTTCAATTCCTTATTCTTATGGCTGATACTGTCATATTCACCCGTATCTTCGATCGTAACCGCATAAGCCAGTTGGTTATATGCAAGGAGGACCCCGTTGCGGTCATAGATATTGCCGCGGGTTCCCTGCACCTCCTTCGTCTTCTGTATCTGCAATTTATAGTCGTCAAGATACTCCTGACCTTTTACGATCTGAAGATAGAATACTCTCTGCACAAGAATTGCAGACATCGTACAGAATATAATAATTATGACAAATATTCTGGATTGCAGGATTCCGGCAACACCGGATCTGATCCTTTCCCATAAACTATACAAATTTACTTGCACTCCTTTGTTCTTCCGCTTCAAGTTTCTTGTTAATGTGTAATATCACCTGATATAATATTAACGTTATCAGAATTGTGTATACCAACTCAGGAAAGATAATATTGATCAGATAAGTAAAGAAAGCAAAATCCCCCCGAAGCATATAGATGCAGGCGTATGTGGCAAGGCCATAGACCAGCCCGCTTGATCCGATCAGCATGATCGGAAGCTTAATATCATCGTCATAGAACATTCTCTGAAAAGTTCCGTTCACATATCCGATCACCGTATACAGCAGCATGTTGAATCCTAAGGTACTTCCCCAGAACAGATCTGCCATCAACCCTGATACGACCCCTACAAACATTCCTTCTTTTTTACCGCGCATAAACCCAAATGACGAAGTCACGATGATCAGCAGATTGGGTTTGATCCTGGCAAATGCCAACTGATGAAAGACGGAGCCCTCCAACAGAAAACATATGAGGATCATCGCGATCGTAATGAGCCTTCTCTTCATATATCATTCTCCTTCGCTGCTTTCCTCATCATCTGCCAGCATATCCTGCTTTGTCGTGGTAATGACAAGGACTTCCTGCAGTTTGCTGAAATCGACAGCCGGGGTAATGTACCCGGAACGCGTCAGATTGTTGGGGTCAACCTTGATATCACTGACATATCCGATAAACAGCCCCTGGAGGAAACGCGAGCTCACATGTGAGGTTACGACTTGTTCTCCAGGTTCTATCTCATTGTCATTATTGGCAAGTTTTTCAAAATACAGGCGGCCGTCAGCCATCAATTCCAGATCGCCTCTGACCATGCAGGTATCGGAGGTGGACAGCATCATGGCGCTTACATTACTGGCATCGTCGATCACCGAACGGACACGGGCATAATTGGGTCCTACTTCCGTGACGATCCCCACAAGCCCGCTTCCGGCAAGAACGTTGGAATTCACCTGAACACCATCCTTGCTTCCCTTGTCAATGGTAAAGTCCGTATACCAGTTGCTGCCGTTATTCATGATAACATGAGCCCCGATCTTCTCGTAATCTGAATAATTCTCATCTAATTTATACAATTCTCTCAGACGTTCCAGTTCATACTGCTCCTGACGCAGACGGGTATTATCGATCGTCAGTTCATCTATCTTTGTCTGCAGCTTTTTATTTGCTTTCTTCATGTCTTCCATCGTCTCAAAATTGTCCGTCAGATCACTCATAAAACGTCCTACATAACTGATCCCTTTCTGCATCGGGATCACCGTATAACCGGCGATAAACCGAAGCGGCCCTCCGCCGTCCGTAAAACGCTCGATACCAAGAAGGATCACGCAGACGACGGTGATGATGATCAGCCAGTATTTACTTGAAAAGGACGATTTGTTCTTAGTCTTCATATTATCTCATCCACCTATAATTTTCATCGATCATAGAAAATGCAAATTTTCTTAATTCCTTCGACTGGATGATCTTCTTCAATCCAGTTACTGCACAGATATCTGGTTCTACGGAGGTACGGGTCTTGATCCCGATCATCTCCTCTACATACATCTCAAGCCCTGCCGTATGGGCGACTCCGCCGGTCAGAAAGATCCCGTTCTTATGAATGGCACGGCGTACTTCCGGAGGCGTGCGCTCAAGCATAGACTGGATCGCCTGTACGCATTCCGTAAGCGGGTCTTTCATGGCGAGCCTGACAAGGTTGATCGAGATACCTTTGCGCATAGGAACCCCGGTGATCAGATCTCTGCCGGCAACGGTCAGCATAGATTCCACTTCACTGGTAAAGATGCCGAAGCTCTTGCGGAGCACTTCTGCCGTATGCCTTCCGATCAGGAAGTCATGGCTGTGCCGTACCAGATTGACGACCGACTGGTCAAATGTAGCTCCTCCGATCTTCAAAAGACGGTTCATTACCATACCGCCGCCTGCTATTACCGAAATCTCGGTGGTCTCACCGCCGAAATTCACGATCAACAGCCCGTTCGTATTCTGCACGTCAAGATTCAATCCTATGGCGTCTGCGATGGACCGTTCTACGATATTTACTTCTTTCGCTTTTGCAGTCGAATGTATGACCAGATCAAAAAAGGCTTTCTTCTCTACCTCCGTGACGTCCGTAGGCACCGCGACGACATATTCGGAACCACGCGCGAACTGACGGTCTTTCTTCAGCAAGTTCTGAAGAAGATTCTGCATTCCGTGAAATCTTGATATAACGCCTTCTTTCATCGGAAACACGACTTCTATATTCGCAGGCGCCTTTTCATACATCATAAATGCCTCGTCGCCTACCGCATAGATGTGATCTCCGTCCTTCAGGGCGATCACATCTTTTTCTTTCCATATAACATCTTTCTTTTTATCATAAACCTTAAGCTCATACGAGCCAAGGTCCAGACCATATACATTCCTAGCCATCTGACCAGATCCTTTCTAAAGCAGCCCTTCTTCCCGAAAACTTATATACTGATTATTGCCAATGATAATATGATCTAACAACTCAATTCCAATTAATGCACCTGCGTCAAGAATTCTCTTGGTGATCAGCATATCTTCACGGCTGGGAGTCGGATCTCCGCTTGGGTGGTTATGCATTATTACGATGGATACGGCATTCTTCTGCAACGCTTCTATAAAAAGTTCTCTCGGTGTGATCAAAGATGCGTTCACGGTTCCTTTCGATATGTTTGTCTCGCCGATCAATCGTGCTTTTGTATTCAGCATCAGAAGTTTCATCAACTCCTGCTTCTCATGCCGCAGATCTTCCATATAATATCTGGCAATAGAGCCAGGCTCAGAGAAACACAAAGCTTCCTGATAGGTTGCTTTGGAAAGGCGTTTTGCAAGCTCTGAAATACAAGAAAGCTGAATTGCTTTCACCTTACCGATCCCTTTGATGGCCATGAGCCGTTCCATGCTGAACTGATGGATGCCCAGTATTCCGGTCTCTCCCGCATGATAGAGGATATGCCTCGCCAATGCTAACGCACTCTCTCCGCGGGTTCCGGTTCTTAAAAGTACGGCAAGCAGCTCTTCGTCGCTAAGGCTTGCGCTTCCTCTCTGCTCACATTTCTCATAAGGACGTTCCGTTACCGGAATCTCCTTTATCGTATTGGACTGCTTCATCTTATCTTTGGATTCGTACGACACTCATAATAGAAATTTCAAATACTGTAATATCAATAATATCATAAGAAACGATAAATTATAATAGCAAGAACGACACCAATGATGCTTGCAATGGTAATCTTAATTGACATGCCGAATGTCAGTACCAGAATTCCCAGATTCAGGACTACCGGTTCTTCCAATCCAAATGCCTGTCCATAACTGAGCCAACTTAAAACCGGTACTCCTTCTGCCAGCATTCCGATAAATCCTCCAAGTACGATCCCTGTCAGGATAAACAGAAATAAAGCCCAGGTGTTTTTGCTTCCTGTTCCTTTCATATTATGTATCCATCCCCTTTTTCTCTATCTAAAAAACTCAATATATTTTATCACATTTCAGAAACGGTGTATAGAGCTATCACATTAAAAATTTCTTAAGCTACATGCAGACATGTCGAATATGCGGGGAATTTGCATATAAAATTCCTGTCCGTATGGTCCGGCATTGCCTATGCGCGATACTCCTTTATAATAGCCTCCGCAATTTTCACACCGTCCATTGCCGCGGACGTAATACCTCCGGCATATCCGGCGCCTTCGCCGCATGGATAGACGCCGCTTATGCTGCTTTGCATGGTTTCGTCCCGAAGGATCTTCACAGGGGATGAGGTCCGGCTCTCAACGCCTGAAACCAGTGCGTCCGGACGGTCATATCCCTTCAGCCTCTTCCCAAAGGAACGGATCCCTTCCGCCAAAGCTTCCGCCAGTTCTTCCGGGAAAATTGCCCGTACATTCCCCCAATCATAGCTTCCCTTCGTCTGCGGCAGAAACCCGCCCGGACCCTCGGAAGGACAGTTTTTGCAGAAATCTTCGAATAACTGTACCGGAATCTTCCCGCGCCCTTCCCTGTATGCCGCTTCTTCAAGCCTGCGCTGGAATTCCATTCCGGCTAAAGCGTCTGAAGCGCCGTCAGCGACCGGATAATCCTTCGGAGTGACCGTTACGACTACGGCGCTGTTGGCATTGATCCCGTCTCTTGCATGGTAGCTCATGCCGTTTACAGCCAGACGGCAGGATTCCGAGGATGCATTGACGACGTAGCCTCCCGGGCACATGCAGAACGTATAGACGCCCCTTCCGTCCGGCAGATTCGCCGTCAGCTTATAGGCGGCCGCCGGAAGGTCCGAACCGCATTCCGTACCGTACTGTGCATGATCGATCATAGACTGCGGGTGTTCCATACGGATTCCCACGGCGAATGCTTTTGCCTCCATGGAGATCTTGCAATCCTTCAGCATCAAAAAAGTATCTCTTGCGCTATGTCCGATGGCAAGGACCGCGATCTCCGTATCCAGAACTTTTTCTGTATTCTGCCGTGTCCTTACCTTAAGTCCCGTTAATTTTCTGATCCCCTCATCTTCTGTACTCACCAGATCTGTTACCTGCGAATGAAACCGTACCTCACCGCCATGAGAAATAATATATTCCCGCATATTTCGCACCACGTTCGCCAGAATATCCGTTCCGATATGGGGTTTGCTTTGGTACAGGATCTCTTCCGGAGCGCCGTTTTCCACGAAGATCTCCAGGACATGGACATTGCGCCCCAGAGGATCATGAACCAGCGTGTTCAGCTTCCCGTCGGAGAATGTCCCTGCTCCGCCCTCACCGAACTGCACGTTGGAATGAGGGTTCAAGACCCCTGTGTTCCAGAATTCTTCCACGTCCTTCAGCCGTTCCTCCACAGACGCGCCTCGTTCCAGAAGAATCGGGCGGTAACCAAGCCGGGCAAGCTCGTATCCGCAGAATAAGCCTGCAGGTCCCGTCCCGATCACCACAGGACGATGAGCCAGCGGTCTTGTCCCGCTGGCTCTCAATGCATATTTCTTCTCATCCGGCAAAAACAGAATATTGGAGTTCTTCTGCCTGCGGATGTGCTTTTTTACCTCATTTTCATTCTTTACTTTTACATCTATCGTATAGACATAGAAGAGCTGCGGTTTCTTCCGGGCGTCCAGGGACTGTTTCTTCCGCATGTACGCCAGAAGCGAATCTTCCTTGATGCGAAGAAGCTTGCAGATCTTCGCCCTTAACGCTTCTTCGGTGTGACCGACGCCTAACTTCAATTGACTGATCCGTATCATGATCTCTTCTCCTTCTGATTATCTTTGATCGCCCTTTGATCCTGCCCTTTGCCGTCTGCCGCAAAGCGCAGTCAAAGCGGAATACAGACCCATGATCAGAGCGCCGCTGATCAGCAGTCCTCCTATGATATCCGTAAACCAGTGTGCACCCGAAGCAAGCCGTCCTGCAACCATTACAACCATGATGATCACAGATGCCAGGCTTATGAACAAGTTGACGCCTCTTTTCTTGATCAGGACCCTGCATTCCAGCGCCGCCGCCGCCATGAAACAGCATGCCAGCATCGTGTGGGAAGACGGATAGGATGCTTCCAGCTTGCCTTCTACCAGGATCGGCCTGTAATTTACAATATAAACTTCGAACAGTATATACATCATGATCGTAACCATATAGAAAATTCCGAGAAAAATGATGCTTGTGTCGACTTTGAACAGACTTCTTCTCCTGATACACTGGATCAGTCCGATCACGGCGAATATAACCGCAGTAAAAAGCGGAAGGAAACCAAGCCATTCCGTAATGGTATACCAGATCTTATGAGCCCCGAGAGAATCGCGGACAAGCGCATTTACAGAGGCAAAGCCCACACTTGAACCGTCCGGCCCGATCGGCGCGACATCGATCAACTGTACCAAAGCCGTGAAGACTATGAACAGAAGCAGCCATATTCCGGTAATAATAAAATTCATTTGTCTGTTTTGCATCTTAGATTCCTCTTTTCTCATCATTTCTACGTATTGCATTCCATGTTCCGAAATATACTGCCATTTTATTCGGAACAAGCAAGGAACCATCCGTCTCATATTGGTCATACAGATCGGATAGTTCTTCTAAATATCTGCTCAGCCAAAGAAGTCTGTGCGTCTGTCCCGTTGACGATCCTGACATCGCTGTATCCGGACCATTAAACTTGTTCGTATTGTTCATTTGACTCATCTCTGACTTTCATGAAATACTTTGCCTTCAAGATTCGGAATAGATTATACATCATTTGCCAGCAAAATTCAATAAAGCTGATGATGATTCATCTCGTCCAGTGACAGATAATAATCTGACAATACTTTTGCAAAAATTTTATTAGCCGGAACAGCCACACCGTCTATATTTTTGATGATTCCAAACATTGCAGCCAGGTCGATCACCGGATTTGTCGCTGTATATGCCACGGTCTGTCCATTAAAAATCTTATCCTGCAGAATATCATTTAATTCAGGATAAGTGATCACTTTACCGACAATGGATTCATATAATGTATTCTTTTCCGCAGTCAGAATCCTTAATGCATCCATAAATCCGCCGACTGTCCATGCCTGCGCCCTTCCTCCTTCTGCCTTGCTGATTTCCTCATCCATCAATTTACAGAGTTTTGATACAAGGAAAGGATATCCGGAGGTTTCACTGTAAAGTAAGTCCGCCATCTCGTTTTCATTCATGTCAAGCTGATAATCCACCTTATACTCCCGAAGCATTTCAGCAATGCCTTCTTTGGTAAGGCTCATCTCAACCCCAAAATCAGCGGCAATATTCCAGGGACTATTTACCTTATGCTCTTCATCTGGACGAAGCTTCCTCACCAGGTTCTTTATATCATACACCCCCGCCAGAATCACAGATTTAAAAGTAGGCCAAGTAGTACGCCTGATATAGTAAGCACGCAGTTGGGCTAAAAAATCAAGAAAAACCTGATTATTAGCCGCACTGTCTACCTCATCGATCATCAAAACAACAGGTTTATCCATTTGTGCACATATGTCACTGATTTTTTCAAAAAGCTTCAACAGTCTGAAACTTTTTCGCTCATCTTCCACGATTGTCTCTACCTGCATGATGGTCTTCTTAAGCTGTTCTGATGAAACAGAGAATTCTGATTTTATCTGCCGGATAAATGCTCCCGCAAAGGAGAGGGCAAAAATATTTTCATTCGTAAACTCTTCTGAACCAAAAGTCTGAAAATCCAGAGAAACAACATGATAGTCTTGCCTTAAGTATTCTTCCAACGCCAGTAATGTTGTTGTCTTTCCATATTGTCTAGCCCTGTTGATTGTAAAATACAAACCTTCATCAACCAGGTCTTTGATCTGTCTGAGACGTTCTTCGATGTTCACCATATAATGCTTATCCGGCATGCAGACTGCTGTTACATTGAATTTTTTTGCCATATCATTCACCCTCTTATCATCTATAATCTTACACTTCTTTCTGTATTTTCTCAATCACACAACTATGTGTCTTCGTCTTTCTGTCATAGCTGATTCCTGCGAGAAGCAAGTTGCCTACGTAATCCTTCAGGGCATCCACGTAATTCCTGTCCTTAATCTGGGCAATTGCTCCGGCAGCATCTTTGTCCCACTTAAGCTCGATAATCACAGCAGGTTTATCCATATGCATCTTTCGCGGGATCAGGCAGATATCCGCAAATCCTTTCCCGCCCGGTAATTCACGGACAATGGTATAGTATTCTCTGGCAAAATAAAATGCCAGATTGATGACACAACTAAGAGAATTCTCATCATTATACTCAAGAATTGATATTTCCCTATGGGCGCGGTCAATGCCGTCTGCTACAACATGATCATCCATTTTCCACAGAGACTCCAGAAGATTTCGGGACGCTTCCACAGAATGGATCACCTCCTGCCAATCCATTGTACTGATTGCATTCACATATTCTTGTGAAACCTCTTTGTTGGGAATAGCAACAGTTTCTTTTGTACTGTCGTAGGTTAGATACCCCAGATGTACCAGCAATGTCAAAACATCATCCTTTGATGCGAATGTTGTCATATCATTTTCGAAGGTCTCTGTATGGATATGGACTTCTTCTCTCGCCAGCATCCGTACCACTGCATCTTTAAGCCCATCCATATCCATCTGGATATAGACTTTAAGCGCCTCATAGGTTTCCGTCCGATTCCAGTATGTGCTGAACCTGTGCCGGAGCATAGCTTCTACCACAGACTTTGGATTGTACATATGGTGATATCTATCACCATCTTTCGTATGGGTTACAAGTCGGTAACCGTCATACCATACCTTCGTTTCTTCGAAACTCATCTTATATTTTGCACAGAGGGATCTGACTTCATCTTCCGTAAATCCAAAATACTCTGCCAGATCGCCTGGGTCTGTCATAGAATACTCGGTGAACATATTTAATGCGGAATGAGAGCCGTATTTTTTTATCGGAAGAATACCCGTCATATATGCCAAAGCCACATAATCCTTGTCTTTCAGCCATGCACGCAGGAAATCAAGGTATTTCTTCTGCGCGTCCTCATCCTGCCGGTATTCACGGAAAAGGCAGTCCCATTCATCGATTAAGATGACAAAGGGACAGTTCGTGTATGCGAAAATATCCTGCATCACAAATATCAGATTCTCACTATCCACATATTCCGGATATGCACGTTTCAGCTCTGCAATGACTCTCTTCTGAAGCAGCCGCAGCATCTCATCCATTCCATTCGCCGCACTTAAAAAATCTTGCATATTAATCTTTACAACATCGTATTGATTCAAGTGCCTGTTGTAGGACTTTGCCTGGCTGATAATCCGATTTTCAAACATCTTCGAAGAATCTTCGCATCGGTTATAGTATGCTGCCAACATATTTGCCGCCACAGATTTTCCAAATCTTCTTGGACGGCTGACACAAATAAATTTCTGTTGTGTATCCAAGACAGAATTCATCTTTTCAATAAATCCGGTCTTGTCTATATAAATTGCAGAATTCAAGCTTTCACGAAACCCTTTGTTCCCAGGATTTAGATAACTGCCCATACCCCCACCTCCATAACCAACTCTTTCTTAATTTTACCTGTTTGATCCATAATAATTTTCATCATCAGATTTTCCTTATCATACCACAATCATCCTTCCACTCTTTCGGCAGGACAAAGCGCCAGTTTGACCAGATACTCGGTCGTACCTTCTTCAAACTTCTTCTCGTCGGTCAATTGAAATCCATGCCTTTGATAGAAAGTGATCGCCCGGGTATTCTTCTCCAAAGCCCACAGATGATCTGCGTGGAATTCTTTCACTGCATATTCCATGAGCCTGCCGCCGATCCCCTCGCTTTGAAAAAAAGTATCTACATATAATTTTACAATTTCAGTCTCATTTATCTGAATAAATCCTTTTACCACTCCGTCATCAAATACATAGATATTACTTATTATATTCTTAAAATAATCATCAGCCAATGATACTACCTGGAGTTTCCCGAATGAGAACCCCTCGTCCTTGAAAATAGGATAAAAGTTCATCCGGTTATTAAAGACAAAAATTTCGGCTATTCTGGATAAATCTCCTGCAGTAGCTTTTCTAATATTCATCTAATTTCCTCCTTCTGACACTAAAGAATTCATGAGATCCAACTTCATATAGATAGAGGTACTCATCGGACTGTCATTATAACTGTCTGTCTCATAGAACCCATATTCTCTGTACAAATGAATAGCGCTTTCAAGAAAGGGCAATGTATCTAGCCACATATGCGAATATCCGATTCTTTTTGCGTCTTCTATAATCTGTTCGATCAACTGGCTTCCAATATGCTTCCCGCGAAATCCGGATCTTACATACAGACGTTTCATCTCACAGTTATTCTCGTCGATCTTCTTTAATCCGATACAGCCTGCCAATTCCTCATCATAATAAGCCAGATACAGTCTGCCGAAAGGCTGCCCGTATTTCTCATCCAGATGATCCAATTCTTCGTCATAATTCTGAATGTCAAGATATTCCTTGAAAGAAGGATCTCCGGCAATCAGCATCTCCGTATATTCTGTAAAGAGCTGTCCCACTTCCGGTACATGTCCATATGCAGAAATCAATTTTAGTCCCATGTGATACACCTCATATGCTGTTAATTAAGTCAATATAATTCATTATACCGTAACCGTCTGTCAAATGAAACACTTTTCCTGTTATCTCTCAGTTAGCCGTTACTCTTCGTTCCACGGTCAGACCGCAAAAAGAACACCGTAATCCCAAATGTCACCGCTTCCGTCACAGGAGCCGCCAGCCACACTCCCGTCATCCCGAACAGATACGGTAAAGTAAAGATACACGCAAGCAGAACCAAAAATCCCCGGGACGCCGAGATCACAGCCGATTGGAAGGCATGTCCCGTCGCGGTAAAATAGAACGAGGTGACGGCATTTATACCCGATAGGAAAAAGGAAGTCATGAAGATAAGCATCCCCGACCGTATCATTCCTGCCACCGTATCATTCTTCACGAACACTTCGCTGTACCATTCCATCCCCGCAGTCATTAAAAGGAACACTATTGTTCCCGCGCCAAAAACAAAACGATTGGTTCGCTTTCGAATATCTGCGGCAAGCCCCTTCTCTTTCGCGCCATAGGCAAAACTGATCAGCGGACTTGCCCCCTGCCCAAATCCAACGACGACCATGCTGAATGCAAACGCCACATACCCCACGATCGTAAACGCTGTCACGCCGTCCGTCCCGATCTTCCTCATGATGACAAAATTATAGGCAAACATGGCAATTCCGGTAGACATCTCACCGATAAATTCCGAGCTTCCATTTAAGAGGGAATGCACGCAGACCTCCCGGGAAAACCGGAACTTCCCCAGACGGTAAACTCTCGCTTTCCTCATGAAGAAATACAGGATACAGATAAGCGAAACCACCGCCGCCAGAAGAGACGCCAACCCAATCCCGGCAACTCCCATCTGCAGCCGGCAGGCAAAGACATGATCCAGAAAAATATTCAGTATCACATTGATCAAACTGATCTTCATGTAATATTCCGGGCGCCCTTCGCCGCGTATGAACATTCCAAACGAAGAATTGACCACCATGACCGGCAGCTCCAGAAGCATGATCTGATAATAATCCCGAAAATGCGCGGCGACCTGCCCCTCTGCACGAAGAATGGAAAGCATAGGTCCAAAACAACAGGCAATGATGCAGCCAAGCAGTACGGAGAAGACAAGTGTGGTTACGATCGTCTGGCGAAATGTCTGCTCACAGGCGTCCCGATCCCCGGCGCCCAGCGCCATCCCCGCGATCGCAACGCCTCCGATGGAAACCATTAAGCCAACGCCCAGATACAGATAGATGATCGGTAGTCCCAGATTGACCGCCGCAATCCCTTCCTTCCCCACATAGTTGCCGATGAAAAAACCGTCCGCGATCGTGACCAGTGAAGTGAGGATCATGGAAATGATCGCCGGTATGGAGAACTTCCAGATCATTTTTGCCGTATCCTGTTTCATCTGTTCCAAATTCATAAAAATTCCTCCTTTCATGATGTACCCTTCATGATGTACCCATTCATTATAAGAAGGAATCAAAATATATACTTCTGAATTCTTGCTTTCTCTATTTCACTGGCACACAGATATCCAGCTCCATATACATCGTCTCACTGTCTACCTCATGGTAAATATCAAACAGGCTTTTCGTTGCATCCAATTCATAAGATACCTTCGGCAGCCACACAAGAAATATGGTCTGATAAGCCGCATAGATCTGTTTGGCGTGACCCTGAAAATGATACACGATACATTTCCCGCCTTGTATTTTTGCCCTGTTTGTAAGCGGGCAGTCTTCGCGGACACTCATGCAGATATCGTACAGGCAGTGTTCGGCGTCCGTCACAGCCGGGTCGTCATACGTCCGTTCTAAAAGAAGCGTTTCCTCTGTGATGAATTCCCGGTACTTTTCGATGAATCGGTCCCAATCCCTGCACAGGTTCTCATAACTGCCGAAACGTCTCTCATAGATAACATCGTAATCCGGAATATTTTCAACGGTGATCTTGCCGTCGCATGCTTCGAAACTTTCCACCTGCCAGTCTTCCTGATGAAAAAAGGGATGCGACATCGACGAATTATAACTCTGCCGGCGGAAATCCACAGGCGCCATGCGGTAATGCCGTCGGAATGCAGAGCTATAGTTGGACGGGCTATAGCCATAATCCGCGCCGATCTCCGTAATCCTGCGTTCCTGCTCTGTCTTGAGCCGAAACGCACTCTGCTCAAGCTTCACCCTCTTAATAAACCCGTAGACACTCTCCCCTGTCTGCTCCTTAAAAAGACGGCTGAAATAAAACTTCGAGAAATGGCAATGCCCCGCCACATCTCCAAGGGTGACCTCTTCTTCAATATGTTTTAAAATATAATCAATCGCCTGGTTAATAACTTCGTTTGTAATCATGTCTGATCATTCTTTACCGGGGGCTGAACCTGTTTGTGCTCGCCGATCACTTTTTCCATCCAGATCATTTTGGTAAGGTATTCGTCTTCTGTCTCCGTGTAAGCGATACAGGCATACAGATTCAGTATCCCCATGTCCTTCAATCTCTTTTCAAGTGATCCATAAAGTTTCCTGCCCATGCCGCTTCCACGCATATATCTTGTAAAAAGGCAAAAACAGCATCGCCGACTGAAAAAGCCAGGCAATGCTGTGATCTGGCGAGTACTAGTGAGTCTCGCCCATAATCCCTGTAATATCTTCTTTGTTCTTCACGGTCGCTTCAATCGCATACTTCAAAGAATCCGCGATCATTTCAAGCGACATAAACGGCGTACCGTTCGGCTTCTCCACCGCCTGCTGCGCCGCGAACGGCACATGGATGAATCCCGCCCGGATATTGGAATACTTTGTCGCCGCCATATGGAGCACATTGTACATGATACAGTTGCACACATAGGTTCCCGCTGTGTAGGAAATATGGCAGGGAATCCCATGGTCACGGACATTCTTTACGATCGCTTTTACCGGAATGGTTGCATAATATGCCGGCGCGCCGTCTTTCTGGATCGGTTCGTCCGACGGCTGCTCTCCGTCATTATCCGGGATACGCGCCTCTGCCAGGTTGATCGCCACCTGCTCGATGGTCACACAGGAACGTCCGCCTGCCTGTCCGACGTTAATGACAACGTCCGGCTCATATTTCTGGATGCCCGCTTCTACCGCCGGACCGCACTTTGAGAATACGGTCGGTATCTCAAGCTTGATGATCTCTGCTCCCGCAATCTCATCGGGAAGCAGCTTCACTGCCTCAAACGCCGGATTCACGGCTTCTCCCCCGAAAGGATCAAATCCAGTTACTAAGACTTTCATATTATTCTTACCTCCTACTCTTTGTCCCTCTCTCCAACCCTGTTTTGTTGGAAAGGATTTATATTAGTACACTACAGGTTCTGGTATGATGATCTTCCCCTGCTCCATGATCTGCCTGTTATCCGTATAGATGTCCGGCTCCAGGCACACCAGGTCAAAATGTCCGTTGGCGTTCTGCTGTCCGCCCAGGGCAAGATTCCTGCCAAGACCGATATGGAAGGTCCCATACGCCGACTCGTCCTCGATATAACAATTCCCCAGGCACTTGGAGTAAGAATTCAGGCCGATTCCAAATTCTCCTCCGATATAGATCCGCTCATCCTTATAATCCTCCATATACTTCCGGAGACATTCTCCGGTAGGCGTCTCTTCGATCTGTATGATCCTGCCCTTCTCAAACAATATCCTTGTCGGTTCCTTCGCCCTTCCGATATATCCAAGAGAGCCGTCCAGTACAAGGACGCCTTCTGTCTTCGTCTCTTCGATGGGTACATATACCTCGATACTTGCCGACGAATACCCCTTTCCGTCCTTTATCACCCCGTTGAAGAATCCAGGATTCCGGTTCTCCTTATATACCTTAAGATCCGTACCTGCCGGGGTTGTCGCATGGATCACCGTACTGTGCCGAAGATACTTCATGATCACCTTTGCCATCAGCCGGCTCTTCTTCGTATCCATCATCAGGAATTCATATTCCAGCATAGACCTTCCGTCGTTGGTAGAAAGAGGAAGCGACAGGAACTTCTTATGCTTCTGTATGGCTCGCTTCGCCGCCTTCGTTGTCACCAGAGAGTAATCCGTAGCCGCGATCACCGCGGTATATGGGTCAAATACTTCCTCATTCATATCGAAAAACACTCCCACATGTCTTCCCAGATCCTCTACCACCAGAGTGCTTACAGAGTGTACTTTCCCCACTGCGTATTTCCTGAGAGCCCTTGACTCTTCTAAGTGCTCTTTCGTCGTAACGAGCAGGAGCTTATCCCATCTCTTTACCCGCATCCACTCTTCTATCACAATTCTTGCGCCACGCTCCATTCTACGTGTCATCTTCCTCATTCCTTACAATGTCACATTTTCGTATGCAGGCAAGTACCTATTTGAACATCATCATATAGCAGATCTGGAACACCAGCATGATGACTGCCACGATCACCTGTTTCTTGATAACGCCCCACCGGTCCTTCATATTCAGGATCGCTACAGGAACGATATTGAAATTCGCCGCCATCGGCGTACATAAAGTACCGCAGTAACCGCAGGTCAGAGCAAGCATACCGATCACGACCGGATCGGCGCCGTATGCAAGAACGAACGGGCCTCCGATACCAACCGTGATAACCGTGATCGCTGCAAATGCATTTCCCATGATCATGGTAAATAACGCCATACCGATCGCAAATACGATGATACCGATATTCACATTTCCCTTCGGAACGATCTTTTCTACGATGCCGGCAACTACATCGCCGACGCCTGCAGCCGTAAATACGCCGCCAAGACAGCCGAGAAGCTGCGGAAGCATACATAATGGACCCATAATAGAGAGGAATCTCTCCGACTCCTTCAGGAATACAACGGGTTTATTCTCACCTGGATTATAGAGCACCAGAATGATCATTGCAACAATAACGCCAAGTGTAACCGCGACCATAGAGCTTAAATTGCTGAAAAATGCAAATACAAGTGAAAAGATACCTACACAGACCGCCGGGAAGAAGATCTTCATCCCCACCTTCTGGTACTGCTCAATGGTATGTTCTTTGGAAGGATTATCAACCTTTCCCACCTTCACTTTCTTGAAGATCGGCGGCAGACACATAATGATGACAAGGACGCCGGATACCTTCGCCGGAAGCCATGTTCCGAATCCGCATACAACACCGAAGGAACACCAGAAAAGAGCGGTTCCGTATCTGGACGGATTCTCCTGATCCAATAAGTTTTTCACGCCTGCGTAGATAGCGATCAAGCCGATGATCACCCACACCATGTTCAGCAGGTTCGCACCTAACACTTCATTGACCTGTATAAATTTTAAATTAGCCATATTCTCACTCCCCCTGCCTACTTGCTGCCATAGTATTTCTTGCTGAGTTTCTTATCTGTTACAAGCGTTACCGAACAGCCGACGATAAGGGCGAAGATCGCAACCGGAATCTCTGCCGCGGCAAGCTCAATAAGCTCCACTTCGTATCCAAGAGAAGCCAGGGTACTCTGTACAAGGATACCGCCGGAACCTCCTACGAAGAGTACCTGCCAGAAGAACCATGTGATGTTCTCCATCGCGGACGCCATGCCCTTGATATCCTCAACGTGCTCTTCCGCCGCCTCATGTCCCTGATTCTTCACGGCAGCTTCTGCCATCGGAAGGACAACCGGACGTACGAATCCCGCAACACCTCCGAAGCCTACGTTGAATGCTCCGAAGATACCTCGCATGATACCATATGCGGCGACTACCTTTCCTGCAGTGGCTCCTTTTACCTTCTTGATCAGGTCGGTTGCCGCTTCTCGAAGACCGTTTCTCTCAAGGACACCTGTGATCAGAAGGATCATGATGAAGATTGCCATACTTCTGTTCGCTACAAAATTCACTCCGATCGTCTCTAAGAGTCCGCCGATCCCAAGCCCTCCCACGATACCTGTGGTGATAAGCGCCAGGAAAATAATAAGGATTGAATCCAGCTTAAGCGCAAACCCGACAATTACGATCAGAACACCAAGTAATTTAATAAGTTCCATTTCAAATTCCTCCTCCTGCTAAAATAAAGATTTATCTTTTCCCCGAATTGTCCACGACCATCGGCCTTAATCGCAAATATTCGGCAAAGATCTGTCCGCCGCGGCATGTAAAGCCGCATTTTCTTATATGTATCGCTTCCATAAGCATCTGAAGCGTCGCTTCATCGTGAGCCACATGCGCTCTTGCGCAGAGATTCAGGTACTCCCCCTGAGCCGTCTCATCCGCCACCTCGCTGGTATACGCCACCGTGGTGATCCAAGGGTAACGGATCGATGTATATCCGTGATTTTTATCAAACGCAAATGGAATCCAGTAGTTGATCATTTCTTTATAGTAGTCTGCCGGGAACAGCTTCGGCATCCATGCATGGGCATATTTTTCAAACTGCGCGCTCCACTCCTTGTTCCACGCCGACATCTCTTCATCCTCTGCGATCTTGTCGGCGATCACATCTTCCATCTTCTTATTGACCGGATAATTCTCTTTGTATTCCGTATCCGTCACATACCAAAAATACCCGTAGAGCAGGGAACGCGGAAGCCAGAAGCCCTTGTAGGACGGCGATGTGTAGCCTGAGAACTGTTGTTCCCACTCGTGGCTTGGCACGCCGTGGTTATCCACCATGATATCCGGCACACATTTCTCATACAGCCTTGTGATCCCCATTGCCTCTTTATGAATGGTATCCTGCCTGAAATAGTGCCGGTAGAACTCCATCCCTATGGCGTTGAACCTTGCCACATGGAACTTCCAGTACGGATGCTCCTTCTGAAGCTCATAATGGATCGCCGCACCGTCCAGATTTTCCATCGGCACAAGCACCAGATTCAGCCGATCCGGAAGCTCCTTGTAGACATCCTCCGTCAGCAGTTTCTTAAGCAGGATAAAGGAAGCGTTCGTACTGGATACTTCGTTGGCATGATGCCTTGCGTTGATGATCTCGCTCGGGCATCTGCTTAAACGCTTGGTCATTGACAGATATCCCTCGTACTGCGGCATGAGCCAGATCCCGTAGAGCCTGCGTCCCTGATAAGACCGGGCTGCCTCAAAGATGCGGATACCGCGCACACCCCGAAGCTCTTCCATGATCTCAAGATACGTCTCATATCCGATCAGTTCCTTCTCATGCAGGTCGATCTCTGTAATGTCCCGAACCGGAACTTCCGCCTTCGAAGGTACGGCCGCCGGATAAGTATTCCCCTCTTCTCCTGTAAAATGAATCTCATAACAGCCGTCGATCTCTTTACTGCATGAGAGGATCCCTTCTGAAAATAATCTCGCATAAGCGGCGACAACCGCTTCCTTCGCTCCTTTCACCGGAATCTCAAGTATCAGCTTTCCGTCACGGCTGGTGATCCGGGTAATCTTAAGAGAGATCTGACCGCGTTCTTTCTCTTTTGCAAATACTTCTTTCTCACGCAGGATACATGCTTCTTCCTTCTGCAATTCATACAGAGTTACGCGAAACGACGGCGCGCCCTCCCTCTTATGGATCTCCGGCAGGATAAGCCCCGGCGCGTCAAAGATCTCGTTCACCGTCTGCACACCGTAATTTTTGAAATAATCGCTCCCCACAAAGTACATATCCTCATGGAGCGCGTCCAGTGAAGAGATCAGATCCTCCCTGGTCCCTGTCCGGTAATCCGGCTCGCTTGCCCATACCTCCAGGGACAGCTTCTGGAAGAAGGGCTGCAGGTCTGCATGAACCGCTCCGTCTATCTTCTCTTCTATATACGCACGGCATTCCGGCAATACCTGGCTCTGATAGATCTCCCAGATACGCTCCAGATCCGTGGTAAGATTCCGGTTCAATATCTCCTTTCCATTGATCAGGACTTTCATGTATCCTGTCGCCGGATGTACCTTTCCAAGCTTCGGAAACTCGTCAAGGTAGGGCTTCTCCGAGCACCTGGCAAGATACTTATATTCTCTGATGCTGCCGTCATCCGCCGTCACCCGGCAGAGATAGGTCAGATCTTCCGTACCTTCATACGCCTTGAAAATAACCTGCTTTGCAGAGACAGACAGCTTCTCTGTCAGGATATCCTGGATCGGATACAACTCCTGCAGATAACGGATCGGAAGATCGTACCACTTGTTTGGATCGTCCGCTTTCAAGTTATGGTAAGACGGCGTGGCGCCGTTCTCATCCAGCCATACCGTTTCCCCTTCCGGGAGAAATGGCTTGAAGAATATCTCAACCTGCTGTGTCTTCTGCGCCTTCACTGCCGGAATGACGATCTCATCCATCCAGGAATAACCCTGCTTATATGCACAGATCAGCTGCGTCCCTTCCAGATCTGCGCCTGCCGCGTCTGCTGCTTCACCGATCTGCCTTACGATCCGCTCCCGGATATACGCTTCTTCACTCACCGCGCCCTCGACCCATAGCCGGTCTCCCTTTTTAAGCTTTGGATAGACCTCTTCTTTCAGGATCTGCTCAAAGATATCCACTTCCCAGGGGAGTTCATAATTCTTCTCATAGATCTTCCTTCCGGATTTATGATTATAGATCTTTGCTCCTTTAAAGAAGCTCTTCTGTTCCTCACTGATCTCCGGAGATCCGTAAAGCGCCGGCACATCCTTACCGCCGGAGGCAGCCAGAAGGTGGGCAAGCTGGCCGTCCGCGCCCCGCATGGCAAAATCATCCGTCCAATCAAGAAGTACATCCCGCCAGTTCTTCCATATACTGTCTGCCAGCGGAAACTTCTCACACAACAGGCTCGAAAGCTTCAAAAGCTCTTCTCCTCCTCCGCGGATCTGAACCTGTACCGCACCGTCAATCTCCTGATATGTGATCTCAGCCTGCTCTGCGAAGGAGAACACAACCGCATTCCCCCTGTACTCCTTCGGCGCGAGGATCGCGCCTTCATAAGCCGTCGTCTCCATCCCGAACCGGAACGCGACATTACACGCCGCCGCAAGCATCCATTCGTCGGCGTCATCCGGGAGTATAAGCTTCACATCCAACTGATCCGGAAGTAGATCAGCATCCTCATCCTTCAGGAACAAGCCTCTGGAAAAGAGATACTCAAGTCCTCTCTCTTCCCTGAAATCCAGATCAAACACCGGCCCCTTCTTCTTTGCCGGGACATATCCCTGCGGCATCTCTGCGGGCGTAAGCTTCCAGAACCCGGAAAGTTCTCCTTCGGTCTCTGGGAGCTTCCGCTTCCCGCCAGGAGAAGCGATCGGAAAAACAGCCGTCTCTGACTGGAACCCCAGAAGAAGCGCCGCTTCAAGCGCATAGCGCATCTCTTCTCTGCCGGACGGTCTTTCTATCCTCAACTGATCCATTTCCTTTCCCTCCATTTCCAATGCATTCAGTTCTAAACTAAATTCCAAACTACATTCTTTTTTAATGTTACCATTTTATCAAAGTAAAGTAATATAGTCAAGTTAACTATTTCATTACTTGATCAGACAGGTTGTACCACGACATAGCGGTAATGAGGCATATCCACACCTCGGTAATGCTTCGTCCAGCAATCCTTCCTGCTCATACCATTTCTGAGCGCTACATTCTGGGAAGCCGTATTCGTATCCCGGATGATAGAACAGACCTCGTCGGCGCCGAGTGTTTTGAAGGCATAGTCCTTACATGCCCTGGCGGCTTCCGTCGCATAGCCTTTGTGCCAATACAGCCTTCGGAAGAGATAGCCGATCTCAAGCACTTCCTGTTCTTTCCACGGCTGCATAGTCAGTCCGCATTGTCCGATCAGCTCGCCGGATTCTTTCAGGATGACTGCCCATAATCCAAATCCCCATTTCTGATAACGGAAAATCTGTCTGTCAAGCCATTCCTGCACTTCCCCGCTGTCAAACGCGCCTTCGTAGGCATACATCACAGCCGGATCCTTAAGGATCTGGCACAGTGCTTCAAAGTCCCCCTGGTCCAGTTCCCGCAGATATAATCGTTCAGTTTCTAATATCATGTTCGATATTTCCTTCCTTTCATATGCTACTTTTGATCGGAATACGGCATTCGAATCAATATTACAGATATGACGATCACCAAAATGGTCATCGGATCACCAAGTATGAATACCAGCCAATAAAGTTTATTGAAATCCAAATATAGGATCCCTGCCAATTTGGAAATGATTTTTAAGGCAAAATAAAGGATCCATACCAAGTTAATACGTAACATTTTTTCTTCCGGGATCACTTGCAGCGACTTGATATCAAAGTCTTTTGCCAGATAGTGAAGTACACTCTTGCGCCGAACCGACAGTACGGCCATAAATCCCAGGAAAAGCGTATTCCCAAAAAGAGAAGGAACATAGTACAGTTTCTCATCCCCTGTAAAAATGATCGCTGCGGCAGAACTCAACAATCCAAGAATCCCGATGATCTGTGAATTCTTAATTGCATTTCCTTTGTATTTTGAATATATGACAGAGCCAAAACTATACAGCAGAGATACCATAACCGCAGGGATGATCCCCACAGCATTATAAATAACATAAAATAAAACAGCTGGCAGAAACAGATCGCCAATTGGTTTGAGTAACTTCATGAAACTTTCCTCCCTTTAGCGGCTGCCCTTCCTGCAATAGACCCGGTTGCCCATGCCCACTGTAGATTATAGCCTCCGCAGATTCCGTCCACATCCAATAATTCACCGGCAAGATAAAGCCCTTTCACCCGCTTTGATTCCATCGTCCTCGGATCTATCTCGTCTGTCCTTACACCGCCCGCGCAGACCTGTGCATTCTCGAAACCATTCGTATCCTGTATCCGAAGGCATACGCTTTTACATTGTCTTACGATTCCTTGTATCCTGCGCCTGTCTGTTTCCGATATCCTTGCCTGCATCCGCACTCCCGCCAGCGTAAGGATACACGGAACCAGCTTCTGGTTAAATATCCCTGCAAGGCATTCCCCCATCGTTATACCGGTATGTCTCCCGGCCATCCTTATAAGCAGCTCGTCAGCCTCTTCTGCCGTATATTCCGGAAGAAGATCAAGCAATACTTCCGCCCGTTTCTTCCGGTACAATCCCAACGCGATATGCCGGCTGATCTGGAATACCGGAATTCCGGAAATCCCATACGCGGTAATCTGTACTTCTCCGGTATCTTCCGCGACAGGCACGCCGTCTATAAGAGCCGTAACTTTGGCGTCTGTCCGGACTCCCGATGCTTTTGCAAAGGGATGCTCCTTTACCTTAAGCTGTACCAGCGCCGGTACGACAGGCGTCATCCGATGTCCGAAAGACTTCGCGATCTCATAGCCGCTCCCATCCGAACCAAAAGCAGGCGCCGCTTTGCCGCCGCAGGCAAGGATGATCCGATCAGCCTTGAATATCTGCGAGAGCTCCCGGCTCTCAATCTGCCTGGACTGTCTGCCTTTTTTTTCACATCCTTGTTTACAGACTTTTGCCTCCAGGCAAAAGTCGCTTCTGTCCCACAGAACCGACTGCACCCTTGCCTGGCAAAAGACCTCTACTCCAAGACGCTTCAACTCCAGATCCAGAAGGTCAAGCACCGTGGAAGCCTGGTCGGAGCGGGGATACACATAGTCTCCCCGTTCTTTCATCACAAGCCCCATCGACGCAAAGAAACTCCGTGTATCCGCATATCCGAACTGCTTTAACACTTCGCCTGCAAACCGGATATTTCCGCCGTGATAACAAGATTCCACATCAGAACCGTCTGCCTGCCGGTTCGTCAGATTGCAGCGCCCGTTTCCCGTTGCCAGAAGCTTCTTACCCGCCTTCTCCTTCTGCTCCAGAATAAATACATACGCCTCCCTGTCATTTCTCGCCGCCGTGATCGCCGCGGCAATTCCGGCGGCTCCCCCTCCGATGATCCCAATCCTTGTCATAATACAACCAAGCCTTCCCTTGCCAGGTATTCCAGCGACATCAGGATCCCAAGCCTTGCATGATGCCATGTCAAACCTCCCTGGAAATACACTGCGTAAGGCGGCTTGATGGGTCCGTCCGCACTCAGTTCAATGGAAGAACCCTGCACAAATGCTCCTGCAGCCATGATCACGTCACTGTCATAACCCGGCATTGCCCACGGGATCGGAGTTACGAAAGAATCCACCGGCGCCGCCGCCTGGATCCCCTTGCAGAACGCGATCACACCCTCGGGCTTTCCAAAGGTTACCGCCTGGATGATGTCATGCCGGCTCTCGCTGCCGTCCGGCACCACCGGAAACCCAAGCTTCTCATAGATATTTGCCGCAAAGACAGCCCCTTTGAGCGCTCCCGCCGTCACCGTCGGCGCAAGGAACAGTCCCTGATAGAAAGACTGCATCACGCCAAGGGAAGCTCCCACTTCCTTCCCAAGTCCCGGAGAAGTCAGACGGTAACCGCACGCTTCGATCAGATCCTTCCTGCCTGCGATATAACCGCCGATGGGCGCAAGCCCGCCTCCCGGATTCTTGATCAGCGATCCCACCACAAGATCCGCGCCCACATCGCTTGGTTCTATCTTCTCCACAAATTCCCCGTAGCAGTTATCCACCATACAGATGATATCCTGCCGGATCTCCTTGACAAACCGGATCAGCTCCCCGATCTGCTTCACAGAAAAGCTGGGTCTTGTCTGATAGCCCTTGGATCTCTGGATCGTCACCATCTTCGTCTTCTCATGGATCGCTTTCCGTATATTTTCGTAATCAAATGTCCCGTCCGCAAGCAGCTCGACCTGTGAATAAGAGATCCCATATTCTGCAAGGGAACCTTTGGACGGACGTATCCCTATGACTTCCTCAAGCGTGTCATAAGGCTTTCCCACAGGCGACAGTAATTCATCCCCGGGTCTTAAGTTCGCACTCAGGGCAAGGGCAAGCGCGTGGGTCCCGCAGGTGATCTGGGGGCGTACAAGGGCGCTCTCTGTGTGGAACACCGACGCATATACTTCTTCTAAAGTATCCCGTCCCGCATCGTTATAACCATAGCCGCTTGCATAGTGAAAACACCCCTCGCTGACCTGGTTCTCCTGCATGGCATGGATAACCTTGAGCTGGTTATACTCCGCCGTCTCGTCAATCGCCGCAAACCGCTCCTTCAGGCAAGCCTCCACCTTCCTTCCGAATTCCAGGACTTCCCTTCGGACGCCTAATTCTTCATATAATGAAACCACATTCCGATCATGATTCATCTGCGCTGGCATAAATCTTTCCTCTTTCCTATCTTCACATTCTCTTCTTAGATCAAATCCAGGAATCCAGTATCTTCGTCCTTACAACTGCACATTTGGCATCGAATTCCGGATTCAGCGGACGGATCTGCATGATCACTTCCGCCGCCTCTTTATATTTCTTCATATCATATAACAACGAAGCGCGATTCAGCTCAAAGAGCGATTCCTCCCCCTTATTCCGGATCAGCGGCTTCAAATTCAACAGTTCTTTATAGGTCGCCTCCGCATTATGTGAATGGGAGTAGACCTTAAGCAGCGTATTCATTTTCTTAATAAACTTGCTTCGAAATAATCTTCTCACCGTATACATCCCCTTATCTTCTGTCTCGCCTCATATGCAGCGAACATGTATGGAACAAAATCTCCATATCATATAAATTCTCTAGAGGATCCTCTCCCGGATATGCTTCAGCATTTCCGCGAGAATTGCCTCCTCCTGATAGTCATAATCCCCTTTATTGATCCAGGTCACCTCTCGCTCCCTCTTAAACCAGGTAATCTGTCTCTTTGCAAAACGCCGGGTATCCCGCTTCAATGTATAGACAGCTTCGTCAAGCTCCGTCTCTCCATTCAGATAAGCCAGGATCTCCTTATATCCAAGTCCCTGCATAGCCACCATCTCTCTGGTACAGCCCATTTCCTGCAGCGCCTTCACCTCATCGACAAGCCCCTCTTCCATCATCTGGTCCACACGCCTGTCGATCCGCTCATAGAGTTTCGCACGGTCGTCGTTCAATACAAAGTAAATAAACCGGTAAGGCGACTCCCTTCGCCGTTCTCTCTCGTTATGCTCCGAGATCCGCTGTCCTGTCTGACGGTAGTATTCCAGAGCGCGGATCACACGCTTCACATTGTTCGCGTGAATCTGCTCTGCCGCGGCGGGATCTACTTCTTTGAGCCTGTCGTGAAGTACCTGCCCGCCCTGTTCCTTCGCCTTACGCTCAAGCTCCTTTCGGTATGAATCATCCCCGTCATTTTCCGAGAAATCAATATCATACAGAAGCGCCTGAATGTAAAACCCGGTGCCCCCGACCACGATCGGGATATGCTGCCTGGCATAGATCTTCGCAAGGGCTGCCTTCGCCATCTGCTGAAAACGCACCACATGGAATTCCTCCCACGGCTCTAACTCATCCACCAGATAATGGGGGATACCTTCCATCTCATCCGGTCGGATCTTTGCCGAGCCGATATCCATATGCTTATAGATCTGCATGGAATCTGCGGAGATGATCTCCCCTCCGATCGCTTTGGCAAGCCCGATGGAGGCTTTTGTCTTCCCGACAGCCGTAGGCCCTGTCAGGATCACCAATGGTTTCTTCACGCACTCTCTCATGATCACACAATCCTTTTGAATTTCTTTTCCAGTTCCCGGCGGCTCATGGCGATGATGGTCGGTCTCCCGTGGGGACAGTGATACGGATTCTCAAGTGTCAGAAGCTCTCCGATCAATGCGTCCACCTCGGCGGCAGAAAGCTTCATATTCCCCTTTACCGCCGCTTTGCAGGACATGGAAGCCACCTTTTCATCGATCAATTCCGGCGACAGATTCCGGCTGATCTCGTCGGCAAGACCATCTAGCATCTGCAGAAGCAGCTCCTTCCTGGCGATACTGAACAGGTTATCCGGAACCGCCCTGACCGCGAAGGATTCCTGCCCGAATTCCTCGAATTCGAACCCGATCCGGGTAAATTGATCCATATACCGGTTCAGAAGCTCGGCTTCCTGCATACTTAAGTCCAGGACAATCGGAGGACTGATCATCTGGGAGGTAAATTCTCTTGTCTTCATCCCCTTCAACGTCCGCTCATACAGAACCCGTTCATGCGCGGCATGCTGGTCAATGATATAGAGACTGTCATGAAACTCGACCAGCCAGTACGTCTCGAAGACTTGCCCGATCAGATGATATTCATCCCTTGCTTCTCTTGTCAGGAGCTTTTCTTCAAATAAATCCAACTGCTTCGGCTCTTCTGGCGGCTGCGCCGGGTTCTCCCGTTCAGGAACCCGGGGATTCTCTTCAGGAACCCGGGGATCTGCTTCTTTGGACACCGGCAGGCTGCGGGCATATTCTACCGTCTCGCGGATCCGGTCAGCCTGAACCTCCGGTCTCAATATCCCGCTCCTATCCCTTACTTCCGCAGAGGAACGCTGGTCGTGGTAGTTGCGGACACGCTCTTTCATCTTCTCCATAAAATAGTCAAGATCCCGTTCCGGCGGCGGTGAAGATTCTGCCGCCGGCTGTGCTGCCGGCTTTTTATTATCTGAGCCTGCCCCGGCAGATCTTCGCGCAACCCCTTCAAAAGGAAGCGCGGTATCCGCCTTATGCTTACTGCCCTTCCCGGGCGTATCAAGCTCCACATGCGGGATCAGCTCATCCGCATGAAGCCCTTGATGCACTGCCTGATAGATCTGGTCATACACCTTCTGCTGATCATGGAATCGAAGCTCCATCTTCGCCGGGTGCACATTGACGTCCACATTCTCACCGTCGATCTCCATGTGCAGTACCACAAAGGGATACTTGTGCTGCATGGAGAAGTCCTTATACGCATCCTCGATCGCCTTTGATACAATGGTATTCTTCACATAGCGTCCATTGATAAAATAGTTCTCAAAATTCCGGTTTCCCCTTGAGATCACAGGTTTCCCTAAGAAACCAGAAATCTTCATCCCCGGTGTCTCCCATTCTGCCCGAAGCAGGTTCGAAGCAATATCCCGTCCATAGATATGATAGATCACATCCTTAAGATTCCCGTTGCCGGAGCTATGAAGCTTCGACTGTCCGTTATTGATGAACTGAAAAGATATCTCCGGATGAGACAAGGCAAGCCTTGCCATCAGGTCGCCCACATGGCTTGCCTCCGTCATTGGCGTCTTCAAGAACTTCCGTCTGGCAGGGACGTTATAGAATAACTGCTGGATCAGGAATGTAGTCCCGTCCCGGGCGCCTGTCTCATCTACCCCCACTTCCTTCCCGCCGTTGATCCGGTATCGGGTTCCGAAGGTATCCTCCTTCGTCTTGGTAAGGAGCTCTACCTGGGAAACCGCCGCAATGCTTGATAATGCCTCCCCGCGGAACCCCAGGGATCCGATATGTACCAGATCATCCACGGACCGGATCTTGCTGGTAGAATGGCGCAGAAATGCATTCGGCACCTCTTCCTTCGGAATCCCGCATCCATTGTCCGCGATCCGCATCCGCGACGTTCCGCCTTCCTGGATCTCCACGACGATCGCCGTTGCCCCGGCATCAATGGCATTCTCCACCAGCTCCTTGACTACGGACGCCGGCCGTTCGATCACTTCGCCTGCCGCGATCTTATCAATTGTAACTGTATCCAAAACCTGTATCTTGTTCATACTTTATTCTCCACTTGAGCACACGCGCCTGTTTTTCGCTTAGCCTCTACCAACGGTTCTTCAGCTTATTCTGTAATTGATACAAGGTATTCAGCGCATCGATCGGCGTCAGATTACCCAGATCCAGATTCTTGATCTCGTCGATCACATCGTCATCCTTCACCGTATCAAACAAGGACATCTGTGCCAGATCCACCTCGTCATAATGTTTCGGCTTCGCCGCCTGCTGTTCCTGTCCATGAGACGCAATGTCCTTGATCTTATCCGTGATATCCGCCTGCACCAGCTCCTCTACGATCTCTTTCGCACGCTCGATCACAGTCTCAGGAACTCCCGCAAGGCGCGCCACCTGGATCCCGTAGCTCTTGTCCGCGCCGCCCTTTACGATCTTACGAAGGAAAATGATATCGTCACCCTTCTCCTTCACCGCAATACAATAATTATTCACATTATTGATCTTCCCCTCAAGCTCCGTCAGCTCATGGTAATGAGTCGCAAACAGCGTCTTTGCACCTAAAAGCTTGCTGTTGCTGATATGCTCGATCACCGCCCAGGCGATACTAAGGCCGTCAAAGGTACTGGTCCCTCTCCCGATCTCATCCAGGATCAGAAGGCTCTTACCTGTCGCGTTGCGAAGGATATTCGCCACCTCTGTCATCTCCACCATGAAGGTACTCTGCCCGCTCGCCAGATCGTCGGATGCTCCTACTCTGGTGAAGATCCGGTCCACCAATCCGATATCTGCACTGGAAGCCGGCACGAAAGACCCGATCTGCGCCATCAGGACGATCAGCGCCGCCTGCCGCATATAGGTGGATTTCCCCGCCATATTCGGACCCGTGATGACAGAGATCCGGTTCTTCCTGTCATTCAAAAAGGTATCATTGGCAATGAACATATCGTTGGGGATCATCTTCTCCACCACCGGATGACGTCCGTCCTTGATATCTATGACCCCTTTCTCATTGATCCCCGGACGGACATAATGGTTCCGTTCCGCAACCAGGGCAAGAGAAGCAAAAGCATCCAGCCATGCCACGGCTTTCGCGCTTGACTGGATCCGCAGGATCTCGGCTCCGATCTTATCTCTCACTTCACAGTACAGCTGATACTCCAACGCATACAGCTTATCCTCCGCTCCCAGGATCGTATCCTCCAATTCCTTAAGCTCGGGAATGATATACCGTTCCGCATTGGCAAGGGTCTGCTTGCGTGTATAGTATTCCGGCACCAGATTCTTGAAGGAATTGGTCACTTCCAGATAATATCCGAAGACCTTATTGAAACGGATCCGCAGATTCTTGATCCCCGTCTTCTCCCGTTCCTTAGCTTCAAGCTTTGCAAGCCATTCCTTCCCGTCTGATTTCGCCGATCTGAGCCGGTCTACCTCTTCGTGGAATCCTTCCTTTATGATACCGCCTTCCTTCATGGCAATGGGCGGTTCCTCCTTAATGGCAGATTTTATAAGTTCACAGAGATCTTCCAGAGTATCCAGGCTCTCATACAACTCCCTCAGGAGAGGCGTCTTCATCTCCTGTAAAATATATTTGATATGGGGCAGCATGGAAAGAGAATGCTCGAACGCGGTCAGATCTCTTGGATTTGCCGACTGATAGGTGATCCTGCACACCAGGCGTTCCAGATCGTAGATAGAGGACAGATACTCCCGGATCTCCTCTCTGGAAATGGCGCTCTCCTTAAGCTCCGCCACTGCATCAAGACGGCGTTCGATCTCCTTCCTGTCGATCAGAGGCTGCTCGATGCATTTGCGCAGTGTCCTTGCCCCCATCGCCGTCTTCGTCTTATCAAGCACCCACAGAAGAGAACCCCTCTTCTGCTTCTCTCTGAGCGTCTCGCTAAGCTCCAGATTCCTGCGGGTAGAGCTGTCAAGAAGCATGTATTTCCCGGTCGCATAGACAGATAACCTGGTAATATGTGACAGATCCCGCTTCTGGGTCTCCAGAAGATATGTAAGCAGAGCACCCGCCGCGATCACTCCGCAGTCATAGTCCTTAAGCCCAAGCCCGTCCAATGCATTTACATGAAAATGATCCGTAAGCGTCCGCTGACAGATCGTATCGTCAAAATACCACGGATCCAGAGAATACAAGGTGATTCCAAGCTTATTCTTCAGGAACTCCAGATCCATGCCGCTCATGTAGAAGGACTCATTACAGATCAGCTCCGACGGCATGAACTTGTAGATCTCATCAAAGAGCTTCTCCTTGTCGTTCTGCTCCGTGACCATATATTCCCCGGTGGTCACATCTGCAACAGACAGCCCGTAGCGGTCTGCAACATAGACCACACACATGATATAGTTATTCTTCGTCTCATCCAGAGCCTGTACATCCAGATTCGTTCCCGGCGTCACGATACGGACCACGTCACGCTTAACCAACCCCTTCGCACTTGCCGCGTCTTCCATCTGCTCGCAGATCGCCACTTTGTAACCTTTGGAGACCAGCCGGTTCAGATAACTGTCCACAGCGTGATAAGGAACGCCGCACATAGGCGCCCGTTCCTCTAATCCACAGTTCTTGCCGGTCAGTGTGATCTCCAGTTCCCGCGACGCCGTCAGGGCATCGTCAAAAAACATCTCATAAAAATCACCCAATCTATAGAATAAGATGCAGTCCGGATACTCCTTCTTCGTCTCCATGTACTGCTGCATCATCGGTGTTAGTTCCCCCACAGTTTTACCTCTCTTTTGTGCTTAGTCATATGTTACGCCTACTTTCGAACCACTCAAGCAGGCATTGAAATTATATCATGACTAAATCTTTCCCGTCAATGTCATACATCATTCACCCACTAATTCTTTTAACTCATCAAGACTAAGCCATCTTTCATCATCCTTTACTGCATCTTCTGCTTCTTTAAGCTTCATTAAAAGCTTTTTCTCAGCATGCTCTCTTTCATAATCATTAATGTCAAGCACAACAAAACGCCCTTTCCCTTTCAAAAGTCATGTATATTATATAGGACAATGCCGATGAATTCAACGTTGAATCCATCAGCACCCAATATCCTTAGGGACAATGTCTTACTGGATTTGTGCCAATATACTTGGATCCTTGATCTTCGTATCGTTCGCAAAGAGCAGGATCTTCGACATGATCTCCGCCGTCTTGGGATCATCATCAATAAACGGCAGGAAGATACGTCCCCTGTGCTGGGAATGTACCGGCACCACAAACAGCATGGCATTCCCCACCTGATGAACCACGCCGCTTCCAAGATGCACGGAATACTGCCCAAGTTTCCCATCAATTATGGCATGGCTGCCCTCAAGACGGACATTTGTGATCTTGAACAGCTCAAGGTTACATTCGGCAATGGCTCTTCGCATCTCGACGGTAGAGTGGCTGGTCTCCGGATCCACGCCGCCTGCATGGGCGACGCTCACCGCCAGGTCTACGTCCCGCATGACTTCGCTGTAGATGATATCCGGAATCTCCGTGATCTTCTTAGGTTTTCCTGTCTTCCGGTCTGAGAACGCCACCCACTCAAGCGTCGGCGCCTCAATATCACTCGGCGTAAACCAGTCCGCCATGGCATAGATACAGGCAACGATATTCTCTTTATAATAAATCTTCTGAAGTCCGTCCTCATAATCTGCCACCCAGCGCCGTCCCCGAAGCGCGCCTGCCGTCTTCTGCGGCTGGATCTGGTTGCCGGAAAAGAGCCTGGATTCCGTTTTCCCCTTTTCTTCGTCTAATTTCAGATACAGCTCGCGGAATACCTGCTTGAAAGGCTGCTTGATCTTCCGGTCAAATAACAGCTTCTGATGATCATGCCAGTATCCGCTTTCGTACAGGTCATACGGATGTGCGATCAAGATCCGGCCGTCCGGCTTCACTGCCGTCACGGTCCCTTTATGATCCACGATGCCCTCTTCTGTCAGGAAACCGATCCCATGGCAAGGCAGTTTCACCAACAGGTTCTCCACGATCGGGCGCACCACCGGATTCTTCTTAAGCTCCAGGAATTCCCAGACTTCGAAGTCCGTCCGGTCTTCCATCGCCTGTTCCATCATCTGCTTCGTTCTGCTGTATTGCTCCTTTAACTGTTTTACAGTTTCCTGGTATCTCTTAACCGTCTCATCCTTCTTATATTTCGCCGGAACGGATTTTAAGATCTTCCCGTCCTTCCTGCATTTCAGCGAACTCTTCCCATTCTCATCCACAGATATCATCAACTCGATCTCATCCACAGGCTGCCAGTCAAAATACGCGCCGGACCGCTCTACAAGCTTCCCTTCCATGCGGAGCACAAGACGGGTTACATCGGTGAATCCTGCATTGACGCTTAGATTCCTAAGCGCGATCTCTGCGGCGCGTCCCTCGCTTGCCCTGCGCTGGGCGCCGAACTGCCTGCTTTCCTTCTTGTATTTCTGGATGAACTGATAGCGGTCGAAGAGCTCATCCTCCCGCTGTGATTTCTCATCCGCAAGCGGAAGAAGCGGAAGGCTCATCAACAGATCCTTGTTGCGTTTCGCGTCGATCTCTGATTTTAACGCTTCCTTTTCTACCTTGCCAAGGGCGGCGTCCGCATATTTCCTCGCCCGTCCGTGGGCGGCTCCGGAAGACGAATATTTTGCCGCGTCGTAAAGAAGCTTGAAATTCTTCTCCCCCACTTGTCCATACGCCTCAAAGAACCAGTGGATATCAAAGGCGCCGTCTGAAAGCTCCTCCGGTGAAAGAGGCGTATACTTTGCAATGACCGAAGTCACCTGCTCGTCAAAGCGTTCGCTGGTATGAGCCATGAAATAATAACAGGTGCTGGAAAATCCCGGAAGCTTAAGATACTCTTCGATCATCGGTATCCACTGCTGCGCATACATGGCAAGCTCGATCAACCGCTTCTTCGTGATGTCCGTCCCCTTAAGCGCCTTCTTCAGATCATCCGCCGTCTCCTCCTTCTTCGGACTACATACCTTAAGCAGATGGCTTAGGACCGTCCTTCGTTCGCTCAGTGAGGAATAATAGCTGTATCCCCGCTGCAGCGGATCCTTCCCCAGAGCCGTCAGGATCCGGATCATATAATCTATGCCGTAGACGGCGCGGATATGGTTGATGTATTCTGAAAACGGCGTCGGCTGTTCTCCGCGCTTTAATTCCACGTTTAACACAAGCGGGATGATCTCTCTGTAAACCTCATGGGCAAACGCCATCTTCGGCATCTCTTCCCCTATGGTATCGAAATGGAATTTCCCGTCCACAAGCATGATCGCATTCGTTCCAAAGAAGGAATTTAACGCATAAACCCGTGCATATCTTGATGAAACTGCTCCTTTCTGCTCCACAGTACTGACAGCTTCCAGCAAGATCCCCAGTTCTGAGAAGGTAAATACCGCCTTATAGAACAGGTCCTTATCCCAGAATCCCCGTATATAGCACGCAACATAGTCAGAAAGCCCCAGATAACAGCGGTTAGAACTCGAATAAGAATACTGCCTGTCCTTCTCCCGGTCCGCCTGTCTCAGATAATACTGCCCGAGCCGGAATCTTAAGGAAAATGCACTTCCCCAGTCTTTCTCTTCTGCATCGGAGAGCCAGCGGATCATCTCGGCAAAGACCGGAAGTTCTGCCGTCCGCCTTGTATACGTTACAACTTCGCCGTTCCAGCGCTTCTCACTGACGGAAAAGATATCATTGGAGGTATCCAGCACCGAAAGGAACTTTGCCATCCCGCACAGAGCAAACTGTGCCTTTAAGTCAGCCGGAACATACTGTAAAAATAATGCGGATATTACCGTGCGTACCTGTCTGCCATAGCTAATAACCGGCAGCAGGTTCTGGAACGGAGGCTTTTTCGTAAATCCGCTTCCGAAAACCTGTTTGTAGAGCTTCCGGTTCTGCTCATATAAGCCTCTTTGCAGACAGCATTGCTGGTAAAGCTCTACTTCCAGAAGAAGCTTGGGCGTCCGGATATGTGTCTCATAGAATTCCTTCCATAGCTCCGGGAAGGGATATTCGTCCAGGGGTTCGGCATCCGGGTCGCCGTGGATATAACGGCTGGCTTTCAGGTCATTGCCAAGAAGTTCTTCCTGATCCCACGCCGTCTTGTAGGCTCGCGAAGCATTTTCCTTGATCAGTTTATCCAACTCCCTGCATACATTGCTGCATGCCTGTTCCCCGAATTCGAACAAACCGGAAGCCTTGCTCCCGTCGGCGTCTACAGGCGGCAGCACCCAGTCCTTTTCCACATCATACATGCCATATCCCGGCGTATCCAGAATATTCTGTGCGGCGCTCTCTTCTCCTAACAGTTCTTTGAGAAGTACCTGCTCCCTGCCGCTTGGTTCTGACACGGCACGAAGACTGGGAATCACTTCTTCAAAGCATCCGGCATCTTCTTTCTTTAACTTGAGCGCAAGGTCAAGAGCGCCCATGTGGCATTCTTCCGATTTTTCATCCAGGAGCCTGATGATGGAGGATGCAAGAGCCTTCTTGTCTTGTTTTCTAAGAAGCGCCAACGTTCCTTTTCTGCCTTTTTTATATTTCAGATTCTTTTCGATCTGTATATAATCCTCCTGGGTAAGCTCCATATCCTCCGCCAGACGGCAGGCTTCCTGATTCGTATATTCTTCCGGATTATGAAGCAGCTCAAAGAGTATCTTCTTTCGAACGGCGGTCGTTGGACGGTATAGCAAGAGCCTCGCGGCGGCTGCCCTTGACGCGCCATAGTAAGAATACCCCGCCCCCTGCCCGATCAACGGGATGAATCCTGCCGCCTCGTCAAGCAACGCCTCATCCTGAAGCATCCACGCAATCAGACAGAGACGTTCCGCAAGATCGGACTGGCTCATACTCACCTGATACCACGGGAAGATACAGGGCGATATCGTAAGCCCCTTCTTAGGCGTTCTCTTAAGGATCTCTTTCAGGATCTGGTAGCACCGCAGCGCCTCTTCTCTGTCGGCAAACATCTCTTCCGGCTCCATATTTTTAGGTTTCACCACTTTGCTGTTCCGGAACGAATAAGTATACCCCTCTTCCTCCTTCACAAGCCTGTAGAAATGGCTGCTTACCGCGCCCATAAAACACGGCATGAAGCACGCCACAAGCTCCCCATCATCCGGATCATTCAAAATGATTTCTTTTGCCGCCTTCATTCCTAACTGTTCATCCTGAAGCGATCCGACAAAATAAGAAGCCGTCATCTTCTGGTGCTTCGTACCGTGGAAGCTCAAATGCCGTACAGCCTTAACTGCCTCCTTCGCATCATAGAAGCCTTTTGCCCAGAGCGCACAGCTGATCGCGACGGAATCTTCCGACTGAAGCTGGTCTTCGCAGAATTGGGAATCTCTCAGGCATTGTCCCATCAGCCGCAATAATTTATCCGAAATCCGGTCTACACTCTTCTCGTTAAATATTCCGATCCAGGTAGAGACCGCCCGCTTCACGGAAGAATAGCGGATCAGTCCATGTTCCTCGATAACGGCAAACAGGTGAAGGAAAGCCTCCTGCCGTCCGGCGTCCATCATCTCGCAGACAGCCTGTCTCGCCCCTTCCTGGAGCCTTGCCGCAAGAAGGAACTTACCAAGGATCTCATATAATTCCTCGTTCCGGCTCATCACGATCCCTTTGATCAATTCATGGCTCAACATTGCGGTATTTCCCTCTCCCAGAAGGATATCTCTCACCGCCTGCACCGCCTTTTCATTTCCGCGGTCGATCTGCGCCGCCAGTATCTCCGCATAGGAAAAGTACTCGTTCCTTGCATGATCGTAGATCTCCGGCGCGGTATCCCCGGTCAAAAGATCAGCCAGTGTGACGCCATAAAAATCAAGCCTTGTATATGCCCGCAAGATCTTTACGCTCTGCTCCGCAAAGGGCGTGTAGCTGTCTGACCGTAAGCTTCTCCGATACCATCCTGCCGTCATCTGGTACTGGTTCATCTGATCCAGCGCATAATAGAATTCCTCCCGGGATCCTTCCGGCACGCAAATATCTACCAGATTCTTATATTTGCTCTGATACAGTTCGCTTAACGTTTTGAAACTCTTTCCTGTCAGGAGCTTCCTCATCTCATTACAGGCATTCTGGGGGATCGTATAGCCGTAGACATCCGGCAGCATCTCTTTTTCCTGCTTCGAAAGGTGTCTCCCTTTCTCCGATACCGCTTTTACCCAGACTTCCGTTAATTTTCTTCTTGTCTGATATGTAAATTCCGCCATATCCATTCCTTCTTTCTTAACTTACATCCGATATTCTGTTTCTTACAGTTTTCCTGGTTTTCATCCGCGCAGAAAACATTCCCGCCGTTTTGCAAAGGTTTGGCTCCTATCCTGACAGCATCACAAGCCGTACAAAGGTAAAAACCAGATCCTCCCGCCATGGGATCGTATCCTCAAGCCCCGTCAGCTCTTCCTCACCGGCGAATACCCTGTAGATTCCGTCTTCAAAGCACTGGATCGTGTTCTCTGCCGCTTTCTGCAAACCGGCTTTCTTCCCGTTATGTACTCCAAAGGAGACCTTGCCCCGTAAAGCCTGCCCCGCAATCTCTTCCCGTGTCAGGAAAGGCAGGAGCTGTCCCTCGTCGGTACGCTCGTTGTAATCCTTCACGCCAAGCTCCGTCAGTCCAAGCAGCAATTCCCGTACCGTATCCGGCTTCCTGTCCAGAGGAAAGGGAACAGGGGACAGATCCTTACTCATGCGCCCGCCCGGCTTCTTCATCCTTACATAGACCGTAAATGACATCTTGCGTCCTCCGTAATTCCGTATCATTCATATGATCCCGTATTTTCTTCTATGTATAAGTATACTTAGCGAGTAAAAAAATAGCAACTGTATCAGATAAAAAGGTGTAAAATCCTTCTGCACACCCAGGCATATATCCTGCTCTATGCAGCTCCGCCCTTACCGCGATATTTGCACCGAATTCGGGCAGCACAGTTCACTCACTTCCCTCATTCGGCACAAATCTTTCGCTAAGTGTATCGCACAGCTGCAGGAAAACTGTTTCCATACATGCTTTAGAGAACATGGTAATGCGGCTTCTCTTCCCCATACAGCCAATAAGAAAGATATCCCCCAAGGAAGATCCCAAGCGCGCACAGTCCTGAGAAGATGATCATGAACGGAAGGCAGATCTGCCCGAATAATTGAAAGGGCTGATTGCTGTAATCCCAAACCGCCATATGCAGCCATTTATTTACAATAATCCCCGTAATGAATTCCATCGCCGTCACAAATATGATACACCGAAGAACCTGCCTCCATAATGCATCCTCCCAGTGGACCGCCTGTCCCTGTACCGTGAAAAACACCATGCAGATCCCGCCAAGTATAAACATAGACCAATGGGAGAAACCACGGAAAAATACTTCAAAAAAGTAATAGAGACATCCCCCCAATGTCCATAGAAACAAATATTCACTTAATTTTTTCGTACTTAATTTTCGCATAGAAAAAACGCCCTCACTCATATTGTTCATAACATAGTGTAAGCGTTTTAGCCGTAGATTATATGTGGTATTTATTTCTCCTGTATTTTTCATTGAGTACTCTAAAGCATTTTTTGAAAAACTGCCGCCTGGAACACTGCCGTCTCATCACCGTTTTTACAGGACAACTGCATATGTGATCCCTTCACCTGACAAAAACCCGACCGTATCAATGCGCCGACAAGCCCCGCATATGCTTCGTCATCCTCATAGCGTTCTACACTGATCAGATACCCTTTTGGCTTGATAAATACGGAGAGCATCTTCGTATATTCCTCATGCCGTTTGATCTGCTCCTCGGCAGACAAAACAGACCGTTGCGATTCCCTGCACAGCGGTATGCATGCGATATTCTCATGTACCGTACGGCAAGAGAACAATACATCATATCGTTCCCGCTCCGCGGCTTGCCTGCCCCCAAAGCGTACATTATCCACTTGAAGCCTCCTGGCAAGTTCTCCCGCCACGGAAACAGCATTTGCAGACAGATCCACGCCTGTGACCGAAGATTCCGGGTGCATCCATGCCAGAAAGCAAGTCAGGATTCCATTTCCACATCCATGATCAAGGATATCTCCCCTCCAAAAAGACTCATATCTAAGCAGATAATCCATGGCCCGCCGGAAAAATACACGATCATAAAAAGAGGATCCCAGAAGGCTCATCTCAAGGCTCTGATTCATATAATCAACAAGCGCATCCTGACGGTAGAGATAGGATGTATCTTTCGCCCCATAGATCAGCCGTTCCTCCGACCGGTCAAATAATTCCATCATCCGTTCCACATGCCTGGCGCCTTCCTCTTCCCCAAAGGCAGAAAGCAGCGCCGTATCCATCTCAGGGATCTTGCAGATACCGACCTGGGAAAGATACTCTTTTATCCTTGGATCCAACATAGACCCGCCTCCATTTCTTCCATTTGTACCGTACTTTTCCTGCGAAAGATTAATTCGGCAGATATCGATTTCCAATGTAGTAGAAGCCCCGGCACTCTTCAAGCGCCACATCCACATATTTTCCGATCAATTCTCTGCTTCCATGGAAATGCACCAACAGATTATTGCTCAGTCTTCCGGTCACCATGGCAGGATCGTGATCACAGATATCTTCCACCAGTACCTCCTGCACCGTTCCCTCATGTACCGCGCAAGACTCTGCGGCAATCGCCTGCACTTCTTTGAGAAGACGGTCAAATCTGGTCTTGATCACGTCTTGCGGCACCTGATCTTCCATCGCCGCAGCCGGCGTCCCCGTGCGCTTCGAGTAAATAAAGGTAAATGCACTGTCATAACGCACCTTTCTTACCACATCCAAGGTCTCTTCAAAATCCTCGTCCGTCTCTCCCGGGAAACCTACAATAATATCTGTCGTAAGAGAGATATCCGGCACTGCTTTGCGGATTTTTTCTACCAATTCAAGATACTGTTCCTTCGTATAACGCCGGTTCATCTTTGCAAGAATATCTGTGCTTCCTGACTGTACCGGAAGATGCAGATGTCTGCAGATCTTCTTCGAATCCTTCATTACCTCGATCAGCTCATCCGACAGATCTTTGGGATGAGAGGTCATGAACCGTATCCGCCGAAGCCCTTCGACTTTCTCAATCTCCTTAAGCAGCCCGGCAAATGTCATCGGTGTATCTAAGGTCTTCCCATAAGAATTTACATTCTGCCCAAGCAGCATCACTTCACTAACCCCGTCTGCAACCAGACGTTCGATCTCCCGGACGATCGCCCCAGGATCCCGGCTCCTTTCCCTGCCTCTTACATAAGGCACGATACAATAACTGCAGAAATTATTGCATCCGAACATTATATTAATCCCGGACTTAAAAGCATACTTCCGCTTATTTGGAAGGTCTTCAACGATCATGTCCGTATCTTTCCAGATGTCGATCACCATCCGCTCTGACATGAGGCGTGTCGCAACCAGTTCCGCAAATTTATAAATATTATGGGTCCCGAAGATGATATCCACAAACCGATAACTCTTCTTAAGCTTTTCCACCACCTCCGGCTCCTGCATCATACAGCCGCAGAGTCCGATCATCATGTGCGGATACTTCTTTTTCCGGGGTTTTAACTGTCCAAGCCTTCCATATACACGCGTATTTGCATTTTCCCGTACCGTACAGGTATTATAAATGACAAAATCCGCCTTCTCTTCCGTGTCTTCCGCATATCCCATTTCCTTTAAGATGCCCCTGAGCTTCTCAGAATCACGGGCATTCATCTGGCAGCCGAACGTGGTTACACATGCCGAAGGGATACGCCCGTGTTCCTGCTCAAATTCCTTCACCCATTTTCTACATTTTGCCATAAAATAATATTGCCTTGCCGGTTCCTCTGCAGGAGGTTCCAGATAAATCTCTATTTTATCCAAATCAATTTCATTGTACATTTCTCTTGACATTTCTCCCTTTCTGTCATATAATCAGCGCATAAAAGAAGCGGGTTTTTTACCGTACAGCCTTACGGCTCAAGCGGGGTACTCGCTTCTTTTTTATGTTTATAATTCCCATTAGCCGAACGTAATTATTATACAAATTGCTTCCTCGCCTCATCATATTCATATCCGATCCCTCTAAGCTTGTCCATCAATTCATCCTGATCCGCGCCCATATCCTCACACAATACTTCCAGTGTAGAGTAATAATCCCGAAGCTTTGTATTGACAACACTTAACAAAAGCATCGGATCCTTTGGCAATCCTGTCATATCCCTTTCTTCCTCTCTAATCTTAATTTAATTCAACATTTCCATACGCACTTGCAATCAACATTGTCCGCATGCTGCTTTGATCATCCGCTTCTCCGTAACCACGATCTCCGGCTTTCGGTCATATTCCTCGTACGGCACCTCCGGCAGGATCTGGCATTCAAAAGCCAGCGCCATGACCCGAAGCTTTGAACCGTCCGCCGGATACGAAGCCAGATATCGGTCATAATATCCGCCGCCGTAACCGATCCTGTGGCACTGCCTGTCAAATGCGACTCCCGGCATCAGCATAAGCCTCCGATCCCCCAGTTCGCCATCCATAAGGCTATGGCACGCCGGTTCCGGGATCCCATACGCTCCTGGTGTAAGCTCATCCAGACTCCCGATACGATAAAAATGCATGGTATCTCTCGTCACCTTCGGAACCCATACATTCTTTCCCATCCCCAAAGCAGTCCGGATGATCTTGCGCGTCCCTGCTTCCCCGTTGTAATCGACATATGTAAAGAGCTCTTTCGCCTGTAGGAACCAGGGATGCAAGATCACCGAAGCGGCAATTGATTCACTGAGCCTGCGCCATATGGTTTCATCCATCTCTCGTCTCTTCTGACAGATCCGGCGTCTAATTTCCCTTTTTGTTTCCAAACTTCTCCCCCAGATTCGTGATACTCCCGTCCGCCTCCTGGATCGAGATCTGATCCAGCTGGCTTCGCAGGTTCTGCCGGAATGCGTCTACATATTCCCTTCTTAAGATCTGCTGCTCTTTTTGCTCCGCCTCCGTAAGCCCCTCTGCTTTTGATTTATGATATAACTCATTGATCCTTGCAATCTTCTGCTCGTTCATATCTTTATCCTCCTGAAATCCTATTCCTGTATCTTTAACTTCTTAATATCTCACATCCCCATCCCGGCAGGCTGTCTCACAGTACATCATTGTATTGATCTTAAAGCAATAGTGCTCCATCCGATCAGTATTAGTCCGAGACAGCCTGCCCATTGGATCGCGGTCAGACCATTTCCTTTTATCTTACACTATCTTCTTTTGGAAGTCTACTTTATTTTTCCGCTTCGGTTTACCTGTTAACTAGAGTAATTCTCCAGGAATCCATACAATGCCTTCGCATCCTCCATGTATTTCCCATTGCGGATTTCTTCCTGCATCTCGGCCGGAAGGCCGTCACACTTGATATCCGTGTACTCATAAGGCGTCTTCTTATCGCTCAGATATACCACTACATACCCGTTTACGTCCATCAGATAATAACAGTCTTCCTTAAGCGCCTGTCCGTCTGCCGCAACCGAAGCCGGCTCCTGCGCCGTGATCACCGGTTCCTGCGGCTCAGGTTTCTTCTCTTCTGCAACTTTCATCTCTGCACGCTCTTTGGCATGCTGATAACTCAATTGATACGCACCCGTGATCAACATCAACGATAGGATCATGACTGCAAAAAAACCGATACCATACTTTAGTCTCATAAGGACAACTCCTTTTTTAGTACAGTATCGGCAATTTTTCCATGATTTATACAAGATTTATATAAGCAGCTTATCAGCTCTATCGCTAATCTCTGAATAAATGCAATTTTCTGCACAGAGCCGCCAGAGACCTGCCTTTGGGCATATTCTGCATCTCCTCTTCCGTCACCCCTCCAAGAAGCACCAATGCAACGCCATACGCTGCGACGGCTGCAAATAGTGCGGCGACCGTCGCGATCTTCGCGCCTGCGAACAATTCAAAGACCAGATGTACCACTACCGTCACGGCGCCCATGATCCCGGAAGCGCAGATGGGTATTATGAAGGTCTGCTTCTGCTCCTGCACATAGCCGATCCGCTCCCTTAACGCATGCGCGTTCAGGATGCAGATCGCACCGGAAAAGACGATCTTACTGATCACGACCGCATAGATATTCCATTTGAAGACTACCAGCATCAGGAGCAGTGACAATGTATGGATCAAGAGCGAGATCGCTGCATTCCTGACCGGCGTCATCATATCATCCAATCCCTGAAGCACCGAATTCGTCACGGTAGACAGGCAGAAAAAGATAACGGATATCGCCCCTAACTGCAGCATCAGCGCCGCCATCTTGTTATCTTCCGCATAAAATAAAAGGTCCATGATGGGTTTCGCAAGGATCAGGAAACCAACGGCACAGGGAATGGCGATCATCATGTTGAACCGGGTCACCATCGTGATCTTATTATGTACTTGTTTCCTGCTTCCCGTCTGCACAGTTGTGACCAGGCTTGGGATCAGCGAAGCTGCCAGGGCGCTTGACACAGACAGCGGAACGTTCACCAGTGTATTGTACTGACTGTTGAATATCCCCATGAAACTTGCATATTCTGTTTTCTGGTAACCCTGCGCCGCCATGACGTTATTAAAGATCGCCGTATCCAGAAAATCGCTGATATTATAGACCGTAGCGCTTAAGATAACTGGCGCGATGGTCAGCAGCAGGATATGGTAGATCCTTCTGAAACTTTCTTTCTTGCGACTTCTGTCTCTTCGCAGTTTCTTCTTGTACACGCTGCGGTATACAGAGAATACGAACATAACCGTGAGCAGCGCGAACGCGGCTCCCGCTATCGTACCGACGGTTCCCCCGGCGGCGGCATATGCAGGCCCGTAAGACGCATCGCCTCTGGTCTCCCCCAGCTCTTTTCCTATTTTCAGAAGTACGAAAGCTCCCACGATGGAAGCCGCCGCATTCACGATCTGTTCTAACACCTGTGACAACGCCGTCGGCATCATAGAGCCGTTTCCCTGGAAGAATCCTCGCATGACTCCCAGTACGGCGACGACAAAGATACAGGGCGCAAGGACCCGCAGCGCATACACGCTCATATCCATCTGCATCACCGTAGACGCAATGAAATCAGCGCCCAAGAAAATGATAAGGGCGACCGCGCCACCCGCAACAACAGCAAACATCATCGCACAGCGGAATACCTTATAGGCGTTCCGGTACTGTCCTACGGCTACCCTTGCGGAGACTAACTTGGACACCGCAAGAGGAAGGCTGTAGGAGGTGAGCATCAACGCGATCGTATAGATCGAAAAAGCCACGCCATAATATCCCATGCCTTCCGAACCCACGATATTCGTGAGCGGAATTCTATATACAACTCCGATGATCTTCGTGATCACTCCTGCGACTGCAAGAATTGACCCTTGAAGCAGGAAGTTCTTATCTCTCTTTTTACGTTGTTTTGCCATATATTACTCCATCTTATTGTATAAATTTATCGCAATATATCCAGACATTTCATGATCTCATCCTGCTTTTCTTCCATCTTGCTGCGTTCTGACTCTTCCATATGGTCGTAACCAGTCAGATGCAGTACGGAATGCACGAGCAGAAACGCATATTCCCGCAGTACGGAATGTCCGTACTCTTCCGCCTGTGCGAGCACCTTTTCTTTGGATATCACGATATCTCCCAGAGACAATTCGCCTGACTCAGGATCAAAACAATCCTCCCGTTCTTTAAGGAACCCGAATTCTCCCGGCGCAGGATACTCGATCATCGGAAAAGAAAGAACGTCGGTCGCCCGTTCTATACCTCTGAATTCCGTATTCATCTCCTGTATCTGCGTATCCATCGTAAGAAGGAGGCTTACTTCCGCTTCATACGGGCAGCCGGTCAGGTCAAGCGCCGTCTCTATCACCTTTTCGGCGATCTCGCGGCAGGCAAGCGGCAGGGCAAGTTCTCCCTCTTCTTCAAAATATATTGTCATCTCTTTCTCCTTCTATTCTTCTCCCGGCTCTTCGCCGCGCTCCGGTTCTCATATTCTTCATATGCTTTTACTATCTTCTGGACCAGCGGATGACGCACGACGTCTTTACTGGTCAGATGACAGATCGCAATATCGTCGATATTCTTCAGGACAGAGACTGCAACGTCCAAGCCGGATACCTGGCCGGGCGCCAGGTCTTTTTGCGTGATATCTCCGGTAACGGCAACCTTTGACCCGAATCCGATCCTTGTCAGAAACATCTTCATCTGCGCCGGGGTTGTATTCTGTGCCTCGTCAAGGATAATAAATGCATTATCCAGGGTTCTTCCTCTCATATATGCAAGAGGCGCTACTTCTATCAACCCTTTTTCCGAATTCTTAAGGAAGCTTTCCGCTCCCATGATCTGATACAGCGCGTCGTACAGCGGACGAAGATACGGATCTATCTTACTTTGCAGGTCTCCCGGCAGGAAACCTAATTTCTCCCCGGCTTCTATCGCCGGCCTTGTCAGGATGATCCGCCCCACTTCATTATTGCGGAAAGCCGTGATCGCCATCGCCATGGCAAGATATGTCTTGCCCGTACCCGCAGGCCCAAGGCCGAATACGATCATCTTCCTGCGCATGGCGTCTACATATTTCTTCTGCCCAAGGGTCTTCGGCTTGATCGGCTTCCCCTGTAAAGTATGGCAGATAATATCCGAATCTATCTCCAGCACGCTCTCTTTGCTGTCTTCCATTACCAGCGCAAGCGTATAATCAACATTCTGCTCCTGTATCGTATTGCCTCGCCGGGAAAGCTCCACCAACTGTTCTAAGACCTTCTTCGCTCTCTCAACATTGACAGCCTCTCCCATGATCTTCATGCTCTCGCCTCTGGCGATCAGAGTCACATGGAGCGTGCGCTCTATCTTTCTGGCAAATGCATCGAACTGCCCGAATATATTCCTTTCATGCTCGGCGGGTATATCTATGGCCGCTTCCATCAATCCCATTCGCTATTCTCCTGTCTCTTTTTGTTCTTCAGTCGCCGGGATCTCCATAAGCTGTGACTCAGCCTGTGCGCCCACCGGCATCAGGACCGTAAGCTGCCCCTTTGCTTCGGCAGTTTGAGACCCTGTGTATATTTTAACACCATTCTCAATAATTTCTACCCCTTTTTTATCCAAATCTTTACAATAACGCTGAAATTTTCCGCTCAATATCTCCTGAAACTCTTTTTCCGTATATTTTCCTGCATACGAATGATACGGCGTGGCGGTTCTTTTTCCGAATGAGACCGGCAGATAAAAATTTTCTCCGATGCACAGCTGCTGCTCGAACCCATGCATCTCCCACTCCTGATACTGATTCTTAATGCTGCCGAAATTCACTGTATATTTTCTTATTTTCAAGAAATATTCTTCTTTTTCCACTGGTTTCTGTTCTTTTGTTACATAATAATATTCCTTCTTGTCGTAGTCGAGACGGATCTCATCCTGGTATTCCACCACCGCGCGTCCCTGGATATCCGCGTCGGATTCATGGTACTGATAACCGATCACCGTACCGGCGTCGTCAAGGACAGGAACCTGGCCGGATACCAGTACGTCCCCTTTTTTCACCTCGGTTCCTTCCTGCACCATGGGGATCCCTTTGCGGGGAACCAATTTTGTTATAAGGCAGTCTCTGTCCGCCACAATATCTGTCGGTTTCACTTCGGAATTCTCTTCCGGGTTCTCATTATCATTGACTTTCTTGTCTATGCCAGGGATCGTGTCTTCGTTCTCTTTGATCTGGATGATCAGGCGGGCGCCCTGAATAGAAGCCGATACCCATATGATATCGTCATATTCCTTTCGGATCTTCTTCACGATCCCCGCACAGTCCACTTCTGAAACCGGCATCCCATTCTCTACGCCGCAGGTCTCAAGGAATCTGAGCAAAGTCTCGTCCGTATACGACAGATTGCCTGTGATATCAATATTCCAGATATATCCGGACATGAGAAAGACCAGAGCAACGGCAAGAACTGCTCCCGCGAAGAATAGTTTTCGTTTTCGGTATTTATGTAAAAAAAAAGGAAGACCGAACCGCTCTACGATACTCACTTTTGTTCCTGTCTTCCTGATGATCGGTTTTAGTTTCCGGAAACCGCTTATTGATATATTCGTCTCATAAGCCCTGCCTGACGGCGCAAGTCCCCATAATATGATTCCCCTGTGGCTGCATGCATTCAGGAATCTCTCCGCAGAGTATCCTGTAATCCGAATGCGGATATATCCTCTGATATATCGTATGATCTTCAACAGCAATGTCGTACCTCCTCCTAATGCTGATATTCTATGGACAGGATCCGTCCGGTAATCTTCATCTCATCATTGGTGTAATATACGACTTGCAGTCTCTGTCCGGTAATACGGATCTGCCCCGTCTTCGTCTGGATACGTACCAGGGTATCCGTGTATTCAATGATCCCTCTGTAATTCTCCAGGCACAGCTCCATCTGCCCGGTGACGGTCAGCACAGGCATACCAAGAGCCACGTCCTTAGGAAGCTCCGATAGTTCTGCGATTTTATTTCTGAAAGAATGACTTTCTTCATCCTGTCTCTGATTCTGTCTTTTCCCTCTCATAGAAACGCCATTCATAGAATTTATAGTAATCTATGCGATACGTCAGCGGTTTATGCAGGATTTATGTAATACTTCCTTCAATCTCTATGCCGGCAAAATGTAATACTCCCTTCGGTCTCTATGCCAGCAGGCGCGCAGGCAGTACCTTGAACATGGTAGATAAGGCTACGATGCTCCACAACAGCCCCCTCGTCTGCTTCCGGTCGATCTTAAGCTTCTCCAGGCTTTTATAACTCTCCCGGAGCCTCTGCCTTCCGGTTCTTAAATCCGCCAGGATCTTGAAACCCGCCCATGACTGGAAAGCGGTAAATAAAAATAAGATCCAGTTTGTCCAGAACCTGCGCTTCCCGGCAAACAGATAATAGATTCCTTCTGATATTCCGATAAAGGTTGCTATATGATGAATTCCTATACAGATCGCCAACTCTTTCTTACACATATTCCCGTCCCCCTCAGATCAGATATCTCACATGTCTATTGTACCGGATTTTGCTGTCGGAATATAGTAAAACATTTCGCAATTTTCAACATCTTTCGCAAGCCCACATAAAAATATACTCCGGGAAACTTGCCGGCAAGACGCCGAAAGCCCCAGAGTACATCATGTTTTAAACCAATAGATCAATATTCTCTCCAAGTCCCGGTACCGCAGCGCCGCCCGAGATCTGTGCCGCCGCGTCCATCATCTCAGCCATAGCCTCTGTCGACATCTCCATCGTATCCATAACCTTCGACATCATGGCATAGCTTACATTCAAATGCAATTGTTGCATCGACATGGCAGTTGATAATGCAGCAATATCCATATCTCCTACTCCTTTCTTTTATCAAAATAACAAACCGATCATTCGTTGATCATAAATTTTGTCTTTGTAATGTCTCTATTATAGCAATAAGTGACTGGAGTGTAAAGCCTTAATCCGGGAAATCTCCTATCTGGCTCTCCACAACTGAATCAGGAAAAATATCATCGGACCGAATGTCAGCAACATCGCCGCTGTAAAAAACCAGGATGGCATATAGTTTTCATGCCAGACAGTCATAAAAGAAAAGATCAGAACTACAGACAATTTCAGGCTGACGATCATGTGATACAGAATTCGGTACACTCTTTCACGATTTTGTGCCGTAACCTTTATACCGGTATTCCACACCTGCGGGTAATGCTCCAGTACGGATATTCCCAGATACATCAGCCAATTCAAGACAGGTATAAGGATCAAAGCCCCCTTTCCTGTCATAGAGTCCGCCTCTCCCGCAAAGTTATAATGCCCCGGTACCTTTTCCGGTATCTGATTCCATCCGGCTGCTAAGAATAAAGTAGATGCTGTCAGACATAACACACTTAAAATCTGCATCGTCTTTCCGAACTTTGTTTTCATCATCCTTTCTTAAGCCTCCCCTTGGTTTTTTCTTGTATTATTCTACCATACTCATGCATATTTTTCTATTCCTTTCGATCCGGCAAAGTGTCCGGCAAAGCAGCATACCAAAAACGCACATCCCCTTAACACGCGGGATATGCGTTTCTTATCATGATTAATTATTTACCAGCTTATCCTCGTCGCTCCAGCTGTACAGCTTACGAAGCTCTTCGCCGATCTTCTCGCACTCATGCTCCGCAGCATTTCTTCTCATAGCGCGGAAATGAGGAGCTCCGACCTTGTTCTCTGTCAGCCATTCCTTCGCGAAGCTTCCATCCTGGATATCGGAAAGGATCTTCTTCATTGCTTTCTTGGTATCCTCTGTGATGATCTTCGGTCCTGTGATATAATCGCCGTACTCTGCCGTATTGGAGATGGAATATCTCATTCCCGCGAAACCAGACTGGTAGATCAGGTCTACGATCAGCTTCATCTCATGGATACACTCAAAGTAAGCGTTTCTCGGATCATATCCTGCCTCTACAAGTGTCTCAAAGCCTGCCTGCATCAGCGCGCATACGCCGCCGCACAGAACCGCCTGCTCACCGAAGAGGTCTGTCTCGGTCTCTGTCCTGAAATCTGTCTCAAGAACGCCTGCTCTTGCCCCGCCGATCGCCAACGCATATGCCAGTGCCTTGTCAAGCGCCTTGCCGGAAGCATCCTGCTCTACGGCTACCAGACAAGGAACTCCCTTGCCTGCCTGATATTCACTTCTTACGGTATGTCCAGGCCCCTTCGGAGCGATCATCGTAACATCTACGCCTGCCGGCGGAACGATCTGTCCGAAATGAATCGCAAAACCATGCGCGAACATCAGCATGTTGCCTTCCTCAAGGTTCGGCGCGATATCCTTCTGATACATAGCCGCCTGTAATTCATCATTGATCAGGATCATGATGATGTCAGCCTTCTTAGCCGCTTCAGCCGCCGTATAGACCTCGAATCCCTGCGCCTCGGCCTTTGCCCAGGACTTGCTGCCCTCATACAGTCCGATGATCACGTTGCATCCGGATTCCTTTGCATTCAGGGCATGTGCATGTCCCTGGCTTCCATAACCGATCACTGCGATCGTCTTTCCTTCCAGTAATGATAAATTACAGTCTTCCTGGTAATAAATCTTTGCCATTTTAGCATTCCTCCTACATTTTAAATAAATAAAAATACGTAAATTTAATATTGTGAAACAGAAAACAGATCCTACTTCTATCTTCTGTTTTACACGCACTAGTCAATATATGTAACGTCTTTGCTTCCGCGGGACAGCCCGGTGATCCCGGTTCTTGCCAGCTCCAGGATCTCATATCCGTCAAGCAGATTCAGGAAAGCTTCCAACTTCGACTGATTGCCGGTAAGCTCGACCATAAGGGAATCATTCTCCACGTCTACGATCTTGGCGCGGAAAATATCCGCCACAGAGATGATCTCCGACCGTTCCGCCTTATTGGCGCGCACCTTGATCATGATCAGCTCGCGGTAAACCGATTCCTCAGGCTTTAATACCTTGATCTGTATCACGTCTTCAAGCTTCCTTACCTGCTTCTCGATCTGTGCCAGGATCAGCTCGTCCCCCGATGCAACGATGGTGATCCTCGTGAATCTCGGATCAGCCGTCACGCCGGCGGTAATGCTGTCGATACTGTATCCTCGTCTGCTGAAAAGTCCGGATATCCGGCTTAAAACACCTGTCGTATTATCGACGATCAATGAATAAACTCTTTGCATACTGCACCTCTTTCTCAAATTATTCAAAAACAGAGTGCGTTCTGTTTTTTATCATAACAATATCTTCTCTTTTTGTCAAGTAAAATCATCAATATTTTACGGCGCCGTCTTCTCACGCAAACCGAAGGATTCCTTCCACGGTTTCTTCGATATAATCTGCACCGGCGCGCTCCAATTCTTCCGACGTACCGAAACCGTACAGGATACCCAGGCAGTCAATGCCGGCTCCTTTTGCCCCCAGTACGTCATGCTCCCGGTCTCCCACCATCAGCACCTTATCTTTATCCGTGACCTTACATGTATCCAGGGCATAACGGATCACATCCTCCTTCGTCCCGCGTCCGCCGTTAAGTTCCATCCCCGCCACATAATCAAAATACTGTGCCAGGTCAAAATGTTCTATGATCCGCCGTGCAAATGGTTCTGGCTTGGAAGTCGCCACTACCAACTTCTTCCCCCGCCTCTTCAATTCCTTTAGTACATCTTCCAGCCCGTCATAGACGCTGTTCTGGAAGATCCCTTTGTCACTGTAATACTCTCTGTAATATCTGACGGCTTCCATACAGCGTTCCTCCGAAAATCCGTAGAATCTCGCAAAGGATTCCGTAAGCGGCGGTCCTATAAAGGGATAGAGCTTCGTACGGTCCGTCTCTTCGATCCCGAATTTCTTCAAGGCATAGATCACAGAATTCGTAATGCCCGGCGAAGAATCCGTCAAAGTCCCGTCCAGGTCAAAGAAAAAGATATCATAGACTCTTTGACCGTAAATACTTTTGATATCCTTCGGGATCTTCCTGTCCTTATAATAATATTCTCTGTCATGCTCGTTGATCTTACGCACGACTCTGCATGGATTTCCAACGGCAACGACATCGGAAGGAATGTCTTTTGTGACGATACTCCCCGCGCCGATCACTGTGTTGTCGCCGATCGTAACGCCCGGCAGTACGACGACGCCTGCTCCAAGCCAACAATTCTTTCCGATATGCACAGGCATATTATATTGATAACCATAGGCGCCGCGCAATGCAGGAAGGATCGGATGACCTGCCGTAGCAAGGGTGACATTCGGTCCGAACATCGTATAATCTCCCACGTAGATATGTGTGTCGTCCACCAACGTCAGGTTAAAATTCGCATAGATATTCTTACCGAAATGTACAAAAGCGCCTCCCTGGTTCGCGTGAAGCGGAGGTTCGATATAGCAGTTTTCACCGATCTCGGCGAACATCTCCTTGAGCATCGCCTGACGTTTTCCGCCTTCAGTGGGACGTGTCATGTTATAATCATAAAGACGGTCTAACCATTGAAACTGTACTTCCAGGATCTCTTCGTCTCCGGGTAAGTATATTTCTCCTGTGTGCATCTTTTCTTTCATTGTACGCATAGTCTTCTCCTTATGGGTTGATCACGGTTATAATATCTGCCTCGCTTGCATTCTCTGCCGCCTGATATTCGATGAAGATATACCCTTCGCCGTCTATAACGTCATTCTGCCGCAGGATCGCACCGGCATCCAGATAATTACATACATACTTTTCATAGGTCGTACCCGCCGGCGCCTCCAGATGCTTGTCCGCCACATCCATCTCCATCCCCACCCGCTTCGTGACGAGTACCTTGTATCCGGTATCCGCGATCCCGTATTGGTCTTTTCGGATCGCCAGGGCATAATTATTCTTAAGCACGTATCCGTCGGCAAGCCTGAAGCTTACTGCCCGCTGTCTTTCCTCTTCCGTGATCTCCAGTGTTTCCGGGGTCTCTGTCTTTACGATGCTTCCCGTCATCCATTCCGGATCCCCGGAAAATCTCTGTCCCCCGATACTGCTCTCTGTCCCGCTGATCCCGTCACCCATCGCAAGAACCGGCTGCATGTACATACCGTTAGCGATCCCAAGCAGCCTTTCATCCTCCGGCGGCAGACTGACATACCATCCCGTGAGCATCAGAAAGGACATTGCAGGCTGCATGCCAAGTGTCTCATGGACGTCGTTCAACACAAAAACATTGTATCGGTTCTCCTCTGCCTGCGCGATCCTCTTCTCAAATAAAGTCTCCGGAAGCACGGAGCATCGGAGCTGAACCTTGTAGTCTGCGGCACACTGATCAAGCGCCTCCTTAAGCTTCGGATCTTCCGTAAGCTCTTGCATCTTAAGCCTTTCTTCGATCGTCTGAACCGCCGGATCAGGCAGGTAATAGTCACAGATCCCGTTCATGGACTGATACTCTGTTGCAAGCGCCTTCGGATCTCCCGTGGGCGTATCCGCCCGCCTCGCAGCCTCATGCACGATAAAATCCATAAAGTCTCCTTCGTATTTCGTATGGAAATATCCGTCCCCGATCCCGCCGTACGTCGTATCCGTCGTAGAAGAATCCCAGAATAAAAGCCCCTCTGTATGACCGGTCGCGGTATTCACCGCATTCTCGAAGCCCTCTCTGATCTCTGCTTCCTGTATGTTGTCAAAGAAAGCATATTCCCCTTCCTTGTCGCGCTCGCCCCGCATGGCGTACGCGATCACGACGCCGGTTTCCCGGGCACGGATCGCATAAGAATCCATCTTGTTGATAAAATCCCCGATGATCCCTTCTTCTTCTACCTCAAGGTTCTTCGTCGAATAAGATGCCCCGCCGTATTTCTCATTTAAATACGCCGCCGCCATCTCTTTCACGTCGTCTTCTACAGCGTGCTCTTTCCGTAATCCCGCCATGCCGATGATGAGGAACCCTATGACAAGCGCCGCAAAGATCAGGAGCAACTTCTTCCTTCTCTCCCTCTTTCTATAAAGAATTGCACGTTTTGCAAACAAGCTCTCCTGCATCCATTGCTGCTGTGCCTCATGAAACATCTTGTTGTATTCCAGGTCAGGCGAGATATTGACTTCCGGCGAGCTCTCCTGCGCCCATCGCTGCTGTGCCTCATGAAACATCTCGTCGTATTCCGGGTCAGGCGAGATCCTGGCTTCCGGCGGCGGCGCATAGGACGGTTCTTCCTCTTCCTCGTCATCTTCCAGGCTGGCATTCTCAGACACGCTTTCTTCCCAGCCCTTACGCACATCCCGGCTTTCTTCCCGGAACTCTTCCGGCGTCTGCGCATACTTCAAAGCCGCCTGGTATGCTTCATGGAGCCTCGCCCACTCTTCCGGCTGTTCCTCCGGGTGGCACAACTTCACTTTCGCGGCATACGCCTTCTTGATCAGCTTCTTATCCTTCGTTACCTCTATCCCTAAGAGGTGAAATGCCCATCGTACCACCTTGTGTATTCCTCCTCTGCCTCCTCACTGTCTTTTGTCCTCTCTTCATACCAATGGTCGATCTCTTCCGGCTGCACCCATGCCGTCTCATACACCGCAAGAATCCGTTCCACATGTTTGAAGAAAGCGAGAATATGATTTCTGTGCTTTCTGATCTTATAAGTGTCCTGATCCTGCAGTTGCTGAAAATACCGTAGCCGGTTGCCGATCTCTTCCCGCAGTTCTCCCGTCACCTGGGCAAAGAGCCGTTCTCCCCAGGCGATCACCAGCTGGTTTTCTTCCTGTTCCGCCGGATACAGATCCCATTGTTCTAATTTCTTTACATACTCATCCATCTTATCCTGCGGTATCACATCTGTTCCGGTCGTTATGACACGCCGGATCTCCTCACCGGTGGAATCCACCCGGACATCTATGATCAGGATTCCGTTAATGTCATATGTATAGCGGACAGTCACCGACTCCTGCCCTTTGAGAGCCATCGGAACACCTACCATTAGTTCTCCCAGAAAGATATTCTCGTCCACATAATATGCCTCGCCCTGATAGACATCGACCTTTACGGTTTTCTGAAAATCCCCCACCGTCTGGAAGCGTTTCTCCTTCCTGCAGGGCAGCACACTGTTGCGTTCGATAATAGGCTCCATAGTCGAACGACTCGGATCCACCGGATTGAACAATCCCGTTCCCAGTGTAAACGGACAGATATCCGTTAAAAGCAGGTCTCGGACTTCCTCGTTCCTCTCTTTGATCCCGGCATAGAGCCCCACTCCCAGCGCCACCATACAATCCGGGTTAACCGCCGTCATCTTGCCTGCAGACAGGAAATGCCGGATATATTGCTGGACACAGGGCATTTTACAGGAACCGCCCACCAATACCACTTCTGACGGACGAAGCTGCTCTCTTACCCCATCGTTCAATACCGCTTTGACGGGAACCATCAGCTTATGGAATAGCGGCATGGCAATCTGGATCAATTTTTTATTGCTCAGTCTCATCTCTTGCCGGAAGTCGCCGTCTGTCACCACCATGACCGTCTCTTCCTTCTCAGTCAGCGCGCATTTTACATCTGCGGCGCTCTTTAAGATCATGCTCTTTTGCCTTGCGGAAAGCTTCTCAAAGGACATGTCGTTCTCTTTGCAGAATTGCTCTGCGATGATCTGGTCAAAATCATTGCCGCCCAGGTGATTATCTCCGCTGACCGATATGATCTCGATCACGTTGTCAAAGCAGTCTACCAGCGATACGTCCAATGTCCCGCCTCCGAAATCAAATACCAGGATCGTCTCGTCTTCCTCATCCAAGCCTCCGTCCTTCCCGCTCCCTTTGCGGCACGCCAACGCCGCTGCAGACGGTTCGTTGATGATCCGCTCCACACGGAGCCCTGCCAGAGCCCCCGCATCCTTCGTCGCTTTTCTCGCCATATCATTAAAATACGCCGGTACACTGATCACTGCTTCCTCCACCGGTTCCCCGAGATACCGCTGTGCATCTTCCTTGAGCTTCTTAAGCACCAGCGCTGAGAGTTCTTCCGGCCTGAAAGACTTTCCCCCAAGCGTATACCTTTTCTCTATCCCCATGGACCGCTTGAAACTTGCCGCCGTCCGCTCCGGATGAGAGATCAGGCGTTCTTTCGCGATCTTTCCCACATAGACACTTCCGTCTTCATCAATACTGACCACGCTCGGCGTCAGATATTCTCCGAAAGAATTCGGTATCAGACGGCTTTCGCCGTCCTGCCAGACTGCCGCAAGGCTGTTCGTCGTCCCAAGATCTATTCCGATGATTTTTCCCATACCCCATACCTCTTTTGCTTGTCCTACAAATCACATTCTTATTATATTCATGTATACCGGAAAAATCAATCCCGCCGTCTGTAATTCTGACATTGTGGATAAAAAACATGATAAAACATTTAAAAAAGAGGTATCCCCTTACAGAAGATACCCCTTATGATCTGCTCCGCCAATATTTAGGACCGCCGGATCATCCCAGGAAACCGAATACATTCAGGAATACGATAACCATGAAGACCGGGATGACCGCTATGGTAAGCAGCCGGTCAAAGCTCTTAAGCTTCCCGTCGCGCCCGTCATGGAACAACTCCTTCTCATATGCGTCGAAGCCCCATACCTTTGCAACGAAAATGCACGTAAGCAGACAGCCCAGAGGAAGAAGCACATATCCTGTGAAGCAGTCAAGCCAGTCGTACAGTCCGTACATCTCAATACCGGCAACGCTTGGCCACGGCAGTTTGAAGCCTTCTAACGGCCCAAACCCAAGAGATACAAAGATATTGCCGATAAATATGATGATCGAAACCATGATCACACCCTTCTGACGCCCCATCTGAAGCCTCTCTTCAAAGGTCTTGACAGAGATCTCAAAGAACGTAAAGAGGGATGAAAATACGGCAAATAAAACACCCACAAAGAACAGAGAGCCGATAAGCCTGCCGCCTGGAAGACTGCCGTAGATCTCCGCCATAACGTCGAATAGCAGCGCCGGTCCCTTCGTGACATCCATCCCCGCGCCGAAGGCGGTTGGGATCACAACGAAACCTGCCAGGATCGCGGCAAACGTATCCATAACACTTACCATAACAGCGTCGCTCTTAAGATTACTGGAATCTGAGATATTTGCCCCCAGGGTCGTGAAGATCCCCCACCCGATCCCGACAGAGAACAATACCTGCGTTACAGCGTCCGCGAATACCTTAAAATTAAAATGCCTGAAATTCGGGACAAGGTAGTACTTCAGCCCGTCCACGGCGTTCGGCAGTGTCGCGCATGCATAGACTGCGCAGAATACCAGGATCACAAACAAGATCGGCATGATAACCGACGTAACCTTCTCTACGATCTCCGTAATACCAAACAACAGCAGAAAGGAGGTGATGAACATGACGATGAACGCCCAGATGATCGGTTCCACCGGTTTGCTGATAAACCCGTTGAAGAATACATTGGTGTCTTTGCCAAAATCACCGCTTATGATAAACTGAACGGCATATTTCAATACCCATCCGCCTACTACTACATAGAACATGTTGATCCCCAGCGTACAGATATTTGCGATCCATCCTACGAATCCCCATTTCTTGCTGATCTTCTCATACACCGACACAGTATCCGATTTACCGAAACGGCCGATGGCTGTCTCCATCTCAACCATAGGATGCGCCATCAGCACAATGATGATGATGTAAGTGATCAGGAAGATACCGCCGCCTCCTCTGTATGCCAGATATGGGAATTTCCATATGTTACCTAAACCGATCGCCGCGCCCGCCGCAACCATAATGTATCCAAAACGTGATTTAAAATGAGCTTGTCCATTGTTACTCATAGAATCCCTCCTTTCAAAAACAAACTATATATCTTTATCAAAAACCGTCTGATCCGTAACAGGTATCTGGAGGGCTTTCAGCGCTCTTCTCACCATCCTCTCACGGATCTTCTTAGAATCTGTCTCTCCCTGTGTCGGATCACCCAAAGGATACGGGATGCCGACGCCCGGTATGATCCGGTTTGCGCCGATCGTCCGGGAGATCGGAACAACCGTCGCCATATGTACGACCGGAATACCGTATTTCTCGATACCCTTTACCATCGTTGCGCCGCAACGTGTACAGGTACCTCATGTACTGACGAGGATAACGCCGTCTACGTGATCCTCCACGAATTTCTGCCCGATCGAATCCCCGAATTTCGCCGCCGAGCCTGTCGCGGTTCCCGTTCCGGTGGTCGTACAGAAATAATTCACCAGTTCACCGAACTCTCCCGCCTTCTCCAATTCACGCAATACGTCAAGTGGTACGACAAGATTCGGATTCTTCATAACAAACTGTCTGTCATATCCGCCGTGGATCGTCGTGAAGTCATCCGGCGACATACTGTCCATGCCTTCGATAGAATACACACCGTATTTGGTCGCATTAGAAGACTCAATATGATCCGGATTCCCCTGCGGTACGACGCCGCCGGAGGTAACGACCGCAATTTTAGCATGTTTAATGTCCGTGAGTGCGTCCGCCGGAGGCACACGGTCGAACTTCGGCATCGGAAGATCCGTCTCGAAAGACTCGCCCGCCATCTTCTTGATCAGCATGTCCATACCGCGCGTCGCGCCCCGCTTTTCGGCGAAGTAGTTCACACGGATACCACGCTCCAGATACCCTTCCTCGGACGGTCCAAGGATCTCTTCTCCTTCCGCCATCTTCCGGATCAGATTCACGATCTTAGGCAGAGATTTCCGAAGGGTCGCCGCCGAATTCCCGGTCTTAACGGTGATAACATCCTTCTTGAACATATCCGCTCCCGGATTCTCCTCATACATACCGGTCAGAACCGGAATGCCGAGACGTTCTTCCACCGCCTTGCAGATAGTGCCGCATGCCACGCCGTAACGTCCGGCGTTGAAAGCCGGTCCCGCCACGAATACGTCCGGTTCGTATCTCTTCACCATCTCGATGATGGTATCCGTAGCCGCGTCAAGATTCTCTCCGAAATAATTATCCCCGCAGATCACGGTCGCCGCGATATCATAATCCTCACCCAGAGCCTCCAAAACAGCAAGTCCCGGACCGATCTTTTCTTCTCTTACCTCCGGTTCAAATCCCGCCTTATCCTCTCCGCCGATACCGCCGAAAAACTGGTTGAGATAGTGAACGATTTTATATTTTGCCATAACTACTGAATCCCCCTTTCCTAGTATCCTCTCGCTGCCAGTGTATTGTATCCGTTGGCAATGGTGGATGCGATGATGATCTGGATCTCTGCCTCGAACGATCCGTCTTCATTGATACATCCTGCCCATCCGCCGATCTGGCTCTCAATATAATCCTGCATGCCGATGACTTTCTCCATTGCCGGAAATTTAAGCGTCATATTCCCCTGTCCGCAGGAAGCAAGCGCCGTCGCTTCATCGCAGGTATCCGCAAGCGACTGGGACTTTCCGTCCTTACCCGGGAATTCATCGGTGATCAGGACAACCTTCGTACCTTTCCGCTCCACCTTACGGCAATTCATCATAAGATCCGTATCCGGATTCCCGTAGCCTTCTTCTGTGATCAGGACACCGTCTAATTCAAGCCACTCCGCAAGCTTCGCCACCATGTCGGAATGCCTCTCCTTATCTGCTAAGAATACATTCTCGTTCGTCAGGATCACTCCCATGAAATTAATCTCTTTCCCGTGCCTCTTATAACACTCGTCGATCACCGGATTGTGCAGATGATGGAATGTTGTCACCTTATCGCAGGGCGCCACACAGTTACCGGACACGATAGCGCCGTCCATGATCTCTGTGGGATACATAAAAGTCGGCACGAATTGTTTGGCATCCACTCCATAATAATAAGTGTCATGCAAGAGCCCCTGGGACTGCAGCATATGTACATAACCAACCTTCGGCAGATCCGGATATTCCGCCGCCTGCTTAAACACCGGTTTCGTCTCGTATACCTCCAGGGTATCCGGTTCCATATCCTTCGCCGCCTCCCCGAGATAAACGGCGACCTTAAGCCCTGCCAGCCGTCCGGCTCTCTCATACACGTGAGTCTCAAGCCCTTCTTTGGGTTCCATGACCACACACAGATTTACCGTCTTAGAAAACGGGCAGTAGTCAGCCGCCGGACCGCTCATGTCGATGACGCCTTCCTGGAAACCTACGATCTTTCCTACGGTAACGACACAGCAGCCGTCCAGTGCATGCGTCCTGCCTTCTCCCACGGACGGGGACACTTTCCCGATCACCCCCGGAAAGACCTCTCCGCCGCCGCTCACCTTGACACGAGGTTCAATGACATCCTTGACGGGAGTGATCCTCGTTGCGTCCCCGGGCCTTGCAACATCCAGATGACACGCAAGAAGCTTGTCATCCTCCAGGACCAGCGCTTCCACTTCTTCCTTGTGTACATAGAGAACATGATCCTCTATGTAAGTTTTGTCTGCAAATTGGATGTCTTTGATCTCAATCTTGCCAAGTTCCAATTTCATACGAATTTCCTCCTTTTACTTTTTTGTGATCGCGATAACATAATGATAAAAAAATAATGCCATCCGTTTTCAACTTGGTTATATTATACAACTAATCGCGATAACATTCAAGTTCTTTATAAATAATTATTATTTATTTATTTTTTCTATATAAAAAACCGTTAAATCAGCCAAAAAAAAAAGAGCGGCAACCGCTCTTTTTTATATCCCCGTACCGATCAGACACATGAAACGCCTCTCCACTCGCCCTTGTATCCTTTCAGGTCCGAAGCAAGGGTGTACACCGCCAGTTCCAGATCCGAAGTGTACATATCCACCCGCTCATCGATCTCTTCCGGTTTGATCCCGTCTTTTAACACCGTCATAAAATATCCCTTGAACAACATACATGCGATCCGGTTCAGCCGTACGGCATTCTTTTCATCCAATACTCCTTCACGGACACATTTCTTACACATCTCGTAATCTCTCCCCATAAAATCCGAACACTTCAGCATGGTCCAGAAGATATGGCTGGTTCCCTTGATATCTTCCGGGAACATATTATAGTATTCGATGATGGAATCTTTCAGCTTCTCATTCGTATACTCGAAAAAAAGAAGGTTATATGCTTCCGGATTGGCGAACGCCTCCCGGCTGTAGCAATCCCAGACTCCCATATAAGTATCCCACGCCGTCTTCCACTTCTTCTCTCCCTCATTCAACCGCAGGATATAAGCCGTAAGATTACGTAATTCCGCATAATAAAGCAATTCTGTCAGGCTCTCAAAATGCCGGTACAGACTCGCCGAAGAACATCCCATCTCTCTTGCGATCCGCCGGATCGAGATCGCGTCGACTCCCTCCCGGCGGATCAGCTCATGCACCTTCTGTATATAATCCCTTCTGGAAAATCCTTTAAAATAACCCATTCCTCCCGGTCGCTCCTGTCTCTGTACTCTTGAACGCTTATCCGTTCAGTTGATCTTGGGAATGACATTGTCGATCACAGACAGGTCTATCGTCTTGAAGTCTTCTGCCACCCGGTCTTCATATTTCCGAGGCGTAGGAGCGATCTCCTGCCACCGATAATATGTTTCCAGACATTTTTCGATCAAAAGTATGCCCTCCGTATTATCTTCCGTTCCTCTTGGATAGACGATAATGGAACGGTAGGGCGTCTGATTCGGCTTAAGGCTGGATGCCTGGGGATGCGTCAGCAGGATATACCTGTCGTATACCAGGTCTCTTACCTTTATCAGTACTTCCTCATAAGATCCTGCAAAGATGACCTTCACAGTATCTTTATATTTCTCCAATACCCGGTCATTATTCGTGACCAGGATTGCTTTTTCTATCTCCCACATAACATGTATCATCTGTCCTTTCCGGCGTCGCCGCTACAATTCTTTCCAGACCTCCGCCACGTCTAAGTCATAAGTGATCTCATCTACGATACGGCTGCTGTCCACTTCCCGAAACTGTGTATTGTTCTTGTCAAAAGAGACAAATCCGGCAAACAGAAAAAGACATAAGATCAGCCGCACGCCGAATGTGCTTACTGTCACTTCTTGTTCATCCTCATAAATCTGCCGGTACGCCGCACCATATCGGGGATGGACCGCCGGTATTCCCCGCCTGTCGTGATATAGTTCCCGCGTCTGCTCTAAAAGCTGCCTTCTTCTCTTCTCTGAATCATTCAACTTCATCACCTCAGGATACTATATGCTGCGATCCTGTGATATAGAAGGAACTCTCCCCGTTATCTGTCGGCAAGCTCCCGGATAATATCGTCCCATGTGATCCCCTTAAGAACCATCAGCACCATTGCGTGGTACAGGAAATCAGACAACTCGTACTTAATCTCTTCCGCATTGGGGTTCTTCGCGGCGATCACCACCTCCGTCGCCTCTTCTCCTACCTTCTTCAGGATCTTATCGATCCCTTTCTCAAACAGATAATTCGTATAGGATCCTTCTTTCGGATGCTCTTTTCTGTCTGCGATCGTCTGATACACAGACTCAAACACACGAAGCGGATTGGTCTCATCATAATCATTCCCCACCAGATGCTGGAAGAAGCACGTCGGATTTCCGGTATGGCATGCCGCGCCTACCTGATCCACCTTCGCAAGCAGGGTATCATTGTCACAGTCTATCGTCAGAGACTTGACATACTGATAATGTCCGCTTGTCTCGCCTTTCACCCATAACTTTTGTCTGCTCCGGCTGAAATACGTCATCTTGCCGGTCTTGATCGTCTGATTAAAAGCTTCCTGGTTCATATATGCCAGCATCAATACTTCCTGAGTCTTATAGTGCTGTACGATGACAGGGATCAACCCCTGTTCGTTGACCTTGAATTCCGGGAATTCTATCATGCTTTCGAAAGAAGTCATCTTGATCTGCCTCTCTTCACATTTCTCCTTAAATAAGACAAAATCCATATCCGGTTCACTTACAAACTTACCGGATACGCCTCTGACACCCGATGACTTCAAGATCTTGAATAATTCCTGTTCATCCATAGCGTCCGTCACGATCACGCATGGAATATCCGTGATATTTGCAACAGAATTCAGATCCAGCCTGTGCATAAAGATGATCTCGCTGCAGCATTCCTGTATCACATGCTGATGCTTGAACAAGGAATCGAAATCATTCAAAGACACTGCCAGTTTCTCTCTCCCGAATCTTTTCACGGCATCTTCGATCAGTTTCACACTGTCCTGCCTGGAGAAATTCAGGATGGCGCGCTTCGAGCCTGCATATAAGATCTTCTTAATGTCCTCTTGCCTTTTTATATTGCCTCCCGCCACCATAGGGATCCGGATGACCCGGTTCATCCGCTTCATGATATCTATCGCCTCGTCATGATCGTCTGCATAAACGGACAGGTCGAATACGATCAGTTCATCCGCCCCATTATCGCTGTATTGTTTTGCCAGCTCGATGGCATCGTCAGCGATAACGGTATGGTCGTCAAACCATCTTACCGCCTTCCCCTCTGCAATAAAGATACAGGGGATCAATCTCTTATAACTCATTGCTTCATCTCCTTTATAAACTTCCCTTCGTGGTCCATGCTTCCTGGATCCTTGGTTCTGCCTGGGTCGCCATATCCAGCGCTTTCCCGAAACTCTTGAACAGAGCCTCCGCCTTATGATGATCATTTTCCCCGTCAAGGATCCGAAGATGAATATTCATCATCGCACTGTAAGACACTGCATAGAAGAATTCCCTGGCCATCTCCGTATGGAACCCGCCCAGGCGCTCTGACGCGAATTTTGCATCGAACTTAAGATATGGCCTCCCTGAGAGATCTACCGCACACAGGGCAAGCGTCTCGTCCATGGGAATGATCACATGTCCGTACCGCTTTATCCCAGCCTTATTTCCCGCCGCATCAAGGATTGCCTGCCCAAGGACGATCCCGGTATCTTCTATGGTGTGATGGCTGTCCACCTCCAGATCTCCTTTTACCTCCGCCTCAAGATCAAAAAGGCCGTGCTTCGCAAATCCGCTCAGCATATGGTCAAAGAATCCGATCCCCGTATGGACGGACGCCTTCCCTGTACCGTCAAGATCCAGTGTGACCTTGATATCCGTCTCCTTCGTCGTTCGTCTGATACTTGCTTTTCTCTCCATAAGTATGCGCCTCCTTACTCAAAACGGACCTTGATCGAATTGGCATGGGCAGTCAGGTGCTCCGCAGCCGCAAACTGCTCGATCTCTTCATGGATGCATTCCAGGGCTTCCCTGGAATATGCAATGATACTGGACTTCTTGATAAAATCATCCACCGACAGCGGAGAGAAGAACCTTGCCGTTCCGTTCGTGGGCAGCACATGATTTGGTCCTGCAAAATAATCTCCCAGCGGCTCGCTGGAATACTCCCCGATAAAGATCGCTCCTGCGTTACGTATCTTCGTCATCACATCATACGGGTTTGCCGTCTGTATCTCCAGATGTTCCGACGCGATCTCATTCGCGATCTCGATCGCCTCATCCATCGTGTCCGCCACGAGGATATATCCGTAATGATCGAGAGACTTCCTTATGATCTCCCCTCTCGACAGCTCTTCTATGAATGCATCCGTCTGCTCAGATACGGCTTGTGCAAGGGTCTCACTGGTAGTGACCAGAATTGCCGACGCCAGTTCGTCATGTTCTGCCTGGGACAGAAGGTCGGCAGCCACATATCTGGGATTCGCTGTCTCATCGGCGATCACCAGGATCTCGCTTGGTCCTGCCACCGCGTCTATGCTCACATGCCCGTACACCGCTTTCTTTGCAAGCGCGACATAGATATTTCCCGGTCCTACGATCTTATCTACCTTCGGAATACTCTCCGTACCATACGCCAGCGCGCCGATCGCCTGTGCGCCGCCTACCTTATAGATCGCCGTCGCTCCGGCTTCCTTCGCAGCGACCAGAGTATTCGGCGTTACCTTCCCGTCTCTTCCCGGCGGCGTTACCATGATGATCTCTTCCACCCCCGCCACCTTCGCCGGAACAATATTCATCAGCACAGAAGAAGGATATGCCGCTTTTCCGCCCGGCACATAGACGCCTACCCGCCAAAGAGGCGTCACCTTCTGTCCAAGGATCGTTCCGTCCGGCTTGCTGTCGAACCAGCTATACTGCTTCTGCTTCTTATGATAATCCTCTATGTTATGGAGCGCTTTGCGGATAATCTCCAGTAATTCCGGCGGCACCAGGCGATATGCCTCATCAATCTCTTCTTCCGTAACTCTTATCGTCTCTGCGTCGATCTGCGCTTTATCGAATCTCTCCGTATATTCAAAAAGCGCCTTATCTCGTTCCTTCCTCACATGTTCCAGGATCTCTGCAACTGCCTTTTCATATTCCGGATATTGATTCGGACTCCTTTTCAGAAGATCCTCCAGTATATTCTGTCTTGCATCACGGCTTAAATGCTGTATTCTCATCGTCATTCATCCTTTCTTCGCAGCTTCTTACGGATCATAACTGCCCTTTCAACTGAGCCAGCAGACTCTTGATCCGGCTGTTCTCCATCCGCATACTCACCGGATTCACGATCATCCTTGCAGATAACGGACACACTTCTTCCAGGATATCCAACCCGTTCTCCTTCAGAGTCGTTCCCGTCTCTACGATATCCACGATCACCTCTGACAAGCCTACGATCGGCGCAAGCTCGATAGAACCGTTCAGCTTGATGATCTCTACGGTCTGATGTTTCACATTATAGAAGTAATCTTTCGTAATATTCGGATATTTCGTGGCAACCCGTATCAGTTCATGATGCGTAAGAAGGGGGGCGGCATCCTTATATCCGCAGACACACATCTTACAACTGCCATACCCCAGATCCAGCACTTCATGAACCTTCCTGCCTTCTTCCAGTATCGTATCCTTTCCGACTACTCCGATATCTGCCGCCCCGTATTCTACATACGTCGGTACGTCCGGTCCTTTTGCCAGAAAAAAACGCAGTTTTAACGTCTCATTGACAAAGATCAATTTACGCGAATGCTTATCCTTCATCTCTTCACAGGTAATTCCGACTTTCTCAAACAGTTCCAGTGTCTGATCCGCCAGACGCCCCTTACCCAGGGCAAATGTCAGGTATCTCATCTCATAAACTCCTATTCCGTACTTGTGCTGTTAATATTCTTCTGTTCTCCGGTAATCAGGTTGATCACCTCAACTTCACCCGTATCGCTCAGATAAACCATACTGCCGGCATAATATTCATTCCCATATGACAGGTATGCTTCCAGTTCCTTTTCCTCGTCTTTGCAGAGAAGCTCCGCATTCTTTCCCTTTCTGCGGAAATCTCTTGCAAGAGAGATGGCTTCTCTCTTGCGCTGCGCTGCGTAGAGGACGATGGTATTCTTCCTTGGATAATCAATACGGACATTCTGGCGCACCAGCGCGTTCATCAGTTCATCAACTACAATGGCAAAACCGATCGCCGGAGAATCTTTTCCGAATTTGCCTGTCAGATGATCATACCGTCCGCCCTTTACGATCGCATCCCCTGTTCCGAAGGTATAGCATCGGAATATGATCCCAGAGTAGTACCCATAAGTACCACTCATGCTGAAATCAAATGTAATGAATTTTTCCACTCCATAAAGCTTCAACGTGTCATAGATCTTTTCCAGGCGCCGGACAGCCCGGACTCCCTTTGAATTCGGCGCGATATTCTTCGCCTGGGAGAGCGTCGAGATCCCGCCCACCAGATCGTTAAGAGCGGCAAACGCTTCTTTTGAGCTCCTCTTCACCTGGATACTGTCCAGGAATTCTTCCACGCCAAAGAAATTCCGGTTATTGATCAGCTCGCGCACCCGTTCTTCTGCCTCTTCATCAAGACATGCGTCCTCGATCAGGCTCTGGAAGAAATCCACATTCCCGACGCTTAACTGGAATTCCTTAAGCCCGATCGTAAGAAGAGATTCTATGACCAGGGCAAGCATCTCCGCATCCGCTTCGACAGAACGGTCTCCCATCAATTCCGCTCCCATCTGCGTCGTCTCCCTGAGCCTTCCCTGGTAACTGGAATGATTGATGAATGTATTTCCCGTATAACAAAGCCTCACCGGCAGAGCCTCGTCTTTGAACAGCGTCGCCGAGACTCTGGCAATGGACGGCGTGATATCCGGACGCAATGCCAGTGTATTTCCGTCTTTATCAAAGAATTTATACAGGTCTTTCGCGGGAATCGTCCCGACCTCTTTTCTGAACACATCGAAATACTCGAATGTAGGCGGCTGAATATCACGGTAACCATAAGAATGAAATACCTTCTTTAGATGTTCTTCCAAAGCCATCTTCTTTCCACATTCGATATTGTAGATATCCCGAACCCCTTCCGGAGTATGTAGTACTCTTTTCATAAGTAATCATCCTTTCGCTTCACTCTGGCATAACGATCATAAAAGCTCTCGCTTTAGTATACTACCATATTAAACCGTATAGAATTATAAGCATTTTCTGCCTGTTTGTCAAGCACGCGCTAGTCCCTTAACTCCAGATCCAGATTCACAGCATCCAGATAAGGAACATAGTATCCCCGCTTGAATTCCAGGAAGAATCTATCATCCAGCTCCTCAAACCGGAAACTCTTCCTGCCGCCTTCTTTTGCACGGTTCCAGAAAACAAGCAGCTCCTCCAGGCGCATATAATAGAGTATATTCTTTGCCGAATAATAGATCAGCACAAAAGCGATCCCCCCCTGACGTTCAAAGTTCTTCATGAAAGTCACCTGATGCCCGTGAATATTCTGCAGCGGAAATGTCCCCGCCACGCATTCCTTTGCATCAAAACAGATCGGGATCCCCTGCACCGCGCCGATATAATCAATCGTACTTTTCTGGTCAAAATATGCCAGCGTGATATGCCTGTGCTCTTTATCCATCTTTACCGGGGTGATCGGCGTCGGTATCTTCTGGATCAGGGCAAGCCCCTTCTCCAGATACCATTCATTGGTCCGGTTGACCATCTCTTCTAATGTCGAACCTCTAAGGCCTCTTGAGTTCCATGTTCCCATACTGTCTCCTTGATCAGCCTCCAGAATACCGGCGGCACTTCTGCGTAAAAAGCTCTCTTTGATATCCCGTCAAACGGAACGTCCATATGTGGGAAGATGATCTGATATGCATGCAGCATCTGGGCGCCGGTGCGGTACTGCTTCTTATAGACATCATTCCAGGCACGGTCGCCGTATTTATAATCTCCCAGAAGCGGATGTCCCGCAGACGCCAGATGCGCGCGGATCTGATGTGTCTTCCCCGTTATGAGATGCACCTTAAGAAGCGTCATATCCTCCCGCCATGCCAGAGGCATATACTCTGTCTCGATCAGGGCGTCCCCTCTGGCGTCTATCTTTACGGTATTGTGCTTCTCGTCTTTTGTCAGGAATCCCCGAATCTTCCTCTGATCCGTGATCTTTCCCTTCACAATACACAGATAATACTTCCGGATCGTCCGCTCCTTGAGCAAAGAAGCCGCCGCCTGCAGTCCTGCAAGGCTCTTTCCCGCAATGATCAGACCGGTCGTATTGCGGTCCAGGCGGTTACATACGGAAGGCTTAAAAGTCCTTAAGCTTTCCTGCGTGATCTCCCCTTGCGCAAGCAGATACGAGATGACATATTCTACCACAGATATATCTTCTTTCTTTGCCTTCTGAGACAACATTCCGGCTGGCTTATTCAGAAGCAGGATATGCCTGTCTTCATATATGATATCCGGTATCATCCCCACAGGGACCATCTCCTGTCCGCCCTGCGGCTGCGTCTCTGCCGAAAACTGCCGGATGGTCTCGTCCGACAAAAACAGACGGATACGATCCCCTTCCTTTAATTTCTCGCTTCCGGACGCCTTTTTCCCATTCCATACGATATTCTTCTTGCGCAGCATCTTATACAGAAAACTTCCCGGCGCTTCGCTCATATATTTCCTGAGGAATTTATCCAGCCTCTGCCCTGCTTCGTTTTCTCTGACTATGATCTCTCTCATATTGCACAACCCGCTTTCTGTCTACATACAGACCGTGAATAGAGTATCCCGGATCTTGCGTTCTCTCCGGTTATTCTCCGGCTGCTCCACAGACGCGATATTGTTCATCCCTTCTGCCCTGGCAAGAAACATCTTATAATCATGGAAGATCTTTACGGTCATCTTATCATAATGATTGTCTTCCAATGTCTTCTTAAGATATTTTGCAAGAAAATCCTCATCCGTCTTGGGGCTGCTCGTATAACCGCAGACGATATGCCCGGATATCACGAGCGCATCTATCGGCATAAGCTTCTGCGGACTGGAGATCAGCATATCATACAGACGCAGGATCAGCGGCGCCTTTTCATTGATCTCCTGGTATTTCTCTTCCTCTATCCCTTTATGCGGATACATGACGATGAATTCAACCAACATCTTGGCGGCTGGCAGACATCCCACCGCAGCCACGACCGTCAAGAGATTTTTCCGAGTTCCTGTCTGGACATATCCAAGGATAAATATGGCAAGCACGACCGCGAATTCCACAAGCGCCCATATCAGATATTTTGTTTTCCTCGCTTTGATATAACCAGGATTTCCCTTCTCAATCTTCATATCCCTTATACTCCCTCATCTTATTTCATTCCGTCCAAAAGACTATCCGATCTTATTCATCCGCCGGAGGATCTCTGTGATCATCGAATCCGGTATGAGCCTGGCGGCAATCCTAAGGGATTTCATCAAAGCCCCGTATACCGATACCGGCTTCCTCCTGACCGAATCCTGAAGCGCCTGGCGGACTACCTGCTTTACATCTGCCCCCACCGCGTCTTTGAAGGGATTCGGCAGAGTGCCTGACCGCAGGAAGAATTCCGTAGCCACCGGTCCCGGACAGACCGCCGTCACGACGATCCCCCGGCTCTTTAGCTCCGCCCCAAGCGCCCTGGACAGGCTATAGACATAAGATTTCGAAGCGGCGTATACCGCGAATCCCGGCTGCGGTGAAAAAGCCGCAGCCGATGCAACATTTACTATTCTACTTCCCTTGGACAAATAAGGCAAGCATATCCGGATGATTTTCGTCAATGCATGACAATTCAAAGCGATCATCCCCAACTGCTCATCCGGATCGATCTCGCCAAAGACGCCCGTCTTCCCGTAACCGGCGGCGTTGACCAGCATACGGATATCGGCTCCCTGCCGCTCCATCTCTCTTTCGATCCGTTCAAATATATAATCCCTCTGCATATCTCCGTCAAAGATCCTGACCGGAACAGGACACTGTTTCTGCAGATCTTTCAGGCGTTCTGTCCTCCTTGCCACTACCCATATCTCATCCAGGCGCTTATATACCTTCGGGATCTGAAGCGCAAATTCTCTTCCGATCCCGGACGACGCCCCTGTTACAACCGCGATTCTCATTCTATTATCTCCTTTTTCTGATTCAGCTGCTCCTTGCTTTCTTCTTATGAACATTCCGGATGGTCTTTTTCTTTCCGGCTTTCCCGTTATTCTTTGATCTTGTTTTCTGTTGTCCCTGCCCGCAGGACTGCCCTGCGGACCGGGCAGCCGCCCCCTGCCCCGGACGCGGCCTTAACAGACATTGTCTGCCGTACCCCACCAGGTCCATCCGCCCTGTCTTCTGCAGGGCTTCCAGGACCAGGCCATAATTCTTCGGATCCCGGTACTGGATCAACGCCCTCTGTATCGCTTTTTCATGAGGATCCTTCGGCACATATACCGGTTTCATATCTCTTGGATCTACTCCGGTATAATACATACAAGTCGAAATCGTGGAAGGAGTCGGGTAGAAATCCTGCACCTGCTCCGGCATATAGCCCAGATCCCGGAGATATTCTGCAAGCCTGACCGCTTCTTTCATGGTAGAACCAGGATGAGAAGACATCAGATACGGTACAAGGTACTGCTTCTTTCCCAGTCTCCGATTGATCGCTTCGTACTTTTTCACAAAAGACTGGTAAACGCTGTTCTGCGGCTTTCCCATCATCCGGAGCACCGCGTCCGACACATGCTCCGGCGCAACTTTAAGCTGTCCGCTTACATGATGCTCGCACAACTCATTCAGAAAACGATCCTCCTGATCCGCCAGGACATAGTCAAACCGGATCCCGGAACGGATAAAAACCTTCTTTATACCGGGAATGCTTCTCAGACGGCGAAGCAGCGCGATATAATCTCTATGCTCCGCCCTTAAGTTCCTGCACGGCTTTGGATAGAGGCACTGCTTTTCTTTGCACACTCCGCATACCATCTGCTTCTCACAGGACGGATGCCGGAAATCTGCCGTAGGCCCGCCTACGTCATGGATATAACCCTTGAAATCGCTGTCATCCAAGAAACGTTCTGCCTCTCTTACCAGAGAATCATGGCTCCTTGTCTGTACGATCCGCCCCTGATGAAAGGTAAGCGCGCAGAAATTACAACCGCCAAAACACCCCCTGTTGCTGATCAGGCTAAACTTCACTTCCGCGATCGCCGGTACGCCGCCTTCCCCCTCATAGGACGGGTGATACGTCCGCATATAGGGATAACCATAGACCTCGTCCATCTCCGTCTGATCAAGCGGCATGGCAGGAGGATTCTGTACAATATACTGGCGCTCCCCGTAAGGTTCCACCAACCGTTTCCCGGAGAAAGGGTCCGTATTACAATATTGTGTATAGAAGCTTTTGGCATATAAAGTCTTATCTTTCTTCATCTCTTCATAGCCGGGCAGCATAACCGCATCATATACTCCGCCTGCGTCCTTCGTCTTGTAGACGGTTCCCGGAATGAAGGTGATATCATGGATCGCAATCCCGCTGTCCAGCGCTTCTGCAATCTCCACAATAGAACGCTCCCCCATACCATAGGAGATCAGATCGGCGCCCGAATCCAGAAGTACGGACCGCCTGAGCCTGTCAGACCAGTAGTCATAATGCGCAAGCCTTCTTAAGCTTGCTTCTATGCCGCCCAGGATGACCGGAACCTTCTTATACGTCTGCCGGATCAGATTGCCATAGACAGTAACCGCATAATCCGGCCGCTTCCCCATCACGCCCCCGGGTGAAAATGCATCCGTCTTCCTGTGCTTTTTCGACACGGAATAATGATTTACCATGGAGTCCATATTCCCGGCTGAGACAAGGAACCCAAGACGCGGCTCTCCAAACTCCGTCACACTGGAAGGATCCTTCCAGTCAGGCTGTGCGATGATCCCGACTTTATACCCATGTGCTTCTAAAACCCTTGTGATGACCGCATGTCCAAAGGAAGGATGATCCACATAGGCATCCCCCGATATATAGACAAAGTCCACTCTGTTCCAACCGCGCGCTTCCATCTCCTGCCGCGAGACAGGCAAAAACCCCGCACTCATCTATTCCACCCCATATCTGTATTTCTCCGTCATAATTTCTATCTACAATACTTCATATGTTTCATTCTTGATGATTTCTATCTACAATACTTCATATGTTTCATTCTTGATATCATCATAACTGTATATGTAATAATCCGCAAGGCTTCTCTTCTTCTCTTCCTGATACCTGGAGAATTCATCATCCACGGCGCATACCTTCATGCCCGCATTCTTCCCTGCCAGAATTCCCATCGGAACATCCTCGAACACAAGGCAGCGTCCGGGATCTACCTCCATATCTTTTGCCGCCAGCAGATAGACGTCCGGCGCGGGCTTCCCTTTTGCCACCTCGCACGCCGTTCTCACCACGTCGAACAATTCCGCCGCTTCTAATGCCTTAAGCGTATCCTCCACCAGGATCCTTCCATTGCTTGTCGCGATCCCGATCTTCTTCCCCTGCCGCCTCATCTCCAGAATGAACTCACGGGCGCCTTCCTTCAACGGCGCTTCGTTCATATAGCGTTCACGCGCCATCTCCGTCCATTCGTCCATGATCTCCTGCTGCGTGCAGGAAAGGGTCGGAAACGCCTCGAGAAAATACTGCGATACTTCCGTATAACTCATTCCTTCTATATCTTCATGAAAATTCTCCGGTTCAACCAGGTTATATTTCTTAAGATATACCTCGTCGATCGACGGCCAGATCCACATCGAATCGATCAGTGTGCCATCCATGTCAAATATGACCGCGTCAATCCCGTCCAACATCTTTGTCTCTATCATCTGCTGACTCCTTTTTGATTCATTTGCAAGTATTCCAATTCCTTTTTCGTCAGGCTCCGGTACTCTCCCGGCTTTAATCCCTCATCCAGGCAAAGCGTTCCCATACGCTCCCGCTTAAGATACAGAACCTTCTTACCTACGGCTTCGAACATCCGCTTAACCTGGTGATATTTTCCTTCCTGTATCGTAAGGCGGATCTCCGATTCTTCACCGCTTTTCAAGATCTCCAATACCCCCGGGCGTGTCCGCTCTTTCGCTCCCTCTGATCCGATGTCAAGCCCGGCGGCGAACCGCTCCACGTCTTCCCTGGTCACACATCCCTGGATCCGCGCATAATAAGTCTTATCCACGTGTTTCTTCGGGGACAACAGGCTGTGGGCGAGCACTCCGTCATTGGTGATCAGAAGAAGCCCTTCCGTATCCTTATCAAGACGCCCCACCGGGAACAGATCCTTCCGCTTCTTCTCCCGGATCAGATCGATCACCGTCCGCTCCCTTGGATCCTCTGTCGCAGATACAACGCCTGACGGTTTATGGAGCATATAATATTCATAAGAAGCGTAAGAGACCGGCTTCCCATCCATCTTTACTTCATCTTTCCCTTCGCAGACCTTCGTCTCAGGGGCGGTAACCGCCTCCCCATTTACCGTGATCTGTCCTTTCCGGATATGTTTTTTCACTTCCTGGCGGGTACCGATCCCCATATCCGCCAGATATTTATCCAGACGGATCATCAGCATAACCTCCATCCCGGCAAATACTTATTCTTCAGCATGCCTTTGCTTAATTTCCCCCATCCAAGCGGATACCCGTCCACACAGACGAGCCTCCACCCTTTCTCCTTCACCGGCACCAGTTCTTCCACATCCAGCGTCTCTCCCTTCAGGTATCTCCTGATCCGTTCATCTTCTGCCGGCAAGTCGATACAATGCGCATATTCTTCCTTCTTCAGATACATCGCCAGCGCCTGGCTTGGTTCAAAACGGTTCTTTTTAAGCTCCCCGAGCAACAGCCCTGTACGGAGAAAACGGATCCCCCGGACATCAGGAAGCCCTTGCGGCATATAATAGACCCGTTCTCCATGGATATCTAGCCGCGCGCCGTCAAGCCTCCATGAAACATCCCTGAAGAATTCATCAACCGCCTCCGGGATCTTGCCTGCGCCTTTCTTCTTCACAGGAAGCTCTCCGGGAATGACCGCTTCTCCCTTCCTGAGAAGCGCCAGATAATGCCCTTCACCTTTCATCCTGTGCGGGAAGATCCGAACCGTTTTTCTGATCTCTTCGTCCGGATCTTCCATCGCTTCGGGCATCCCTTCCCGGAATCCTTCGTAAGAAGCGATCTCAAGAATCTGAAACTCCGAATACTCTTTCCGTAATTGTCCGATAATGGACTCATTCTCCCGGCTGTCAAAGGTGCAGGTCGAATACAGCATCATACCGCCTGGTTTCAGCATCCGCGCCGCCTGCAGGATGATACTTCTCTGGATCTTGCAAAAATACTCCGGACCATGCTCTTCCCAGGCTTTCACCATCTTCTTATCCTTGCGGAACATGCCTTCTCCCGAACAAGGCGCGTCGATCAATATCTTGTCGAAATATTCCGTAAAATACTGTTCTAATTTCCCCGGTTCTTCACTGAGCACCAGAATATTTCCGATTCCAAAGACTTCTATATTCTTAAGCAGCCCTTTTGCCCTCGAACTGCTGATATCGTTAGCGACCAGAAGCCCTTCTCCTCTAAGCCTCGCTCCTAATTCCGTCGCTTTTCCCCCCGGCGCCGCACAGACGTCCAGAACCTTATCCCCCTGCTCTACCGGCAGCCGGTTCGCCGGAGTCATGGCGCTTGGTTCCTGAAGATAGTATAATCCGGCAAAATAATATGGATGCTTTGCCGGAGAGACATGCTCCCCGTCATAATAGAAGCCGTTCTTAATCCACGGGATCGGCGTGATCTCAAAGGGACAGATCTTCCGGAATTCTTCTGCGCTGATCTTACTGGTATTCACCCGCATGCCGTAATACCTGGGTTCTTCATAACATGCAAGATATGCGTCCATCTCTTCCCCAAGCAGGGTACGCATCTTTTCTTCAAATGAGGCTGGCAGATTCATATTTCCTCCTGATTCTTATGTCAATTCACTTGTCAATTCATTTGTACCATAATAATTCCTAAAATTCACGTATTTCATAGTATAACATATCTGCGAAAATTATGGAAGCTGATACTCGTATTCTAACTTCTTATCTTCCAGAGACAACAGGACATAATAGGGATTGACACTGATCTCCTTTCCGTCCTTAAAAGAGTAGATCCCGACATGCAGATGCACCGCGAACTGTCCTTTCGTCCCTTCCGGCCCATATCCGGAATCCCCCATGTACCCTAACAACGTTCCCGCCCTGACTTTCTGCCCTTTTTGAAGCCCGGCATACGAGTCTAAGTGAGCGTAGTAATAATAAATACCACTATTTGACGTAATTCCGACGCGATATCCGCCTTTTTCTAGCCATCCCAGGTTCGTGATCTCCCCTTCTGTCATGCTGACAACCGGGTAAACCCCCCGTTTATCAACGTTTGCCATGATATCCGTGCCCTCATGGCCGCTGCTTCCCTTGTATTTTCGTTCCGCCATCCACCCGTCTGAATACGAGATTTTCAGAGAGTTATCCACAATAGATTTAGGAATCGGGTGATAATCCACATCGTTTTCCACATTCTCGAGGAAAGTTTTACACTCCTCTGATAAATTGTCTTTATTCTGGCGCATGGAATCCGAGAAAAAATCCCGCCGGAATTGCGGATCTTCAATTGTCTTTTGCTGAAGCGTATGATACTGTCCCCTCTCCTTTAAGTGGTCAGTTCCCAGAACGGTGAAAAAAGAAATAAGAATAAGAGATATGATCAGTTTTTTCATTTTTTGTCTCTGCATAAAATAGCCTTTTTTCTCACTATATGAAAAAGACCGGCTCCTTATTCGCAGGAGCCGGTCTTTGTGCCTTCTATATTGGATAATCATGATCTGATATGTTATCTGCAGTTTTTAAGGATCGCTTTCAAGTGTTCCCATACTCTCTGCGTAGACGCAAGATTCAAAGCTTCATTGACCGAATGTACATCTATGACATCCGGGCCAAAAGATACGCAGTCAAGATCCGGACGTTTTCCAAGGAAAAGGCCGCATTCCAGTCCGGCATGTATGACCGCTATGACAGGTTCTTTTCCATAGAGTTCTTTATAGGTGTCCGCCATGATCTGGCGCAGCCCGGAGTCCGGATCATACTGCCACGCCGGATATTCATTCGTGATCGTTCCTTCTCCCCCCACAGCTTTGACACACTGTTCCAACTGCTCCTGCAGCTGATATTTCCTGGTTTCCACAGAACTTCTGATCTGATGTATCATCCGGACACAGTCTTCCTTCGTCTCCAGGATGCCGAGATTCAGAGAAGTCTCAACAACTCCTTCTATCTTCCGGCTGTACTCCTGGCAGCCATTGGGGCAAAGCAGCAGATACGCGATCACGTGCTTCGCAGAATCCTGATCCATCGCTTCACACTCGGCTCCCTGAGACACCGTAGCGTCTGCCTGAAGTCCTGGTTCTTCTCCCATGAATTCCTCCGTCCAGATCTTCTTCATCTCGTCAACCACGGCAAGAACCTCTTGTTCCTTACCAGGCTCTACAAGTATCTCGGCATCGGCGTCCGGTGTGATCACGTTATCCTTCGTCCCGCCGTTGATGCAGACCAGATGAAACGGAACTTCTTTGGCAAGCCGGTACAGCAGTCGTCCCATCATCTTACTCGCATTTCCGCGCTGCTTATGGATCTCCATACCGGAATGCCCGCCCAGTAAACCATGTACTCTGATCGTGATCTTGTCTCCGCTAACCTTCTCCTTCCTGATCGGAAGAGAGACTTCATAGCGGATACCGCCGGCACATCCCGTTGTCAGGATTCCTTCTGTCTCAGAATCCATATTAATCAGTTTCCTTCCTCTTAGCAGCGACAGGTCAACCGCATCGGCGCCTCCCATGCCGACCTCTTCGTCTACGGTAAACAGGGCTTCGATCGGAGGATGCGGGATATCGTCGCTGTCCAGGACCGCCATAGCCATCGCAACCGCGATCCCGTCGTCCCCTCCAAGAGTCGTATCTTTTGCCTTCAGATATCCGTCTTCAATATAAAGCTCCAATCCATCCGTCTTAAAATCATGGGCAGAATCTGCCGTCTTCTCACATACCATATCAATATGGCCCTGCAGGATCACCGGCTCGCAATCCTCATATCCTGCCGTTCCGGGTTTCTTGATGATCACATTGTTGACTTCGTCCTGGATCACTTCCAGTCCGCGTTCTTTCGCAAAAGAAACGCAATAGTCGCTGATACGCTTTGTATCAAAGGTTCCATGCGGAATCCGGCAAATCTCCTCAAAAAACTGAAATACCTTCTTAGGCTCCACATTCTCTAACACTGCCATCGTCTTATTCCTCTCTTTCTTAGATGATCTGATGATCTATTTGTGTACTTCTATTATGTGACAGTCTTCATAAAAAATCAACCAAATCCATAGAATATATCAAAGTGACACGCCAAAGGACCTAATATCTATGAAACAGATACTCTCTATCACCTTTATGATCTGCCTCTTTGTCTGTATGCTCCTGTTCCCCCAGACCGTGTTCCAGGGCGCAAGCTCCGGGCTGCTTCTTTGGTTTAACACAGTCCTTCCCACGCTCCTTCCATTCATCATCTTATCCAATCTTCTGATCCGCACGGGAGCCATCGACGTGATCTCACGCATCATATCGCCCGTTCTCTGCAAGCTCTTTTGTGTATCGCCTTTTGGAGCCTTTGCCGTACTGACCGGATTTCTCTGCGGATGTCCCATGGGCGGCAAGGTTGCCGCAGATCTTCTAAGGGAACGCCGTATATCTGAAAAGGAAGGAAGATACCTGCTGTCTTTCTGCAATAATACAAGCCCGATGTTCATCATAAGTTACATCATATGGCAGAACCTGAACTGCACGGCGATGACTCTCCCACTTCTTTTCCTTACTTTATCCGCGCCCGTCCTGTTAAGCTTCCTCTTCCGGAGGATCTATCGCATACCGCCGGACATCTGCCGCCGCGTCCGGCAAGAATCCGCCGCTCCTGCTCCTGTCCTCACCGCCCTGGATCCATGTATTATGGACGGCTTTGAGACCATCACCCGCATCGGCGGATACATAATACTCTTTTCTATCTGCACCAGTCTCATCGGACAGATCCCCTGCCAAAATGCGCTTTTTACCTCCGTCCTCCTCCCCTCCCTGGAACTCACGACCGGTGTGACGATGCTGTGCCAGAGTGAGCTTGCGCAAAATGCCAGGATCATATACGCTCTTTCGCTTGCCGCTTTCGGAGGATGGTGCGCCGCAGCGCAGACCAGGTCCATGGTACAAGACGCCGGGTTCCCGATCCTTCCTTATATCATAGAAAAGCTGGCAACCGCAATGGTCACCAGCCTTTTGATCTATGGGTATCTGCTGCTTTGCTGACACTATGAACTTATACGAGCGTCCCCTCTTCATCCGCCATATACTCCGGTTCCGGTTCTGCGCTTTCGTATTCCGCGCCTCCGTACTCTGCTTCAAGCCCTTCCGCAGACTGTTCCGGGACCTCAAGTTCCGAACGATTGTTGCGCACCATGTCATAACACTCCTGCAGAGAATTCACAAGCCCGTCGTACTTCGTGGTATAACTGTCAAGCGTGTGCCCGATGATACTCTCTGCATTCGCCAGAAGATCATCCGTATACTGCATGGCGCCGATCCGGATATCGTTGGCGTCCCTTGTCGCATGATCCAGGATCTCCTGCGCCTGTTCCGTAGCTGCTGTTACGATCTCGTTCGCCTGGGCATATGCCTGCTGCATGATCTCATGCTCGCTGACCAGTTCGCTCGTATGGATCTGCGCTTCCTCGATCATGCTGTCTGCCTTTGACTGGGCGTCTGCCAGGATCGCATCCTTATTGGCAATGATCTTCTGATAACGCTTGATCTCATCCGGAGTCTTCATACGAAGCTCACGAAGCAATTCATCCATCTGATCCTTATTCACGATGATCTTGGATGTAGACAACGGCTGAAATTTGCAGCTGTCAATATATTCTTCGATTTCATCAATAATCTGTTCAATACGGCTACTCATACATCTACACTCTCCTTCTTCTTCATCTTCTCTGTAATTCTGTCCGCGACAGTATCCGGCACAAACTGCGAAATATCTCCGCCAAAAGCAGCTACTTCCTTCACCGTGGTAGAACTCAGATACGAATATTCCAAACTGGTTGTCAGAAACACGGTCTCTACCCCCGGCGCCATCTTATGATTCGTCTGCGCCATCTGCAGTTCATATTCAAAGTCCGTGATCGCCCTCAATCCACGTATTACCATCCCTGCATCCACCTTGCAGGCAAAATCTACTAACAATCCTTCAAATGGAATAATCTTTACATTTGACATATCTTTTGTTACATTCTCTAACATTTTAACACGTTCTTCCACGGAAAACAACGGACTTTTTGCTTTATTATTCAAGACTCCGACAATTAATTCATCTACCAGCCGCGCCGAACGCCGGATCACATCGAGATGTCCGTACGTAACAGGGTCGAAGCTTCCCGGATAAACTCCTCTTAACATATCCCTTTCCTTCCCGACGGTTCCACAAACACATGCTTATTCGTCTTATATTCTTTTGTTTTGATGATCGAAAAACCAAGCTCTTTTACATATTCCAGGGACGTATCCTTCGACGTCTCCACAATGATCACTCCGTCAAAAGACAGCAGGGAAGATCCCGACAGATAGGCAAGGACCTTCTGTTCCAGATCCTGCCCATATGGCGGATCCATAAAGATATAATCGAATTGTTTCTCTCCCTCCAGCTTATAGAGAGCCGTCATGACATCCATGGACATCGTCATCCCCTTACGCTTAAGATGTGTCCGCTCCAGATTCTCCTTGATGTACTCCATCGCCTTGGGATTCTTCTCAACAAACACTGCTTCCATCGCGCCTCTGCTTAACGCTTCGATCCCGATCCCGCCGCTTCCGGCAAACAGATCCAGAAATATGCTGTCATACAGATAAGGGGCAAGCATATTGAACAGAGTCTCTTTGATGCGGTCAGTCGTTGGCCTTGTATCCATCCCGTCTAATGTCTTCAATTGTGTTCTTCTGGCGCTTCCTGCGATCACTCTCATAAAATCCCCCTCTCACATTCCCTTCTTTATGTTCCTTCATTTCCGCAGACAACATATTCTTCCCGAGCAGCTTTTTGTCATCTCCGCGATCTTACGGTTCCTCTTCCCGAGCAGCTTTTGTCATCTCCGCGATCTTACGGTTCCCAGACAGCGGTAACGATTCAGACAGGCATAGATCTCCTGCCTCCTTGGCATCGCAAGATTGCCCGGAAGGTAACTGCCGTCACATACTGCACCTAACCCTTTCCTATCCAGCTCCTTGCAGAGCGATTCGATCGCCTCTCCCAGCGTCTTTCGTCCGTCGAATCCCCGCTCTTCCAGATATTTGACGATATTTCCAAGCGCAGTCAGCTGTTCGCTGTCCGTCAGCTGCTCTACGTACCTTAGATCGATCGTCTCATGATTCAGCATAACGCCGTCTCTTCCCATGGTCTTGATCTTAACGCGTCCTTTGCTCCTGATATCCGGATTGCTGCGGATCTTACGATCAAAAGAAGGCTTACGTATACCGCCCTCGGGAAGCTTAAGCTGCGGATAATCCATCGCGGCGTCTTTGGCAAGCTTCGTGATCTCTCTTGGCACATAGCGGTCCATCTGTACAATTGTATCCGCCACCTGAAAATACGCGCCGGAGCTTCCCGCCACGATGATCGTAGAGATCCCAAACTTCTCATAGAGCTCTCTTACCCGTTCGATGAACGGCGTGATCGGTTCCATATCCCGGTGGATCACCCGCTGCATCAGCTCGTCCCTCACCATGAAATTCGTAGCGCTGGTATCTTCGTCGATCAGGAACACCGTCGTCCCTGCTTCCATACTCTCTATCACATTCGCAGCCTGGGAGGTGCTCCCGCTGGCATCTTCCGTATCAAAGGCAGTCGTATCCTTACCGTTGGGCAGATCATTGATGAACATGGAAATATCCGTATGTTTGATACTGCGTCCGTCCTCCGCCCGGATCTTCATTGCCGCGTCATCCGTTACCACATATTCTCTTCCGTCCCCTGCAATATGCGGATATACTCCCGTTTCCAATGCTTTTAAGAGTGTCGATTTGCCATGGTATCCGCCGCCTACGATCAGCGTAACGCCTCTTGGGATCCCCATACCGCTGATGGTTCCTTTATACGGAAGTTCCATCGTCACTTCCATAGACTTCGGCGATACGAACGGAACGGCGCCTTTCATCGGACGCTGCGACACGCCGGATTCTCTCGGAAGGACAGATCCGTTCGCAACAAATGCGGCAAGTCCTTTCACTTCCAACTGGCTTCGGATGAATTCACGGTCTTCGGAGAGTTCCATCACGTCACGTACCTTCTTCTTATCAAGCCGCCTGTAGTACAGCGCTTTCTCCACACAGGCAGGGAGGAAATCATACAAGATCTTCTTAAGCTCTCTGGCATTGATCGTTCTTCCGTTGGCAGGAAATCCAACCTCGAACCTTACCGTCACATCACCGCTCTTGGTTTCGATCTCACACGCCGTTCTCTCCAGGATCTCCTGGGAACACCGGGTCACACTGATGACGCCGCTCTTTCCCGACCCCTTCGCCTGAAAGGAATACTGCTGTATCTGATTCCGGAAATTACGGATCAGCTCATCCTGCAGCGCTATCCTTTTATGCTTCTTGTCAAATAATTCTTCGGTAAATCCGGCGATACGCCCCGGCACCCTGACACTTAACCTGGACGGCGCCGCGAACGGATCCCCCTGTACATGGTCAATGGAAAGTATATATTTCCCAAACTGGTATACTCCCTTCGTATCCTTGTATGCAGGGTATCCTCTGTGGTCGATCCGATCCAGCAGCTGCCTTAAATCTTCTGATGTCTTCATCTGTTATTCTGCTCCTTATTTACTATCTTATTACTTTCAAATCCTTCTTTATACTCATCCGCCGCTTCGGCGCGTTTTCTTGTCATGTATCTCTTACAGCGCCACGATCCTTGCCCTATGGTGGATTGCCGGAAGGAACTTATTCAGCAGATCCTTCGTCCTGAACTTCAGATGGCTGGTATTGATCCCCGGATTGCATCCGAACCACTCTGCGTCCGCCACCTCTTTATCCACGATCACCTGTACATAATCATCCTCATCCGTCAAAAGTCCCGCCACGCTTGCAGATCCCGGCGTAGTCCCCAGATGCTCCATCATCTTCTCCGGCGGCGCGAACGACATATGGGATACTCCTAATTTCTTGCTGAAAGAAGCCGTATCAAAAGCCTTGTCCGCCGGCATTACCAACAGAAAGAAGGTAGTCTTCTTCTGGTTGCACAGGAACACATTCTTACGGATCTCTGTCCCGATCGCCTCGTCTATCGCGGCGCATTCCTCCATGGATGCAGCCGGATCATTATCCACCTGTTCATAAGCGATCTTCAATCTATCCAATGTCTCATACATCTTTCTTTCTAAAGGCATACGCTCGTCTGTCGGAGCGGACGTTCTGATCTCACTGATATACATCTTTTTCATCCTCCATATTTCTGCTATATATTCTCTGCATTCTCAATATTCCCTCTAATTATAACGAATTCATCCGGGCTTTGCAAGCCTGTTAAGAAACCGTTAAGGCTCGGATTGAAGTTGCGCTGCTTTCGTAAATTATGCTACAGTATATACAACAGAATGTGCTGAATTTTCATCGCTGTTCTAAGATCATACAAGAAAGGATCCTTCTATTCATGAATTTTTACCAGACAAAATTATCCGAAAAATTAGAAGAAGCATTGAAAGCGGTACTTCCTATTATAGGGATCGTATTGTTCTTGAGCTTTACCATCGCGCCGATCCCGCCGAGTATTCTTCTGCTCTTTCTGTTCGGCGCAGTGCTTCTTGTCATCGGCATGATGTTCTTTACGCTGGGTGCGGAACTTGCCATGACGCCTATGGGAGAACGGGTAGGAACGAATATGGCAAAATCTATGAAACTCCAGATCGTCCTCTTCCTGTGCTTCCTGCTGGGATGCCTGATCACCGTCTCAGAGCCTGACCTCCAGGTTCTTGCCGAACAAGTGCCTTCCGTTCCGAATCATATCCTGATCTTTGCCGTGGCATTCGGAGTCGGTTTCTTCCTGGCGATCGCAGTCCTGCGTATGCTGTTCTCCATCTCGCTTCCGCCGCTTCTGATCGTGTTCTATTTGATCGTATTCGGGCTTGCGTTCCTGGTGCCGGAGGACTTCCTGGCGGTGGCATTCGACTCCGGCGGCGTGACGACAGGGCCTATGACCGTCCCCTTCATCATGTCCATGGGTGTTGGTTTCGCCGCTGTGCGAAGCGACAAACACGCAGAGGTCGACAGCTTCGGGCTCGTTGCGCTCTGTTCCATCGGTCCAATCCTTGCCGTACTGGCTCTGGGGCTTCTCTACCATCCCGAGAACACCTCCTATACGCCACCCGGACTTCCGGATCTTCAGGATTCCGTGGCGCTTGGACAGTATTTTGCAGCCGGATTCCCGGAATATATAAAGGAGATCATGGTCTCCCTTCTGCCCATTGCAATATTTTTTGCGGCTTTTCAGATCGTCTCGTTGAAATTAAAGAAAAAAACCCTTCTGAAGATCATCATCGGTATTGCTTATACATATATAGGACTGGTTTTATTTCTGACCGGAGTGAACGTGGGATTCATGCCTGCCGGAAATCATCTGGGACAGATGATCGCAGCCCTGCCCTTCCGCTTTATCCTGATCCCCATCGGTATGACGATCGGATTCTTTATTGTAAAAGCAGAACCTGCCGTCTATGTCCTGATGGAACAGGTGGAAGAGATCACCTCCGGCGCCATCTCCGGCGGCTCCATGGGAGTGAGCCTCTCTCTTGGCGTCGCGGTATCTGTCGGCCTCGCTATGATCCGGGTGCTGACAGGGATCTCCGTCTTCTGGTTCATCCTTCCCGGATACGTGATCGCCATCTGCCTGTCCTTCTTTGTGCCGAAGATCTTCACCGCCATCGCATTCGATTCCGGCGGCGTCGCGTCCGGACCGATGACGGCAACCTTCCTCCTCCCATTTGCCATGGGCGCCTGCCAGGCTGTAGGGGGAAATATCGTCAGAGACGCATTTGGTATCGTGGCAATGGTATCCATGACGCCCCTGATCGCCATACAGATCCAGGGCGCCGTCTACAAATACCGCACAGCGAAACAAGACACTGCCGAAACGCAGACAATCTCCGTCTCCTATCTTGATATTCTGGCGGATGATGATATTATAGAACTATAAATGCATTAAGATATTGGGAGGGAATTTTATGAACACCGTATATTTGCTTGGCATCATCACCAACCGGGGAATGCGGGAGAAATTCATCCAGTTTTTCAAGCTGCATAACATTCACATTACACTGACCGTCCTTGGGGAAGGCACGGCAAGCAGCGCAGTCCTCGACTACCTGGGGATCGAGGCGACGGGAAAGACTCTTTATTTTTCGTTCGTTACCTGGGATACCTGGAAGCTGCTAAAGAAGGAGTTGTACTCACAAGTAAAGATCGATATCCCCGGAAGAGGGATCGCCTTCCTGATCCCTCTAAGCAGCGTCGGAGGAAAAAAGACATTGCAGTATCTGTTCGTCGGCCAGGAATTATCTATAGAGGAGGAAAGCACGTTGCAGAACACCGAATATGAACTTTTGATCACCATCGCGAATGCAGGATATATCGAGACGATCATGGATGCCGCCAGAAGCGCGAACGCCCCGGGCGGAACCGTGATCCACGCCAAAGGAACCGGCGCGGAACATGCCAAACGATTTCTCGGGATCTCTCTTGCCGAAGAAAAAGAAATGATATTTATCGTCGTCCGCACACAGCAGAAGAATACCATCATGCGGGCGATCATGGAACATGCCGGGCCGCAAAGCCCTGCGGGAGGAATCACCTTCTCTCTTCCGGTTACCAGTACCGCGGGGCTCCGGATGTTAGAAGAAGATCTGTAGATAAGGAGGCGCTATGAAATACATACTGGCATCGGCTTCGCCGAGAAGGAAAGAATTACTGACACAGGCAGGATTCCAATTCGAGATCATCCCCTCTCTTGCCGAAGAAACCTATACAAAGACGGTCCCTTCGGAGATCGTGACAGAACTGGCGGCACAGAAAGCGGCGGATGTATTCCACCGTTACAAAGAAGAAAATTGTGTTGTGATCGGCGCAGACACCATCGTCGTATACCGGGATGAGATCCTTGGAAAGCCTGCCGACAAACAAGAAGCCTACGATATGCTGTCGATGCTCGCGGACCGCACCCATCAGGTCTATACCGGCGTGTCTCTGATCATTTCAAAAAAGGGAAAGGTACACACCCGTACTTTCTATGAATCTACAGACGTTACCTTCTGCTCGATCTGTAAAGAAGACCTGCGCGCCTACGTGGAGAGCGGCGAACCGCTGGACAAAGCAGGCGCCTATGGGATACAGGGATCATTTGCCATCCATGTAAGATGCATCAGCGGAGATTACAGCAATGTAGTCGGGCTCCCCGTCTGCCGTCTCTATCAGGAACTGTTGAAAGAATTTACCTCTCCCCTGTCTCCGGAAATATAGAGGTTCCTTCTTATACAGAATATCCATCCCCTTTGTCCGAACGATAGCGATAACGATTTTTCAGATCTCCAAGAGCCTTTGCATGTTTGCAGGGGCTCTTCCACTCCTGCGAGATCTGCCGTCTTAGATCCGAGTCAAATTGTCCGGGAGGCTGGATATCCAGCCTTTGATGCACCTTGTCATTTTTTGAGGCATAGTTAAAAGATTCCGTATCCATGATCTGCCGCATCGCTTCTTCCCAATTCCTCTGCCTGCCGTCGTTCCCTCTATGATTCCCCGGTTCCTGATACTTCCGCCGGTAGTATTCGATATCACTGATGATCCTCCCGCATTCATCTTCCTCCAGTACATTCCACTGACTGACGAAATTCCCCTCCGGATCTATGATAAATTCCGAGTGAAAATCCGGAGTAAGCCGCTTCTTATTCTCCCTTTTGCGCTGATACCGCCAGTAACTTGAACCCGCCGGATACTTATTATGGAATCTTGCCGGTTCCCGAAGCATCTTCCCGCCGCCCATGCCGCCGTGCTCTGCCGGCGCATATACATATGCCTCTAATGCTTCTTCATCCGTCATCCCGTCTTTCTTAAAATACTTCCTGATATACGCAATATTATGCCGGTCGATATACATCCTGAACTGATGGATCATCCGTCCTTCCATATCGCCTAATCCACACAGCCCCGCTTCGCCGTACGCTTTTTCCACATTGGCTGCAATCTCCCGGAACACACTCCCATGAGGCGGGATCTTCTCTCCTATGCAAAATCCTTTTTTCAGTTGAAGCATTCCGTTTTCGTCAATATAACCTCCCATTTTATGGAGCAGTTCTAAGAGGAATCCAGATCCTTCACTTTTCGTCATACCCTCATCTCCTCGTCTCTCCTGGTTCTACTTTATATCATTAGTATATTGAGAAGTCTATTTTAGTGTACTATATGCGGTCAGAAATTAAGCTCCCGAACGGTATTTGCTCCATTGCACCGTATTGCCGATAGAAATGCATTCGTATAGTAGTTCTATAAAATACTACTTTTTGAGTTTATTTATATTGTTGCCATGGGATGAAAGAGACCTTAATATATAGTAGTTCTTCAAAGGAACACTGTGATGATCACATATATTTATCCAGTGAAGCATCGCACAGAACAAAAAATCTTAACATAGCCCACTACGCCTACTATCTTCTCTTCCGAGACCTTTTAATCGCGAAGGAACAAGCTGATAACGGTTTACAGGACACACGGCTTACATCGGCGTCATCTAGTATAACCCAGCTTCACCGAGCGCGCCGAAAAAAATAGAGTACCCATAAGGTACTCTATTCACTGCACATTCATTAATTATATTTGCGTTTTCTAGCAGCTTCAGACTTTTTCTTACGTCTTACGCTTGGCTTTTCGTAATGCTCTCTCTTACGAATCTCCTGCTGAATACCAGCCTTCGCACAGTTTCTTTTGAATCTGCGTAAAGCGCTATCTAACGTCTCGTTTTCTTTAACGATTACATTTGACATACTCTCACACCTAACCTCCCCTCCAGTCTATATTGTGCATTATACGACTGATCGGGTATTTTCTTGCACTACATTAGATTATAACACATATTTCCATTACGTCAATATTTTTTTCGGTATTTAGGCTATATTTCAGCTATTTCGTCATATTTTAGCCGGTTGGGCAAAATACCTCTTCCACTGCATAGGAATCTTCATCTGCAAAATGCCACCACTCTCCCGCATAGGGAACGAAACCATTGCTTATCATTATATTCTCAAGATATCTTGCATTCTGCGCCGCCTCTTCGGGACAATCACTGTAGTCTCTGTCCGCAACAGCGGAAAAATCATCGAACCCTGTCGGCATCACCACCTCTTTTCCGTCCTTTGACGTCAGGGTGATATCAACCGTATTTCCCTTGCTATGAGAAGAATATCCGGTATTCGGATCCGCAACATAACGGGGATCGGGACAGATCTTCCAGAGTTTGAACTGTGCCGGCACCGGTCTGAATGCATCCCAGATCTTCAGTAAATACCCATCCTGCCTCACTGCTTCCTGCACTCTCTTAAGCCTGCGGACCGTCCCGTAGCGCAGATATGCATCCTGAAAATCATAGATGATCTCACCGGTGAAATTATCTGCCGTTGCATATTTTAAATCTATCAGGATATCCGGTATGTATTCCTTAACTTTCACGAATTCCCCGTCTCCTGGTTCCGTTTTTTCTCCCTCATCCGCTTCGGGCTGCAGCTGATACGCCGTCTCGTCATATTCCATCGGGCGATTCGGGATCCCTCCGCCCATATGGCTTTCTACGAAGCATTCTCTGGCTTCTGCGCTCCCGGAGAATGTACACCCGCTTAGACTAACCGAAATACACAGGTAAAGGATCCATTTTATATTTCTCATCTTATCCCCGCCATACATATAATTTTCCGAAAATTTTCCGACTCATTTGATACTCTCACAATATACTTCATCAGAAAAACGTAATTTCCGATATACAGGTATCTTCGTATTTTACGCCCGGATATACAGACTCGATGATAAGATTCACCATACTCGTCTCAACGGGACGCGAAAACGTCAGAACTTGTTCCGTCAACCCCGCATCGTTCAGATACAAGATCTCACTGGCGCCGTCTGAATACTCCATGCAGATCTCTTTCGGCCTGGAATTCTTATAATAGATATCGTCATTCTTATGATATCCTGCACGGATCCGTATACCACTTACAAGATACACATTGTTAAAATCAAATCGGATCGACTGTCCGTATCCCTGACCGTCCGCCCCTTCAACCCATGCCGTGTTCTTATCTCCGTCCATGGTCCGTGAAGCCGAATGCACCACATTCGCTTCTGCCAGTTCCGACGAGGCGGAGACTCCGCTGACATTCTGCATGGTTATGACAGGCGCCTGTGCCTGTTGTATAGGCACCTGCTGTGACTGTTCCGGCTGCTGCTTCGGCTCTGACGCCTCCCCGCCTGCATCTTCCGGCTCTTCGTCCGCCTCATCGTCTTCTTTCGTATCTTTCGCTGTTTCTTCTTTTTCTGTATCCTGTTTCTTTTTATCCGCTTTTGCTTCCCGGATTTCTTCCTCTTCTGCCTCTTCTGCGATCTCCGAACGGTGATCCTCATAGATCCTATATGCAAAGAATCCCCCGGCGCCCAGGCACACGATAACAACGAGCAGGACGCCGATTATGAAAAGCGCCCTTTTACTCTTCTGAGGCGGGACTTCCCCTGGCGTCCGGACGCCAAGCCTGTTCCCGCAACCCTCACAGTATAGTGCGTCTGCTTCATTCTCCGTCCCGCACTCCGGACAGAAGAAGGTAGGCTCTTGATCGGAACCTGCAAGGGATTTCCCACAATTCTCACAGAAGACGGCATCCGGATCATTCTCATGCCCACAATATAAACATCTCATCACTTTTATACTCCAAATATCTCTATCCCAACTGGTCTGCTAATACGTCCGCCGCTTTTGCCAGAGCCGCCTCGATCCCGTCAGGATTCTTTCCGCCAGCCTGCGCCATATTCGGCCTTCCGCCGCCGCCTCCGCCTACCAGAGCCGCTGCTGCCTTGATCAGATTGCCGGCATGTGCTCCCTGATCCATCGCCTCTTTTGTCGCCATAGCGACCAGATTCACTTTTCCGTTCACCGCTGACGCAAGCATGACCACACCTTCGCCGAGCTTCTCTTTCAACTGATCGCCAAGATCCCGAAGCCCGTTCATGTCTACGCCTTCTACCTTTGCGGCGAGCAGCTTCACGCCTTTTACTTCTGTCACCTGATCCATGACATCCTTCGCCGCATCTTTCGCAAGCTTACTCTTTAACTGTTCGACCTCACTGCGAAGAGCCTTATTCTCCGACAGCAGATGCCCCACTTTCTCCAGCAATAGCTCCGGCGCTGCTTTTAATAACTTCGCCGTATCATGGAGTGTCTGTTCCAGTTCACTATAATATGCAAGAAGCCCCTTGGATGTCAGCGCCTCTATCCTCCTTACGCCAGCCGCGACGCCGGTCTCAGAGAGAATCTTAAATGCCGTGACGGCTCCTGTATTCGCCACATGCGTGCCGCCGCAGAATTCGACAGAGAAGTCTCCCATACTGACAACTCTTACGATATCGCCGTATTTCTCACCGAATAGCGCCGCCGCTCCCGTCTTTCTCGCTTCTTCGATCGGAAGATTCTCTACCTTAACGGCAAGCCCTTTTCTGATCTGCTCGTTGACGATCTCCTCGACTCTCTTAAGCTCCTGTGCCGTCAGCGCGGAGAAATGCGTGAAGTCAAAACGAAGCCTGTCTGCGTTCACAGAAGATCCTGCCTGTTCCACATGATTGCCAAGCACGATACGCAGCGCTTTATGAAGCAGGTGCGTCGCACTGTGATTATTCGCCGAACATGCCCGGTTCTCCGGCTCCACCTCAAGAGCCGCCATATCTCCCACTTTTACCATTCCCTTTGTCACATGCCCGATATGGCCGAATTTCCCGCCTAAGAGCTTCACGACGTCCTCTACCTGGAATTCTCCGTCTGCCGTGCGGATCACTCCCTTATCGGCTTCCTGGCCGCCGCTGGTGGCGTAGAACGGCGTCTGCTCTACGAAGACCGTTCCCTGCTCTCCTTCCAGGAGGGCGTCTGTCAGTTCCGTATCCGTTGTAAGCACGGTGATCTTAGAATCATAGGTAAGATTCTCATAACCGACGAACTCGGTGGTGATACTCGGATCAATGGATTCATAGACCGTCACATCCGCTCCCATATAATTCGTCACTTCACGCGCTGCTCTTGCCGTCTCTCTCTGAACCTCCATCGCCTCATGGAACCCTTTTTCATCCACGGACATTCCCTTCTCTTCCAGGATCTCTTTCGTCAGATCTAACGGGAATCCGAAGGTATCATATAATTTGAACGCATCCGCGCCTTTCAGCGTCTTTTCTTCCTTTGCCTCCATCTCTTTTTCCATCTCGGAGAGAATCGACAATCCCTGGTCGATCGTCTTATTGAACTGTTCTTCTTCTTTTGCGATTACCTTGAAGATGAATTCCTTCTTCTCATCCAGCTCCGGATACCCGTCCTTAGAGCCCTCGATCACCGTATTGGCAAGCGTCACAAGGAACTCTCCCTTGATCCCAAGCAGCCTTCCGTGACGGCATGCACGGCGAAGAAGACGGCGCAGCACATAACCTCTGCCTTCATTCGAAGGCATAATCCCGTCCGAGATCATGAATGTGACCGAACGGATGTGATCCGTAATGACACGGATCGACACGTCGTTCGCCGCATCCTTCCCATATTCCACGCCTGCAAGTGCACAGACATGTTCTCTTAACGCCTTGATCGTATCAATATCGAACATGGAATCCACTTCCTGCACGATACAAGCCAGACGTTCCAGTCCCATACCAGTATCTATATTCTTCTGTTCCAATTCCGTATAATGATTATTTCCATCATTATCGAACTGTGTAAACACGTTATTCCAGATCTCCATATACCGGTCGCATTCACACCCTACGGTGCAGTCCGGTTTCCCGCAGCCGTACTTCTCTCCCCGGTCATAATAGACCTCGGAACAAGGGCCGCACGGACCGGATCCATGCTCCCAGAAGTTATCCTCTTTTCCAAACCGGAAGATGCGGTCTTCTGCGATCCCGATCTCTTTATTCCAGATCTCCCATGCCTCGTCATCTTCCAGATATACGGAAGGATAAAGCCTGTCCGGATCGAGTCCTACCACTTCTGTCAGGAACTCCCAGGTCCAGTGGATCGATTCTCTCTTGAAATAATCTCCGAAAGAAAAATTCCCCAGCATCTCAAAGAATGTACCATGTCTTGCCGTCTTCCCTACGTTCTCGATATCTCCTGTCCGGATACACTTCTGGCAGGTCGCCACCCGTCTTTTCGGCGGGATCTCCTGTCCGGTAAAATAAGGCTTCAGCGGCGCCATACCCGAATTGATCAGAAGCAGGCTCTTATCGTTGTGCGGTACAAGTGAAAAACTCTTCATCTTCAGATGCTCTTTGCTCTCAAAGAAATCAAGGAACATCCTCCTTAATTCATTTACTCCGTATTTCTGCATAATCATCATCCATTCCTTTCATTTCGTTAAAAATTAATTATAAAATAGAAGCAGGCGGTTTGTCAACGATACGCCTGCTTCTTTCTTTCTCTCTTTATTTCAGTTCGATCTCTTCTAACTCCTTCGGCGGCAGTTTCCTGGTAGAACCATTCACAAGCTCCTGTACTTTCTTCTTCGCCTTATCGACCGCAATATTGGTTCCTGCGCCTGCCACGCAGCCTCCCGGACAGCCCATGCCTTCGATCAGGCATCCGTTCATCCTGCCTACCTTTGCAAGAGACAGTGTCTTCCTGCACTCTGCCAGGCCTTCTGCATGCACCACCTTCACTTCCGTGCCCGGATAATACTCTTTGACACACTTTTCGATGGCGCTGGCGACTCCTCCCGCATAGGCATAACCGCGTCCCGCACCGGTCGCGTTATGGAACGATGATTCCGCCTCGTATTTGGTCAGATCGATCCCCTTCGCGTCAAACATCGCCTGCAGCTCTTCAAACGTGATCACGAAGTCTACGTCGCTTCTGACGGTCCTTCGCATAGCCTCCAGCTTCTTCGCCGCACATGGCCCGATAAATACTACTTTCGCATCCGGATGCTCTTTCTTGATCGTACGTGCCGTTGCGACCATAGGCGTCAGCTCTTGGGAAACCTGATCCACCACATCCGGGAAATACTTCTTGGCAAGCATCGCCCAGGACGGACAGCAGGAAGTAAGAAGGAACGGCAGCTCCCCTGTGGTCACCTTATTCACATAATGATGCGCCTCTGCTATCGCGCCGATATCAGCTCCTAACGCCACTTCATAGAACTCGGAGAATCCCAGTTCCTGAAGAGCGGCTTTCAGGTTCCTCGGCGTGATATTATCCCCGAACTGTCCGGCAAATGCAGGCGCGATCTCGGCAACGATCTGATCGCCTTCCGTCAGGGCTCTGGCAAGCTGGAAGATCTGCGACTTATCGGAGATCGCTCCGAACGGACAATTTACCATACACATTCCGCAGGAAACACATTTTTCATTGTTGATGACCGCCCGGCCGTGGGACTCCGTCTCGATGGCGCCGACTCCGCATGCTTTCGCACACGGACGTTCTTTCTTGGAGATGGCGTCATAAGGACAGACCGTTTTACACTTGCCGCACTTGATACACTTCTCCTGATCGATATAGGATCGTCCATTTACCATGGAGATCGCATTCTTAGGGCAGACCTCCATACAAGGATGCGCAAGACACCCCTTGCAGGCATTGCTGACTTCGTAGCCCTTCTCCTCACATCCTTCGCATGCGGACGGGATCACCTGCATAAGCGGCGGCTCATAATATTTATCAGAAATATTGCTTGCCTCCACACCCGCCGTCAGATGCACGTGCTTATTCTCCGGACGGAGCGAGAGTCCCATAGCAAGCCTCAGCCGCTCTCTTACAACAGAACGGGCGCGGTAAACACTCTCTCTGTATTTTACATTGTCTTCGTTGACGATCATATACGGAATCGCTTCCATATCGTCATTCAGAGTCTCCGCGTTCGCCTTGAACCCTAATTTTGCCACTTCTGTGAATACAATTCTTCTGATCTTCCTTACTGTGGTATCCAATCCTCTCACCATAACAGACTGCTCCTCCTAAATCGTTTTTATGTGTATATATTTTCTGCTTATAACTATAATAAATTGTTAAAGATTTGTCAACGCTTATGCTTGTTCGATTTTCAATACATACGGCAGGATCGTGAGCCTACAGCAAGATCACATTATGCTTCCTGCATTCCTCCCGCATCTGAGCCGGCCAGAGGCTTGCCTGAACCTCGCCCACATGCACGCGGTCCAGAAGCAGCATACACAGACGGGACTGCCCGATCCCGCCGCCGATCGTATACGGAAGCTCGCCGTCAAGAAGCATCCTGTGATAGGGAAGTTCTCTTCGGTCCTCGCACCCGGCTTTCTTAAGCTGCTCTTCCAGTGATCTTTCATCTACACGGATCCCCATACTGGAGATCTCAAGCGCACTGTTAAGATGCTCGAACCAGAACAGGATATCTCCGTTCAGCTGCCAGTCGTCATAGTCCGGAGCCCGTCCGTCATGAGGCTTTCCGCTGGCAAGTTTATCTCCGATCTGCATCAGGAACACACATCCGTACTCCTTTGTGATCTGATTCTCCCTCTCCTTCGGGTTCAGATCCGGATACCTGTCTTCTAACTCCTGCGATGTGATAAATGTAACATCGTTCGGAAGTTTCTTCGCCGCGTCAGGATATTTGTACCACACCTCATGCTGCATGTGCTTGATGATCTTGAAAATATTGCGCACCGTTTCTTTCAGCGTGTCAACATTTCGCTCTTCTTTCGTGATAACCTTCTCCCAATCCCATTGATCCACATAACAGGAATGCAGATTGTCCAGTTCCTCATCCCGCCGGATGGCGTTCATATTCGTATAGAGCCCTTCCCCCGGCTGAAAGCCGTATGTATGAAGAGCCATACGTTTCCATTTCGCCAGAGAATGGACGACCTCCACGGTCTCTCCCGGAATTCCTGCGACATCAAACTGAACCGGGCGTTCTACACCGTTCAGATCGTCATTAAGCCCGCTTCTTTTCTCCACGAACAGCGGCGCGGATATTCTCTCTAGGTTCATCTCCTTACCGAATTCCTTCTGGAACGTATCCCGGATATATTTAATGGCTTCCTGTGTCTCGCGGACACTGAGCCTCGGATCATAATTTTCTGGTAATATCAGTGACATGTTATCATTCCTTTCTTTCTATTTCTTCTGTAACACTTAATACTTTCTGGGCGTAATAAACAGACTGCATGGCATCCTTTCCATAGAAATCCGCCCCGATCATATCTGCATATTCCTGATTCAGTACCGCGCCTCCCACCATGACTTTACAGTCAGGCTTCTCTTTACGAAGCAGGCGTATCGTATCCTCCATACTTACTACGGTAGTCGTCATCAATGCGCTTAGCCCCACAAGCCTGACGTCTTCTTTCACGGCGCGCTCTGCAATGATCTCAGGCGGAACATCCTTCCCCAGGTCAATTACATCAAAACTATAATTCTCAAGCAGGACTTTTACGATATTCTTCCCTATGTCATGAATATCTCCCTTCACCGTTGCCAGGATGATCTTTTCCTTCTTCCCGGTCTCGCCGCCCTTTCCTGCCAGTATGTCTTTAAGCACTGCGAAGGCGATCTTCGCGGCGTCTGCGCTCATAAGCAGCTGCGGCAGGAATACGCTTCCCCTCTCGAATCCTTTTCCCACCGCATCAAGCGCCGGGATCAAATACTGATCAATGATCTCTAATGGCTCCCGGGTCTTAGACAATTCTAAAGCCGCGCGGTGCGCCTCTTCCTTTAACCCTCTCTCGATCGCCGTCTTAAGAGTAAGCGCCTGTGTCTCTGCCGCGCTCTCCGTCCGTGCCGCCGTCCCTGTCTGCCCTGCATATTGCCGTATATATTCTTCACAGTTCTTATCATAATTCATCAATGCGCAGAAGGAATGGTAGGCGCGCATCATATCTTCCGAAGACGGATTGATGATCCCGGCGCTCAATCCATTCTGCAAAGCCATCGTATAGAAATTCGCATTGATGACCGGACGGCACGGCAGGCCAAAGGAGATATTCGATACGCCAAGCACCGTACATACCCCGTACTGTCTGCGAACCCCTTCTAACGCGTCCAGGGTAACCCGTGCGCTCCCGGGTTCTGAACTGATCGTCATGGTAAGTACGTCTATGACAAGATCTTTCTTCGGAATCCCATACTTTTCTGCCTCTGCGATCATCTTTCCTGCGATCCGTATCCGTTCCTCTGCCGTCTCCGGTATCCCATTCTCATCGATGGTTAGGGCGACGACGGCGCCGCCATACTTCTGCACCAACGGAAACACCGCGTCCATGGACTCCTTCTTCCCATTTACAGAATTGATCATAGGTTTTCCGTTATAGATGCGCATCGCGGCTTCCATCGCGCGCATATCCACCGTATCGATCTGAAGCGGAAGGTTCGTTACACTCTGAAGTTCCGTTATTACATCCTGCATCATGGAAGCTTCGTCGATATCCGGAAGCCCCACGTTCACATCCAGAATATGCGCGCCCCTGTCCTGTTGGATCATTCCTTCTTTCAGGATATACTCCATATCATGCTCTTTCAGCGCCTGTTTGAACCGCTTTTTTCCGGTGGGGTTGATCCTCTCGCCGATAATGACCGGTTTCCTGTTAAGGACTACTGCCTTTCCATAAGAAGAGACGATGGTATCTTCTTTCTTGGGCGGCAGATGAACCTGCCTTCTGTCCGCCATCTTTGCCATCGCACGGATATGTGCCGGAGTTGTTCCGCAGCATCCGCCGATCACACAGGCGCCCAATTCCAATACCTTCTCCATCGTGTCCGCGAATTCTTCCGGGCTCACATCATAATAGACCTCTTTGTCCCGCTGTTTTGGCAATCCGGCGTTTGGTTTTACGATAACCGGTATGGATACGTATTTCATGATCTCTTCAAGGATCGGGAGCATCTGCCGGGGACCCATGCCGCAATTGATCCCAAGCGCGTCCACCCGGAGTCCCTCCAGCATGGCGATCACTGACGGGACATCCCCGCCGGTCAGAAGCTTTCCTCTCTCATCGAAGATCATGGTGACAGTCACCGGCAGATCCGTGTTCTCCTTGGCGGCAAGCACAGCCGCTTTCACTTCATATGTGTCGCTCATCGTTTCTATATGGATCAGATCCGCACCTGCCGCTTCTCCGTACCGCATCACTTCCCCAAACGCTTCATAAGCCTCCTGAAATCCCAGATCCCCCATGGGTTTTAACAGTTTACCCGTGGGACCGACATCCAGCGCCGTATATATCTTTCTGCCATCCTGTACGCCAAGCGCCGCCGCTTTCTTTACATTCGCCACCGCGGCACGGACGATCTCTTCTAACCCATATTCCGAATCATGGAATTTCACGGCATTTGCCCCGAATGTATTCGTCAGGACGATATCGCTTCCCGCCTCGATATACTGCCGGTGGATATCGATCAGCTCTTCGGCATGCGTAAGATTCCAAGCTTCGGGAAGTTCCCCCGGCTTTAACCCCTTTGACTGAAGCAGCGTGCCCATCCCTCCGTCAAAATATAGTAATTCTTTTCCCAGTCGTTCCGTCAACATCTGTCTACTCCTTTGTTAATTTGTAGTACGCCTGCGATATACGCAGTCCGTCTTACCGCAGCTTTCACATCCCATAACAGGGCAGGACATGCCGTGCGTGCCAAGCCCGATCAGGGCGGTCACGGACTTCGAAGGCGTCAGCATATTCCCGTCTGTCATGGAAAGCCCGATCCTTTTCGGTGCATCCAGCATCCGCAGGATCATCTCCTGATGACTGACAGAGAAGTCCCCATACCCGGGGCTGAACCGGGGTCTGAGATAGAAACCCTGAGCTGACATCTGATGCCGGATCTCCTCCTGCCATTCATCCAGGTATTCCTCTAACATTGCCGCCGCACATGCCTGCACCACTACGGCACGCGCCATATCCGTAAGAGAATATCTGCGCATCAGCAGATCTACCCCCGCCCCTAAGGTTGCTCCAAGCACCATCACGCTCTCACAGCCTGTCAGATTCTTCCTGAGATCCCTGCTTGTTACGGCAAGCATCCCCATCTCCATACGGTCGTTATCCTTAAATAATACATCAAAAATGCGATAGACAATCCTTCTGCCTGCCACTCGCTTAAGTTCATCAAAAGAATCCCCGATCAGTGCAAGCGTACCATCATCTATCGCATGATTTCCATATCCCAAGTAACGAACCGCCTCTTTCGTCCTTGTATCCATACATCTTTCCTTCTATCAATTCTTTACGATCTCCGAGAGATTCCTTATGATCGCTGCGGCAACCTCCGGTTTATTCATAGAGTATACATGAATATGGTTCACTCCATTCGCGATCAGATCGATGATCTGATCCGTCGCATATGCGATCCCTGCCTGCTGCATAGCCTTCTGATCATCCCCGAACCGATCCACGATCGCACGGAACCTCTCGGGCAGTATCGTCCCGGACATGCCTCCGATCCGCGCGATCTGCTTCTTATTCGTGACAGGCATGATCCCCGGCAGCACCGGAACCGTAATGCCTTTCTCCCGGATCCTGTACAGGAAATTATACAAAATGTGATTATCAAAAAACATCTGTGTCGTCAGGAAATCTACTCCACAGTCCACCTTGTGTTTCAGATTGATAATGTCGTCCTTCTTATGCTCTGTCTCCACGTGCCCTTCCGGATAACATGCGGCGCCGATACAGAAGTCTCCCTGCTGCCGGATATCTTCGATCAACTCACTGGCATACCGGTAATGATTCGGAAGAGGGAATTCGTATTCTGACGGTATATCGCCTCGTAAAGCCAGTATATTCTCAATCCCATTCTCCTTCAATTCGCCGATCACCTGATGCACAACTTCTTTTGTAGACGATACACAGGTCAGATGCGCCAGGCTGGTCACGCCAAAATCATCCTTAATATGCGACGCTATACTGACCGTGTTCTTACTCGTGCCGCCGCCGGCGCCGTAAGTCACACTGATGAAAGACGGCTTTAACGCCGCGATCTTCTCCGTAGCGGCAAGAACGCTGTCATATCCTGCGTCAGTCTTAGGCGGAAATACCTCGAACGATATGTGCGGCTCCTCGCTCTTTAATATGTCTCGTATCTTCATGTCAATGATTTCCCCTTTTTCTCCTTACTGTACTCTCTGCACAAAGCGCCGTTCTACATACTGTCATACAGCGCTTCGTACTGCTTCGCGGAATTCCCCCATGAGAAATCCTGTCCCATGGCGCGTTCTATCATCTTATTCCAATCACGCTTCTTATCATAATAGATCCGTTCTGCATACCGTACGGTAGCCAGCATCTCATGTGCATTATAATTCGAAAAACTGAATCCGGTTCCCGTCTTCTCAAATTCATTATACGGCTCTACCGTGTCCTTAAGGCCGCCCGTCTCCCGAACGATCGGAAGCGTCCCGTAACGCAGGCTCATCAGCTGGCTAAGCCCGCACGGCTCGAATAAGGACGGCATCAGGAATGCGTCGCAGGAAGCATAGATCCTGTGAGACAGAGGCTCTGAGTAATAGATATTGGCAGATACCTTCCCCTGATATTTCCATTCAAAATGGCGGAACATATTCTCATATTGTTCTTCTCCGGTACCAAGCACAACGATCTGTACGGCATCCTGGCAAAGCTCGTCCATCACATAGGCAACCAGATCAAATCCTTTCTGATCCGTAAGCCGGGATACGATACCGATCATCATCGTATGACTGTCCTGCGCCAGATTCAATTCCCTCTGCAGCGCAAGCTTATTCTTTACCTTCTCCTTACGGAAGTTCCCAATATCAAAATTCTTCTCGATGTGCGGATCTGTGGCAGGATTATAATCTTCATAATCAATTCCATTCACGATACCGGACAGACAGTTCGCCTTGGCATTCATAAGGCCGTCCAGCTTCTCGCCGTAGAACGGCATCTTGATCTCTTCCGCATAAGAATTACTTACCGTGGTAACCTTATCCGCATAGACGATCCCGCCTTTTAAGTAATTGGCGTCCTTATAAGCCTCCAGCTTGTCCGGCACAAAGTAATACTCCGGCAGGCCGGTGATATCCCGTACACGCTTCGTATCCCAGGTTCCCTGGAACTTTAAGTTATGTATCGTCATGATCGTCTTGATCCCGCGGTAATACTCCGTACCAAATCTGAAATTATCAAGATAGATCGGGATCAATCCCGTCTGCCAGTCATGACAGTGGATGATATCCGGCCTGAAATCAATAACCGGCAAGGCGCTCAGCACTGCCTTGGAAAAGAAGGCAAACTTCTCAATATCCGCATACATATCGCCGTAAGGCGCGAATCCATTGAAATAATATTCATTATCTATAAAATAGAATAAGATCCCTTCATGTTCATAGGTCAGCACGCCTACATATTGTTTTCTCCAATTCAGATCCATATAAAAATGCGTATGATAAGATAACTTCTCTTTCCACTCTTCTTTCATACACATATATTTGGGCAGCATAACACGAACATCATATTTCTCTTTATCAAAATATTTTGGTAAAGAACCGACTACATCCGCAAGTCCTCCTGTCTTGATAAAAGGTACTGATTCAGATGCTGCAAAAAGTATTTTTTTCATCTCTTTTCCTCCAAACTTCACATATATAAATCTATTATACTCCAAATTTGCCCGGATGAAAAGTATTTATCTGTTTTTATATTTTAATCTTATCGTATCTGCGATCAACGCTATAAATTCTGAGTTCGTCGGCTTCCCTTTTCCGTTGCTTACCGTATATCCAAAAAGGTCGTCTAAAGTATCCAATTTTCCTCTGCTCCAGGCGACCTCGATAGCATGCCGGATGGCACGCTCCACTCTGCTCGCCGTAGTCTGGTGCTTCTTCGCCACTGTCGGATACAGCACTTTCGTGATCGCATTCAGAACGTCCATATCCTCAACAGCCATGATGATCGCGTCTCTTAGATAATGATAGCCTTTGATATGTGCCGGAATTCCGATCTCATGGATCATATCCGTAACCCTGCCTTCCAGATTCAGCTCCGGCTGTACATCCATCGGTGTTCCCACAGAGGACGACACCCGCATCTCATGCCGGATCACCTGATTCGCATGCTTGATCCTGTTCAATACAACTTCATTATTGAAAGGTTTCATGATATAGTAACTCGCACCCTTTTTGAAGGCATCTTCTGTAATTCTTTCTTGTCCCACTGCAGTTACAACGATAAAATCCGGGTGCTTCTTTAGTCCTCTGTCATTACTTACCATCTCCATTACACTTAAACCATCCATCTTAGGCATGATCAGATCCAGCAGAACCACATCTGGCTGCTTCTCTTTAATCAGTTGGTACATGTCTTCCCCGTTGTTCGCTTTCCCGACTAATCTCAATTCCTGGTCATTGCTTATTATTTCGCCAAGCAAATCCAGAATTCTTTCATTATCGTCGGCTATAGCTACGTTTATTTCTCGCATTCTACGCAATGCCTCCCTTCCTTTCATCAAAAGCTGTCGAGTAAAATTATATATTCTGATACTCTCTAAATCAAGAAATTGCGCTCGTTATATTCTGACTCCTATCGACATTTTTTTCCAATTCGACATTATTCAACATATCTTCGATAAAGATCCCATACCCCTTCTTAGAGTCATGGACAAATACATGGGTCACTGCGCCGATGAGTTTTCCGTTCTGTATGATCGGGCTTCCGCTCATGCCCTGTACGATTCCTCCGGTAACGGAAAGCAGTTTTTCATCAACTACTTCGATCACAATTCCCTTATTCACTTCATTGGTGTTTTTGTCGATTTTTGTAATACGAATATCATAATCCTTTACTGTTCCTTCTACGGCACATCTTATGACAGCAGGACCCTCTTCAATCTCGTCCTTTACAGCCGTTTCAACAGGCGTCTGGTCTGTAAACAAAGAATCTATTCTGTCGATGGTCCCGAATATCCCGCAGTCCGTATTCTTCGTGATGCTCCCAAGTATATTATAATTATTATAGACGATGATCCCTTCCATTCCTCCGGGCGTCCCGTCTACCCCTTTCTGGATATCTTTAATACTGGTCTCATAGACTCTTCCATTATGAATATCCAACAGAACATTCGTATCCATATCGTGGATCCCATGGCCCAGGGCACCGAACCGGCTGTCCGTATCCAGGAACGTGATCGTCCCCAGTCCCTGCGCGTTATCTCTTACCCAGATCCCTAGCTTTAACTCCTTCGCACTCTGCCTTACCGGCTTCATCCGTATATTCATATACTGCTCTCCCCTGCGCACTCTAAGGATCGCGTCTTCGTCTCCTAACTGCCCGACCGCTTCGATCAGCTCAGATTTGTCGTTGATCGTATGGTCATTCAGCGCAACGATGTAATCCCCTTCCTTCACAAGATTCGCTGCCGGTTCATAATCCATCCCGTCCTCCGCAGTAACAGAATCCGTGCCAAGCACCATAACCCCCTCCGTCTCCAGATAGATGCCGATGGGCATTCCTCCAGGGATCACCATATTCTCCGATGAAGTCTTCGCATTCACTTCTGCCCGGAGCCTGTTCTGCTGAAATTCAATAAGATAGTAGCCTCCTCCAACAGAGATTAAAAATACAACGATCATGATCAGAATTCTTCGGTACCAGTATTTCCTCATTCTTATAAACCTCGCCTTTCACTCCAAAGTCCCTTCCGGCGTCAGCCGCTTTGGATCTCATAGTAATCAAAAAGATAGATACCCTTTTGGATATCTATCTTATTATGTGATGATTTCTGAAAATTTACTCTGCTTAAGTTCTAGATTCTTCTTTCCGATCACAGGACTGCGTATTCGAAAATCTATTTTCTCGTCAATATCTGTATAGAATTTCTCAAAATCTGACTTTCATTTACCGGGCAGATTTTTTATACTGGGCACTGTAAATACAGACTAAAAACCGGAGGCTTCACAATGAAAGACAAGAAAACATTAAATACAGAGCATTTGAATAAAAGGATCGGAATGACACTCGGCGGCATATCCCTGTGCGGTGTAAGCGTAGGTTTCCTGAAACTTGCGGCGTTCGGCTTAGACCCGTTCCAGTCATTCATGGCAGGGCTTACCGCGATGGTTCCCGTTCCATTCGGTACTCTCCATATACTCGTAAGCATCTGCCTGCTAATGTTCATGTTGGCATTTGACCGCCATTATATAGGGCTTGGAACCATCTTTAACCTTTTTTTACTGGGATATATTATTGACTTTTCCACAGAATATTTACAGGCTTTATTCCCTGCTCCTTCCCTGATGATCCGCATTATGGCGTTCTTCGTGGGAATCTGCAGCATATGTATCAGCTCGTCCTTTTATTTTACTGCAGATATGGGAGTATCTCCTTATGACGCGGTTGCATTGATACTGGCAAATAAATGGCATGTCGGTGAATTCCGGTATGTACGGGTGTGTACGGATCTGGTGTGCATCGGCTCCGGCTGCCTTTTGTATCTGGTATCCGGCGGATCGCTTACAGGCCTCACGGCGATCGCAGGCATCGGGACTATGGTCACCGCATTCTTCATGGGAAGCCTGATCGAATTCTTCACCCAGACACTGGCGCAGCCATTCTTAAACGGGCAATTTACACGCCGTTGGACTACCGGAAGGTTTCGGATCTTCTGCCGCCGGAATCATGTTTAATATTACACCGTCCCTGCATTTATCTTCTTGCGGTACTGGCTTGGGGTACAGTTCATCCGCCTGGCAAATGCAGCGGAAAACCTGCCCGGATTCCCGAATCCGACCAGATAAGAGACCTGCATGATCGAATACTTATCCTCCTGAAGCAGCAGAATTCCCTGGGACACCCGGTACTCTTCCAGATATTGTGAGATCGTCTTCCCTGTCATACTTTTAAAGAAACGGCAGCATCCCTCTTTCGAAACGGATATCTTTGAAGCTAGTTCTGAAAGCGGCAGCTGTTCCGCATAATTTTCATGGATCGTATCCAAAAGTATCTTCAGTCTGGATAAGGATTCTTCACTCGTCGCTTTTGCCGGCGAAAACATATACCTGCGCCTGGAAAGCAGCTCATAGAACAGATTACACAACATCCCCTTGATCCTGAGTTCTGCCCCAAACGAGGCTTCCTGATATAGCGCATCTATTTCTTTGACCACCGTCACATCACTTTCGGGAATCAGCATCCCCGCAAGCTCCGGCGTATTCATATACGGACTAAGAAGATTCTGATAGATGCTGCTTGCCGGCGTCCCATACAGTAAGGACGGCGAAAATATGATCGTCAGTATCACCGGCTCCTCCTCCCCTGCCGCCATGATCGTGTGCGGGATCCGGGAATTGATCACAAGCCCGTCTCCCGGATTCAGGTTGAATGTATGATCCTTCACCTGATAGCACGCCTTTCCCCGGATGATCACCGCGATCTCCAGTTCCTCATGCCAGTGACAGCAGACATACCGCTCGAAATAATCATTCAGATGATCGTGATTTATCTTCAAAGGAAACTGTACCGTCCCATGCTGCTGCAATTCCTTCCGGTTCTGGTCTGTCCGGACTTTAATGGACTGCAAAAGCCTCCACCCCTCTCAATAAACATATTTCCCCCTATTATAACGTTATAAGCTCCAAAATGTAAAGTACATTTACACCTCCACATTCCGCCTGAAACTCACATAAGTCGTGATAAAATATAACACATATATCCCAAAGAACAGCAGAAATGCGAACCCGAAATAGTTTGCCACCGCCGTATGGATCCCCGTATAGAAGATGAATTTCCCGCTCATGAACACGGACACACTGCCGCCGATCACACATGCAAGAAGCACAGGACACAGATAATATACGGCAAGCTGCTTTAAGATGACCATGCCGATCTCCTGCCTGTTCATGCCGAGCTTCTTAAGCACCGCATAGCGGAATCGGTACTTTGCAGAATCGCTGAGCTGATGAACGGACAAAACAGTCAACGCCACACACAAGAATACCAAGCCAATATAAAAGCAGGGAAAGATCAGTGCGGACAGCAGATATTTCATCTCCGGAATCAGATTGTCCCGCACCATATTTGAGACAGACATCACGACGATCGTATCTGAACCGCAGCAGCTATTTCCTGTCATCCACTTATGTCCCGCAAAATCTGTGTCTGCCTCGATATCCTCTGCATCTGCTTTGTCTTCAGATCGTGAGGGCGTCTCTTCCTCTTCCCACTCATCAGGCTCTGTCAGCTCATCTAGCTTCTTCCCCAGATCTGTCGGCGCTTTCCCCTCAATATCCACGGCAAGCTCGGCATAATAAGGCGTAAGCGATGAAATAGCATGATCCGGAACAACGATCACATAATCCCCGCCGTTATGTCCGTCCTGGGAAAAAGGCTCCGTATAGTATCCTGCAAAACGAAGCTCCCCTTCGTCGCCTTCTATGTGGATGTCCTCCTTCATAGCCCCGACTTCTTCGCGGATCCGTTCCTTCACATGGATGGAATACTCGCCCTCTTTCAGAGAAACTTCCGTATACCCAAGCATCTTTCGGAGATGGTTATAATCCGACAGCTTCATATAAGTATCATATCTGCAATAGAAGATACCATCGGCAGAATCCTTCTTGATCTTCTTACGATCCGGGCTTCCGTCTTTATTCCGGTACATATCTCCAAAAGTTTTCAGATGTGTACTCAGCCACACATTCACCTGATCTGCCCGGGTTTTCCCCTGTACATCTGCCGATTCTTCCTGCTCCTTTGCCGGAATATCCGCATAGATATAGTAAGGAAATGCATCCAAAACCCTTGCCGAGCCTTCGATCACCGCCATCTCATCCGCAAAATCATCCTCCACATCACCGCTGTAGATCTGTATGTCAAAAGGAAACTTGGTCTCAAGAATCTTATTCTGGTAATCACTGAACATCAGCGCAATAGTACATCCAAGAAACGCCACCGTAAACAATGCCGTCAGTGTTCCCATAGTAAAACTCATGGTCTTAAGCTTTGAAGAAAACTGTCTGAGCAAAAAAAGATTCTGCCCGCGATAAACCCCGTTTCCCCGCCTGCGCACATAGCATACCAGCCAGGAGGAAAGCCCGATATAGAAGAGATAGATCACCAGGACCAGCCCGATCAGAAAGAACAGCGCATTCCCCGCACTTTGGATACCTCCAAAGAAGATGAATCCTGCAAACACTGCAAGGAACAGGATGGAAACCGGAAAGAGCCATTTCTTCAACTGCTCGTTAGACTCTTTTATCTCTTCATTCTTTTTCTGCGCTTCCATCAAATCGTGAATATTCATCTTCCGAAACTTCCTGCCGCTTCGAAGAATTGCCAGAATATAACATCCGCCGTAACATCCCATCGTCATCAAGATACAAGCCGTATTGAATTCCATATGGATATCATATCTTATCTGGATCATGCTGTAGAGAATCGCCAGGATCACCTGCTGCAAAAAGACGCCGAGAACCATCCCCAAGAGGAACGCAGCGATTCCAAGCAATGCATTCTCACGGATATACAGACGGGCGATCTCCTTCTTCTTCATCCCGATCAGAAGATAGATCCCGAATTCCTGACTCCGTTTCTCCAACATAAACCGGACCATGTAATTGATCAGCCACGCCACGATCAACACAATAAAGAATGTCGCAAGCCCCACCAACGCCGCCATGATCCCCGCAACGCCGAACATTTTTTCTATATCTTCTGTAAATATCAGGCTGTTGAATGCGAACATCAGCGCCGTCACAAAGGTCATCGTAAGAAAATACACCAGATAATCTCTGGCCGAACGCCGCATATTGCGGAAAGCAAGTTTACCTGTCATCGCTTACTTCACCTCCCGTCAGGGCAAGCACATCCAGAATCTCATTCAGGAAGTCCCTTCTGCTCTTAGAACCGCGCACTAGCTCGTGGAAGATCCGACCGTCCTTCAGAAACAGGATCCTGCCGCAATAACTGGCGGAAAATGCGTCGTGGGTCACCATCAGGATAGTCGCCTGCAGCTTCCGGTTCATGTCGGTAAATGTCTCCAGCAAGGTCTGCGCAGACCTAGAATCCAGAGCGCCTGTCGGTTCATCCGCCAAAAGTAGCCTCGGACGGTTCACCAACGCCCGCGCGCAGGCACACCTCTGCTTCTGTCCCCCGGACACCTGATACGGGAACTTGTCGCGGATATCGGCAATATTGAGAAGATCTAGTATCTCGTCACATTTCGTCCGGATCTCCTTCTTTCCTTCTTTGCGCAGAGTCATGGCTAAGATAATATTCTCCTCGATGGTCAATATATCCAGAAGGTTATAGTCCTGGAACACGAATCCCAGATTCTCCTTCCGGAATTCGGCAAGGCTATTCTCCTTCATCTGCGAGATGTCCGTGTCTCCATACCAGATATGTCCCGCCGTCACACGGTCAATGGTTGACATCATGTTCAAAAGGGTTGTTTTGCCGGAGCCTGACGCACCCATTACCCCCACGAACTCCCCCTGCGCTACCGTAAAGCTGACACGGTCGATTGCCTTCGTCACATTCGAGGCATTGCCGTAATATTTTTCCACATCACATACTCGGATATAATCTTTCACAGATCGTCTCTCCCTTCTGTTCCTAAACTTAATTTGATGAAACCAGTTTACCAGATTTCCGGTCTCTGTAGTATCGTCCTTTCTTGCGTGTATCTTACAATTTTGAAAGATTATAACCGTTTACATATCTTCTTATAAGTTGTTAAAAATTCTATCGTATGTACTTATGCCTGTTTCTGCTGACTTTTAGCGGTTCTTAGCTTTCATATCCATACCATTCTCTGCATTCCTGGTACATCCTGAATGACGAAGAATATGCGGAGTCAAATATTCAATCTTTCTTTCTGGATATCTTCTATTTGTAAAAATCCTTAAGACGTAACAGTTCTGCACGAAATGTACCTACACAAATTAAGCTGCCATATTCCAAAAAGAATATAAAATCTGTTACACCATCTACTTCTATATCTTCCCGTCGAGTGACAAAATAATTACTTTTCATTTCTTTTATTACTTTGTAGAGACGATCTGTCATCGGAATATATCTCACGTTTCTTCCCTTTGTTGGAATGATACGAAATCTGGCACAATCTTCACCAATTTACGGTACATATTAGGATGATATTTCCGGGCATATTTCAACAATGCTTCCTGTTCTTTAATCAATGTTAACAACCTAACTCAAGCAACTACAACATATAGTGTTTCTTTTAATTGGCACGGGATTCCCTGTGCCTTTCTTTATTTATAACCACTAATACGATTAAAATATT
>Ga0209694_1000070_pt1 | contig 184124 bp, 157 predicted proteins | sample GluameincwithD2O_FD_187499 | JGI IMG/M metagenome (GOLD analysis project Ga0209694, IMG submission 187499) | Mouse cecum microbial communities from Vienna, Austria - Glucosamine amended microcosms incubated with D2O (SPAdes) (version 2) | ecosystem: Host-associated > Mammals > Digestive system... | reverse complement strand
TGAAGCTCACCCCCTACCAGTCCGCCGCTGAGGCCGCCCAGGCCGTGGCCCGGGGCGAGACCCAGTTCGCCGTCTCCCACCAGTCCCAGATTCTGGAGACCTACCAGCAGAAGGGCGTGACCGTAGTCTGCGCCTTCGACGAGAACGACATCGCCAACGGCCCCTTCGAGGGCGTGGAGGGCGTAGGCCAGCACGGCTACCCCTACTTCCGCAACCGCTGCTTCGTCATGGCCCGGGCCGGCACTGACGCCGATAAGGTCGCTGAGCTGAAGGAGCTCTACGGCAAGATCCTGGCCGACCAGGAGGTTACCGACTGGCTGCATGACACCATGCTGCTGGAGGTGGACACCATGTCTGTGGAGGACGTGGAGGCCCACGTTGAAAATGTAAAGAACATCGTCAACGAGTACAAGGACATCGTTGCCGGCTGATCTGCGCGCCACAGATAACATGTGGGGGGAATGGGATCGGGAGGAATCCCGCCCGTTCCCCTTTTTAATTTGGAAAGGAGGTCCCCCCATGAGCAAATGGGTGGAGCAGTTCAACGGCCGTATGGACGCCTGGGGCCGGAAGCTGCACGAGAAAGAGATTCGGATTCCCATCGATTTGGTGACTGGTGTGTTATTTTTCCTCTTTGCCCTTGGCGTTTTGCTGGTGATGCCCGACCAGGTGGCGATTTCTGAAAAGGACGTGGTCAACGGCCGGGCCTTCCCCACGCTGCTGATGGTGGTCATGATGCTCTGCTGTGCCATGCTGGTGGCCAAGGAGCTGTATAAGCTGGCCACCAAACAGCCCCTGAACTGGAAGGTCATCAACGTTCAGGTGGAGATGAAGGCCCTGGTGATTCTGGGCATATTGATTGGCACCTGGCTTCTGAGCAAGCTCACCGGTCTGTTTGTAATCGGCGCGATTTTCTGCTGCCTGGGCTTTTTGCTCTACTTCCGGTGCCGGAAGAAGTCCTACTATGTAATCACCCTGGTGCTGGCGGTGGCCATCTGGGCCGCCTTCCGCTTCGCCCTGGGCGTGGACTTTTAAGGAGGAGGACGGCTATGCTGCAGTATATTATTCCGGCCACCGGCCTGCTGTTTACCCTGGAAAATATCCTTTGGATTAACATCGGCGTGTTCATCGGCTCGGTCTTCGCGGCCATCCCCGGCCTGAGCGTCATTCTGTGCGTGATTTTGTTCCTGCCCGTCACCTACTCCATGACCGCCATCCCCGGCATGATGTTCCTGCTGGGCATCTACTGCGCCGGCGGCTACGGCGGAAGCGTGTCCGCCATCCTTATCAACACCCCCGGCACCCCCCACGCGGCGGCCACCATGCTGGACGGACACCCCCTGTCTCAGCAGGGCCGCACCAAGGTGGCGCTGAAAATCGCCCTGTACGCCTCCACCTTCGGCGGGGTGTTCTCCGCTCTGATGCTGCTGTTCCTGGGGCCCCAGGTGGCCAAGGTGGCCGCCCAGTTGGGCACGGCGGAGTACTTTATGGTCTGCGTGTTCGGCCTGACCATCATCGCCGGCGTGTCGGGCAAGAGCATGATTAAGGGCCTGATTTCGGCCTGCCTGGGTCTGCTCATCTCCTGCGTGGGCTCCGACCCCATGACCAGCTACGACCGTTTCACCTTCGGCGTCTCCCGGCTCTACCTGGGGCTGGACCTGGCCATCTGCCTCATTGGCCTCTTCGCCCTGGTGGAGATCATGGCCAAGGCGGAGAAGCCCCTGGACCGGCTTAACCTGGACACCACCCAGATCAAGGACGACGGGGTCATTACCAAGGCGGAGTACAAGCGCATGGCCCGGCCGGTGCTGGTCTCCTCCATCATCGGCGTGCTGGTGGGCATCATCCCGGGCACCGGAGCCTCGGAGGCATCCTGGTTCAGCTACAACACCGCCAAGAACATGTCCAGGCACCCGGAGGAGTTCGGCCACGGCTCGGTGGAGGGCATCGCCGCCGCAGAGTCGGCCAACAACGCCGTCACCGGCGCCACCCTGATCCCCCTGCTCACCCTGGGCATCCCCGGGGACGGTACAGTGGCCATCATGCTCTCCGCCCTGATGATTAACGGCCTGAACCCCGGCCTGAGCCTGTTCACCACCCAGGGGGATATCATGTACGCCATTATGCTGGGCCTGATTCTGGTCAATGTATTCATGTGCCTCCAGGGCAAATTCCTCACCACCCTCTTCGCCAAGGTGGTATCCATCCCCCAGGAGATCCTCACCCCCATTATTGTAATTTTCTGCTTCGCGGGGGCCTACTCGGTTAACGGCAACTATTTCGATGTGGGCGTAGCCCTGATCTTCGGCGCTCTGGCCTGGGTGCTGCGCAAGCTGGAGCTGCCTCCCGTGCCCATCCTGCTGGGCCTGGTGCTGGGCAGCATGACCGAGACCAACTTCCGCCGGGCCCTGCTCATCTCCAACGGCAACCCCAGCATCTTTTTCAGCAGCGTCTACTGCATCATCTTCCTGGTCCTCATCGTGGCGGCGGTGGGCGCCATTGTCCGTGGCAAGGTGAAGGAACGAAAGGCCGCCGCACAAAAGGAGGACTGACAAATGCCCAACAACATTATTTTCTACTTTACCGACCAGCAGCGGTGGGACACCTGCGGCTGCTTCGGCCAGCCCCTGGACATCACGCCCAATCTGGACCAGCTGGCCCGGGAGGGGGTCAAATTTGACAACGCCTTCTCCCCCCAGCCGGTGTGCGGCCCCTGCCGGGCCCTGTTCCAGACGGGCAAGTGGCCCACCGAGACGGGCTGCTTCCGGAACAACATCATGCTGCCCGCCGGGGTGAAGACCCTGGGCAGCTATATCGAGGAGGCGGGCTATGAGACCGCCTACATCGGCAAGTGGCACCTGGCCAGCGACGGGGAGCTGGAGAAGCCCCCCACCATCGACCACACCGTCACCGCCATCCCCCGGGAGCTGCGGGGGGGCTACACCGGCTTCTGGCGTGCCGCCGATGTGCTGGAGTTCACCTCCCACGGCTATGACGGCTTTGTCTTCGACGAGAACGGCCGGCGGGTGGATTTTAAGGGCTACCGGGCGGACTGCATCAACGACCTGGCCCTGGAGTTCTTCGACCAGTACGACGGGGAGAAGCCCTTTTTCATGACCATCTCCCAGATCGAGCCCCACCACCAGAACGACCGCAAGCACTACGAGGGTCCGGAGGGCTCCAGGGAGCGGTTTAAGGACTTTGTCCTGCCCGAGGACCTGAAGGTCCTGGGGGGCAACGCGGCGGAGGAGTACCCGGACTATCTGGGCCAGTGCGCCAGCCTGGACGAGAACCTGGGCCGGCTGGTGGCCAGGCTGAAGGAGAAGGGGCTGTATGAGAACACGGTGATTATCTTCGCCTCCGACCACGGCTCCCACTTCCTCACCCGCAACCGGGACTCCCACCTCAACGGCTACGACGACTATAAGCGCTCCTGTCACGACGCGGCCCTCCACGTGCCCCTGGTCATTGCCGGCGGGCCCTTCAAGGGGGGCGTGGCGGTGGAGGAGCTGGTGAGCACCGCCAGCCTGCCCAAGACCATCCTGGCCCTGGCGGGGGTGGACGTGGGGGACGCCATGATCGGGGAGAACCTCCTTGACGTGATGGAGAAAAAGGACGATAATAGACCCAACGAAATTTTCGCGCAGATCTCCGAGAGCCGGGTAGGCCGGTGCATCCGCACGGCCCGGTATACCTATTCGGTCTACGCCCCGGGCGTCAACGGCGGCGAGGCGGCGGCGGCCAGCCGATATGCGGACGATTTTCTCTACGACATGGAGAAGGACCCCCACCAGCTGAACAACGTGGTGGCCGACCCGGCCTACCTCCAGGTGAAGGCGGAGCTGCGCTCCCGTCTGCTGGACTGGATTGAACGCGCGGAGGGGACCCGTCCTGTGATTGCTGACTGAGGGAGAGCTGCGCGGCCTGACGAGGAGGTCGCTATGAAGGAGCTGGACGGCAAGGCGGAGATGGTCTATCTGTGGGTGCGGGCCTATATTGAGGAGAACAAGTTTTCCAGCAACACAAGGCTCCCCTCGGAGAACACCCTGAGCCGGAAGCTGTCAGTGAGCCGGGAGACGGTGCGCCGGGCGCTGGAGCGGCTGACGCGGGAGGGCCTGCTGCTCCGGGTAAAGGGCAGCGGCACCTACATCGACAAGGAGGCGGCCCTGTCCTGGGAGCTGGGGGGGAGCGGCGGAAAGCTGAAGATCGGCCTGATCCTCCAGGGCCAGGACGGCAACGCCAACTCCAGCCTGATGGAGGGCATCCGCAGCATCCTGCCCTCCGACCAGGTGGATCTGCGCACCTTCCTCACGGACAACAAGTTCGCCAACGAGCGCCACTGTCTCCAGACGGTCGTCAACCAGGGCTTCCAGGGCTTTATCGTGGACGGGGTAAAGGCCAGCCTGCTCAACCCAAACCTGGACTGCTACCAGAAGATCTACCAGAAGCGGATCCCAGTGATTTTTTATAACAACTACTACCGCAACCTGAAATGTCCCCGGGTGGTGGTCAACGACCTGCGGTGTGCCGAGGAGCTCATCGGCCTGCTGATCCGGCAGGGCCACCGGAATATCGCGGGAATCTTTGTCTCGGACAACTACCAGAGCAACGAGAAGTTCCAGGGGATGGCGGCCACCCTCCAGAAGAACGGGGTGGAGTACCAGGACGACTATACCAAGTGGTGCGTCTCCAACGAGGCCCACGACCCCAGCTTTGTCCGCTCCATCGACCGCTTTTTAAAGCGCCTGCCCCAGTGTACCGCCGTAGTCTGCTGCAACTATATGATCTACCGGATGGTGCGCCAGGTGCTGGAGAAGCAGGGCCGCCGGGTGCCCGAGGACTGTTCTCTGGTGTGCTTTGACTACTCCAATGAGGACTGGGAGGCCGAAGGGGTCACCTGTTCGGTCCACCAGGGCTTCCGGATCGGCCGGGAGGTGGCCTCCCGGCTGATGCGGATGATCCGTAACCGGGACTGCGACGACATCAATTATACCTATGTCCTGGCCCCGGAGATCTATCTGGGCCGCACTGTGGGCCCAGCCAGGAACTAGACAGCGCGGGCCGCCCGGATGGGCGGCCCGATTCAAAATGGAGAAAAGGGAGGGGGAGCCAATGCCGCCCCTGAGCATCCTGTTAAAACCGGCCTCCAGCGGCTGCAATCTGCGCTGCGCCTACTGCTTCTACGCCGACGAGGCCAGCATCCGCGCCGTCCCCAACTACGGCCTGATGTCCGGCGAGGTGAGCCATACCCTGATCGAGAAGGCGGCGGAGGCGGCGGAGGGCTCGGTCACCTTCCTGTTTCAGGGTGGAGAGCCCACCCTGGCGGGGCTGGACTTCTTCCGGGACTTTGTGTCCCACACGGAGCGAACCGCCCCGCCGGAGCTGTCGGTCCGGTACGCCATCCAGACCAACGGGACCCTGCTGGACGGGGACTGGTGCGATTTTTTCCGGGAGAAGGGCTTTCTGGTGGGCCTGTCTCTGGACGGAACCCGGGCCTGCCACGACCGCTTCCGCCGGGACGGGGCGGGCGGCGGCACCTACGACCGGGTGCTGAGGGCGGCCCGGCAGCTGGAGGGGGCCGGGGTGGAGTACAACGTCCTCACGGTGGTGACGGGCTATCTGGCCCGGCATATCCAGAGCGTCTTTACCGCGCTGTGCAGGGAGGGCTTTCGCTTTCAGCAGTACATCCCCTGTCTGGACCCGCTGGAGGAGGCCCGCGGGGGAGCGGGTTACTCCCTGTCCCCGGAGCAGTACGAGGACTTTTTAAAAACCCTCTTTGACCTGTGGTATCGGGAGCTGGAGCAGGGCCGTTACTGGTCGGTCCGCTACTTCGACAATCTGGTGTGGATGCTGGCGGGTCACGCCCCGGAGCAGTGCTCCATGGTGGGGTGCTGCGGACTGCAATATCTGGTGGAGGCGGACGGGAGCGTCTACCCCTGCGACTTCTACGGTCTGGACCGGTATCGCCTGGGGAACCTTCTGGAAAACTCCTGGGCCGAGCTGGACGGGGCCCGGGAGGCGCTGGGCTTTGTGGAGGAATCCCGGCGCATCCCGGAGGCGTGCGGCCGCTGCCGGTGGTATCCTCTGTGCCGCAACGGCTGCCGCCGGGACCGTCTGACCGGTCCGGAGGGGCTGGGCCGCAACTACTACTGCCGGGCCTACGCCGGATTTTTTGCCTATGCCCTCCCCCGGCTGGGGCGGGCGCTGACTTTGCTGAAACCGAGGTAACGGTATGCTGATATTTTTTCTTGTGGCCCTGGGGGCCAGTGTGGTGGGGGCGGTGTGCGGAATCGGGGGCGGGGTCATCATCAAGCCCGTCCTTGACCTGCTCCACCTGGAGACGGTGGCGGCCATCAGCTTTTTGTCGGGCTGCACGGTGCTGTCCATGAGCTGCTACTCGGTGGGCAAGTCCCTGCTGGCCGGGGAGAAGCGGGTCTCCCTGGCCCTGGGTACGCCGCTGGCCCTCGGCGCGGCGGCGGGCGGCCTGCTGGGCAGCCGGCTCTTCGCCCTGGCGCGTCAGCTCTGGGACAATCCCAACCGGGTGGGTGCGGTCCAGTCCGCCTGTCTGGCCGCCGTCACGGTGGGCACCCTTCTGTACACTCTAAATAAGGCCCGTATCCCCACCCGCCGGGTGGAGAACAAGGCGGCCTGTGTGGTAATCGGCCTGGGGCTGGGCTGTATGTCCAGCTTTCTGGGCATCGGCGGCGGTCCCATCAACCTGGTGGTGCTGTACTACTTTTTCAGCATGGACACCAAGACGGCGGCGGCCAACAGCCTGTATATCATCTTCTTCAGCCAGCTTTGCAGTCTGCTGGCCACCCTTGCCGCCGGCTCCGTCCCGGCCTTCCGCTGGCCGGTGCTGGCCCTGATGGCGGCGGGGGGACTGGGGGGCGGCATCCTGGGCCGAAGGCTGAACCGGCGCATAAAGGGGGAGACGGTGGAGCGTCTGTTTCTCCTGCTGATGGCGGTCATCATCTGCATCAGCTTCTTCAATACGTGGCGGTATCTGACCGCTTAGGACTGCTGCCTCCCCTACCCATCGCCCCTGTCAGGTGCTGCGTATTCTGATGATCGCTATAAATAACTTGCGTCCGCCGGCGATTTATGATATAAATGAGTCGGTAACATATGTAACACGCTGGGATGACGGGGGACAATTTTGTGGCTGCTAACCTGGAAAAACAGAAAAAGCTGGCTTATGTAGCCCGGAAGTACTATATGGAGGACCAGAAGCAGAGCGATATTGCCCGGGAGCTGGGGGTATCCCGGCCTCTGATCAGCCGGATGCTGTCGGAGGCCCGGGAGCTGGGCATTGTGGAGATCACCATCCACGAGCCGGGCGCCCGGGAGGCCAGACTGCTGGAGCAGCTGCGGCTGTCCAGCTCCATCCGGGGGGGCGTGCTGGTGGAGGAGGGGACGAATGCCGACGCGACCAACCGCCTGCTGTCCCAGGGTGCGATGGAGCTGCTGCGGCAGCTGGGGGTCCGGCGCTTAGGGGTAGGCTGGGGCTATCTGATCGGCCAGCTGGTGTCCTGGCTGGAGGAGAACCCCCAGCCCAACAGCACCATAACCGATATCTGCCCTCTGGTGGGCAACGCCAGCATCCCCGCCCGCAACTACCAATCCAACGAAAACGTCCGGCTAATGGCCCAGCAGATGGGGGCGGCACCTCATTTTCTGTATCTTCCGGCCCTGCCGGACAGCCTGGAGGAGAAGCAGCTTCTCTGCTCCACCGAGGTCTACCGCCAGATCCATCAGCAGTGGGAGCGGCTGGACACGGCGCTGGTGAACATCGGGGACTACCCCTCCAGCCCGGACTTCGCCTCACTGGTCCGATACGGCAGCCAGCTCCAGCGGCAGCGGGCCTGCGGGCGGATGCTGATCTATTACTTCAACGAGGACGGCCTTGTCATCCAGTCTGAGCAGGACTTTGCCATCCAGATACCCATCGACATTCTGAAGCGGTGCCCCAACATCATCGGCGTCTGTTCGGCCAACACCAGCGTCAAGGCCTTGGGCGGGGCGCTCCGGTCCGGCTTTTTCACCCACCTTGTGGCCCGGTCGGAGCTGGTCAGGGCTCTGCTGGAGCAATGAGTGATATATGCAACCTCCCCGGCGGACTGTTCCGCCGGGGAGGTTTTGCTTTGTGCGTTATCACTAATTTTGTTTCTGTATTTCTGTCTGTTATGTGGAAATAATATTTTAAATTGACTTATGTAACTTGGCGTGATAACATAAATTTACAAACGTAACATATATGAGCCGTAAAAATAGCAGAGATAGCGATACAGGAGAGGAGGTGAACACGAATGACGAAAGCGGAATTTGCCCTCCGGCTGAAGCGGGGGTGCGCGTCCGTCGCGGCGGCGGAGGGGGAGCTGACCGAAATCGACTCCCACTTTGGCGACGCCGACCACGGCCTGACCATGTCGAAGATTGCCAAAGCCATTTCCAATGCGGTAGAGGGGGCGGAGGGCGGCATCCGGTCCATGCTGGACGACGCGGCCATGGCGGTCATGACGCTGAACGGCGGCAGCGCGGTCCCTCTGTGGAACACCTGGCTGGACGGTATGCAGGAGGCGGCCCCCGAGGGGGATGAGATCGACGTGCCCGGTCTTCAGGCAATCTTCGCCAAGGCGCTGGAGGAGCTGAACGACATGTCCGGGGCCAAGGTGGGGGACAAGACCATGATGGACGCCCTGATCCCCGCCAGCCAGGCCATCGCGGCCTACGAGGGCGGCGACGAGGCCGGGCTCTTCACGGCGGCCGCCCGGGCCGCGGTGGAGGGGGCCGAGGCCAGCAAGGGGTTCGTGTCCAAATTTGGGCGTGCCAAGAGCTATGGCGAGAAGACCGTTGGCACCCCGGATGCCGGCGCGGTGTCCATGTCCTGTTTTTTCCAGGGTCTGGCGCAGGCCTGACAATGTTAAGGAGGCAATCATATGAAGATGTCTGCCGAGTACATGCATATCGGGATTCCCATCACCAACCGCAAGCCCAACATGGTCCACAACGAGGGGACCAAATTCTGGGTGAGCAATGTAGACGACTACGACTACAAGATCGAGTACCTGAAATTTGAGGAGGGCACCCCCTTCCCCGAGGAGATCCACCGCCACCCCCACGTGGCCTACAAGGTGGACGACCTGGAGAAGTACATCGCCGACGCCGACAGCGTGATCTGCGGTCCTATGGAGGCCAACGAGAAGGGCGACCGGCTGGCCTTCGTGTGGAAGGACGGCGCGATCCTGGAGCTGTACCAGGAGGCGTAAAACAATCTGATTTAAATTGAGAGCGCGCGCGTCCCGGCGGGACGCGCGCGCTCACTGTCTGGGGCCGCAGCCGCTCATTGGGGCACCGCCAGGATGATACGGATGCGCCCGCCGGCGGAGCAGCCCAGGCTGTCGTACCAGCCGGTGAGCTTGTAGTCCTGGCCGTTGATCTGGGAGAGGTCGGTGAGGTAATAGCCCTGGCTGCCGGTGCCGTCCCGGAGGAGAACCTGAACATTTTCGGCAATTTTATACTCCTTTCCGCCGCCCATGGCGCTGAGGGCGGACAGGCTGTCCAGCGTGACAGAGGTCAGCTGCCGCATGGTCTTGAGGCTGCCCTTCTCATACACCAGCATCGCGCCTCCTGCGGTAATGGGGTACTTGGCGCCGCCGCTGATGCTCTGGACCTGCCCGTCCTGGATATAGGTGTAGCTGACCGAGACATTCATCTCGCTGGACCTGTTGTCAATCCCGCTGACATAGACATAGGGGGCGGTGTCGCCGGTGACATTCTGCAGCACCATGCGGTCGATCTCCCCGGCGGCGTTCAGGGTGTAGTACCGCACGTTGTCCCCGGCCAGCCGGGCTCCCGCCAGCCGGGAGGGGTAAATGCGGGCATAGCCGCCGTTGTCGTCGGTGTCCAGAATCTGCGCCCCGGCGGCGAATTGATAACCGGCGAAGCCGGTCCCGTCCTGGCTCACCGTCCCCTCCAGCTTTTTGGTGGACAAGCTCCTCACAGTGGTGCCCGACTGGGTGGTGGAGACGGTGACCAGCCGTCCGGCGGACAGGGCGCTGCCGCTGTGGTAGAAGGTGCGCACCACCCCGTCGGTGCAGGCGATCTGGCTGGTGACCTGTGCGGAGGCGGTGGCCGAGCTGGTGGTGGAGGCGTTGGAGGCGGCCTTGGTGCTGGACACCACCGAGCCGTAATAGACGGCCTCGTTCTCCGCCGCGTCAATGACCCGGACCACCTCGCCGTTCATCCCCAGCAGGAGGGTGACCAGATCCCCCTCCTGAAAGCTGCCCTGGCTGGAGAGCTGGTAGGCGGCCTCGGAGGTGCCGAGCTGATAGCTCACCCCGGCCACGGCTGCGGCGGTGGGGGCGGCGGCGCTGGGGGACAGGCCGGTCAGGGTGCCCGTCACCCGGTCGTGGTAAACCCAGACTGTGGACATATTGGCGCTGTAGTAGTACACGTCGTACTGCTGGACTGCGGAAAGGGAGGACGCCGCCCCGTTGTAGTACACGGTGCCGGGAGTAAAGGGCAGGGACAGGGCGGCGCTCTCCGCCACATAGGGCCCCTTGGTCCCGGCGGACACCAGGGCGGAGTAGTCCACCTGGCCGTTGGTGACGGAGCAGCCCAGGGTGGTGCCGTACACCGTTCCGGCGCTGGTCTGGGCGGTGAGCAGGTTGTAGAACAGATTTACGCAGTCCTGCCGGGTCAGCCTGGCCCCCTGGGCCGCGGAGACCTGGTCCAGCAGGCCGATGGAGCTGGCCTTGGCCAGCTGGGCGGCGGGATATGCCCCCTTCAGGGCGCTGGGGTCGTAGCCCAGGGCCTTCAGCAGGGCGGCGCAGCCCTCCTCCAGGGAGATGGCCTGATCCGGGCGAAAGGTGCCGTCGGCGTAGCCGGACATCCAGCCCTGTTCAACGGCAATCCGGACATACCCGCTGGCCTGGTGGTCCCCTCTCAGGTCCTTGAACAGGGAGGCCCCGTAGCCCTCCGCCGCGTCCTTGTAGGGGGAGGCCGCGGTAAGCATCTGGGCGAACTGGGCCCGGGTGACCGTACTGCTGAGGCTGTCGTCCCCGGAGAGAATGCCCAGGGCCTGAAGGGCCTCCTGCCTGGAGCCGGCGGCCCCCGCCCCGACGCACAGGGAGAGGGCGAGGCAGAGGGCAAGGGCGGCGGAGGTAATACGTTTTATTGTCATAATGATACTCCTTTTTGGCGTGATGGTATGTAGGGCGCGACGACCCGGCGCGCCGTCATGGAGGCCCCAAACGGCCCCTGTGCGCCTCCAATCCGATTTGTAGGGGCGGATATCATCCGCCCGCGTACCCCCATCGTGTAACCACGCGGGCAGCCTGTGGCCGTCTGTAGGGCGCGACGACCCGGCGCGCCGTCGTGGAGGACCCAAACGGCCCCTGCGCGCCTCCAATCCGATTTGTAGGGGCGGATATCATCCGCCCGCGTACCCCCAATCGTGTAACCACGCGGGCGGCCTGTGGCCGTCTGTAGGGCGCGACGACCCGGCGCGCCGTCGTGGAGGACCCAAACGGCCTCTGCGTGCCTCCAATCCGGATTTGTAGGGGCGGATATCATCCGCCCGCGTACCCCCAATCGTGTAACCACGCGGGCGGCCTGTGGCCGTCTGTAGGGCGCGACGACCCGGCGCGCCGTCATGGAGGACCCAAACGGGCCGACATCCACAGATCAATCATAATGCAGCGCGTCGATAGGGTTAAGCCGTGCCGCTTTTTTGGCGGGGAGGTAACCGAAGAGCACGCCGATCCCCGCGGAGATACCGAAGGCCATGAGGACGGCGAAGGGGGTAGGGGCGACGGTGAGGGCCTCCTCCATCAGCCGTGCCACCACCACGGTGGCGGCGGCGGACAGGAGGTAACCCAGTCCGATGCCGATGAGCCCGCCCAGGGCGCTGGTGACGGCCGCCTCGATGACAAACTGCTCCATAATGGTCCGCTCCTTGGCCCCCAACGACTTGCGCACGCCGATCTCCCGGGTGCGCTCGGTGACGGACACCAGCATGATGTTCATGATCCCGATACCCCCCACCACCAGGGAGATGGCGGCGATGCCCGCCAGCACGCCCACCAGAATGTTAATCATCCCGGTCATGGTGTCCACCAACTCGGACATGGTGATAACGGTGAAGTAGTCGTCGCTGCCGAAGAAATCGGTGAGGGCCCGCTCCAGTGCGGCCTTGCTCTCATCCATGCGGTCCTCGTCCGCCATGGTGACCACATAGCTGGACACCCGGCTGCCCCCCAGCCGGGCGGCGGTGGAGTAAGGCAGGTAGAGGCAGTCGTCGCCGCCCCCCTCGCTCATGGAGTCCTCCCGCTGGTCCAGCACCCCCACGACGGTCAGGGCCTGGCCTCCCACCCGGAGGGTCTGGCCCAGGGCGTTTCCGCCGAACCGGGCCTGATTCACATAGGCCCCCACCACACACACCCTGGCCCGGGTGGCGATGTCGCTGTATTGCAGCCCCCGGCCCTGAGAAATGGTGTAGCCATAGATGCTGTTGTAGTCCTCACTCACCCCGGAGACCGAGATGGAGGTGGTCTCGCTGCCGATCTTCACCCCGCCCATCATGGACACGGTGGGGGAGCACAGCTCCAGCTGGCCGGGGTGCCCGGCCACAAGCTCATACATGTCCTCCACCTCCATAGTCCGGGTGGCCCCCCGGGCCTGGACGGTGACGGTGAGGGTGTTGGTCCCCATGCTGGAGAAGCTGTCGGCGATGTAGTGCTCCAGGCCGCTGCCCAGCCCGACGATGACGATGACCGCCGCCACGCCGATGATGATGCCAAGCATGGTGAGCAGGGTGCGGACCTTGCTGGAGGCGATGTTTTTCAGGGCCAGGGAGAAGGATTCGGTAATTCTCACGCCCCCGCACCCCCTCTCATGCCGGCGGCTCTGGGGGTGACCACCGCCTCCGGAGCGCTGGCGGGGCCGTCATACACCACCCGGCCGTCCTCCAGGCGGATGATCCGCTGGGCCTGGACGGCGATGGAGTTGTCGTGGGTGATGAGGACCACGGTGTGACCCTGGCCGTGGAGGTCCTGGAGCATTTCCAGCACCTCCCGGCCGGTGCGGGAGTCCAGCGCGCCGGTGGGCTCGTCGGCCAGAATCACCGAGGGCTTTCCCACCAGGGCCCGGGCGATGGACACCCGCTGCTGCTGGCCCCCAGACAGCTCCATAGGCCGGTGCCGCCACTTGTCCCCCAGCCCCACCTGCTCCAGGGCGGCCCGGGCCCGATCCCGCCGCTCCCCCCGGGACACGCCGGCGTACATCAGCGGGACCTCCACATTTTCCAATAGATTCAGCTTGGGCAGCAGGTTGTATTGCTGAAAGATGAAGCCCAGCAGCTCGTTGCGGATCTCGGCCAGGCGGTTTTTGTTCATCCGGCCCACGTCCTGGCCGTCCAGGAGGTAGGTCCCCTCCGAGGGCACGTCCAGGCAGCCGATGATGTTCATGCAGGTGGACTTCCCCGACCCGGAGGAGCCCACAATGGCGGTGAACTCCCCGGCCCCGATCTCGAAGGAGATGTGGTCTGCGGCGGTGACGGTACTGTCTCCCATGGAGTAGTACTTGCACACCTCCTGAAAGGTAATCAGCGCCGCCATATCAGAAGCCTCCCCGTCCGCCGCCGGGCCCTCCGCCGGCGGACACTGTGATGTTTGGCATCCCGCCGCCGGGCATAGCCCCATCACTGAAGGTCGCCACGCCCATGCCGCCGGGGATCATCATCTCAAATCTGCCCGAGCCGGTGGTGGGGATGTAGGCCACCGTGTCCCCCTCCTGGAGGCCGGAGACGATCTCGATGTAGCTGCTGTCGCTGGCCCCGATCTCCACGGGCACGGAATAGTACTCCCCGCCCTCCATAGCCGTGCCGTTGGCGGCGCTGGGGGAATCGGCGGTAACCAGCACGGTGTTCCCCCGGTTCAGCGCCCCGGCGGGGATGGCCAGCACGCCGCTGGCGCTCTCCAGGGTGATGGCGGCGTCCACATTCATACCGGGGAGCAGGCCCTCCGTCTCGTCAATGCGGACGGTGACCGGGTAGGTGGTGGTCCCCCCGGAGGAGGTCCCGGCCACGCTCACCTTGGTGACCACGCCGGTGTAGGTCTTCCCCTCCACCGCGTCGGCGGTGATGCTCACCTTCTGGCCCACCTCAATGTCGGAGATATCCAGCTCGTCCACGCTGAGGATCATGGTCAGATAGCTCAGGTCATAGATGGAGCACAGCACCTTCCCCGCCTCGCTGGTCTCCCCGGCCTTGTAGTTCTTGTCGATGACCGTCCCCCGGATGGGAGAGGTGATGGTGTAGTTGTCCAGCTGGTCCTGCCGGCTCTCCAGAGACAGCTGGGCGTTGCGCAGGGAGTCGGCGGCGCTCTGGAGGCTGTCCTCCACACTGTCGCTGGTCAGGGTGAGGATGACGCCCCCCCGATTGACCCAGCTCCCCTCCTGGGCCTGGATGGAGGCCACCTGGCCGGAGACCTCCGCCGTGATATTCTCCTCCGCCGCGTATTCAAAGGGGGCGCTCCCGGCGCTGGCACAGCCGTCAACTGTGACGGAGCCGGTCTGGCTGGGGGTGAGGGCCCCGGGGTTGGAGAGCTCCACCGTCACATAGCGGACCATCATGCCGCCCTCCAGCACGGTGTCCATCCGGTCAACTTTAGAGACGGTCCCCTCCAGGGTCTCAAAGGTGCTCTCCAGGGTGACCGAGGCGCTCTGGCCCACCCGGAAACCCGCCGCCTCGTCAGAGAGGAAGGGGACCTCCAGCGTCATAACGTCGGAGTTGCGCAGGGTGGCCACGGTCTGCCCGGCGGACACGTCGTCCCCCGCCTCCACCTCCAGGGCGAGGACCCGGCCCGCCTTGGGGGCGGTGACCGACAGCTTCTCCAGGTCCTTGACCCGGCTGTCATAGCTGCGCTGGGCCTGATCCAGGGAGAGCTGGGCCTGCTCCAGAGAGCTTGACAGGTCAGAGGTGTCGATGGTGTACAGCACCGTCCCCTCCTCCACCTGGTCCCCCTCCTCAAAATCGGCGGTGAGGATGTTCCCCTCCGCCAGGGAGGTGACCGAGTAGGAGTTGGCCGCCTCCAGGGCGCCGCTGCCGGTGATCTGGGCGGTGATGTCCCGCCGCTCCACGGGGGCGGTGGTGTAGGTCAGACCGGCGGCGGAGGCGGGCTGACCGCCCCCGGCCAGCCGCAGGGCGAAGGCCCCCGCCAGCGCGCAGGCCGCCACCGGGATAACGACCCGTTTGCGCAGCAGCTTTCTGGCCAGCGCGCCGGATGCTCTGCCGGACTTCTCCCGCTGGGGGGCGTCCCGTCTCAATGCAGGAAGGTTCATGTCTGAAATCGTCCTTTCTGTTTTAGGCTGGCCCCATCCTAACAGGAAAATTTGAACAGCCGGAGGAGGAAATCGAAACAAAAGCTAAACAACCTGCAAACAAAAAGAAACGCCGCCCCGCCCCTAATGGGCGGAGCGGCGGATGTTATTGAGGGTGTAGGGCGCGACGACTCGGCGCGCCGCCGGAGCGGTTTGCAACGCCGGCCAGGCGGGCCGCCGGGTCGCCGGCCCCTACACAATTCAAATTCTGTTCAGCCGGTAGCCGGCCCCCCAGACGGTCTCAATCAGTCTGGGGCGGGCGGGGTCGTCCTCCACCTTGTCCCGGATGCGGCCGATATGGACGGTGACGGTGGCGCTGTCCCCCATATACTCGCAGCCCCAGATGGTCTCGAACAGCTTCTCCTTGGAAAAGACGGTATTGGGGTGCTCGGCCAGAAATTTCAGCAGGGCAAATTCCCGGTTGGGCATCTTGATCTCCCGGCCGTCCTTCACCACCTTCCAGCTCTGGGGCAAAATCTGCACGTTGCCCAGGCTGATGACCTCCGGCTCCCCCTGTCCCCCGCCGGTGAGGCGGGCGTACCGGCTGAGATGGGCCTTCACCCGGGCCACCAGCTCCGCCGGGTCAAAGGGCTTGGGGATGTAGTCGTCCGCCCCCAGGCCCAGCCCACGAATCTTGTCCACCGACTCGGTGCGGGCGGTGACCATAAGGATGGGCACATCGATCCGGTCCCGAATCAGGCGGCAGACGTCGTAGCCATTGCACCCCGGGAGCATCAGGTCCAGCAAAATCAGGCTAAAATCCCCGGTCAGCGCCTGGGTGACGGCCAGCTGCCCGTTGTCCACGATGGAGACCTGAAAGCCCTCCATCTCCAGGTAGTCCCGCTCCAGCATGGCGATCTCCGGGTCGTCCTCCGCGATCAGGATCTTGGTCATATCTGTACCTCCCTGGAGAAATTGGAGTCTGCAGTCATGTAGGGGCCGACGACTCGGCGGCCCGGGAAGCGGCGTGCCGGGCCGTCACGCCCTGCCGTCCTCAAGAGGGCAGGGATATCTCAAAGACAAGCCCGTTCTCGTTTCTGGCGGCAATGGTCCCGCCGTGGGCCTCCACGATGTACCTGGCGATGTAGAGCCCCAGGCCGGAGCCCTCGCCGTTCCGGCTGCTCCGGGCCTGATCGGCCCTCCAGAACTGGTCAAAGAGGCGGGGCAGGTCCGCCTCAGGCACTCCCTGTCCGTTGTCAGCGAAGCGGATGTAAGTCCGCTCCCCCTGCCGCTCCACCGTCAGGGAGATGACCGGTCTGTCCGCTCCGCTGTAGCGCAGGGCGTTGTCCTTCAGGTTGGTCAGCACCCGACACATCTGTTCCGGGTCGAAGGAGGCCGGGTGTGGGCCGGCGGAGAGCTCCAGCGTAATTTCCCCTCCGGCCTGTTCCAGCTCGGGCCGGGTCTCGGCCGCGAACCGGGCGACGAACTCCCCCAGATCGGCCTCCTCCCGGAACAGGGGCAGATTCCCCGTCTCCATCCGGGAGAAATAGAACAGCCGCTGGAGCAGAACGTCCATGTCGCAGGCCTTGCGGTAGGCCACATCCAGATACTGCCGCTGCCGCTCCGGGGTCTGTGCCACCCCGTCCCGCAGGCCCTTGATGTAGCCCTTCACGCTGGTGAGGGGGGTGCGCAGGTCGTGGGAGATGCCCGCCACCAGGTCGGTGCGGGCCCGCTCATAGGCGGCGGACTTCTCCTGTTCGGCCAGCAGGTGCTCCTGCATCCGGTTAAAGGCGTCGCACACCGGGGCGAACTCATCCCGGCCCTGGTAGTCGATGGCCTGGGTAAAGTCTCCGGTTTCAATGCGCCCGGCGGCCCGGGCCAGGGCGTCCACCGGCTGGAGCAGCTTTTTCAGCTGATACCGGGTGAACAGGGTGTTCAGCAGGAGGATCACCACGATGGCGGCCCCGCCGCTGAGGAACAGCGAGAGGGTCATAGTCTCCATCCAGGGCCTGGGCCGGCCCGGGGCGGCGGGGCGTGCCGGAACGGAGAAGCCCACCAGCTCCATCATGCCCTCGTCCAGCTGAATCCAGAGGGTGCCCTCCTCGGGCCGGCGGTCGAGGGGCAGGGCCCGGAACATCTCCTCCGCCTGGCGCTGGTAGTACCGTCCGATTGCGTGGGTGGCGGCGCTGTTCACCGCCAGCATCACCACCAGGGCCACCAGTACCGAGACCGTGTTGTAAAAAAAGAGGTGCCGTCTGATCCGCATAGGGTCTCTCCCCCTCCCGCCGCTTCAAATCGCCCTTCTATTGTAATCTGAAATTGTAAATAAATCAGCGCCTGAATCTAAACTTTTCAAAAATTTTTTACTCCCCCACGGATTCTGCGCAAAACCGGGCCGGATTATCACACAGGCTAAAAAGGGCGGCAGTTTTTTTATATAATAAAACAGACTGCGGGCTACCCGCCCAGGCCGGCCCTGCGGAGGCTCTCCTTCAGGGCGAGGACGGTCTCGGTGATAATTTTCAGCTCCAGGTGGGAGCAGTCGGCCAGCAGCTGTGCCACCTCCCGCTCAAGCACGTTTCTGGAGGCGGGCAGGCTGTCGCACAGCAGCTCGTCCACCGTCACCTCCAGGGCGTTGGCGATGTTCACCAGGGTAGGCAGACTGAGCTTGGTAGCGCCCCGCTCGATGTGGGAGATATTGGACGGCTCCTGGTCAGACAGCTCAGCCAGCGTCTGCTGCGTCAGTCCGCGGGCCTTCCGCAGACGGCGGACACGGGTGCCGATTGCCTGATAATCAAGCCCCATGGCAACTTCCTCGTTTCAAAAAATTTTTGGTAAAACGCGAACAATGTTATTGTATATCCGAATCGGATGTGATAAAATGCATTGAATATCCGAATAGGATACACAATAAAGTTTTTGCGGCGAATTGGCGGCCTGCTCAAGGTCGGGGCCGCAGAGGGAAACAGTATGCGGAACGGTTTAAAGGAAAACTGGAATAAGGGATTTTCCCTGGTGGAGATGCTGGCGGTGGTGGCGATCATCGTCATTTTGCTGGGCGTCTCCGGGGTAGGGGTCATCTATTACCGAAACTGGCTGAAGCTCACCGAGCTGGACAACGCGGCCCGGTCGATCTACATGGCGGCGGAAAACCGGGCGGTGCTCCTGTCGGGGGAGCGGCGGCTGGGCGGACTGGTCAAGGGGGGCGGCGAGGTAACGCTGACCCGGCTGTCCGGCGGGGACGGGGGGACCGCGGCCTACGTGGTGACCAGGGACGACGGAAACCTGAGCCAGCTTCTGCCGGTGGGGACCATCGACCCTGCGCTGCTGGAGGGGGACTTCTACATTGTCTACGAGCCGGTCAGCGGCAGCGTGACCGACGTATTTTACGCGGAGCAGCCCATCGAGCGGCTGGAGGAGGCGGATTTCAGCGCCTTTTACAGCAAGTGGAGCTCCGCCGGCCGGACGGCCCGGATGAGGGCGGAGCCCATGCTGGGCTACTACGGGGGCGGGACCGCCGAGGGGGAGGCGGGGGAGACCCTGCCCACCCCCCAGCTCACGGTGCTGATCCGCAACGAGGAGCGGCTGACGGTGGAGGTGAGCTATTGGCTCCCCGGGGAGCTCCAGGCCGACGGGGGGACGCTGCGTGTCACCGCGGGCGGCGCGGAGCTGACGGACCAGCCCGGCCGCCAGTTGGAATCCACCTCCCGGCCCGAGGGGGATGGGACCAGATACACCACAGTCTGGGTGCTGGATGAGCTGGCGGGCCAGACGGGCGGCCCTCCCCTCCGCTTTCAGGACCTGAATACGGGGCTTGTCCCGGGGGCGGACCTTACCGTCCAGGCCTCCCTGAGCTACAGCCCGGACCGGGCGCCCCTCACGGCCTCCGACAGGGACAACAGCCTCTTCGCTGAGGGGAGCGGCGGCGCGACCGCCCTGATAAAAAATCTGCGCCATCTCCAGAACCTGAGCGCGGCCTTTTCCGGTGTTAAAGGCAAGACCGGGGCGGAGCAGGCCAGCGACATCCTCTGCCGCACCAACGAGACCTATCCGGACTACGAATTTCAGCCCATCCAAAACGACGCGCTCAGGACCTACAACGGCGGCGGACGGGAGATTCAGGAGCTGTACATCCCTCAGAGCGACGGCCCGGCGGGCCTGTTCGCCGGCCTGAGCGGAACCCCCGATGCCCCCTGGAGCCTGACGGAGGTCCGCCTGGTCAACGCCCAGGTAGCGGGGGGAACCGACCCCGCCGGCGCTCTGGCGGGGGAGCTGGGGGGCTGCGGGTCAATCACCGGCTGCCGGGTCTGGTGGGAGGACGAGGGCCAGCCCAACCTGCGGGGCCGGCTGGGCAGCGACGAGGCGGGCTATCAGTTCATGGTCACCGGCCGCCAGGCCGGCGGCCTGATCGGCAGCATCCGGGAGGGCGCTGTGACCATCCAAAACTCCTTCGCGGCCACCACCCTGTCGGGGACGGAGTGTGCCGGCGGTCTGATCGGCGCGATGTCTGGCCAGGTGAAGATTACCGGCTCCTACGCCGGCTGCTACCTCACCGGCCCCGCCGCCGCCGGCCTGATCGGCAGCAGCGACGCCGTAACCCTGACGGACTGTTACGCCGCCGGCTTCATCGTGGGGGATCAGGTGCAGAAGGCCGGAGGGCTCTGTCTGGGAGATGGAAAGGTGGAGGCCAGCCGGGTCTATTCCGCCATGCGTTTCCCGGGCGGCGCGGCCGTCTGCGTGCTGACCGAGGGGCAGTCTGCCGCCAATCACGACACATTTAAAGATACTTATTACCTGGGGGCCGGGACGGTGGGCGCGGGAGGCGCCGGCCTGTCCTACGGAGAGATGACCGACCGGGAGGGGAACAGTCTGGCGGACCGGCTGGGCACATCCTTCGCCTGGAAGGACGCCCGGGGCAGCAGCCCCTATAACCTTCAGGAGCACCTGAATCTGACGGTCTACTCCTTCCCGGGCTTGCAGGACCTGCCCCACTGGGGCGACTGGGGGGCGGAGTTCAAGGAGCCCAGTCTGGTATATTATGAGCTCCACGACGACGGCACATACCGCTTTTCCGGCGGCAACGCCCGCTATCTGGTAAACAACCTGGAGGCGGGCAGCATCCGCTCCGACGGCTACGCCGTGGCCTTTCTCCAGTCTGACGTAAGCGCCGGCGGGGGGACGGTGAACACGGTCACCGCCCTGGGCCGGGACGTCGGGGGCAATGAGGTCTGGCGGAGCACCCGGAAGGTGTCAGAGCTGATCCCGACCACCGGCAAGGACGGCCAGGGCAACGAGGCCAGCTACTACCTGATGCTCATGCCGGGTACGGTGGTCAACAGCCCTGAGGCCCCGGAGGACTTCTACCAGTATCTGAGCCTGGAGCTGCGCTTCGACAACAGCCCCGGGGCCTCCGGCGAGTACTTCTACAACCCCCATTTTGCCGAGACGGTAATCCCCTGCGCCCGGGAGGAGGGGGAGGCCGCGCCCACCCAGGCGTGGGCCCTGGAGTACGCCCGGGAGCTGCTGAAAAACGGCCGGAGCGTGGTCAGCGTCCGCACCCCCCGGCACCTGTACGACCTGGGGGAACACCGGGAGTACTTCCACAGCATGTCCCACCGCCTCACCTTCAGCCAGGGCCTGGACCTGAACTACGCCGCCTATACCGGCTACGGCCTGTTTCCCCAGGGGGAGGGGGGCGGCTATGTCCAGAAGCCCATCGGCAGCGGAGACAGCGACGGCCTCACCCTGGAGCAGCGCAGCTTCAACGGCTCCTATAACGGAAACTGCCATACCATCCGGGGGGTCGTCTTCGGCAGCGCCCGGGTGGGCCAGAGCTTCTACGCGGGCCTGTTCGGCAGCTCCACCGGCTCACTGCGGAACATCGTCTGCGAGCTGGACCCGGACAGCGAGTTCACCGTGGCCATGGGGGACGGCTCCATGCCCTTCTACGCGGGGGCGCTGGCGGGAGCCAACAACGGCACGGTGGACAACTGCGCCGTATCGGGCGTCCGGATGAAGGCCCGGGGCTTCACCGGGGCCACCATGTACATCGGGGGCCTGGTGGGCTGGAACAGCGGAACCATCCGGAACTGCGGGGCGGAGACCGCCTCCCTCTCGGCGGACAACTCCACCTATGCCGGCTCCTACAGCGGCGGTCTGGTGGGGCGCAACGACGCGATTATCACCAACTCCTACGCGGTGGGCCGGGTGACGGCGGAGGTAGAGGGCACCTCAACGGCCCGAATCTGCGGCTTTGTGGGCTACAACACGGGGAGCGTCTCCCAGTGCTACGCGGCGGTGGACCTGAAGTCCAGCGGCGAGGGCATCGAGACCTACGGCTTCTGCGGCGTGCGGTCGGGCAGCCAGTCGGGCACCTTCTACCTCAACGACGGCAACTTCACCTACCGGGACGAGTCCTACGCCGCCAGCTACACCCCCAGAAGGGCGACCCCCATCACCTACGAGGGGCTGACGGCCAACCCTATGGCGGGCATGTCTCTCAATGGACAGACGGACCCCGGCCTGGATGGCCCCTACCCCTACCCCACCGGCGTAAAGGACGCCAAGGGGAACCCGGTCCATTACGGCCAGTGGCCCGCCCCCATGGCCCTGGGTGAGATGGGGGTGTACTACTGGGAGCGTCTGGAGACGGGCGGCGAGGTCTCCTACCACATCAGCGCTCTGGCGGTGGACCCCGGCGCCGAGACCCCCACCGTCTCCAAGCTGACCACCCTGTCCACCGCCCACGACGACGGCGGCGTGGTGACCCGGTACGGCTACGGGTACTACAGCAAGACGGAGGTCAGCAAAAACGTCACCTTCCGGTCGGAGAAGATCGGCTATACCGGGTATGTGTACTACAGCCAACGGCCGGGGGGCAGCTATCTCAAGCTCTCGGCCATGACGGGGAGCGAGGCCACCAATTCCGACGCGGACAAAGCCCTCGCGGACCTGATGCCGGGCTACACCTTCCACTCCTGGGAGTCCTACCGGGAGCAGGCCCGGGCGGCGGATGGGGTGACCGAGGATGAGCGGGCGGCCAGGACGGTAAGCGGTCTGTGCCTGTTCAAGGAAAGCGCCAACGCTTCCATCGACCCCAACGGCGGCGCCTTTATCCTGACACAGCGGACGGCGGGAAAAACAGTGACAGCGGAGTTCACCGTCAACCCCCAGTTCGCGGACTCCATGTCGGTAAAGAGCAAGGGCCTGACCCTGAAAAACGGGGCGTCGGCCCAGCCGGTGGGCTCGGCGGCCAATCCCTTCCAGGTGCGCTGCGGGATGCAGCTCCAGGAGATCAACTGGTACGACACCGCCTATACCGACGTAGCCGTCGGTTTTGAAACATACTACGTCCCGAAATACTTCCCCTATCTCAGCGGCGAGAACAAGTCGGCCCAGTACTACTGGAAGCAGACCCACGACCTGGACTGGACGGGGGAGGGCAACACCTATGTGAAGGACGGGGTGACCTATCCCGGGGTATTCTTCCCCATCGCCCAGACCACCATCAACGGAAAAGAGATCCCCGGCTGGTTCGGCGGGAACTACGACGGCGGAAGCTACGTCATGAAGAACTTCAACATCGCCATCAACACCGGCACCTATGAGGTCAACTGCATGGGGCTCTTCGGGGTGGTCAAGAACGCCCAACTGAGCAATATTGTAATGTTCTCCGAGGCGGGGACCGACGTGGTGACGGTCAAGGGCCGGAAGGCCGGCACGGCGGATTCCGACCGCTGGTACGCCGGCGGCGTTCTGGTGGGGCTGGCCCAGAACAGCGCCATCACCAACTGCGCCGTGGCGGGCTACACCATCCGGGACGAGGCCGTGCTGTCGGTCACCACAAAATCCGGAAACATCGGCGGGGCCATCGGCGGCCTGGTGGGGATGACCGACATGGACCTCACGGGCTGCACCGCCTCCGCCGCCATCCAGATTGAAATCGGGTACAAGGACGAGAAGAAGACCACCTACATCCCCGTCCGGGCGGGCGGACTGGTGGGCTCCACCACAGGAGCGGTCACCGACTGCTACACCGGCGGCTCCATCAGCGTAGGCTCCAAGGTGGGCAGCGGCGTCCGTGCGGGCGGAATTACCGGCGGGGTGGGCATGGCCCCTCTGACCGGAGCGAACAGCACAGGCGCGTCGGCCATCCGCAGGTGCTACACCTGCGTATCCCTGCCGGAGGACACGAAGCTGATTGACGCCGCCCCCATCGGGAACCCCGCCGGCACGGAGACAGGGGGCAATTCACAGACCGTTGCCAGCTGCTTCTACCTCAGCGACCGGTCGGGGACGGACGGCGGGGTGACCTACCAGCAGCTCTCCGGCAGAGAGCCGGTAACACTGGGGACAGCGGTCTACCCCAGCATCTACGATGTGCTCACCGGCTTCCGCCCTGTCACCTCCGAGGTGGACGGCTTCTCAGTGTCGGGCAAATACAGCTACCCGCCCAGCACCCGGGGGGACCTCAAAGGCATGAACTACCCCTTCCCCACCGTCCTGGAGCGGGAGGGCTACCATGTCCATTACGGCCAGTGGCCCCTCCAGGGCATCCGGCGGGACAGGGGCGGGGAGCCCATTGTGCTGGACCTCTTTGTCAACCTGACCCCCTACACCGAGCAGCTTGAGCTGGTGGCGGGCACCCCGACGGGGGGCGTCTGGACCGTCAAGCCGGTGGAGGAGGAGCCCGGCGCTCCCAAGCCGGCCGCCCTGGTGGCGGTAACGGCGGGGAACAACGCCGCCACCCTCACGGTCACCCCCCAGACGGAGGGCACCGTCACCAGAACGGTGCAGTACACGGTGGGCGGCACGGTCTACGAGCTGGAGCTCATCATCAACGTAACCGCCCGCCTGAAGCTGACCCCCGCCTCGGTGACCATCTTCTCCGGCGAGACCTTCACCCTCCCCCTGTCGGTGTGCGGTCTGGACGGCCAGGAGCTGGCCGACCAGACGGGGCTCACCCTCACCGAGGCGGGCAGCAGCGGAGAGGTGGCGGTTCGGATTGTCCAGTCCGTCTATGCCCCGGCGGCGGACGGCGGGGCGGAGAAGCGCCCCAGCGTGGAGCTGGTGGGGACCGAGCCCGGGACCCACACGGTCAACATCTCCTTCACCTACCCCTACCCCAACGCCCCGGAGGGGGCGGAGCCCTCCCGGCAGAGCACGGCCATCACGGTGGTGGTGGAGCCCCTGCCCGAGGCGGAGCTGAGCCCGGACGGCAGAACCTACACCCTGACCTTTGGGACGGGATTCGAGGAGATCGAGATTGTCTCCCTCACCTCCGGCGGCGCGCCGGTCACCGGCTATACCCCCGGTGCGGACCCGGGGAAGGGCCGCCTCACCCTGACCCGTGACAGCTGGCCCCAGGACCTGGAGCTGACGGTAAAGCTGACCCTGTCGGGCCGGGAGCACACCATAACCATAGCCCTTCCGCCGGAAAAGCCGGCAGCGGGGTAAGAGAGGAGGGACGGCAGGTGGAGAATCTGCGGAACAAGCTGAACAGCCGGCGCGGGGCGTCCATTCTGCTGGCCCTGCTGTTTCTGCTGGTGTGCATGATGGTGGCCGCCTCTATTCTGATGGCTGCGGTGTCCAACGGGGGCAAGCTGGGCAGCAACCGGGAGGCCCAGCAGCGGTATCTCACCCTGTCCTCGGCCATCACCCTGGTCAGCGACCAGCTCACCGCGGCCCAGTACCGGGGGAGGTATACCCACACCGTGACGGATGTCAAAAAGCCGGTCACCACCAGGCATCCGGACGGAACCACCACCACGGACTGGGTACACGACTACTGGCAGCACTCCTACAGGCGGGAGGACGGGGAATTTGTCTGCGGCCTGAACGGCCCGGCGGCCCCGGTCCTGCTCCTGGGGGATAACCTGGACCAGCTGTTTGCCGGCCGCTTCCAGGAGGCGAGCGTGGCGGACCGGCAGACGGGCAACCGCTACGACGCATTTACCCCCCGGCCGCTGCCGGCGGTGCCGGAGTTCTGCGACCTCACCCTGACCCTCCAAAGCCCGTCGGAGGACTATCCCGGTCTGGCGGGGGAGGAGGTGCGGGTCCGGGTGAGCTTCCGGAGCACCGGCGACCTCCACCTCCTGGCCGAGCTGGACGAGAAGGGGCGGGACGGCGCGGTGGTCCACACCCATACCATGCAGGCGGAGCTGCGGGCGTCCCTGTCCCCCGTGGAGCTCTTCACCCTGGCGGGAGGAGACGGAACGGGCCGGGCGGGGACCCACAGCGAGCAGACCGAGGTGCTGACCTGGACGCTGAGCTGGGTAGCCAAGGGGAAGGAGGAGCCATGAGAAAGAAGCTGAGAGAGCGCCGGGGGGAGACCCTGGTGGAGCTGCTGGCATCCATTCTCATCGGGGCGCTGTCGGTGGCCCTTCTGGCGGGCGGAATCATGGTCTCTGTCCGCCTGGGCCTGGACGCCCGGGAGCGGGATGAGGACTACTACCGGCAGCTCACGGCGGCGGAGGCCCGGAGGGGCCCCGCCCTGCCCGGGGCGGTTGAGGTGGTGAACACCCAAAACGGCCTGAAAAACTCCATATCGGTCAGCGTCTGGGGTGGCGGCAGGACCTGGTCCTACTCCTGGGAGGGGGCCGGCCCATGAGGAAAAAGCTGCGGGACGCCTCGGGCCTGACCCTGGTGGAGCTGCTGTGCGGGATTGTGATTCTGGTCCTGCTGGGCCTGCTGGTCAATGCGGGCATCGGGGTGGCGGCAAAGAGCTACCGTGAGCTCACGGCGGCGGCGGAGACCCAGCTGCTGCTGTCCACCGCGGCGGACGCCCTGGCCGGCGAGCTGCGTTTCGCCCAGGAGGTCACGGCGGAGGCGGGCCGGCTCACCAGCTACCGCAGCCCCTCCTTCGGGGCGCGCACGACGTTGGAGCTGAAGGAGGGCCGCATCCTGGCCGGGGGAAGGCATCTGCTGCCCCCGGGCTGGCAGAGCGGGGACGGCTATGAGGGCGGAGCCTACCGGGGCGAGGCCTACAAGGTCCGTGAGCTGGATATCCAGTGGGATGAGACGGACGGCACATTTCATATCAGCCTGAAGGTGGTCTGGACGGGGGACGAGGGGGTCGGCGCGGAGACCGAGCTGACCGTCCGCTGCCTGAACGGGCCCGGCAAGACAGAGGAAGGGGAGACGCCTCCATGAAATACATCCGGCTTGGCGACCTGCTGGTCAAGAGCGGAACCATCACCCAGGGGCAGCTGGACGAGGCGCTGGCCCTCCAGTCGGGCAGCGGCGAGCGCCTGGGCGCCGTGCTGCAAAAGCACGGCTTCATCACCGAGAAGCAGCTGATCGACACCCTGATGGACCAGCTGGGGGTGGAATTTGTCGATCTGAACACCTGTGCCATCCCCCCTGAGATGGCCCAGCTTCTGCCCAGGGCCATTGCGAAGAAGTACATGGTGCTCCCCATCCGGGCCAACCGGACGGATGTGAAGCTGGCCATGGCCGACCCGCTGAACTTCGTGGCGGTGGAGGAGGTGCAGGCCGTCACCCGGCGCAGGGTGATCCCGGTCATTGCGGCCTCGGCGGCCCTGGAGCGGGCGGTCCAGAACCTGTACAGCAACCAGGGGGCCATGCAGGCCATCGAGGACATGCGCCGGGACCTGATCGGGGGCCAGTACGGCGCGGTCCAGACCCCGGAGCTGGCGGTGGACGAGGAGGAGGCGGACGCCGCCCCGGCCATCCGCCTGGTGAACTCCATCATCGACCGGGCCTGTACCGAGGGGGCCAGCGACGTCCACCTGGAGCCCGGCGAGGGTGGCATGACCATCCGTATGCGCATCGACGGGGCTCTGCGGCCCATCATCCCGGTGCCCCGTGAGCTCCAGAGCTCGGTCATCTCCCGGCTGAAGATCATGGCCCGGATGGACATCGCCCAGAAGAACATCCCCCAGGACGGCCGGGCGGCGGCCACCGTCCGGCAGGAGGCGGTGGACCTGCGCATCTCCACCCTGCCCACCATCCACGGGGAGAAGGTGGTGATCCGCCTTCTGCGGAAGACGCCGGAGCTGGCCACCCTGGAGGGCATCGGCCTGGAGGGGGAGAACCGGGAGCGCTTCTGCGCCCTGCTGGACCGGACCCGGGAGGGGGCCATCCTGATGGTGGGGCCCACGGGCTCGGGCAAGACCTCCACCCTCTACGCCATGATCGACCGGCTCAAGAGCGAGGAGGTAAACCTGGTCTCCCTGGAGGACCCGGTGGAGTACCACATCGACGGGGTGTGCCAGGTCCAGATCAACGAGAGGACGGGCCTCACCTTTGCCAACGCCCTGCGCTCGGTGCTCCGCCAGGACCCGGATATCATCGCGGTGGGCGAGATACGCGACGGGGACACGGCGGAGATCGCCATGCGGGCGGCCATGACGGGCCACCTGGTGCTGTCCACCGTCCACACCAATAACGCCGTCTCCTCGGTGGACCGTCTGCTGGACATCGGCGTGGAGCCCTACCTGGTGGCCGGGGCGGTGAAGGGGATCATCTCCCAGCGGCTGGTGCGGCGGATCTGTCCCCACTGCCGCCGGCCCTACTCCCCCGGGGCGGAGGAGCAGGCGGCCCTGGGCATGGAGCCGGCGGACCGGCAGTTCTACCGGGGTCAGGGCTGCGGCGAGTGCTTCAATACGGGCTACCGGGGGCGGGTGGGGGTCTTCGAGGTCCTGCCCGTCACCTCCGGGGTGCGCCGGGCCATCTACGCCCACGACCTGCGCCAGCTGGAGGAGGCGGTAGGCCGGGCGGATTTCCGCCCCATCATGGAGGACTGCCGCCGTCTGGTGCTGGAGGGAATCACCACGCCGGAGGAGGTCCAGCGTGTGCTGGGAGAAGGATAGGAGGAAGAGAAATGACAGAAGAATATGTAACCAGGGCCCGGGCAGCCGGAGCCTCTGACATCCATCTGGTGGCGGGGCTGACCCCCCGGTGCCGGGTAGACGGGGCCATCCGGCCCCTGGGGGAGGAGGTCCTCACCCCCCTGCAATGCGAGGAGCTGGTCCAGGAGCTGGCTGGCGGGGAGCTGGCCACCCTGCGGGTGGTGGGGGAGGCCGACCTGGCCCTGACCATCGCCGGGGTGCGGTGCCGGCTGAACCTGTTCCGCCAGCAGGGCGGCTGGTCGGCCGCCATCCGCCTGCTGAATGAGCACATCCCCGACCTGTCGGAGCTGGGCCTGCCCAAGGTGGTGTCCGACTTCCCGGCTTACAGCCAGGGTCTGGTCCTCATCACGGGGGAGACGGGCTCGGGCAAGTCCACCACTCTGGCGGCCATTCTGAACCAGATCAACCGGCAGGAGGCCAAGCACATCCTCACCCTGGAGGACCCCATTGAGTACATCTACACCCCGGACCGGTGCGTCATCAACCAGCGTGAGGTGGGCAAGGACACCCAGTCCTTCGCGGCGGGTCTGCGGGCGGCCCTCCGGGAGGACCCGGACGTGATCCTGGTGGGCGAGATGCGGGACCTGGAGACCATCGAGACGGCCCTCACGGCGGCGGAGACGGGCCATCTGGTCTTCGGCACGGTGCACACCAACTCGGCGGCCGACTCCATCGACCGCATGGTAGACGTATTCCCGGCCCAACGCCAGCAGCAGATACGGCTTCAGCTTTCCATGACGCTGAAGGCGGTGCTCAGCCAGCAGCTTCTGCCCAGGGCGGGCGGGGGCCGGGTGCTGGCCTGCGAGGTGATGAAGGTAGACGGCGCCATCCGCAACCTGATCCGGGAGGGCAAGACCCCTCAGATCGCCAACGCCATCCAGACCACGGGGGCAGCGGGCAACATTCTGATGGACCGCTGTCTGCAAAATCTCCGCACGGCGGGGGTCATCAGCGAGGAGACCTTCCGCGCGGCCCTGCGGGACCAGAGCCAGGCTGCGGCTCCGGCCAACGGGGCGCGGGGGACCGGTCTGAAGCGTCCGCTGTAGCGGCGGCGTGACGGGAAGGAGGGAAGAGACCCATGCCCACATACAGATACGAGGGCGCCTACGCCGGCGGTGAGCGGGTAACGGGGGTGGTGGAGGCGGTGAGCCAGACGGCGGCGGTGGCCCAGATACGCCAGAGCTGCGAGGTAGTGCTGTCCCTGAAGGAGGTGCCCCGCACGGCGGTCCGGGACCCGCTGGCCCGCTTCCAGAGGATCAGCGCCAAGAGCCTGGCCCTCACCTGCCGGCAGTTCGCCATCATTCTGAAGGCGGGCCTGCCCCTGGTGCAGACGGTGGACCTGGTGGCGGAGCAGTGCCCGGACAAGGCGCTGGGCCGGCTGCTGCGCCAGGTGTCGGAGGACGTATCCAACGGCTGGAGCCTGAGCTACAGCTTTTCCCAGCGCGGGGAGCGGTCCCTGCCGGTCACCTTCCGGGAGACGGTCCGGGCGGGGGAGGAGTCGGGTGACCTGCTGTCCTCCTTCGGCCGGATGGCGGAGTACTACCACCGGATGAACAAGACCCGTGAGAGCGTGGTCAGCGCCCTGACCTACCCGGCCTTTGTGCTGGCGGTGGCGGCTGTGGTGGTGGCCATCATCATGGGCTACGCGGTGCCCACCTTCACCGGCATGTTCCAGTCCATGGACGTGGAGCTGCCCTGGGTGACGGTGGCCCTCATCGGGGTGTCGAACTTTTTCCAGCGGTACGCCCTGGTGCTGCTGGGGGTCATGGCCCTGGCGGTGTTTCTCCTGCGGCTGTACGGTCTGACGGAGAAGGGCGGGGCTGTCCTGGCGGGGCTTCAGCTAAAGCTCCCCCTGATTGGGGAGGTCGTCCGCATGTCCGGGGCCAGCCAGTTCGCCCATACCATGTCCACCCTGCTCACGGCGGGGATGCCCATTCTCCAGGCCATCGAGGTGTCGGGCCGGACCATGACCAACCAGTGCATGTCGGGGGAGGTGCTGAATACCCTCCCCGGGGTGGAGGGCGGCCGTCCTCTGGGGGAGTGCATGGGGTATTCCAAAGAGCTGCCCCCCATGCTGGTGCAGATGACGGCGGTGGGCGAGGCCACCGGGTCCATGGAGTCCACCCTGAAGGTGCTGGCCGAGTACTACGACAACGAGGTGGAGGTGCGCACAAAGCGGGCCCTGGCCCTTCTGGAGCCCACCATCATTGTGGTGCTGGCGATTTTTGTGGTGTTTATCCTCATGGCGGTCTATCTGCCTATGTTTAGTATGTATTCCGCAATTTGACCCATCGCAAGGTTGTTATTCCGAGCCTTCGCCAACCCGGGCTCTGAATATATATTCCAGTTTTAGGAAGGAAAGGAGGGAATTTTCCTAAGATGAAAGGGTTGAGGGAAAAATTCCGTAATAAAAAAGGCTTTACGCTGGTTGAGATGCTGATTGTGGTGGCCATTATCGCTATCCTGATCGTTGTATCTGTTCCGTTGATTGGAAGCTCTTTGGACAAAGCCCGTGAGGCGGTTGATGCTGCAAATGAACGTTCCGCTACCGGCCTTGCAACTATCTACTATCTTACATCTGAGAACGCAGGCGATAACTTCGATACTGGTGTAACTAAATACTATGCTATCGATGCTGACAGTAAACAGGGTACTTTAGTTGATGATGAGCCAACATCTGGTTATGGACAGTCAAAAGAGCACAAGGGTGAAGTTATTAAGGTAGTGATTAAAACCCCGACAGATACCAACGACGGAATTACACTTACCTGGGAATAATGAATTCCTAATCAGCAATAACCAAAACATCCCTCAACCGATCCCTGGGTTGGCGAAGAAGGTTGGGGGCGAGTAACCATCAAATTGGAAGATTTAAATATCTCCTTCCCACGGAGGCACAAAGGTTAAACCTTTGTCGTCTACCCGTGGGTAGACGATGGGCACTCACCCCCAAGGAAATTGGGCGGTAGCCCGGCGCTGCCCGACCCACCCCAAGAAAGGAAGATATTTAGATGAAAAAGTTAAGAGAAAAGCTGAACACAAAGCTCAGCAAAAACGGTGGTTTTACCCTCGTCGAGATGCTCATCGTCGTAGCCATTATCGCTATTTTAATTGCAGTATCTATTCCGCTGATTAGTAGTTCTTTGGATGAGGCTAAAGAAGCGACAGATGCGGCAAACCTGCGTTCGGCGCAGGCCCTTGGAATGATTAAATATCTGACAGAAGGTTCTGTTGCAGATGGCACATACTATTACCTTATTTCAGACAATAAAAGTGGAACTTTGTCAAAGACAGCTCCCGGTGCCGCAGATTACTATGGGCATGTTGCAGGAGATTACATTGAAGTAGTTATTGACCATGACAATACAGATGAAACCCAAATTGTTGTAGCAGATTGGAAATAGAAGCCACAATAGAGCGAACGCCCGCGACAGCGGGCGTCCTCCAAGGGGCGCGGGGGTCCGCACTTCTTGGAGGGCGTCTGGAGGGGCCCTCTCAGTCAGCCTTCGGCTGCCAGCTCCCCCAAAGGGGGAGCTAAGGACGGGCGGCGGATACGGACCTTACCTCTCCCTTTGGGAGAGGTGGCACGGCGGAGCCGTGACGGAGAGGGTGGCCCCGTCAAATTACCCAAAGGGAGGCAAAAAAGGGAAACTGGGGACAAAAGTGTCCGTGTAGAGCGGACGGTATCCTTTTAAAGCCCCAAAATGCCCTGAAAAGCACCTGAAGCGGTCAAAAAGGGGCAGAAAAACGGTGTATTATACAGCCAAAATATTACAAACAGTATTTGACGTCCGCATGGAGCGGACATTTTAGGGGAAGGAGCTGACAGGCGTGCCGCTGAATGAGGACACCATTCTGACGATGTATCTGGCCTTCTGGCTGACGGTGCTGGGGGCGGCGCTGGGCAGCTTTTTAGACTGTGCGGTATCCCGCTGGGCGGCGGGGGAGCGGATGTTTGCCGGGCGGTCCCGGTGTTTTTCCTGCGGGCATATTCTGTCGGTTTTCGATCTGATTCCGGTGTTCAGCTGGCTTTTTCGCCGTGGAAAGTGCGGATATTGCGGCGAAAAAATTCCGGCGGACTGTCTCTGGGCGGAGCTGTCTGGGGGGAGCATTTTCCTGCTGCTGACCCTGACCATCCCTCCTCCGGCGCTGTTCCAGTGGCTGATCTGGGCGGGGCTGCTTCTGGCCCTCGGGCTGGCGGACTGGGCGCGGCAGATCATCCCGAACCGCCTTCTTTTGGCCCTGGCAATCAACCGAATTGTGTGGTTTTTTGTATTAAAAGAGGAATATTTTGCAATATTTGAAACATTTTTAGCCTGTATTGTGCCGGCGGCACTGTTGGCGCTGGTGCTGGCCGGGGAGTGGCTGACGGGCCGGGAGCTCATGGGCGGCGGAGACATCAAGCTGCTCTTCGCCCTGTCTCTGTACCTGACCTGGGCCCAGCTTCTGCTCACGCTGCTGTCCGGCTGTCTTCTGGGGCTGGTGTGGGCGGTCCTGTCCGGCCAGCGGCGGGGGACAGCGGTGCCCTTCGGACCCTTTCTGGCGGTGGGCGCGGTGCTCACGGTGTGCTGGGGCAGCCCGCTGCTCCAGTGGTATTTCAGCTTGTTTTGAGAAAAGGAGAGAAAACCTATGGGAAAGATGCGGCTTGGCTTCGATCTGGGCAGCAGCAGCATGAAAATCGCGATTGTCCGGCAGGGCGGCCCGGTCCGGCTGGAGGAGATCCGCCTGCCGGAAAACCTGATGGACGGCAGCGGAACCATCGCTCTGCCCCACATATTTACCCAGTTTTTGCGCCAGACCAAGAAGGAGCTGTCCCTTCCCAGGGCCCCGGCGGCCTTGGTGCTGCCCCCCAGCCAGGTGATCTGCCGGCTGGTGACCATGCCCAGGATGACGACCGGGCAGCTGGAGATGAACCTGCCCTATGAGTTCTCCGACTTTATCCAGGGGGTGGCGGACCAGTACCACTGCGACTACGCCCTGTGCCAGCCCTCCCGGCAGGAGGAGGAGGAAAACGGGGTGCCCATGATGGCGGCCGCCGCCGCCAAGAGCACCCTGGCGGGCTATCATAGGATGTTCTCCCAGGCGGGCGTCCGGCTGAAAACCGTTCTGCCCCAGGAGATGGCGCTGATTCAGCTGACCCGGGCGGCAGAGAAGGAGTTCTGCTTTGTGGACCTGGGCCACCAGGCCACCCGCATCACGGTGGTGTGGCGGGACCGGGTTCAGGCCACCCGGCAGATCGCCCTGGGAGGGCGCAGTCTGGACATGGTGGTGGCCGACGAGCTGGGGGTGGACGCCTTTCTGGCGGGCACCTATAAGATGGAGAACTACCACGAGATCCAGTCCAGCCCCGCCGTGGCCGAGCTGTGTGAGCGCATCGCCGTGGAGATTTTAAAGGTGGTCAATTTTTACCAGTTTACCTATCGCTCCAGCGAGCTGAACACCATCTGCCTGGTGGGGGGCGGGGCGGCCCTCCCGGCTCTGCGGCGGGCCATCGCCGATGTGGTGGGCCTGGAGCTGCTGGCCCCAGAGGACCTGCTGCCGGCCGCCGGCCAGGGGGCGGCCGCCGGTATTTTCGCCGCAGGCGCGGCGCTGGGAGGTCAGACATGAACAGAAAAAAAGGGGCATACCCCACCAAACGGACCATGAACCTGTTTTATAAGCCCGACCGCACCACAAAGCCCGCCACCGCAGCGCTCTATGTGCTGTTCGCCCTGACCTGCGTGCTGGGGCTGGGCAAGGTGACAGTGTATGACCTGTGGGCGGAGACCCGGGGGGCGGAGCAGACCGCGGCCGGGGAGCAGGCCCGGCTGGAGGAAATCATGGCGGAGCTGGCCGACTACAGCGAGGTGCAGGAGCGCTACAGCCTCTACTCCGCCACCGAGGAGGAGCGGGCGGCAATCGACCGGATGGAGGTGCTGGAGCTGCTGGACGGGGCTTTGGGGGGCTCGGCGGAGCTGAACACTGTGGCCATCGGCGGCGACGCGGTGCAGCTCCAGTTCTCCGGGGTCACCCTGGCCGAGACCGCCCGCATCGTCCGGGAGCTGGAGGCATCCCCCGTTGTGGCGGGTACCAGAGTCAACACGGCCTCCACCACGGAGGGGTCGGGGGCGCTGGTCCAGGCCAGCGTATTCATTCAGTTGCAGAAGGAGGAGGGGCCATGAAACGAAGCTTAACCGCCCGGGAGTGGATTCTGCTGGGCCTGCTGGGGGTGGTCGCCCTGGTCAGCGGCTATGTAATGTTGTTTTACATGCCCATGACCGCCCGGCGGGACGCCGCCCGGGAGGAGACCGAGCTGTGCCGGCTGCAGGCCGAGGCCGCCCAGGTCCGGCTGGAGGAGAAGCGCCGCATGGAGCGGGAGCTGGAGGAGCTCTTTGCCGGGGAGGGGGAGCCCGTGCGGCTGGCCGACTACGACAACCTGCAGCCCGTCATGCTGGAGCTGAACACGGTCCTCTCCGAAACGGAGGACTACAGCCTGTCCTTCGGGACGGTGGACACCTCCCGGACTATTGTCCGCCGGAGTATCTCCCTCAGCTTTACCAGCGGCAGCTATGAGGCCGCCCGGGCCACCCTCCGGCAGCTGTGCGGCAGCGCCTACCGCTGTCTGCTGGACAGCGTGGACCTCTCCATCGGCGGGGAGAACGGAGGGAGCGTCTCGGTCAACGGCGTCCTTCTGTTCTTTGAGTACCTGCCGAAATAGACAGGGGGGCCTGCACGCATGTCTCACAAATTTGAAAACCGCTCAGTAGGGCAGGGGTTCTACCCCTGCCTATCCCCGAAAGGGGATAAAACGGAATTGGGATAGGGCAAGGAAATGCGGCATTGAAAAGGCAAGGGCAGAGCCCTTGCCCTACATTGGGAAGATTTATAAAATTGATGGCCCTTGACTTTATTGCTTAACTGTGTTAAAGTATCCCTGCCGCTCCGGCGGAGAATCGAGGGATCATTGTGAAAAAAAATATTGTCATCGTGGGCCTGGGCCTGATTGGCGGGTCTATGGCCAGAGCCTTGAGAGGATTTGAGGATTTTGATGTCGTGGGGGTGGACGTGAGCCAGCCCACCCTGCGCTACGCCCTGGAGCAGGGGGTGGTGGACCGAACGGAGGAGGACCCCGTGAGGGCGCTGGCCCAGGGAGACCTGGTGTTTCTCTGCCTCCACCCCCAGGGGATTCTGGACTTTATGGACCGGCACCGGGAGCACTTTAAAAAGGGCGCTATGGTCACCGATGTGTGCGGGGTGAAGGGGGCCGTGCTGGAGGAGGCGGCGGCCCTGCCCGAGTATGTGTCCTTCCTGGGAGGACACCCGATGGCGGGCAGCGAACACTCCGGAATCCAGTACTCCGTGGCCCACATGTTCCGGGGGGCGCACTACATCCTGACCCCCAACGGCCAGACCAAGCCGGAGCACCTGGAGCTGATGCGTAGGGTGGCCGCCTACATCGGCTGCGTCGATGTGGTGGAGACCTCACCGGAACAGCACGACGCCATTATCGCTTACACCAGCCAGATGATGCATATTATCGCGGTGGCCGTCTGCGACGACCCCAGTTTGTTCCAGTACCGGGGCTTTGAGGGGGGCTCCTTCCGGGGCTGCACCCGGGTGGCCGCCCTGGATGTGCCCCTGTGGACCCAGCTGTTTACCATGAACGCCGGGGCGCTGTGCGGGGCGCTGGAACGGCTGGAGGAGAATCTGCGGGGGTACCGCATGGCGCTTCAGGCCGGTGACCGGGCGGGGCTGGTGGACAGGCTGTCCAACGCCGCCGCGCGAAAACGGGAGATGAACAGGCTGGATCAATTTGAACAGATCAACAACGACTGAAAGACGACAGAACGCCCTGGCCATCCGGCCAGGGCGCTCTGCCTGTGTGTGTTGTAAAAGGAGAGGGAGAAATGGGAGATACATGGTGTAGCTTGGCTACGGTGTTATCATAAAATATAAATACGGCAATTTCATGACCTTCCCGTGAACTTTTTGTAAACTCCAATTTCTGCGGAATTTTGCCCCCTCCGGTCAGGCTATTCTTAGCCCAGCAGCTGGAGAACGCCCTGAGGCACCTGATTCGCCTGGGCCAGCATGGCCTGGGCGGACTGCACCAGAATGTTGTTCTTGGTGTAGCTCATCATTTCCTCGGCAATATCGGTGTCGCGGATGGAGCTCTCGGCGTCCTGGATGTTCTCCGCCATCACGGACAGGTTGTTGGCGGTGTGCTCCAGACGGTTCTGGTAGGCGCCCAGATCACCACGGACGGAGGAGACCTGATTGATGGCGTTCTTGATGGTGTTGATCGCAGCAGAGGCCTTTTCGGCAGTGCCGATGTTCAGACCGGAAATGCCCAGAGCGGTGGTCTTCATGCTGCCGATCTTGACGCCCAGCTGGTTGTAGCTCTCGCTGGTGTCGCCAATCTGGAGCTTCAGCTCCTGGCCGCCGCCGCCAACCTTGGTCTTCATGGAGAATACATTGGCCAGCTGATCCTTGGTCTTGTAGGTCTCGGTGGAGTCCGCCTTCTTATAGATGGCCAGACCGACCTTCGCGTCGTTGTTGCCGCCGTTGTTTACGGAGATCTCGAAGTTGTCGGTGGAGCCGCCGAAGCCAGCGGAGATCTTGCTCAGAGCCAGATCCAGGTCGGCAGCCTCCGCGTCCGTCAGCTTGACAACGCCGGTGCCAGCGGCAACCTTGCTGTCAGAGCCCACAGAGAGGGTGACGGTCTTGCCGTCAATGGTGATCTCGGTGCCGTCCTTCAGATCGTCGGTGGTGATCTCAAACACGGTGTTGGCGCGGGCGGCGGCGTTGGCCACGGAGCCAGCGGTCACAACGTTAGTACCGGCAGTGTGGTTGCCCTCGTATTTGCCGCCGGTGATGGAGACGTCCCAGTCAAAGTTGCCCTTGATGTTGTCGGCGGTGGGGTCGTCCTTCAGGGTGAACTTCAGCTTGGTGCCATCGACCTCAACGTCGTACTTGGCACCGTTAAATTCGAAGTCCTCCAGCACGGCGCCTGCGGTGCCGTTCATCTCCGCGAAGACCTTTTTAACAATGTCCTCCGCAGTGTCATCGGCCTCAATCTCAACGTCGGCGGCAATGTCAGTGCCGTTGAGCTTCACGGAGGTGGTGATATCCCCGGCAGGAGCGCCGCCGCCAGCGGCAGGGGCAGCAACAGTGCCGATGGTAGCCTCGGTGCCGTCCCAAGTGGTGTTGTCAGCATCAATCGTAGCGGTCACACCGCCAGCGTTGATGGCCACGTTGCCAGCCCAGTCGGCTGCGGCGATAGTCTGGGTAGCGGTCCCCTCGGGGGTCGTAACGGTAACGGTCTTATCACCGGTATCCGCACCACCAGCCAGCGTGACATTGCCAAGCACATCATTGTTGTTAGAGGTCTGTGTGTCAATCTTTCCAGTACCAGTGACCTCGAAATTGCTGAAATCGATGCCGCCGTCACCAGTCTTGTTACCTACAGTCTGAACCAGGGTCTGAATGTCAGAGGCCGCATACTCTTTGGCGTTCTTCAAGGTAACGGTTACAGTGTTGCTTGCCTGATCCCACTCGGCTTTGTCAGCAGCTTGAGTGCTGTCAAACACAAACTTGAAGTTAATATCATTACCAATGGAACCCTGCGCATCCGCATCGGTGAAGGTCAGGTCGGCCAAGCCATCCGCGCCAACAGCAGTAGCGCCAGTATCAGCGGCAGCAGTGGTAAAGCTCATCTTGACATCGCCAGCGGTAGTGAGGCCGGTGGCGGCTACATTCGAGACGCCATTGGGCAGAGCGTCAGCCGCAGTGAAGCCACCGCCGGCAGCTCCGCCAGCGCCGCCGGCAACAGCCTTCAGGTCGGAGAAGTCCATGGTGAAGACGGTCTTCTGCGCGGTGGTGGAATCGCCGTCCAGAATGGTCTGCTCACCGGTGACAGCGGAGGGATCACCAGCGCCGTTCCACACCTGGTCAATGATGCGGCTGGAGCCGTCAACGGTAACAGTGGCACCGTCCACATCCCAGTCGCCATTCAGGAGCTGGATGCCGTTGAAGTTGGCGGACTCGGCGATGCGGTCGATTTCTTCCAGAAGCTGGTCAACCTCTTTCTGGAGGGCGGCGCGGTCCACTTCGTTGTCGTAAGTGCCGTTGGCGGACTGGGTAGCCAGATAGTCCATGCGGTTGAGCATGTCCTGAATCTCCTGCATGGCGCCCTCAGCGGTCTTCACCAGGGAGATGCCGTCCTTGACGTTCTTCTGGGCGGCGTTCAGGCCGGTGATCTGGGCGCGCATCTTCTCAGAAATAGCCAGACCGGCGGCGTCGTCGCCGGCGCGGTTGATCTTGTAGCCGGAGGAGAGCTTCTCCAGATTCTTGGCCACGGCGGAGGTGTTGGTGTTGTAGTTGCGATAGGCCGACATGGCCATGATATTGTGCTGAATCCTCATTTTAATTGACTCCTTCCAATTAATAAAATGATATTGTTGAGGGATTCCGGCGCGCCGGAGCGTCCTTTTACCGGCGCTGGGCGGAGTACCGGCCGCGGCGCCCCTGTGGCCACAGCGGCGGTCCGTTCCGGTACGGGGCTATATTTCAGCCGACTCGTCAGCCGGGTGAAACCTGATCGGTTGGCGCTTCCCTTCCGGCGGCGGGGAACATGCAGTTCAGCTGCCGGCGCAGGGCGCGCACATTTTCGTCCGCGCCGTCCATCTGCTCCAGCAGAAGGCGCATGGCGGACAGGGCCTGGGCCTTGCTCCGGTCCCAGGGGAGCTCGCGCCTGTAGCGGCGGCGGGCGTCGAACACGCAGCCGGGGCGCTCCCCGCCGTCCCGCTCCAGGACCTCGCCCCGTAAAATGGGGACATCCCGGGGGGCGTGGATGGCGAGCTTGCAGTGGTCGCCGGACATGCGGTCCAGCTGGACCACCACGTCGCTGCCGATGGTCAGATATTCCCCCGGCAGAAGGGTCAGGCAGAGCATGGCTTCAACTCCCTTTCTCAGCGGCGGCGGATTCCCTTCCCCGCCCTTTCATCGTCATAATGTTTTGGACGCCCGTCTCCGGGCTTCAGGCGCGATTCGTGGAAAGACGCCCTCTCGTTTCCCGCGCTCCCGCCCGGAAAACGCTGAGCGCACCGCCACGGGCCCGATTCGGGTGTGGCCGCGGCGCCGGGCTCAACGCTCCCCCGACAGGTTGACGGGCGTTCACCGCCGTCCCAAGCGGCAATAAAGCAAAGCGTCAGGCGCTTTTGCCAGCGTACTGGGCAAGGCCCTGGGCCTTGATGTTCTGTGCGGCGTTGACCTCCCGGCTGAGCCGGGCCCCGCAGGCGGGACAGACCCAGGTCCGGAGCTTTGGGGAGATCCCCTCGGCCGATACCCGGCCGCATTGGCCGCAGAGACGGGTGGAGGGAAAATACCGGTCCACCACAAGCAGCTGCTTCCCCTGATGGGCCAGCTTGTACCGCAGACACTCCCGGAACGCGCCGAAGCCTATGCCCGCGGGGTTCTCCTGGACGGCGATGCCCGCCAGATCGCGCAGGTCGTCCTCCCTGACGCACACGGCATCCCAGGCGTTGGCTATCCGCCGGGATTCCTTGTGGATGAAGTCCTTGCGCTGGTTGGCGATGTGCTCGTGGAGCAGACGGTATTTCTGCACCGCCTCCTGGTAGTTTCTGGAGCCCGGCACCATCCGGTTCAGCTGCCGCTGGAGCCGGACCAGCTTCTCCCGGGACTGGCTCAGCCACCGGGGCGGGTCCGCCGGACGGCCGTCGTCCCCGACGTAGAAGTGGCCCATGGAGTATTTCAGACCCAGGGTCCTGTCGGCCGAGGGCTCGACGGGCACCGGCTCCTTTACCGTGTATTCGTAGAGGATGCAGCAGTGGTATTTTCCCGTGGGGGTCTTCTCTACCGTGATCCGCTTCAGCTTCCAGCCGTTTCGCGGGCGGCGGGGAAATACGGCCCGGACAATGCCCGCCTTGGTCATGCGGATGCCGTCCCTGGTGATATAGATGGTGGGGCCGGATTCAAATTCGTGGTTGCAGGCGGTGAAGGAGTTCCGGCCGTCCTTCCGGCGCTTGAAGGCGGGATGACCGAAGTGCTCCGGGCTCCTGAAGAACTGGCGGAAGGCCTGGGTCAGCCTGTTGTGCTCCTGGATGAGGGCCTGGTTGTCTACCTCCCGCAGAAAGGGAGCGCCGTTTTTGTACTTGGCCGGGGTGGGGATGAAATGCGCCCCGGTCTCGCTGTAAAAGCGCTGCTGGTCGGCGAGCATCCGGTTCCAGATGTACCGGCAGCAGCCGAAGGTCTTTTCAAACAGCTCCGCCTGCTCCGGCGTCGGGTAGAGACGGGCCTTGATGGTGCTGTACCGTATTGCCCTGCCCTCGCCGGCGGACCGGGCCGCGCCGGGTTTCCGTGCCATGTGCCCACCTCCTGACTGTGTGAATTTGCGATTGTGTACTTTTATAAACTCAGAAATTGTCGAAAAAAATTTCTCCGCACCCCCTTATTTTTCAAGCGGCAGTGCCGAATATAAAACTGTGAGCAAAAAACAGCGCCACTTTGTAAAGGTACACCTTTACAAAGTGGCGCTCATTCTGCTTATGGGGTGTTTTCCAGCCGGACCGCCTTGGCGTAAAAGGTGCTCACCGGCATGGCACAGGCGTTGGCCGCCTGCTGGAGGGTTAACTTTTTTCCCCGCCAGTCCCTGTGGACGCGGTAGAAGTTTTCCGGCAGCGGGCTGGGCGGCCTGCCGAATTTGACGCCCCGGGCCTTGGCCGCCGCGATGCCCTCCGCCTGCCGCTGGCGGATGTTGGTGCGCTCGTTCTCCGCTACAAAGGAGAGCACCTGGAGGACAATGTCGCTGAGGAAGGTGCCCATCAGGTCCTTGCCCCGGCGGGTATCCAGCAGGGGCATATCCAGCACCACAATGTCGATCCCCTTCTCCCGGGTGAGAATCCTCCACTGCTCCAGAATTTCTCCGTAGCTGCGCCCAAGCCGGTCGATGCTCTTGATGTAGAGAAGATCGTCCGGCCTGAGCTTTTTGACCAGGCGCTTGTACTGAGGGCGCTCGAAGTCCTTGCCGGACTGCTTGTCCGTGAAAATGTTCCGCTCCAGAATGGCCAGCTCCCGCATGGCGAGCAGCTGCCGGTCCTCGTTCTGCTCGCGGGTGCTGACCCGGATGTAGCCGTATATATTGGTTGAAATGGCTGTCAAGCCTCCTTTCCGCGCTGCCGCCTAAAACTGTGCTTTGCCTCCACAAGATCATATCATAGCGGGACCCGCCGGCCAGTTCAATCGCCGCAGGTGCCGGCGGCAGGCAGAAAAAATACTCAAACGCGGCGCGCCGCGTTTGAGTATGAAAAATTACAGCTGTCCGGTCAGCGCCCGCTCCAGCAGCTCGGGCAGCTTCTCCGGGGCGCAGGCGAAGCAGGGGATGCCCATGGCCGCCACCCGCTGGGCGGTCTGGGCGTCGTAGTAGGGCTTGCCCCCGTCGGCGATGGCCAGCAGGACCACCGCCGTCACCCCGGAGGCCTTCAGCTCCTCCAGGCGGCGGAGAAGGGCCGCACGGTTGCCCCCCTCGTCCAGGTCGGAGATGAGGAAAAACAGCGTCCTGGCCGGGGACTCCACCAGCCCCTGGCAATAGGCGATGGATTTGGCGATGTCGGTGCCGCCCCCCATCTGAAAGCCGAAGAGCAGGTCCACCGGGTCGGCGCACAGGGGGGTCAGGTCCATGATCTTGGTGTCGAAGGCCACCACGCTGGTGCGTACGGCGGACATGGAGGCCAGCACGCAGGCCATCACCGAGGAGTAGAGGATGGACTGGCCCATGGACCCGCTCTGGTCGATGTCCAGAATGACGTGCCACCGGTTTACCCGGCTGGACCGGTCGAAAAACCATACCCGCTCCGGGAGAATTGCCCCCAACTCTTTGTTATAATTCTTCAGATTTCTCCGAATTGTATAGGGAAAATCCAGGGCGGCCGCCGAGGGCAGGGGGGAGTGGGCCCGGCGGTTCAGCGCCGCCGTCACCGCACGGCGCATGTCGTTCTCCAGCAGCCGGTTGATCTCCTCCACAATCTTGCGGATGAAGGCCCGGGCCGACTCCTTGGACTTCTTGGGGATCTGGTCCTTGAGCATGAGCAGGGTGGAGGCCAGATTCAGGTCGGGCTCCAGGGTGTCCAGCAGCTCGGGCTCCAGCAGAAGCTGCTTCAGGCCCTTGCGCTCAATGGCGTCGTTCTGCACCACCGCCACCGTCTCCGGGTCGAAGAGGGACCGCAGGTCCCCCAGCCACTTGGAGATCAGCGGAGAGGAGGGTCCCTTCCCCCCGCCCCCGCCGGAGCCGCCGAAGCTCTCCCCGGGTCCGCCGTAGATGGCCCCCAGGGCGGCGTCCATGAGAAGCTCCTCCCGGGACAATCCGACGCCCCCCATACCTGAGAACGACTGCTCCGTCTCGCTGCCCAGAATCAGCCGCCAGCGGCTGAGCTGTTCGGTTTGTGACATATCGTTTCCTCCCCTCCGTAGGGCGCGACGACCCGGCGCGCCGCTCTGTCAAGGCCAATTTCACACCGAATCGACGGGCCGCCGGGTCGTCGGCCCCTACAGGTGCTCTCCTCAAATATCGTCAAAGTCGAAGTCGGACAGGCTGTCCAGCACCGCCTGCTCGGCCTCTGTGGTGTCATTCATCAGCAGCTCCGCCGCCTGCTGGGGGTTCACGCCCCAGATTTCCCCCAGGTTTTCCGCAATGTCGTTTTTCTCCTTGGGGGAGAAGTCTGCGAAGGCCCGGCGGAGGAAGACCAGCGCCCGGCGAAAGGTCTCGTCGTCCAGGCCGGAGAGGTAGCTGTCCAGCTGACGCCACAGGGACAGCCGGGCGATGAGGGCGTAGCGGTTTTTCCCCGCCAGACCCTCGAACCACCCCGCCCCCAGGTCGGCGGGGACGCCGGGGGACAGCCGCCGGGCCACCTCCCGGGCGAGGAGATCCTCGTCCGCCTTTCCCCGCTCCAGCAAAATCGCCATGGCGAAGCCCGAGCAGCGGGTGTTCAGGTCGTCCCGGTCGGAAATTTCCTCCAGCAGGGAAATCCACCGCCCCTCCTCCAGAAAGTCGTGGCTGAGCTGGAGGGTGTTGAGCTGGTCCATGGCCTTGGTCACCGCCGGGGCGGCCTTGGCGTCGCAGACGCAGGCCTCCGCCAGGGTGAGGCAGGCCCGCAGGTATAATTGCTTGACAAGGGGGATCACCGGCTCCGGGTCAAACCGCCGCAGGTCGCCGTAGCGCACCACCAGGCTGAGCCGGGAGGCGGTGTCCGCCACGTCGGCAATGGCGGCCGCGTCCACCCCCAGCCCCTGGAGCACCGACAGGGCGTGTTGGGCGGCGGCGGGCATCCCGCACAGGAAGGCGTTCTGGAAAATGGCCGCCGCCTCCCCCAGGGAGGCGCTTTGGTCCGCCCGCTCCTTCAGAGCGAAGGCCGCCGCCCCCTGGATGGTGTCGCCCATAAGGGCGGATTCCACAATCTCAATCTCCGCCTCTGGGGTCCAGCGCAGCTCCCAGTACTCCCCCCAGTTGGCCCCCTCCTGCCGGGAAGGGAGGAGGGCGGCGAAGTGGACCCCCAGCACCCGCAGGCGGTGGAGGAAGAAGGACCGCCGCAGGTCGGCCAAGGCGGCCCCCTCCGACTTGACGTTCAGCTTCTCCCGCAAATCCAGATCCAGCCGCTGGAGCTGGGCGGTGCGGAATTTTTCCAGCCGCAGCTCCTTCAGCTGGCGGTAGAAGTCTTCCTGCACGCTGGTGCGGGCCACCCCCTGGGGGAGAAAGCCGATCTTTTTGCCGATCTCGGTGTCGGCCGCCGCCAGGGCCAGCTCGGAGAACTGCCCATGACCCATGGTGGTCACCGAGGCGTCCCGCAGATCCGACAGGGTGGGGGCCCTGCTCCCCCGCATGGCGCAGAGGGTCTGGGCCAGCCGGACGGCCTCGATGACCTCGGCGGAGGACACCAGGTTGCCCGCCTTCCGGTGGGCGGCGGCCAGCCGGGTGAGGTACAGGTAGGGGAGCCGCTCCAGCCCGCCGGCGTGGAGGGCCTCCCACAGCAGCTCGAAGTAGGCCGGGGCCTTGTTCCCCGCCCCGTAGCCCGAGCGGGTGGTGAGACGGTAGTAGGAGTAGGGCATCAGAGTGGCGCAGGCCTCCGCACGGGGGAGGGACGCCTCCTCCTCGTCGGTCATGGGGGCGTTTTCCCCCAGTCCGGCCACGTGGAAGGCCCCGCAGACACAGAAGATTTCCTCCGCCGGTATCCCGCTGTCCACGGCCTGGCCGATGACCCGCTTCATGTAGGCCTCCCGCACCACCGTCTCGGCGGCGCGGCGGGGGTCGTCCGCTGAGAGCTCCCGCAGGTGATTGCCAAATGTATTACAGGCCGATTGATATTCCTCAGAGTTTTCGAGCTGCTCGAAATTTCGCTCCCAGAAGGTGTCGTGGTCCTCGCCGGTGACCGTCTCCAGGCGCTTGTAGACCGATTCGGTGGTTTGGGCGGGGTCCTCTGTGTAGGGGCGGATATCATCCGCCCGTTCCCCGGCGCTCCCGGGGATATCCTGCGGGCGGATATTATCCGCCCCTACAGGCGCGTTGGAATCCTTCTCCTGCGGCGCGCCGGGGTCGTCGCGCCCTACAGACATTTCCTCCGCCTCCCGGAGGGCCAGAAACACCGACGAGGGCAGGTCCATGAACCGGCACTCCACCCCGTGCTCGTGGGCCCAGAGGATGGCCTGGACCTCCGGGGAGTAGATGGCGAAGGGCCACAGCACGGTGCGCACCGGCGGCGTCTTGGTGTAGGCCAGGATGGCGGCGGGAAATTTTGTTTCGGGGTGGCACAGCCACTCCATCTGGCCGTTCAGATCGCTGGGGCCCTCCACCAGCACCAGCCGGGGCTGGGCCTGATCCAGCGCCCGGCGCAGGTGGAAGGCCGAAGCCGGGGACAGGTGGCGCACCCCGAAAAATGTCGGCGTTTTCATTTTCCGTTCAGCTCCCGGCAGGCCCGGTAGAGGGGCAGCCACTCGCTCCCCCGCTTCTTCATCACGTTCTCCAGATACTCCTTCCAGGAGATTTTATCCTTCTCTTCGTCCTTCACCACCGCCCCCTGGAGGGCGGCGGCCAGGTCCTCGGGCATGATTCCGCCGTCCCCGAAGGAGCCGGCAAGGGCCATGGAGTTGCACAGCAGGGAGATGGCCTCGGCGGTGGACAGCACCCCGGAGGTGGGCTTCAGCTTCTGCTTGCCGTCCAGGGTGGCCCCGGAGCGCAGCTCCCGGAAGATGGTGACCACCTTCTCCACCGTGTCCGTGTCGGGCTGACGGGCGTTCAGGTCCAGCCCGGCGGACAGCTGCTCCACCCGGGTCTGGACAATGTCCATCTCGTCCTGGATGTCCGCCGGGGTGGGCAGGACCACGATGTTAAACCGCCGCTTCAGGGCAGCGGACATGTCGTTGACCCCCTTGTCCCGGGTGTTGGCGGTGGCAATCACCGAAAATCCCTTTTGGGCCGGGAGCTCCAGCCCCAGCTCGGGGACGGACAACCGTTTCTCTGACAGGATGGAGATGAGGGCGTCCTGTACCTCGCTGGCACAGCGGGAAATTTCCTCAATGCGGGCGATGGAGCCCGACTCCATGGCCCGGTAGACGGGGCTCTTTACCATGGCCTCGGGGCAGGGGCCCTTGGCGATGAGCATGGCGTAGTTCCAGGAGTATTTGATCTGTTCCTCAGTGGTGCCGGCGGTGCCCTGGACCACCTTGGTGGAGTCGCCGGTGATGGCGGCGGCCAGGTGTTCACTGAGCCAGCTCTTGGCGGTGCCCGGCTCTCCGATGAGCAGGAGGGCCCGGTCGGTGAGCAGGGTGGCGATGGCGATCTCCACCAGCCGCCAGTCGCCGATGTACTTGGCGGTGATGGGGACCCCCTTGGCGGTGCACTCGCCGGTGATGTAGTGGAGCACCGCCTTGGGGGACATTTTCCACCCCGTGGGGACGGGGTCGTGGTCGGCGGCGATCAGGGCGTCGATCTCCCGCTGGAAAAGCTCCTCCGCCGGGAGGCGTTGGACATTTTTCATGGTTGGTCCCTCCAATTATTTGTCGATTTTCTCCCAGCTGTCCCACTCCGGGAAGGGCTCTCCCGCACGCAGCCGCTCCACCGTCCAGGGGATAGCCTTCTGGAATTTGGCCCAGGCCTGCTTCCGGCCCGCTTTGGCCTCCAGAAATTCCTCCAGCAGGGCGATGACCTCCTCCGGAGGCAGGGCCTGGCTGGCCTCGTGCAGCAGGCTCCACACCACATACAGGTGGTTGGCCGAGGGGGTTTTGGCCATCGCTTTGCCGAACAGCCCCCGGGGACTGCCACCCAGCTGGAGCAGCCAGCGGCTGTAATGGTAGGGCAGGCCGGTCTCCTTCAGCCGCCTGCGCAGGTAGGGCGCCACCAGCTCACGGCACCGCCCGTCCTCCGGATTGACCAGCCGCATGAGGGTCCGGTCAAACTCGGGCACGTCCTCCCAGTAGTAGGCGAAGGGGGAGGCGCCGGCCCTCCTGGGCACATCGGTGCAGACCGCCCGGGTGAGCCGCTCGATCCACCGGATATCCAGGGGCTCGGCGGTGGACAGGCCCCCATAGACCCGATACTGACCCACCTGGGGATACCACCAGACCTCCCCCAGGGCCCGGAGCAGGACGGTGTTCAGCGTCTCCTGGCGCTCCTTGTCCAGCAGGGGCTTTTTGGTCAGAATATAGGGGGAGTATTTCTCAAAGACCTCCGCCGCCGGGCGGGTGAGCAGGGCGGCCGGGAAGCTGATGGACAGATACCGGGTTATGGCGGGATGGCTGTCGAACAGATTCAGGCAGTAGTCCCGCAGAGGGCCGGGGCCGGTGCGGCGCAGGCAGTCCGTCAGGGTGTCGGTCAGCCGTACACCGGCAAAGATGGAATTGCCCTTCTTGTTGGTGAGCTTGTCGAAGTCCTTCATGTGTCCGTCGGCCCAGCGCCAGAAGTCCAGCATGGGGGGTGAGGTCTTCCTGCCCACCGCCTGGCACCAGCGGGACAGCTCCGTCTGCTCCTCCTCCGGGACCCGGTCGCCGTGGGCGAGCAGCTTCTCCAGATGGGTCCGCAGGCCAGAGGCCACCAGCGAGGCGGCCCAGCCGGCGTCGGTATCCCGGAGGAACAGGACGGAGCCGGGCCTCTTGTCCAGCTCCTCCCCCCAGAAGGCGGCCACCGCCTCCCCGTTCTGCTTTGCCAGAGCCTTCAGGGCGGCCTCCCGGTTGGCCCCCCGCTCGGTCTTGGCCAGCTCCAGCAGGAGGGAGATGTTCTCCGGGTCCTCCCCCAGGGCGGTGAGGACGGCCCCGCGCACGTCCTTCTTCGCCTGGGGCAGAAGCTCCCGCAGCCAGGGGGTGGCCTCCGGCCCCTGGATGGCGGAGACCACCTCCACCCGCCGGGCCATGGAACGGTTTCCGGCGGGATCAAGGCCCTCCTTCAACAGAGGCAGGGCGGCGGGGCCCGCCTGCTTCAGAATTTTGGCGTTCAGCTCGGCCAGTTCGACGTAGCTGTCCCCCAGGCCGTTTACCACCGCGGGCAGGACCCGGAAGTCGGTGAAAAATTCGGGGTGGTTCTCCCAGGCGGACTGGACGACGTCCATCCGGCCGCCGCCGGTGGTGGTGAGCGCCTCCAGCAGCGGGTGGAGCTGGCCGTAGGACAGCTCCCGGTACTGGCCGCTCCCGGCGGGCAGGGGGACCAGCTCCCCCTCTATGCCGGTTTTTCCCTGGGTGTAGGCCACCGCGTCCACCAGGGCCAGCAGGTCCAGCAAGAGACCGGAGCGGGCCTCCGCCGGGGCGGACAGCAGCTGTTCCAGTCCGCTGTCAATCTTTCCAAACACCGGGCTGGCCCCCGCCAGGGGTTTTAACTGCTCCGCCGCCCGCTGGAGGCGGAAGTCCTCCCCCAGCAGACCCGTCCCGGCAATGGCGGCCTGCTCCAGCCGGGTTTTTACATCGTAAAGAGGTTGTAAATTCACAAAAATACCTCCGTTCTTGTAATATGTAGGGCGTGACGACCCGGCACGCCGTTTCCGTCCCCAAAGACGGGCCGCCGGGGCCCCTCAATATTGCAGGCGGACGACCTCTGCGGGTGTGACCAGGCTGTAGGGGTGCAGGCAGAGGGAGCGGTCCCCCTCGTGGTAGTACATCAGGCCGAAGAGGGCGCTGCCCGCCGGCAGCTCCAGCATGGCCAGCCGAGCGGCGCAGGGGTCCTCCCCAGGGCGGTCCCGGAGGACGATGCGGCCGCCGGAAGGGTCCTCCAGCACGAGGGCCTCCCCCACCTTCCCCAGAGCCCCCACCGGGACCAGCACCGCCAGGAATTTGGGGGCCAGGGTGTTCTTGATGGCCGCCTTGGTCTGCTTCACCGCCGCCGCCAGCCCGGGCTGGGCCAGGGCTGGCAGGGCGGCCCGCTCCTCCGCCGTGAGAGGGCGGGGGGAGGCGGCCTCCCAGCGCACCCGCCGGTCCCCCTCGCCGGGGTAGATGTACAGGGCGGGGACCTCCAGCAGACCGAAGCGGCTGTCGTCCCCCTTCACATATTTCAGCGCCTTCATGGGCCGCAGGTTTCGGGTCTGGAAGAGCTCTCCGCTGTCCAGGTCGATCCACCAGCCCCGCTCCACATACTCCTTTTTGGCCTGGTCCAGGCTGACGTCGAAGGACAGCTGGACCAGACGGACATTCTCCCGCAGGGAGCCGATGGCCCGCAGATCCTCCAGCTTCCACACCCCGCCCAGGGCCTCGAAGAGGGCGGAGTCCTCCGGGGTGAAGCTGCCCGCCTCCAGCTTGTCCTGGAGGAAGGTTCGGGACTTCTTGATGGTGGACCGCAGGGCCACCAGGATGCGCAGGGCCTGGGCATAGGCCTCCTCCGCCCGCTCCGGGTCCTGCTGGACGGCCCGCACCGCCAGGGCGATGCGGGTGAAGGCGGTCTGAGGGCCGGTGAGGTAGCAGCTGCCCAGGTCCTTGGCCAGCTTGTCAAAGGTCTGGGCCGAGGAGCCGGCCAACGCCCCCAGGCCGGAGGTCAGAAGGTCGTCCATCATCTTCTCCGCCATGTCCAGCCCCTCCAGCTGCCTGGTCAGCTTTTTCTTCCGGGCGGCGGCGTTGGGCTTTTTGGGCTTTGCGGGCCCTTCCGACTCCTTCTTGGCCGCCCGGGCCGCCTGCCGGGCCCGCTTGTCCGCGATGTCCTGGGGGAGCTCCGCCGGCGTGAAGTCCCCGCCGGCCAGCTGCTGGAACATCAGCCCCAGGGCGTGCTTGCAGGGGAACTGCCGGCTGGGACAGGAGCACCGGCACACCGGGGCGTCCGGGTCGGTCCAGTCGATGGACACCCGGTAGGGCGTTTTGCCGCTGCCGGCGCACTCCGCCCAGTAGAGGGTGTTGTCCTCCGTCCGGTGCAGGGCGGAGAAGCTCCCCTTCTTCCACAGCTTCCGCCCGTTCTCCGCCGCCGCGGGGTTGGGCGCCTGAAGCAGAATCAGCTGTTCCGTCAAGGTCATGGACTACACACTCCTTCAGAAACGGTATAGGATGGATTGTCTCTCTATTTTACCACAGGGTCTGGACTACTTCAAGACGGGGAAAACCCCGCGGGCCGCAAAGTTTGGCTTGAAGCGGGCCTGGTTTCATGGTAGAATAAGCAAATTACATGAGATGAGATTCGGAGCCGCCGAATATTTCTGATGCTGTGAGGTGTATTCTTTCTGTGAGCTTTTTTCTACGTTTGGGGAACCTGGAGCCCCAGGACCCGGAGGCCCGCCGGCGATGCGGCATCCTCTCGGGGGGGATCGGCATCGCCCTCAACCTGCTCCTCTTCGGGGGCAAGCTGACGGCGGGGATTCTCACCGCCTCCATCGCCATTACCGCCGACGCCTTCAACAACCTGTCTGACGCCGCCTCCTCGGTGGTCACCCTGGTGGGCTTCCGGCTGGCCGGCCGGGAGGCCGACGAGGAGCACCCCTTCGGACACGGCAGGATGGAGTATCTGGCCGGGCTGGCGGTGGCTATGCTGATCCTGCTGGTGGGGGTGGAGCTGGCCCAGTCCTCGCTACAGAAGATCATCCACCCGGAGCCGGTGAGCTTCTCGGTGCTGTCTGCCGGGATCCTGTCCGCCTCCATCCTGGTGAAGCTGTGGATGTTCTGGTTTAACCGGGGGCTGTCCCGGGCCATCCGGTCGGCTGCCCTGGCCGCGACGGCCGCCGACTCCCTGTCCGACGCGGCGGCCACCGGCACCCTGCTGCTGGGCCTGCTGGCCGGACACTTTCTAAAGCTGCCCCTGGACGGCTGGCTGGGGCTGGCGGTGGCCCTGTTTATCCTGCGCACCGGCTGGGGGGCCGCCAAGGACACCGTCGACCCCCTGCTGGGCCGGGCCATGGACCCGGAGCTGGCCGCCGATATCGACCGCATCGTGCTGGGCCACGAGTACATCCTGGGCATCCATGACCTGGTGTATCACGACTACGGGCCGGGCCGGGCTATGATGTCGCTCCACGCCGAGGTGCCCGCCGACGCCGACTTTCTGGAGGTCCATGATGTGATTGACCACATCGAGCGGGAGCTGAAGGCCAGACACCACATTGAGACCTCCATCCATATGGACCCGGTGGTGCGGGACGGGCGCACCGAGGTGCTGCGCGGACAGGTCGCCGGCATTGCCAGGGAGCTGGACCCCGCCCTCACCATCCACGACTTTCGCATCACCGCCGGGCCCATCCACACCAATCTGGTGTTTGACGTGGTGGTGCCCTACGGCTTCGCCCTGTCCGACAGCGAGGTGCGGGGACGGCTGAGCGAGGAGATTAAAAAGCTCTCTGACCGGTATTTCTCCGTCATTCAGGTGGATCACTCCTATGTGGAGAAGCAAAAAGCCCCGTAATTTACAGATTATTCACCCAAGCGCCTCCATTTGCGATATAATAGAGGCAGCAACTTTTCAGGCAGGGCGCGACAACCCCGCCGCGCTCCGCCCACATTCAACCTTCGGAAAACGAGGTGCCGTTTTATGCCTAAAAAGGTCCTGATCGTCGAGGACGACGCCAATATCGCCGAGCTGCTCCACCTCTACCTGGAGAAGGAGGGCTTTGAGAGCCAGGTGGCCAAGGACGGCGGCAAGGGTGTGGAGCTGTTTCGCTCCTTCCAGCCCGACCTGGTGCTGCTGGACATCATGCTGCCCATTATGGACGGCTGGTCGGTGCTGAAAAAGATCCGGGAGGGGGACAAGACCCCCGTGATTATGCTCACCGCCAAGGGGGAGACCGAGGACAAGGTGGCCGGCCTGGAACAGGGGGCCGACGACTACATTGTCAAGCCCTTTGAGATGAAGGAGGTGCTGGCCCGCATCCACGCCGTGCTGCGCCGCTCCGGCGTGGAGGAGGAGACAGGGGAGAAAAAGCTGTCCTTCGACAAGCTGGTCATCAATCTGGACTCCTACGAGCTGCTGGTGGACGGACAGCGGGTGGATACCCCCCCAAAGGAGCTGGAGCTGCTGTTTCACCTGGCCTCCTCCCCCAACCGGGTGTTTACCCGGAACCAGCTGCTTGACGAGGTTTGGGGCTTTGACTACTTCGGCGACAGCCGCACGGTGGACGTCCACATCAAGCGACTGCGGGAGAAGCTGGAGGGGGTCAGCGAACAGTGGCGGCTCAAGACCGTCTGGGGTGTGGGCTATAAATTTGAGCTGGGCACGACGGGGTAGGTCAGCCCTGTAGGGCGCGACAACCCGGCGCGCCGTTTCATCCAGCCCTGCATCTTTGACAGACGGGCTGCCGGGGGCGTCGGCCCCCGCAGGCATTTCCGAAAGGGAGGTGACATCCCATGCGTTCCCTCTACCGCCGTCAGCTGGCCATGATGGTGAGCATTATGCTGGTCTCCTTTACCCTGCTGGCGGGGGCCTTTATGCTGCTCTCCTACCGGTATATCATCGGGGAGACCCGGGATTCGGTGGAGCGCAACGCGGGGTATATCTCCAGCTTTACCGCCACCTACTACCGGCGCTACCTCACGCTGGATGTGCAGGATGAGTTTTACAGCAGCTATATGGCCTCCATCGCTATGATCTCAAACTCCCACATCATTGTGGCCGACAGCGGCGGCAAGGTCCTCTTCTCCACCGACGGCAGCCACTTCTATACCCAGGAGAACGGTCAGCTTCCGGAGGATATCGTGGCCCAGGTGATGGAGGGAGGGGCCTATAACGGTATGACAAACCTGGGGGGCATCTTTCAGGACCGGCGGTATACCGCCGCCCTGCCGGTGGCCAATCAAGTCGGCCCCCTGCTGGTGACTCAGGGGATGGTGCTGGTGGGGGCCAGCGCCTCGAACCTCAATGAGATGTGGGCCTCCACTGCGACCATCTTTTTCTTCTCCGCCGTGGTGGTCTTCCTGATCTCTGTGATTGCCAGCACCCTCACCTCCGCCTATCAGACCCGGCCCCTGAACGAGATGGCCGAGGCGGCCCGGAGATTTGGCCAGGGGGAGTTTGACACCCGGGTAACCGGCTATGAGGACCGCTGCGACGAGGTGAGCGCCCTGGCCGAGGCATTTAACTCCATGGCCAACTCCCTGGAGAAGGTGGAGAGCCAGCGGGCGGAGTTTATCGCCAATGTCTCCCACGAGCTGAAGACCCCCATGACCACCATCGCCGGCTTCGCCGAGGGCATTCTGGACGGCACCATCCCCCAGGAGCGGGAGCGGGAGTCGCTGCAGATTGTGGTGTCGGAGACCCGCAGGCTCAGCCGGCTGGTGCGGCGGATGCTGGACCTGTCCCGGCTGAACGCCCTGACCCAGAGCACCGTTACCGCCCAGGAGACCTTCGACTTTACCGAGGTCATGTCTCAGGTGCTCATCAGCCTGGAGACCAAGATTACCGACCGGCAGCTGGACGTGGATGTGAGGATGCCCAAGGGAAAGCTGATGGTGTGGGGCGACCCCGACGCCGTCACCCAGGTGTGCTACAATCTGCTGGACAACGCGGCCAAGTTTGCCGCCCCCGGCACCGCGATCACCGTGCAGATTGTCAAAAAGGACGGCAAGGCCCACACCACAATACGCAATCTGGGCGGGACCATCCCCCCCGAGGAGCTGCCCCTGCTCTTTGAGCGCTTCCACAAGGCGGATTACTCCCGCTCCATGGACCGGGAGGGGGTCGGCCTGGGCCTGTATATTGTCAAGACCATTCTGGGAAACCTGAAGGAGAACATTACCGTCACCAGTGAGGACGGAGTCACCCAGTTTCAGTTTACGCTGACGCTGGCGTGACATTCGCAGGGGGTGTTATCATGGACAACCGAAACGACGGCCTGTGGAGCGGGGGACCCTGGGAACAGGACAACCCCGGGTATCCGGCGCCGCCCGCCGTCCGCGTGCCGGCCGCCGTGTCCCGGCGCCCGGTGCTCAGACCCAGGCGGCGGGGCCGGAAATGGCCCTGGTTCCTGGGCCTGCTGGCCCTGATCGCGCTCATCTGCCTGTCCACCGTTCTGCTGGACCGGTACTTTGACAGCACGCCCCCCATCATCCGGGACTATTTCCCCTCGGTGGAGGAGGACGACTGGAGACAGGAGGGCAGCCTGAACGACCAGCCCCCCGCCATCCCCCAGGCCCGGCTGGGCACCGGGGTGACGGTGACCCTGCTCCCCGCCCGGGGAGAGCCCCTGAGCTACGCGCAGATCTTTGAACAGGCCAGCCCCTCAGTGGTGTCCATTGAGGCGGAGGCCAGCGACGGCTACAGCGCCGGCACCGGCGTGGTGCTCACCCGGGACGGCTATATCATCACCAACGCCCACGTGGTGGCCGGCGCCCGGGACGTGAGGGTTCTGCTCCACAGCAACCGGATCCTCCCCGCGAGCCTGGTGGGCTTTGATGCGGTGGAGGACCTGGCCGTGCTGAAGGTGGAGGCGGAGGACCTGACCCCCGCCCAGTTCGGCGACTCCAACGACCTGCGCATCGGCGAGCCGGTGGCCGCCCTGGGGGACTCCCTGGGCTACCGGGCCACCTTTACCGACGGAATCGTCTCCGCCCTGGACCGGGAGGTGGAGGTGGAGGGGGTCACCATGGCCCTGATTCAGACCAGCGCCGCCATCAACTACGGCAACTCCGGCGGCCCCCTGCTGAATCAGTACGGACAGGTGATGGGCATCAACACCATCAAGATTGTCTCGGAGGACGGCTCCGCCGAGGGGCTGGGCTTCGCCATCCCCTCCCAGCGGGTGAAGTATGTGGTGGACCGGCTGATCGCCGGGAAGGAGATTAAAACCGGCGTGTTTGGCTTCAGTGTGAACACCTACGCCCTGGAGGGCGGCGGGCTGGAGCTGGTGGATGTGGAGAAGGACAGCGACTCCTGGGCCAAGGGGCTGCGGGCGGGGGACATCATCACCGCCGCCAACGGCGTGCCCATTACCGGAATCGAGGACCTGACCCGCCTCAAGCTGGGGCTGGGCGCCGGGGATACGGTGACCCTGACCTGCCTCCGGGACGGGGAGAGCTTTACGGTGAGCGTGGAGCTGGTAGAGGCGTGAGACCCCGGCCGCTTTCAGAGAAGGAGGAGCTGCTGTGATTAACACCACCCTGTGCTATATCCGGCGGGGAGACGAATATTTGATGCTCCACCGGATCAAGAAGAAGAACGACCTGAATCAGGACAAGTGGATCGGGATCGGCGGGAAATTTCTGGACAAGGAGAGCCCCGAGGACTGCCTGCTCCGGGAGGCGGAGGAGGAGACCGGACTGATCCTCACCGATTACCGCTACCGGGGGATTGTCACCTTTGTCTCTGACCGCTGGCCCACCGAGTATATGCACCTATTCACCGCCGACGGCTTTACCGGCCAGGTGAAGGAGTGCGACGAGGGGGTGCTGGAGTGGCTCCCCCGGCACCGGCTGCTGGAGATTCCCCACTGGGAGGGGGACGAAATCTTTCTCAGGCTGATCTGGGAGGACGCCCCCTTCTTCTCGCTGAAGGTGTGCTATGAGGGGGATCGGCTGGCCGGCGCCGTCCTCAACGGAAGGACAATACGATAAATTCGCGGCCCCCGGAGTGTCCGGGGGCCGCGCTGCGTTATCCTGTGTAGCTGTCCGCCTTGGCCAGGTTCATGTCCTCCAGGGTCAGGGGCCGGTCGTAGGGGTTGACCAGCCGGTTGACCAGTGCCAGGGTCTCCTCCTGGTCCAGCACGTAGCAGTAGCGGTAGCCCCGATATACCCCGTCCCCACGGCCGGGGAGGGTGGCCGTCTCCACCCCGGCGGAGGGGTCCAGACCGATGGCCTGGCTGGCAAAATAGAGCATGTCGTTCATGGACAGGTCGGTATCCACATTCTGGTTGAAGATCTCCACAAAGCCGTTGATCCTGGTGAGATTGCCCCAGGAGAGCACCTTCTTCGCCAGGGCGATCAGGAGCTTCTGCTGGGTTTCGGTGCGGCCGATGTCGGAGTAGCCGCTGCCGTCGCCGTTGTTTTTCCGGAACCGGGCCACCTCCATGGCCTGCTGGCCGTCCAGATGGTACATCCCCTCGGTGTAGTGGATGTGCAGGTCCTGGTAGGGGTCGTCGTAGTTCATGTCGCAGGGGACGTAGAAGTCCACCCCGCCCAGATAGTCCACCAGGGTGATGAAGCCCCTGATGTTTACCTTGATGTAGTAGTCGATAGGGATGCCCAGCATGTTGGAGACGTCCGCGATCCGCTGATCCAGACCGCCCTTGCCGTAGACCAGGTGGGGGTTCCCGCTGTCCCGGGCGACCAGGGTGTCCCGGGGGATGGAGACCACGCCCACCCTCTGCTCCACCGTGTCGTAGCACAGCACCATCATGATGTCGGTGCGGTAGCCCTCCATGTCAGTGGCGGCCAGGAAGATGTTGTATACGCCCTTCCGGAGCTGACGCTCCGGGGCGGTTCCGGTGGTGGAGTCCGCCGCGCCAGTCGTGCCGCCGGGGTCCGTCCGGTTTCCCGTCTGGGCGGGGGGAGGCGGGGACTTCTGCTCCGGAGCCCGTACCACGGCGTTGAAGCCCAGATACGCCGCCACGATGATGGCGGAGATGACAACCAGTACCTTGTAGAAGCCCATGACCGCCGCCGCGGCCGGGGAGCGCCCGCCCCTGCCGCGCCTGCGGGGCGGCTCGTCCCAGCCCTCTGAGCCCGCCTGCCGCCGGGGTCCGGGAGCCTGCCTCCGCTGGGACGGCGCACCCCGGCGCCCGGACGGTTGCCGGGAAACATTTACATATCTCTCTTCCAACGGGTTTCCCCTCCCCCGAAAAATTGTTCTGTTCAAGTATAATCATTCCGACCTTTTTCGGCAAGAGGGAAGGGGGTCAATTCATAAAAAATTAAGATTTGCGGCTTTGGCCCGGCGGCGGGCCGGAATCAGAACCGGGGCATGGGGGGCATGGCCGGGCCGAGAGGGAGCTGGAAGAGATAGAAAACGGTGAGCAGGATGACAAAGGTTATCATAAAGCCGATGGAGAAGGGCAGCTGATAGGAGATGACCGTTCCGAGGCCGGGCTTGTCCTCACGGTTCTTGTCCCAGTATTCCTCCACCAGGGCGATGGCCACGGGCAGGGTGGAGGACAGCGGGGAGATGTTATTGGTGCAGGAGTCGCCGATGCGGTAGGCGAGCTGGGTCAGCGCGGGGTGGATGCCCAGACCGGCGAACATGGGAATGAAGATGGGGGCCAGGATGAACCACTTGTTGGAGCCGCTGGTCATGAAGAAGTTGATGAAGCACACCAGAAGGATGAACAGGTACAGCAGAGGCAGGCCGTTCAGGTTAATCAGCTTCAGGAAGTTCTGCCCGTTGACCGAGATGACGGTGGCCAGGTTGGAACGCTTGAATGCAGAGATGAACTGGGACATGATGGCCAGAATCAGGATCATGGAGGACACCCGGGAGATGCCCTTCTGCATGATTCTGGGCACCTCGTTGATGCTCTTGATAACGCCGCTCCCGAAGCCGTAGGCCGCGCCCACAAGGGCAAAGAACAGACCCACCAGAACCGGGATCGACTTGATGAGGGGGGAGGTGGGCAGCAGGCCTCCGTCGCTGTTGCGGAACAGGCCGCCGGCGGGGACGGTGCAGACCAGCAGAACCGCCAGGAAGGCCAGCGCGGCGATGCCGGCGTTCCGCAGACCCCTGTGTTCCTCCGGGGTGAGCTCGTATTTGCGCATCCCGGAGGCGTCACCCAGGGTGTGGAAATCTCCCACCAGCGGGGTTACGATCTTTTCGCTGATTACGGTGCAGACAAGGGCCAGTATGAAGGTGGCGGCGGCCAGGAAATACCAGTTAATCAGAGGGTGAAATTCGGTGAAGCCCAGGGTCTCGGCGATGACACCGGTGGTGGTGGAGAGGGTGACATCCTGGTTGGCGATGGCCAGGTTGGCCGTGTAGCCGGCGGAGGCCGCAGAGAAGGCGGTTACCACGCCGATGACCGGATTTCTGCCGATGGCCTTGAACACCATGGCGCCCAGGGTGGCGGCCAGGATGTTGCCGGCGTCCCCGGCGATGTTGGCGCAGACCCCCATCAGGGCGAGGGCATAGGTGATGATCGCCCGGGGCGCGCCCAGCAGCATCCTGCGCAGGGCGGCGTCGAAAAAGCCGGTCTGCTCCGCCAGCACCATGCACATGGAGATGGTGATGACATTGCCCAGTACCTCGTTGCCCAGCACGTTTTTGGTAAATTCCGAAAACAGTGCGGCAATCTCGGATTTCGAGAGGAGGTTGACCACCTGAACCACCTTTTCGGTCACCTCTCCCTTGCTGTTGGCCTCCATGTAGGTGACCGACATGCCCATTTGGGCGAACACCATGGACAGCAGCAGCGTGGTTACGGTCAGGATGACGAAAATCCACATGGGATGGGGCAGCCGGTTGCCCACACGCTCGACCACGGCAAAAAATTTAACCAGTCCCCTCTGCCCAGCCGCCGGATCACGTCGTTTCATGGTAATTCCTCCTTTTCCATCACATTCCATTCAGGTATCCAAAAACTATCCGGGTGAAGGCGGCCACCCCCAGGGGCAGCGCCTTTTCGTTAAAGGTAAAGGCGGGGCTGTGGGCCCCGACGGTCACGCCGTCGTCCGCCTGGGTGCCCAGCCAGAAGAAGACAGAGGGGACCGTCTGGGCGAAGTAGGAGAAGTCCTCCCCGCCGCTGTTGGGGAACTCCTGTTCCACATACCGGTCCGGCCCCACCAGGTCGGTCAGCCAGCCCTTTACCCGCTGGTATTGGGCCCCGTCGTTGACCAGAGGGCCATAGTTCCAGCGGATGTCCAGCTCGGCCCGCACACCCATGGCGTGGGCGACGTCGCTGACGATTTCGGTGATGCGCTCCCCGGCCAGTTGGCGTACCTCCTCCTTGAAGGTGCGCAGCGTCCCCCGGATATGGACGTGCTCCGGGACGATGTTGTGCCGGGTGCCGCTCTGGATCATGCTCACCCCGACCACCGCGTTGTCAAAGGGGTTGATGCTGCGGGAGACCACCGTTTGCAGCGCCGTGATGATATAGGCGGCCGCCACAATGGGGTCCTTGACCAGGTGGGGGGTGGAGGCGTGGCCGCCTGTGCCGTACAGGTCCAGGTAGATGGGGTCCGAGCCGGCGTGGGTTGGGCCGCTGCGGGAGATCAGGCGGCCCACCGGGTAGCGGTTGTTGGTGTGCAGGCCGGTCATAAAGTCCACCGCGGGGTCGTCCCGAAGGACCCCCTCCCGGATCATATACTGGGCGCCCCCGCCCTGGGGGCCGTTTTCCTCCGCCGGCTGGAAGATCAGCTTTACATTGCCCTGGAGCTCCTCCCGCAGCTGCCACAGGACCCGGGCTGTCCCCAGAAGAATGGCGGTGTGCCCGTCGTGGCCGCAGGCGTGGGCCACCCCCGGCGTCTCCGAGGCGAAGGGGAGGCCCGTGGCCTCGTCCATCAGCAGCGCGTCCATGTCCGCCCGGATGCCGATGGTCCGGCCCGGCCTTCCGCCCCGGATGACCGCCGCCACCCCGGTGTTGAAGTAGGTCCTGATCTCGGTGATTCCGATGCGCCGCAGCTCACGGATGACCAACTCCCGGGTGCGGAACTCCTGGGTGGAGGGCTCCGGGTGCCGGTGGATGTCCCGGCGGGTCTCCACCAGAAAGTCGTACTGCTCTTGGGCCAGCTCTAAAATTCGTGCGTTTTCCATGATTCCTCCTTATCGTTGATCGGTGTACAGGCATACTTCGCCCTCCCGGATTACGACAACGCCGTCCGCTGTTACGGTGGGCTTGGTCATAATCAGGTCGTAGTGACAGGCCGCCTTGACCGTGCCGCCCAGGGTGATGCTGGTGCCGATTCCAATGTGGGCCGTCCCGTGGACCCCCTCGTCCTCCAGCATGAAGCCGCAGAACCGGCAGGCGGGGTTCAGCCCGATCCCCAGCTCGGCGATGTTGTATACGTTGGGGTCCTCCTTGGCGGCCAGGTCGTCCCGCAGCTTCTGGGCCTGCCACCCCCCCTGGATGGAGGTGATGAAGCCGTCCTTTACCCGGCAGATCACCGGCTCCTGGAGCAGGCCGATGCCGATGTAGGGGATGCTGGCGTCGGCTACAATGACGCCGTTGGCCGTCTCCTCCAGGGGGGAGACGTTGGCCTCCACCGTGGGGACGGGGGAAAATTCCCCCTTCTTGACCATGCAGGTCATGGCGTTGTACCGCCTGCCCTGGGCGCTGAAGGTCAGGTCCGTCCCCCCGGGGGTGGTGAGGCGCACCGTGCTGGCTCCGCCCAGCGCCGCCGCTACAAACAGACACTCCCGGCGGGCGGCGGGGAAGTCCGCCTGGAGTCCGCCGCGGTACATCAGCTCCTCGGTAAACTGGGTGAGCATCACCCCACGGGAGCCGGCCTCACAGGCCGCCTTGACCGCGCTGGTGTGGGTGATGGAGGTGTGTACGCAGCACACAAAGGCATCGCTGGTGGCCATGGCCGCCGCCACGGGCAGAGGGGGCTCCTGGCCGTCCCGCTGCCTGGGGAGCATGGTTATCACCATGGGGTTGGCGTTGGCGGCAAAAACCGCGTTGGCGATGCTCCGGGCGATGGACAGCTTGGAGAGCTCCGCCACAATCACCACATTTTCGTCGGGCTGGACCCTCAGACAGGTTTCGACAACGGTCCGCGCACCCCGCGCCATCATAATTTTCTCCATATCTCCGTCCTCCTTCATAATTTGATCGCTCCTTGAAACGGTATATTTCTATATTATATATTCTATAGAATTTGAAGGCAAAAAATAACCCCCTCACTCCCCTCGGCTCTGCTTGCGGATCTTCTCCTCTACCGCCAGGCCGTAGTCATAGCCGTTATAGATGTGGAGGGAGAGGGCCTCCACCGCCTGCTCTACGTCCCCGGCCTTCAGCGCCCGCAGAATGTTCTGGTGCTCAAACCAGATCTCCTGTCTGCGCTGATCGTCGATGGCGGAGTAGTTCATGCCCCGCAGAATGACGTCGTTCAGCTGGTCCACAAAGGCGATCAGCTTTGTGTTTCTGCTGCCCTCAACCCAGAGCTGGTGCAGGTTCGCGTTGAAGTAGACCACCTGGCTGACATCCGCGTCGTCCCGGGTCTGCTCCAGCTCCTCCGCGATGCGTCTGGTGAGCTCCTCACCCATGTTTGCATAGGCCAGCCGCATGGCCAGCGTCTCCAGCGCCACACGGCACTGCACTACGTCCAGAATCTCCTTGGAGCTGTAGCCCCGCACCACCGCGCCCTTCCAGGGGAGGATGCGGATCAGGCCCTCCGTGGCCAGCATACGGAAGGCCTCCCGGACCGGCGCCGGGCTGACGTTGAGCAAATTGGCCATCCGGACCTCCTGCAGACGCTCTCCGGGGGCGATGTCCCCCTGAAGGATGGACTGCTTGATCTGTTCGTAGCATTTCTGCGCCAGGGTCTGCCGTCCAACCTTGCTGATTTTGCCGCGCTCAAGCTCTTCCTTCATGGCCCGCCTCCATATGTATATGTCTGCTCTCTATTATCTACATATTTGCCCCCTTTGCAATCCTTTTTTGAGAGAATTTATAAATTTATGGACCCCTCCAAATTTTAAATTGTGCTTTTGTCTAATATACTCAAGATTCTATAGAATATTGCTGGAAGAAACAGGGGGCTGTACCAGACATTTCCTGCCGCCCCCCGATGGGTGGACCATCAGGGGACGGCGGGCGGGACTACGCCGGCAGGACGTTCCGCTTCAGGCTGGTGTAGGCCAGGACGATATAGACGGCGTAGACCAGGAAGAAAACGGCCAGGGCGGACAGGACGATCACGCCAGGGCTGGAGGCCCCCACCATCACCCCCGGCTCCGGGAGGCCGGCCAGATGGAGGATAAAGGGCGCCCCGATGAGCACCGGGGGGACGGCGGGCAGAGCGTAATAGATGGCGAACTGGGTGCGCAGAGCCTTTGCCATCTCCCGGCGGTTCATGCCCAGCTTTTGCAGGAGGGTGAACTGCCGCTTATACCGCTCGCTCTCGCTGAGCTGCTGGATGGTGAGGATGGTGGCGGCGGTCATGGTGAGGGACAGGGCCAGGTAATACAGAGGGAAGACGCACAGGGCGGTCTGAGAGGCCACCGCCTCCTCCACCTGGACCCGGGTGTTGATTTGGTCCCCGAAGCCGGTGCCCTCCCAGATTTTGTCCATCACTACGGTCAGGTTGTAGTAGTCCTCATAGGACACGGGCTCCGCCGTTTTGGCGGCGTAGGCCTGGTGGTGGACGGACAGGCCCTCCGCGGCCTCGTCGGGGACCACCAGGATATAGCCCCGGCCATTCTCGTAGCCCTGGGAGAGGGGCTCGGTATAGAGACCTCCCGGCTGGAGGGCGACGCCCCCCAGGGTGAGGGGCTCCCTGTAGGCCTTCAGAGGCCCCTCCAGGTAGGTCATGCAGTGGATCAAATATTCTCCCTCTTTCAGCTCAACCGTCCGGTAGCCCGCGATGGACCGCAGGGCGGCGTAGTCGCTCCAGCGCAGGACGGGGTCCTGTTCATAGCCGTAGTTGTAGTAGGCGGTCTGGGTCTCGATATAGTCCTGCACCTGGGCGCTCCCACTGTAGCAGACCTGATAGGAGACCGCCTGCTCCACCGGGATGTGCGCTCCGATGTATTCCTGATAGAGGGAGTAGTCCCGGTCGGCGCCCTCCATGCCGATGTAGAGATCGAAGCAGATATCCTCCGCCGCCCGGCCCAGGGAGAGGCCCCGGAACACCAGCCCCGTCCCCTCGGAGATGAGGGTGGCGGTGAGGACCATGGAGATGGTAGCCATCAGCACCCCCATGGTGGCAAGCTTGGCGGTGAGGGTGCGGAAGACCAGCAGGGTCACGCCCCGATACTTCCGGGCGGGCCGCTTGTCAAAGAAGGCGGGCACCCCCGAGGCGAAGCTGAGGAAGAAGCCGAAGAGGAACAAAATCAGGCACCCCGCCCCGGCGGTGGCAACGGCAAGATTCTGGACCATCAGCAGGCAGGTGCCCGCAATGCCCAGGAGAATGGAGACCCCGAACATCCAGCGGCGCTTTTTGCCCGTCTGGATGACCACGCCCTCGTTCTGCCGGTCGGCGTAGATCAGGTCGTGAATCTTTGCCCGTCGGATGTATTTCCGGCTGCGGCGCAGGGCGAAGAGGTAGATCAGCCCAAAACAGACCACCGTCAGCCCCAGGGCGGGGAGGGAGAAGCCGAAGGAGAAGCGGTAGGGCAGCTTGAACAGAGCCAGGGTCATGGCCCGGAAGGCCTGATAGAGCAGTCCGCCCAGGAGCACCCCCAGGGCCAGAGCGCAGCCCCCTACGGCCAGATTTTCCAGAAAGAACAGCCGGGCCACCTGCCTGTTCTCCAGGCCGATGAGCAGATAGGTCCCCAGCTCCCGGCCCCGGCGCAGGAGCATGAACCGGGTGGCGTAGGCCACCAGCCAGCCAAAGACGCACACCACAACCACAGTGGCCAGGGCGATCATCACGGGCAGCATCTCCATGGATTTGGACAGGGTCTTAATCTCCTGAGAGAAGGTCAGGGCGTTGAAGGAGTAGAGCAGGGCGGCGGCCATGACCACCGTGACGAAATAGACCAGATAGTCCTTTGCCTGGCGCTTGGCGTTGCGCAGGGAGAGCTCAGATAACGTCACTGACATCACCCCCCAGCGCGGCCAGTACGTCCAGAATCTCGTGGTAGAACACCGGCCTGCCCCGGCCGCCCCGGAGCAGCTCGTTGAACACCCGGCCGTCCTTCAGGAAGAGCACCCGCTTGGCGTAGCTGGCGCTGTAGGCGTCGTGGGTGACCATGAGGATGGTGGCCCCCAGGTCCCGGTTCATGACGGACATAATCTCCAGCAGGTTTTTGGATGCCTTGGAGTCCAATGCCCCCGTGGGTTCATCCGCCAGCAACAGGGACTGCCCAGCCACCATCGCTCTGGCGCAGGCGGTTCGCTGCTTCTGTCCGCCGGACACCTGGTAGGGGAATTTTTCCAGAATGTCGGTGATGCCCAGCTTGCCGGCCACCTCCCGCACCCGGCTCTGCACCGCTCCCGGGTCCTGATGGTTCAGAGAGAGGGCCAGGCCGATGTTCTCCTCAATGGTCAGGGTGTCCAGCAGGTTGAAGTCCTGGAACACGAAGCCCAGCCGCTCCCGGCGGAATTTGGCCAGCTCCGACTCTGACAGGTCGGCCACGCTCACCCCGTCCAGCAGGATTTTTCCCGCGCTGATGGCGTCGATGGTGGAGATGCAGTTGAGCAGGGTGGTCTTGCCCGAGCCAGAGGCCCCCATGATAGCCAGGAACTCCCCGGCCTCCACGTCGAAGCTCACCCGGTCCAGGGCCTTGGTGACATTGTTTTTGCTCCCGTAATATTTTTCAATGTTTTGTACTTGCAGCATAGCGGTCTGCCTCCTTTGCTTGTGGCCCTATGGTACACCAAAAGCGAAGGCTGTTGTATCGAATTAATATTGAATTTCCTTACAGTTTTGTAAGGTTCTCCCCTGTGTAGGGCGCGACGACCTCGGCGCGCCGTGTTTTCATTTGGGATGCATCCTTGGGAAGGCGGGCTGCCGGGGTCGTCAGCCCCTACAGCGCCTCCTTTGCGGGAAAGGTCAGGGTCACCGTGGTTCCCCGCCCCTCCTCCGAGGTGATTTCCAGCCCCAGCTCCAGAAAGACGGCCAGCTTTTTGCACAGATACAGCCCGATGCCGGTGGAGCCGCCCCGGGCCCGGCCGTTGCTGCCGGTGAAGCCCCGGTCGAAGACCCGGGGCAGCTCCTGGGCGGGGATGCCCAGGCCGTTGTCCGCCACCGTGAGCTGCACCTGTTTTCCCAGCGGCCGGGCGGAGATGGTGACTACCGGCTCCGGCCCCCGGTAGCGGGCGGCGTTTTGCAGGAGCTGGCCCAAAATGAAGGCCGCCCACTTCCCGTCGGTGTAAACGGAGCGGTCCAGGCCGTCCGTCTCCACCCGGACGCCGCTCTGAATCAGAAGGGCGCGGTGCTCCCCCACCGCCTGGGCCACAAGCTGGGACAGCTGGGTCTGGCGGATTACGCAGTCCCGCTCCGGGCTCTCCGCCCGGGCGTAGAACAGGGCCCGCTCTACGTGGGCCTGGATCTGGTCCAGCTCGCGGACCAGCCGGCGGCGGGTATCGCCGTCCAGCTTTTGGCAGATGAGCCGGGCGGCGGTGATGGGGGTCTTGATCTCGTGAACCCAGCCCTCCACATACTCCCGATACTCCCGCTGGGCCGCCCGGGCGTCGGACACCGCCCCGGTCATGGACCGGCCCGCCCGGTGGGTCAGGTCCAGCAGGCGGCTCTCATACAGCCCCCGGGCGGGCGGGACGCACTCAGCGAAGAGATACTTCTGGTCCAGGCCCTCCAGAATGGCCTCCAGCTCCCGGAGCCGGGCCCGCTGGCGGAGGAAGTCGGCCAGCTGCACAGCGGCGAACACCAGCAGCAGGGCCAGAAGCAGGACGGCCAGCACACCGGACTGGGTGCCGGTGGCCCGGAGGAAGAAGGCCGCCACGGCGGCGCAGACGGCCTGGATCAAGATGCGGTCCAGCCGGTCGGACAGAAATTCCCACAGTGTCATAGCTGATACCCCATCCCCCGCCGGGTCTTGATAAAGCCGGGCAGGCCGATCTCCTCCAGCCTGGCCCGCAGGCGGGTCATGTTTACGCTGAGGGTGTTGTCGTCAATGTAGATCTGGCTGTCCCACAGCGCGTCGATCAGGTCGGCCCGGGAGACGATCTGGCCGGCGTGGGCCATGAGATAGGCCAGAATCTTCAGCTCGTTCCGGGTCAGCTCCGCCGACCTGTTCCCCGCCGACACCGTCCCCCGGGTGAGATGGAGGGTCAGCCCCTCCGCCTCCAGGGTGTCGGACTCCGCAGGGCCGCCGGCCCGGCGGAGAACCGCCCGGATTCGGGCCAGCAGCACCGGGATGTTGTAGGGCTTGGTGATGTAGTCGTCGCCCCCCAGGCTCAGGGCCCGCAGCTCGTCCGAGGCGGAGTCCCGGCTGGTGACAAAGATGATGGGCGTCCGGCTGACCTTGCGGATATCCAGGCACAGGGACATGCCGTCCCGCCCCGGGAGGCCCAGGTCCAGCAGAATCAGGCCGGGGGCGGCGGCAAGGACCTGCCCGGGTACGTCAGAAAAATCGGTGACGGCCGTCGCCTGATAGCCCTCGTTCTCCAGCAGGAGGGCCAGCTCCTCCCGGATGGCGGGGTCGTCCTCTATGATGATGATTTTATCCATGGGGTTCACCTCCCCCACATTTTAGCACGGAGAGAGGGCTGTGTCTACCGGGGGGATTGTCAGCCCTCCGGCTGCATGGCGCTCAGGACCCGGGCGGTGACAGCACTCAGGACCACCGCCGCCCCCAGCAGGCTCAGGGCGCCGGGGCGCTCCCCCAGGGTGAGAAAGACCCAGACCGGATTCATAACCGGATCGATGATGGGCAGAAGGACGGTCTCCAGGGCGGTGAGGCCGGTGCTGGCTCTGGCGTACAGGGCATAGGTCAGGGCGGAGAGCCCCCCGGCCAGCAGAAGGAAAAACAGGCTGGGGCCGTCGGGCAGTCCGGCGGACAGGATGATGGGCAGGCCGATCAGCGCGGAGAGAAGGTTGCCCAGATACATGGACATCACCGGGTTGCCGTCCTTCTGGAGGCGGAGGAAGATGGAGATGCCCGCGAAGGTCACCCCGTTGAACACCGCGATGAGGTTGCCGATGGGGGTGCCGCCCCCGGTCTCGTCCAGGAAAAACAGCACCATGCCGCCAAAGACAAAGGCCATGCAGAGCAGGTCGGACCGGCGGATGCGCTCCCGCAGGAACACCCAGGACAGCAGGGCCACGTAGATGGGGGCGGTGTATTGGAGCATGATGGCGTTGGCCGAGGTGGTGAGCTTGGTGGAGACAATGAAGCAGTAGTTGAAGGCGGCGTAGCACACCGCGCCGCCTATCACGGGAGCGGTGACCCGCCGGCAGGGGCTGCGCAGCACAAGGGGGGTCAGCAGTACCGCGGCGATCAGGCTGCGGCCCCCGGCGATGGCCGCCCCGCTCCAGTGGATCATTTTAATGTTCAGGCCGGCCAGGCTCCACATCAGCGCCACCGCGCAGGTGATTAAAACGGCCTTTTTGTGGCTCATGGAATCAGATCCTCTCATAATAACAGGCAGGGGCCCTTGCCCCTGCCCGCTGCGTTGACCTACTGTCCCCGGGTGAGCTGATACACGTCCGGGCGGCGGTTTTCCAGTGTGAATATCTGCCGGCGCACCTGGGCGAGGTAGTCCAGGTCGATGACGGCGGTGATGACCTCGGGCCGGTTGGAGGCGCGGGCGATGACATTGCCCCAGGGGTCGATGACCATGGAGTTGGCATAGGCCTGGAACTTGGGCTTGACCCCGCACTGGGCCGGGGCCACCACATAGCAGCCGTTCTCAATGGCGCGGGTGCGCAGAATGGCCTCCCAGTGGTCCTTGCCCGTGGGCATGGTGAAGTCGGCGGGGGTCATTAAAATCTGAGCCCCTTCCAGCGCCATGATCCGGTACAGCTCAGCGAAGCGGATATCGTAGCAGATGGACAGGCCCAGACAGCCCACCTCGCCGGTGTCCACCGTGACAATCTCCCGGCCGGGGCAGATGCGGTCCGACTCCCGGTTGACCGGGCCGTCGGGGATGACCACGTCGAAGGGGTGGATCTTGTGGTATTTGGCGGCCAGCTCCCCCTCCGGAGAGATGACCATGGTGCAGTTGTAGGGCCGGGGGTCGGAGCTGTTTTTTTCATAGATGCTGCCGCAGTGGAGCCAGACTTTGTGCTGCCTGGCCAGCCTGGACATCAGCTGGAAGGTGGGTCCCCCGGGGATGTCCTCCGCGTGGGCGGCGCTGTCCAGACCCACATAGTGCATGTTTTCCGGCATGGCGATGAGTTTGGCCCCCCGGGCCGCGGCCTCCTCAATGAAGGCGGACGCCGTGTGAAGGTTCTGCTCCACATTGTCCTGGGAGTCCATCTGGAGCACCGCAACGGTAAATTTATTCAAGGCTTTATGCCCTCCTTTTCAAAGATACCCCTATTATACCAGATTTTTGGGGAGAAAACTTATTTCGCGGCCCGCTTTTTCCGGCCGAACAGGATCTCTCCGCCGACCAGGAAGAACAGCAGCAGGGCGGCCGAGACGATGGTGGTGACGGTGGGGGCGGTGAAGATGGCGATGGAGCCCACCACCATGTAGGGAATCTGCCAGGCGTAGCCCAGGGTGCTGGAGGTGGAGATGCAGGTGGCGGCGGTGGTCTCGTTGTCGGGGTCCATAACCTTGGTGAGCATGAGGCCGGTGGCCAGAACGCCGCAGGCCATGCCGAAGAGGCCCACGCCGGTTTCAAAGGGATTGTCCTGGAGCCAGCGCCGGCCCAGCACAAAGCAGACAAACAGGTTGACCAGCACCATAGCGGCCGAAATGGCCACCAGAGGCAGGGCGTAATCCACAAAAATCTGGCGGGAGGTGGTGGCGATGGCGGCGGTAATCATGTACTCCAGAGAGGTGCCCGTGATGCGGCTCATCAGCCGGCGGTCGATCCGCTCCTTCAGGGCGGTCTTGTTGATGACAAAGCCAAGGATCATGCTGGACACCAGAACGGCGCCCACCAGGGGGAAGCGGCTCATGATAGGGTGAATTTTCATCAGCAGGGCGCGGATCACCACGCCTACGACCACCACGGCGCCCACAATGGCCACCTGGAAGGCCAGAGGGTCCAGGGAGGACACGTTGGTCACCCCGCTGCCCACGGAGGTTCTGTGTTCCGGGCGGATGTAGCCGGTGCGCTCGGCCTCGTCCATCTCCTCAAAGGACATCTTGATGTGGGTCAGCCCCCGCTTGGCGCCGAAGTTGATGATAACCATGCCCAGGATAATGCCGCACAGGATGCCGATGGTGGAGAAGGTGACGCCCACCCCCACCGCGTCGTCCCACAGGCCGGCGTCCTGGATGATGTTGCCCACCGTGGTGGCGTTGCCGTGTCCGGCGTAGAAGCCCCAGACGCCCATGTAGCCGAACTGGTAGGGCACCGCCATAAACAGGCCGAAGGCCGCGGCGATGGCCAGGCCGACCATCATCTGGCCCTGGTGGGCCGCACCGGCCAGAAAGGTGGTGACCATGCCGTCGCGGCCCACCTTGTTCAGCTCAAGGCCCAGGAACATGGTGGCGCAGACCACGATGACCAGCACTCCCGACCACTGGCCGATGCCGGCGCTGAAGGGGATGTACACCGGGGCGACCTCCCCCAGCCAGCCCTGGCTGAGAAACATGCCGATGGTGCCCGCGATCAGCGAGGTGGGGATGAAAAAGCGCTGGAAAAGGACGATTCGCCTGCGCAGCTCAAAGCCCACCAGAAGCAGGACGCTCAGATACGCAAAATCCTTTAAAACATCTGTCAATGTCATGATTTGCCTCTCCTTTCTGTTTACAAAACGGCGGGGTCAGAGGGTGTAGTAGGGGGCGTACTTCTCTACCAGGGCGGTCTGGCCCATCATGTTGTGGATACGGGTGGGGGGGTCGGTCATCTTGTCCCGCACCGACAGGGTGGACCCCCGGTCGGCAAGCGCCCCCATAACCTCGATCATCCCCTGGGCGGCGGCCAGCATGGAGGAGATGGGGAACAGGCCGATGGAGTAGCGCAGGGCCTTTACCTCCTCGATGGGGACGTTTCCGCCCACAAAGCCCTTCTCGTTCAGGTTGACCATCAGGGGGATGGCGGCTTCGTCAGAGATCTTCTTCAGCTCCTCCATGGACTTGATGCCGTCCACATAGGCGTAGTCGGCGCCCCGCTCCCGGGCCAGGTTGATGCGGCGGATGGACTCCTCCACCCCGTAGCCGTACAGGTTGGCGCAGGTGCGGTAGACGATGACAAAGTCGTCGGACACGCCGTCGCGCACCGCCTGGATCTTGGGGCCGATCATCTCCCAGTCCACAATCTCGTTGCGGGCGGGGTGGGAGGCGGGGAGCACCTTGTCGTCAATCTGAAGGCCGGCGGCCCCCAGCTGCTCGTACACAGCCCCGGTGTTGGCGGCCTGAATGGCGTTGCCGAAGCCGTTGTCCGCGTCGGCCAGAAGAGGGGCGCGGCAGGCGGAGACAATGTGCTGGATGGCGTCGCCAAACTCGGCCAGGCTCAGAAAGCCGAAGTCGGGCTTGCCCAGCACGCTGTAGGCCAGAGCGCCCCCGGAGAGGAAGAGGGCGGGAAAGCCGGCCTCCTGGGCGATGCGGGCGGACAGGCAGTCGTACACGCCGGGCAGAGTCAGAAATTTGTTCTCCGCCAGAAGCCGGCGGAGTTCCTTCGCGTAGTTGTTCATGGTGTATGTCCTCCATCATTTAAAGTGTGCCGTCACTTTGACGGAAAAGAAGGGGAGAGGGAGCGCTGCCTTTGGCTATCATTATAAGCGCTTCCCGCCGCTGCTGTCGAATACCAGTTCTGGTATGACCATATATCAAAAAAGGGATGGGCAAATTGGACGATTCGCTTTGTGTTCCGGCGGAAGATTTGTTATAATCAGAAAACAGAGGCGTTATACAGCGCGGAGGAAAGGCGGTGCGGACATTGATAGACAACCGGCGATGCAAGTACATTCGGACGATTGCGGAGTGCCACAGCATCTCCAAGGCGGCGCAGAAGCTGTATGTCTCCCAGCCCTCCCTGAGCCGGCTGGTGAAGAAGGTGGAGGAGGAGCTGGGGGTGTCGCTCTTCGACCGGGACACCACCCCCCTGGGCCTTACCGCCGCCGGAGAAAAATATCTGGACTATATTGAGCGCTTTCAGCAGCTGGACAAGGAGATGCAGCTGGAGTTTGCCGCCATGGGGGCCGGCATGACCAGCCAACTGGTGATCGCCACGCTGAGCCTGCTGGGGATCTACGTCCTGCCGAAGATTGTGCCGAATTTCGCGGAGCACTACCCCTCGGTGGACCTGCAGATTCAGGAGGACACCAGCCTGAATGTGCTGCAGCGGGTGGAGTGCGGCACGGCGGACCTGGCCATCACCAACCTGAAGCCGGACTCGGAACAGCTGCAGTACCATCTGCTGTGCAAGGACCCGATTATTCTGGCCGCCCCCTACAACGACCGGATGCGCCAGCGCTTTCCGGACTGGAACGGCGACCTGAACCACCCCATTCCGGCGGACCTGCCCCTGCTGGAGGCGGAGACCCTGATTGTGCTGCGCCCCTGGCAGAATATGCGGGTGGCCGCTGAGGCTGTATGCCGGCACTACTCCTTTGCCCCCCAGCGGGTGATTGAGGCCCCCAGTCTGGCCTCCGCTTTGAGCCTGGCCGGCAGTGGACGGGGGATCACCTTTATCTGCCCCTCCTATGTCCGCTGCCTGGCCCCCAGTACCCCGCTGATCTATTTCTCCCTGGGAGAGATGGAGGATATTACCAATATCCTGGCGGTGTCCAGAAGGGACACAGCCAACCCACTGGTCAGCAAGTTCTGCGCCTGCGCGGCCCGGAGCCTGCTCTCCTCGGTGCCGTCCCCCTGACAGAGCGCAAAAACGCCCTGGAGCGGTAAGCCGCTCCAGGGCGTTTTTCTGTCTGCCGGTTATGAGACGGGCGCGGTGACCCGGCTGTGCCAGGCCTTGAGCTGGGCCTCCACGTGGGTGGTCCAGGCCGTGGAATCGGGTACGCCGTCCAGGGTAGTACAGGCGTCGTACAGCTGGCGCATGTCGGCGCTGCACACCTTGTAATTGGCATCCCTGGCCTCCTTCACGCCCTCCAGAAGATGAATCAGCTGGCGGATGGTGAGGGGGACGATCTTCTGCTTCCGGCCCTCATACTCGTGCTTTACGGACATCCAGAAGGTGTTCAGCGTGTCGCGGTGGAGGGTGGGGGCCACGAACAGACAGTAGTTCTCATGCTCGCTGTGGCTGTCCTCGAAGTCACGCAGGTGGCGCATGACGGGCTGGCCCTCGTTAAACCACTGGTCCCGGCCGGTGAGCATGGTAACCTCACAGATGGCGCCGAAGTTTTGGTAGAAGCACTCGATGTCCGGCACCCCGGCGGGGGCGGTGAAGGTGGGCTCGTTGTCGTCGCCCAGAGGGGCGTTGGGCTGGATCAGCTCGGCGTCGTCGATGATATTCAGGGCGATGCTGCTCCACTTCTCCAGCTCTATGGAGGGCTTTCCGCCCAGCCTCCTGATATTCCCCAGGGCGTTGATGGCCTCGTCGATCCGCTGGGCCTGCTGGTAGTCCAGCTTCAGCTTCTGGTTGTGCAGGCGGACGCGCTGCTCCCGCAGGTCTCTGATCTGGGCCTTGAGAGCCCGGACCCCGGAGGCCAGGGCGAAGGCGGTGGGCGGGAGGCCCAGGGCGCTCTCCAGAGAGGCGACCTCCGCCGCGACCTCCTTGGCGATGGAGGCCAGCTGCTCCGGCGTCTCGAAGGGCAGCTGATAGGCGTTCAGGTCGGCCATGTACCGGGTGTACTCCTGACGGGTGAAGGGCCTGGCGGAGCCGTCGTCGTGGGCCAGAAGGGCGTCGATCTCCACCCGCCTGCGGGGCTCCAGGTCCACGTAGTAGCCGCCCCCCCGGATGCGGATGTAGCTGGTCAGACGCAGATAGCGGATGATATTGTCCGCGTATTCCCGGGTGTTTTGGGCGGGCTGCTGGAAGGTGGGGAGGTAGTTCTGAACAAACTCCGTCCGGTAGGCCTCCCGCGCATCCTGGTCCCGGATGGCGCCCATGGCCTGCCGGTAGTCCAGGAGGTCCTTTGCCCGTTGCTCCACCTCGGTATAGGTGCGGATGGAGAGGACGAAGATGCCGAACTCGTCGGCCGACACGCCCTTCTCCTTCTCGCCCCGGTCCCGGCACAGCTCATTGACCCGCCGGATGAGCCGCAGGGTGTTGATGAACGGCTTGGTGTTGTAGTTTTTGCAGCCCGGGCTCAGCGGGTTGGGCAGCTGGAATTTGAGCAGGAAGGACAGGGTTACCTCCCCGAGGCTTACCTCGCCGTTCAGGAACATCCGGCCCAGCTCGGTGAGCTGGATCCGGTTTCCGTTGTCCAGAGTGGCCAGGCCCAGCTTGACCAGCGGACTGAAGGAGGTCCGGCCACGCATAGGTGGGTCGGTGTACCCCTTGCTGTCAAAGATATCCCTGGCCTCGTCGTAGGTCATCTGGCGGGAGTAGTCCCCCAGGAGCTCAAGCTGCGTATGGGTCAGACCGTCGGCCGTGGGAACGTAGAACCGGCGCTGAATCAGCAGGGTCTGAAGCCGGCGCTGGGTCTCGTGGGTCCACACCTCCCCCTCAAGCTCGGCGGCCACCTGTAAAAAGGATTGCGTGCGCTCCGGGTTGCGCATGGTCGTCGAGGCGCTCCATAATTGATCCATAGTGATCCTCCTTCTTTTTGTTTATATTGCAGTATATCATATACCGTTCTGCGGGGCAAGTGATGTGCAATTTTTTTGAGGAGCTTTCCTGTAAAAGACCTTCGCAAGGCACCTGATATATGGAAAAATTGGTCTATAACCACCCCTTAAGGACGGGGGCGGACATGTTTTTTGCCCCGCACAGCTTCGGGCCGGCCGGCGAGACCATCGAACAGAAGGCCGAGCACATAATAAATATATCGGTGCGATTTTGGCTCGGATTTTTTTGTTTCCAGGTGCTTCCCTTAACAGGAAATCTGTGCTATACTGGTCGCAAAGTCTATCACCCACCGGTTTGAAGCGGCTGCCGCCGCCGACCGGCGGATTGAGCGGCTTTTATTCTGTCTATCAAAAAAATTATCCGGAAAAGGAGCGACAGGAACGTGACGGGAAAGCGAGCGGACTCCCCCGCCAATCGGGAGATCAAAAGGAACCTGAACAGGCGAATATTGAGAAACACTATGCTCAATATTGTGATTTTGGTGGTCATATGCTGCGTGATTATGGCCCTCTCGCTGCAATCGCTTGCCAACAGCATACTGCTGGACAGCCTTCAGCCCATGGCCCGGCAGTCGGCCAAGACGGTGGAGGCCAACATTCATATGCTGGCCGACCGTATGATGACCATCGCCGGCGACTCCAGGATGAGCACGGTCTCCTCCGCCTTGGACGAGACCGGAGTGTCACGTCCGGACCCCAGAGCCACTGCAGAAAACCGCAGAGCGGTGCTGGATGAGGCGGCGGAAATTTATGAGCTGTATACAATCGCCCTGTACGACCTGGACGGGGCGCTGATGCAGGGCATGGACGGCGCGCCGGAAAAGCTGGACAGCGGCTTTTTCAAGCTGCTGAAGGAGACGGATAATCTAACCACCGACGCCTCCACCATCTTTCAGGGCAAGCTGGGCATTACCATGGGGATGCCGGTGAAGGAAAACGGCGAGACCGCCCTCTATGTGATGGGGGTGTACAAATACGACCTCCTCAACGATGTAATCAGCAGCATCAATCTGGGCAGAAGCGGTATGGCCTATATGGTCAACCAGGAGGGTGTGGTTACCGGCCACCCCGACCAGTCGCTCGTCCTGAACCGGAGCTCGCTGGCGCAGCTCAGCGGCGGCAGCGGGGACGCGGCGAAACGGATCACCACCGGCGAGACGGGGGCGACCGAGTATACCGTCGACAGGGAAAAGATGCTGGTGGCCTTTTCTCCGATTCGGGGAACCCAGTGGTCGCTGGTCATCCAGATTCCCAAGTCGGATTACAGCCACTTTATTAACGGGGCCATGCTGATCTCTGTCCTGGCCACCTTGGCGGGGCTTGTGATCTCTGTGCTGATGATCCTGCGGTTTGCACGCTCCATCTCCCGCCCGGTGAAGCGGGTGACCGACCGGATGGTGGCCCTCTCCGACGGCGATCTGCACACAGAGGTGCTCCATGTCAGCACCGGGGACGAACTGGAGGTTATGACCCGGACGCTGGACGAGACGCTGGAGAGCGTGAACCGGTACATATCCGATATTCAGCAGGTGTTGACCCACGTGGCGGGCGGAGACCTACGCACCGGGCCCCAGGTGGACTACAAGGGCGATTTCGCGCTGATCCGCAGCAGCCTGTACACCATTACCCAGTCGATGAACGAGACCCTCCTGGGCTTCCGGTCCGCCGCCGACCGGCTTACCGCTATGGCGGAGCAGCTGAGCGGCCAGTCCGTGCAGCTGCACCAGGCTTCTCTGGAGCAGAATGAGTCCACCGAGGAGCTGGTCCAGGAGGTGACCCATGTGAAGGCGCAGCTGGCCGATGTGGCTGAGAGCAGCGGCCAGACCCGCGCGCAGACGGAGGAGATCACCCGGCGCATCCAGAGCGCCAACGACCAGATGGACGCCCTGTCCTCCGCTATGGATGACATCAGCGCCAACGCGCAGCAGATTACAAAGATTGCCAAGGACATTGAGGACATCGCATTTCAGACCAATATTCTGTCCCTGAACGCCTCGGTAGAGGCGGCCCGGGCGGGTGCCGCCGGAAAGGGCTTCGCGGTTGTGGCCAATGAGGTGAAGCAGCTGGCCGCCAAGAGCGCCGAGGCCGCGCAGAGCGCTACGGCGATGGTCAACAACACCAAGGCGATTATCCAGACCGGCGTGGCGCTGACCGCGGATACCGCGGACTCCCTCCGGGCGATTTCCGACGTCTCCGCCCAGATCAGCACGATCTCGGATCAGCTGGCGGCGGCGGTGCAGGGGCAGGAGCTGGCACTGACCGTAATGGAGGAGCGGATCGCCACCATCTCTGACATTGCGGACCGCAACCTGCAGAACGCGGGAGAAACGGAGCAGTCCAGCGGCTCGCTGGCCAGAGAGGCCGAGGCCCTCCAGTCCCAGGTGAAAAAATTTGTTTTAAAGGAGAGAAGCGGCGTATGAGACGAATGATTGCCATGCTTTTGGGCCTGATGCTGACGGCGTCGCTGCTGGCGGCCTGCGGAACCGGGACTGGACTTCAGGATGGATATTATACCGCTCAGGCCGCTGAATTCAGCCACGGCTGGAAGGAATATATTACCATTCTGGTGAGGGATGGGAGCATCATCTCGGTCGAGTATAACGCGGAGAACGCCAGCGGCTTTATCAAAAGCTGGGATAACGCGTATATGCAGACCATGCTTCATGCCCAGGGCACCTATCCCAATGAGTATACCAGATATTACGCCAATCAGCTTCTGGAGGGCCAGGGCGAGGGCAGTATCGACGGACTGGCGGGAGCTACCTCCTCCCATGGGTCCTTTCAGATACTGGCAAAGGCTGTGGTGGAGCAGGCGCGGAAGGGAGACTCCAGCATTGCCTTTGTAGACACGGCCCACTGAGGAGAAGATCAAGCCGCGGGCCGTCTGCCGGATTGGGGCGGATGGCCCGGGCTTTGAAAGCTGTCCCCGGCAGGGGCGCGGGGACAGCCGGAAGCGGGCAAAAAGGTGTTGTCAAATGGGGCGGCTTAGTATATAATTTACCCGTGAACATGTCACGGGGGGAAGTGATTACGCTGGATGACACCAAAATGCGAATCATTGCCGCGGCCATCAAGGCGGTGCGGCAGTATGGCCTGGAGGGGGTGCGCATCCAGAATGTCAGCGAGCTGGCGGGCATCTCCTCGGGCGCGATTTACCGCCACTTTGAGGGCAAGGACCAGCTGCTGGTGGAGTGCTTTACCTATGTGGACAGACAGGCGGCGGCGATTTTTGAGCATTTGAGGTTTAATCCGCTGCGGATGCTCACCGACCCTATGGGGGCGGTTAAGGCGCTGTGGCTGCCCTATTTTCGGTTTTGGACGTCCCACCCGGACGAAACCGTGTTCTACCACCGCTTCCGGGACAGTACATTTTTCCCGAAATATGACAAAAGCCGGGATGTGACCTATTTCAAAACATTTATGGGAATGGTCCAGGCGTTTAAAAAGGCCTTTCCCAGTTTGGACAGAATTAATCAGGATCTGTTGTGGCTTCACGTCCTCACATCCACTGTGATGTACGCGAAGTATGTGGTGGAGGAAACGCTGCCGAACGATCCGGAAACTGAGGACACGGTGTTTCAGCTGCTGACTACCGGGCTGAGCGGCTACTTGAAGCCGGATCAGCCCCAAAAATCAGGGCGGAAATAAAAATGTGCCGCTGTAAGGCGGTTCATTTTTTGCCGTGTGATAGTGAATATTCACTTCTGCCCGAGCGGACTTTTTGCGGCCGTTCGAGGTCAAAACAGAAGGATTCAGAGACCGTTACAGTAAACATAGTGAGGAGCGCAGGTATGGAAAAGATATTAATCGTGGATGACAGCCTGGTACAAGCGGCACAGCTGAAGTCTATCCTGGAGGACGAATACGATGTCACCGTGGCGCAGAGAGCGGAGGAGGGCCTGGCCGCCGCCAAAGATGGCCAGTTCTCGCTGATTCTGCTGGATGTGGTGATGCCCGGTATGGATGGCTTTACGCTGCTGAAAAAATTGCAGGAGGAGATCGTGACCCAGAGCGTCCCGGTGATCCTGATTACCAGCCTGTCCGGGGTGGCGGATGAGGAGCACGGCCTTATTTTAGGGGCGGTTGACTACATTACAAAGCCCTTTGAGCCCTTGATTATTAAGGCGAGGGTTGACACCCACATCAAGCTGTACCGCTATCGCAGGCAGATTGAGCAGCAGTCTATGACAGACCAGCTGACCGGAATCGCGAACCGGCGCAGATACGAGCGGTACAGCGTGGAAAAATGGAGCGAGGCGATCCGTCTGCGTGTTCCGATCTCCATCTGCATGTTTGACATTGACCACTTTAAAATGTATAACGACACGTTTGGCCACCCCGCCGGGGATAAAGTGATTGCCGCCATAGCCAAAACAGCCGCCTCCTACCTGCAGCGCAGTACGGACTTTCTGGCCCGCTACGGTGGGGAGGAATTTGTGGCATTGTCGATGGGCGACCCCTCAAAGCAGATATTTGAACATTGGAAGAAAATCCGCCGGGCGGTGGAGGACCTCCATATTCCCCATGAGCCCTCCGTGGGGCAATGGGTGACAGTCAGTATAGGCGGGGTTACTGTTATTCCGGATAGAGAACGCACCTATGACTTTTACCTGAAAATTGCGGATACTATGCTGTATGACGCCAAGAAAAGCGGCCGAAATCGAGGCGTTTGGGCCAATGAACAGTTAAAACAGGTATTTGAAAAATGACGCTTGATTGCCGGGGAAGTCAAAAATGACCGCTGGGGAATCAGGTTTGGAAAGACGGAAAAACGCCCTCTGATTTGTGGCAAATCAGAGGGCGTTTGCCTGCTGGAACACTTCTCTACTCTTCCTCCGGAAGGCCATAGTAGTCCAGTACAAAGCTCCAGAAGTCCTGGGCCGCCTCTGTAATGAGGGACTTCTTCCGCCGCATGATGCTGATCGTCCGGGCGGTGTCATACCGGTCCAGGGCGGCATGGGCCAGGCCGGGAGCCACAGACCGGGCATCCTTCAGGCAGGACTCCGGTATGATGGCCACGGCGGCACCGGAAGCCACCAGCTGGACCTTGACCAGAAATTCGTCAGTCTGACAGTAGATTTTTGGGTAAAATCCGGCGCTGAAGCATAGCGGGTAGGTGATATCTGACCACATCAGGTCGTCCTGGAACATGACAATAAAATATTGGTTTTCCAGGCTGGAGATATCCAGCCCGCGGTCCGGGAGCTGGAGACCGCCGGCCGTTCCATAGATCAAAACATAGTTCTCCTGGAACAGCTGCTGGGAGCTCCAGAAATTGTCGTTGTCCAGCCAATCTTCTCCCCGCCGTGAGGCCCGGAGAACAAAATCCAGCTTGTCAAAGGCAGGGAACTCCGCGGCGGAGGAGAGCATGGAGGTAATCTGAAAGGAGGCCAGTGGGTTGATTTTTGTATACTCGCTGATGCAGTCCGTCAGGATCGGGGCGTAGGTGTTGTAGGCGATGCGGATGGTCCCCTTGGTGTCGTAAACGCTCCGCTTGGCGCAGTTGATGCCGATATTGAGCAGCTCCACCGCTTGCTGGGCGTATTGGGCAAACTGCTCGCCGTTTTTATTCAGTACGATCCGGTTTCCAATTCTGTCAAAGAGCTTTAAGCCCAGCTCCCGCTCCAGAGCGGCGATGTGTTTGCTCAGTGACGGCTGGGAGATGTTTAGAAAATCGGCGGTGACCGAGACATGCTCATATTTGGCCAGATGGAGAAAGTACTCAATATTTTGAATGTTCATCCTTCACGCTCCATTATTCCATTTTTGGAATGATTGTATATTTTATATTAAATTGACTTTGTGGTCAAGATCAATTACTATCATTTTACCAAAAAGAGCACGGCCGTGCCTCTGAAAATGGGTTGGTAAGGAGGCAAAGATTTGGAAGGATTCAATCGTTTTGGGAATATGAACCCTACACGGGAGTACTGCCGGCGACCCTACCTGATGGACCGCCCCGCTTTCCCCATCGCGGGAAACCTCTATTTTGTAGGGAATCTCTGGTGCAGCTCCCATCTGATCGATACGGGAGACGGCCTGATTCTGTTGGACACGCCAACAGCGGGCAGCCTGCCGGGACTGCTTTTCAATATTGCGGTACTGGGCTTTGATCCCCGGGACATTAAGTACATAGTGGTGTCCCACGCGCACACAGACCACTTCGGCGCGGCGGCGGCCTTGGCTCACCTTACCGGAGCAAAGACCTTCATAAGCAGGGTGGATGCCAGGGACATGCGTGAGAACCTGGGACGCATAGAGATGATGAACCGGGAACTGGGACATTATAATGAGTGCTTTGTCCCGGATGTGGAGCTGGAAGACGGGGATGTTATCACACTGGGCAATACCCAAATGCGCTGTGTGCTGACGCCGGGGCATACGGTGGGTGTGATGTCTCACTTCTGGACCCTGGAGCATGGGGGGCGGGTGCTCCGTGTTGGAATTTATGGGGGAGCAGGCTTTGTCTCCCTGTCCCGGGCGGCGCTGGAGCGTAACGGCCAGCCGCTGTCTCTTCAGCAGGATTTTATGGATTCCATCGATAAGGTCTGGGACGAGCCGGTGGACATTATGCTGGGCAATCACCCGTTTCACAATGATACCTATTTCAAGAGGGCACGGGTGCTGTCCGGCGAGGAGGACGCCTTCATTGATCCCGGCGAGTGGCACCGTTTCCTGGAGGAGCTGCGCACAAAGTTTCAGGCATTCCTGAAGAAATCCCCGCAGGAGGTGGAGGCCATGTACGCAAAGACCCAGATTGCCGATTACTACAGAGAGATTTGATTTGGAAAGAAGGAGGTGTTTGGACCGCTATGAAGGCGCTGAAATTTCTGGACAGGCATTTTGAGGAAATTCTGATGGTCCTGTCCCTGACCTGTATTATTGTGGTCATGCTGTTCCAGATTGTCCGGCGGTATGTCTTTAACAACTCTCTGACCTGGTCGGAGGAATTTTGCCGGTACTGCTACATCTGGATGATGTTTGTGGCCTTTTCCTACAGCATCCATCTCAAAGCCGACCTGCGGGTGGATGCGGTAGTCAGCCTGCTGCCTCAGGGGGTGAAGGCGGTGCTGGAGCTGATTACACTGCTGATCTGCCTGGCCATCACCGGCTTTTTGTTCTACCACTCCTTTGGTACGGTGGCCGCGGTTGTCAAAACCGGGGAGAAGAGCGCGGCCCTGCACCTGCCTATGCAGGTTGTATATACCGCCAGCGTGGTGGGATATGGCTGCGGCACACTGCGCTATATCCAGCGCCTGATTGGCCTGATCGCGGCTCGGAAGGAGGCGGAGACATGATTGCGGCTGTTGTTATCGTATTCGTGGTGGGGATCCTGCTGGGCTTCCCGCTGGTACTGACCTTGGTGGGGGCCACCGCCATCCCCGGCCTCATAGAGCCCACCTTCCCGGGCAATGTCCAATTTGTCCTGCGCAGCATCATTGGCGGGGGAGACAGCACCAGCATACTGGCCGCGCCGCTGTTTATTCTGTCCGGCATTATTATGGCAAAGGGCGGCATTTCAGAAAAAATATTCAATGTCTTTGCCTACGTCCTGGGCCGGGTCAAAGGGGGAATCCCCTGCGCAGTTATTGTGACCTGCCTGTTCTACGGCGCTATCTCGGGTTCCGGAACCGCGACCTGCGCGGCCGTGGGCGCTATGACGGTCCCGGTGCTGCTGTCTTTGGGGTACGACAAGGAATTTTCCGGCGCTCTGGTAGCCACCTCGGCGGGGCTGGGGGTCATTATTCCGCCCAGCATCCCCTTTATCATGTATGGTATGGCCACCGGAGCCAATATCGGCCAGATGTTTGTGGCCGGCATCATTCCCGGCTTTCTGATTGCCGGCTGCCTGATGGCCTATACCGTATACTACTGTGTGCGTCATGGGGAGGATCGGGTCCGGATTGATCAAAAGGTGGCTGAACTGAGGGCGGTGGGACTCCTCCCCCTGCTGAAGGACAGCTTTTGGGCTCTGCTGACCCCGGTGATTCTGTTGGGCGGCATCTACTCCGGCGTGATTACCACCACGGAGGTGGCCTGCGTCTCCGTGATCTACGCGCTGCTGGTTTCCATCTTCGTCTATAAATCGGTGGCCCTCACCGGTGTGTATACCATGATGGTAGAGTCCTGTAAAGCTATGGCCCCCATCGCGCTGATGATGGCCGTGGCCACCGCCTTCGGTCGGGTCCTCACCATGCTTCAGATTCCCAATATTCTGGCCCAGTTTATTACGGACAACTTCAGGTCGAAGGTTGCTATTCTGCTGGTCATCAATGTGGCGCTCCTGCTGATCGGGATGGTGATGGACACCGGTCCCGCCCTGCTGATTCTGGCCCCCATGCTGCTGCCGCTGGCCGCCCAGCTGAACATCAACACCATTCACCTGGGCATTATTATGGTGGTAAATATGGCCGTCGGCTTTGTCACACCGCCGTTTGGCGTCACCCTCTTTGTGGCCAGCCCGATCTGCGGGGCCTCCCCCATGCAGCTGGGCAGAAAGGCCATCCCGTTTATCGGCACATTCCTGATTGCTTTGCTGTTAATCACCTTTATCCCGCAGATCAGCCTGTGCCTTCTCTGATATACCTGATTTAAATAAAAGAAATGGAGAAATAAATATGAAAAAGCTGATTTCCTTTGCACTGTCCTGCGCGATGATCCTCAGCCTGGCGGCCTGCGGAAAGGGGGAGACCCAGAGCGGCGGAAGCCAGGGAGGCGGCGCTCAGCCTTCCTCCGGTTCGGGCAGCCAGACCGTCACGGTGGAGTCCCCCGCCGAAAACTTCAAGCCCGAGGATTACCTCTCCGGAAATTACGTCACCCTGCCGGCCGATGGGCCCACCGTCAGCCTGACCATCGGACACGCCATGCAGGAGACTACCGACAGCCATAGGATGATGCTGGCCCTGAAGTCTGCCCTGGAGCAGTACAGCGGCGGCAAGATTTCGGTTACCATCTACCCCAACTCCCAGATCGGCAGTGACGCTGAGATGATCGCCTCCTGCGTGGCGGGAGACGTGGATATCGTCTACCAGTCGGGCAGCACACACAACACCTTTGTCCCTGCTACTAACCTCTTTGACGTCCCCTTTTTGCTGTCCGGCTATGAGAAGGATAAAATTTACGACATCATGACCGACAGCGAGTTTCGTGAGCTGTACGATCAGGCCAACGAGGAGGCTGGCTTTGTCCTGCTGATGCTGCGGGCCGGCGACAGCGGTATGAACTTTACCGCCAATCGCGCCGCCTCTTCCGTGGCCGACCTGAAGGGGCTGAAAATTCGTACCGCTCAGGTGGAAAACCGCATGGCGCTGTGGAGCGCGCTGGACGCCAACCCCACCCCTATGGCCTTCAGCGAGCTGTATATGGCACTGCAGAACGGCACTGTGGACGGCCAGGAAAACAACCTGTCCAACACGCTGAACAGCGCCGTCTATGATGTGAATAAATATCTGTTCCTCACAGATCACTCCTCCCCGAGCATGGAGATGACGATGAACAAAGATAAGTTTTATGCCATGCCTCAGGAGTATCAGGAGCTGCTTACCCAGATCTGCAAGGAGCTCAGCCGCTATGACTGGGATCTCAGTGTGGCAATGGCCGACTACTACCTGGACTGCCTGACAAAAGAGCACGGAATGACCGCCTGCGAGATCAGTGACGAGTTCCGTGCCGAGCTGAAGGAAAAAGCCGCCCCCGTGATTGACAAGGTCAAGGCGACTGTGGGCAATGATGCCCTCTACGAGACCTTGATCGCTGAGCTGAACGGCTGATTCCCTTCTGACCGTTGCATAATATAAAAAAGGCTTTTGCCCCGGTTCTTCGGAGGCAGAAGCCTTTTTTTCATGAAGCAGCCCATAGCAAGGCAATCTGCCTTGAAGCTTCAGTAAATGTAAACTGAGAGCACGATAAAAAATATTTGCAGCGCCGGTATCTCATCGACCACCGAGTTGGCCGGACGGCTCTTTCTGCCCCATCAAGTGGACTCTTTGGCATAATGCTTTAAAATGACCTGGACAAATTCCATGACGCTCTTGCGCACGGCGATGCTTTTTGATACAAAAAAGAGCTGCTTTCTTCGGATGGGAGGGGTTATGGGAACAGAACAGACGGAAAATCCCGCTTTTGATATGGAATTGGGTAGAAACGCCACGCCAGTATTGCTGGAAACCAGGCCCAGAAGGTTGTCCACGACGTTGCACTCAAAGGCGACCTTGATATCGGCCGCGGCGTTTTGAAATTCCTGGCGTATAAAATGGCTCAGGCTGTAGGATTCGTCAAACATCAGCAGAGGCTCATCCTTCAGATCGGACCAGGTGAGCTGCTGCCGTCGGGCCAGGGGGTTTTCCCGGTTGATGATTGCATAATACTGGTCGTCATTCAGAGAATAGTAGTCGTAGCTGGACAGGTTGTAGCCGTCAATGTTGGTCCGGCTGCCGTCTCCGCTGATGACCTGATTAATAATGGCCAAATTGATTGTTCCGTCCCGCAGCTGCTCCATCAGGTTCCAGGTGTGGTCCAGCTTGACCGAGAGCTGAACATTGGGGTGTGTGCTCATGAAGTGGCCGAGGGGCGCGGCGAGGCCCATCCGCCCGATGTTTTCAATGCAGCCAAATTGGATGGAAATATCATCGGAGTAGCGCTGCATAGTGGCCTTCATGGAGTTGTACTCGGCCAGAAGGTTCTGCACATGGGCATAAAATCTCTCTCCGGGTTCCGTCAGCTCGAAGGGGAGCTTTGTCCGGTTAAACAGCTGTAAATGGAGCTCTTCTTCCAGCTTGGCAATGTGCTTGGATATGGAGGACTGTGAAATATACAGTATGTGAGCCGCCTCGGAAAAGCTTTTTGTTCGTACAATCGCGGCGAAGCATTCGAGCTGAAAAAAATTCAAGGTGTAATCCTCCCAAAGAGTGTTGCGGACATCCTCTTCTAACAAGGCAATCTTACTCTTTTTCCCTGGAAAAGGCAAGAGAAATTGTGAGAGGGCAGGCGGCGCGGGCCCCTGGAGTACAGGGCCCCTGTCGCTCCGGCGCCGGTGGTGTGCCTGCTTGATATCGCGGACATTCCATTTTGGAAAATCCCGTTTCCACAACTGAATTGCGTTCTCAGTCGGATATATGGTATAAAGAAAGTGCCTCAAAAATCGAAAAAGATGGCAAAACAGCACAAGAAAAGGAATGGAGGTTTTTGTTTGTGGCACTATTCGTATTACTGATTTCCTTTGTGGTCCTGATGGTGCTGGGGGCCCCGGTGGCGGTGACCATGTTTGGGTCGTCGCTGATGTACATTCTGGTTGACCCGGCCCTCAGCTTTTCCAATGTGGCCACCAAGGTGGTGAACGGTGTGACCGGCACCTCTCTGCTCTCGCTGCCCCTGTTTATTTTGGCCGGTGAGATTATGAACAGCGGAGGGGTGACCCAGAGGCTGTTCCGCTTTCCGCTGTCCTTCATCGGACATCTCAAGGGCGGCCTGGCCTATGTCAACGTGGCGGCCAGTATGCTGTTCGCCGGCATGAGCGGCTCCGCCATCGCGGACACCGCCGGCTTGGGCAAAATCGAGATGGACGCCATGGACGACGCCGGCTACGAAAAGGAGTTCTCGGTGGCGATCACCGCCTCCTCGTCCACCATCGGCCCCATCATCCCACCCAGCAATACCATGATTGTCTACGCGGTGGCCGCCGAGGTATCGGTCGCCCGTCTGTTCATGGGCGGCTTCATCCCGGGGATCTTGATGGGCGCCGTGCTGTGTGTATACATCTGGTTCTACGCGCACCGCCACAATTTGCCTGCCCAGCCCAAGGCCTCCTGGAGGGAGCGGGGCCATGCCACGATACAGGCGTTTTTCCCCATCCTGACGCCGGTTATTCTGATTGTGGGCATCTGCACCGGCGTCTGTACTGCCACCGAGGCGGGCGCGCTTGCGGTGATATATGCCACCCTCCTCAACTGTGTCTACAACCGCGGCTTCAAGCTGGCGGAGATGCACACCTGCTTCTACAACGCGTTTGTGTCCATGGCGCAGATCTGTTTCATCGTGATGGCCTCCGGCCTCTTCGGCTGGGTGGTTACGCTGGCCAATATCCCCAGCATGATCGCCAACGCGCTGTATACAATGGGGGCCAACAAATATGTGATCCTCCTGCTCATCAATCTGATCTTCCTGGTGATGGGGATGTTCCTGTCCATCAACGCCTCTCTTCTGATTATGACCCCGGTGCTGGTGACTCTGGCGAACATGTACGACCTGAGCCTGGTGCAGATCGGCGTTATGGTGACGCTGAACCTGACCATCGGCCTGCTTACCCCGCCGGTAGGCTGGAACCTGTATATCATGTCCGCCGTGTCGGGACTGCCCTTTGAACGAGTGGTGAAAGCGATTGTGCCCACGCTGGTTCCGCTGGTGATCGCCCTGCTGCTGATTACCTACATCCCCGGTCTGGTGACGTGGCTGCCTGATTTCCTGATGGGTCCCGGTATCTCGTAGAGCTGCAATATCCGAAAATCAAATGAAACAATGAAAAGGAGCGCTAATTATGAAAAAGAATCGAATCGCTGCCCTCGCCCTGTCCCTCGCTATGACGCTGGCTCTGGCCGCCTGCGGCGGGAAGCCCGGCACACCCTCCAGCGCCAGCGGCGGAGCCGGCTCCGGCGAACAGACCCAGCAGGCCGTCACCCTGAAGCTGTCCAGCACCATCGCGGTGGGCGCCCCCGGGGACTTGGCCGCCAATGACTTCAAGGCCATGGTGGAGGAGCGCACCAACGGCTTGGTCACGATTGACTACTACCCTGCCAGCCAGCTGGGCTCTGCCGATGAGACCAGCGAGCAGCTGCTGGCCGGCACCATCGATATGAACTGGCAGACCCTGGACTGGTATATGAACCTGCAGAAGGATTGGAACGTGCTGGGCCTGGGGTTTGCCGTGGGCAGCAAGGAGCAGGTGCAGCGCTTCCTGGACAGCGATAAGGAGGCCGAGATCGAGCAGAAGCTCATCGAGGAGGATGGCATCCGCCTGATTGCCAACAACGGCATCGCCACCCCCCGCGTTTTGGTCTCCACCATGCCGGTGAATGCCGCCGGCGACCTGGACAAGGTGAATATGCGCGTTCCCGCCATCACCCTGTACACCAAGACCTGGGAGGCCGTCGGGGTCAACTGTATCACGCTGGGCACCGGAGACGTGTATATGGGCTTTAAGGACGGTATGATTAACGCCACCGAGTTTCCTCTGGGTTCCGTCTACAGCAACGCCTACCACGAGGTGGCCAAGTATATCACCTATACAAATCACCTGTATTCCATCTATGTTATGGGCGTGAATGAGGCCAACTGGCAGAGCAAGCTGACCCCTGAAACCCAGCAGATTATCCAGGAGTGCGCCCAGGAGGCCTGCCGGAAGTACATGGAGTATGATGCCGAGGCCGTCCAGACCGGCGTGGACGCCATGAAGGAGGCGGGGGTCACCATCAATGAGACGCCCGACCTGGACTCTTTTGTGGAGCGGCTGGCTCCCGTGGCGGCCGAGTGTGAGGCTGAGGGGCTGTGGAGCGAGGGCCTGTTTGACTACCTGACCAGCCTGGCATGAGGACAATAGTATGATTCCCGCCGCGGAGGTGGAAAAGGAGGCAGCTCAATGTATCAGATCTACAAAAAAATTCAGAGAGCCGTTGTCTGGCTGTTTATGGCAATCGTATATTTTTCCGAGGCCTTTATTCCGATTATTCTCTGCGCTCAGGTTATTGGAAGAAAGTTCCTGCGCTCCCCGATCCTGGGGGCCGAGGAGCTGGCCGGCTTTGCCTTTACCGCTATGGTGCTCTTTGGCTCTGCGGCAATCTGCTACCATAAAAAGTATATCGTGGTAGATGTATTTATCAAGCGCTTTAAAGGCCGTACAGCCAATCTGCTGGCCGCCGCCGTGGACCTGCTGACACTGGCGGTCTATGGCGCGCTGATCTACTGCTTTTACATCGCGATCCCTGTCCAGGCGAAGTTTGTCTCCGGTATTTTTGGCGTGCCGAAGAGCGTCTATGCGGTTGCCATGATTATTTGCTTTGCTTTCATGTGCTGCTGTACCATTGAATATGTCGTCCTGGATATTAAGGCGGCCATTGAAAACAAATCTGTGGAGCAGAAGGGGGAATTCGGATAACATGGAACGCAACTTTGACGTCGTCGTAGTAGGCGGCGGATGGGGCGGCGTGGTGGCGGCGGTGGCCGCCGCCCGCCAGGGCGCCAAGGTGCTGATCTTAGAGAAGGGAATCTGCTTTGGCGGTACCGCGACCTGCAGCCAGGTGTGCGAAATCGACGGCGGCTACACAAAGGACGGCCGCTGCGTTCTGCCCAGAATCGGGAAGGAAATTATTCAAAGGCTCATAGACCGGGGGGCGGCCCGGCGGGACGGCTATATCCCCATGAGCTCCGACCCGGACCACGGCTGTGACAGGATCCGCTTCAATCCGGAGGAGCTGAAGCTGGTTATGGACAACGTGGTGCTGGAGGCGGGGGTGACAGTCCTGTTTAACACCGCACCCCAGGAGATCAAGCAGATTGGCGGCGGTGTGGAGATTGCCATTGGAGCCCCCTACAACCGGATCAGCGTAATCGGCAAGGTGCTCATTGACGCAACCGGCAATTCCGAGGCGGTCTATCTGCTGGACCCGGAAGCCACGGAGAAGACCGACCGGAACGCCCTGCAGGGGGTCACTATGATCTATCGTCTGGGCAATGTGGATATGGAGCGGTATATGTCCAATATCAACACAGAAAGGCTGACCCAGGTGATCGAGAAGGGGATCGCGAAAGGGGAATTGTCTGTGCGCATCCTGGCGACCTGCCCCCTGCCCGGGATGAATGAGGTGTCGATCAGCGTCACCCGGGCCGCGGGTGTGGACGTGGAGGACCCCCAGTCCTTCACCCGGGGGATTTTGGAGACCCGGGCACAGATCCAAAAGAGCCTGCCCTTCCTGAAGGAGAATATGGCCGGGCTGGAAAATGCCCATCTGTCCAGCGTGGCCACCACGCTGGGGGTGCGGGAGCGGCGCAGGATCGTGGGGATGAAGGAGCTGAAGGGGGACAGCCTGATTGCCGCTCAGGATGTGGAGGACGCCATAGCTTTTGGCTGCTACCCGGTGGACATTCACCGGGCGACCAAGGACAAGGCGGTGCAGTTTACCAGGATCAAAGGAGACGGGATCTATTCCATCCCCTACAGCTGCATGGTATCCACCAAATACCCCAATGTGATCGCCGGCTGCAAGGCGGTGTACAGCGATGTGGTGGCCTTCGCCGCCCACCGCACGATGCCTAGCGTGATGGGCATTGGAAACGCGGCGGGAGTCGCGGCCGCCATCGCGGCCAGAGAGGGCACCGACCTGCGTATGCTGGACCCCAGGCAGATTCAGGACATCATAAGGGCGGACTATCCGGACTGCTCCGGCAAGTTTTAAGCTGAAGTGAGCTTGTTCTGGCGGCGTTCAGCCTCTTACATCAACGCGGCCAGGAAAATTGATAAAATCCCTCTGATTTCAATGGAAATCAGAGGGATTTGCATATTTTGGCTTCCTTTTCCTCGTTACGGTATTTTTTATAATATCACAGGATTTTCTCAGGAGTATGGAGTTTTTATCCCCTCGGCGGCATAAAAAACAAACGGCGCATGACCGTTGGCTCCCCGCGGCTTGACCGCTCCGGGCGCCATATCTCAATTTGCAGCTGTTTTTGCGGGATATGCCTTGAAATCATCTATATTCCCTGATATAATAGATTAGTTATTATACTATTGCGCCCGGTGTTCTGCGGTGTGCGGCCAGACAGGAGGTGACCGCCGGTGAAGTATAAGCAATGGCAGGTGGCGGCCCCCTGTCCTGAGGGACAGCTGGCTCTGGAGCGGGCGGGACTGCCCCCGCTGCTGGCTGGACTGCTGGCGGTGCGGGGAGTTGTCAGCCCGGAGGAGGCCCGGCGGCTGCTCAGCCCGAAGAGTGAGCCAATCCCCGACCCCATGCTGCTGCGGGATATGGACAAGGCTGTGGCGCGGGTGCGCCGGGCCCTGGAGCGGGGAGAACGGATTGCCGTCTATGGCGACTACGATGTGGACGGCATCACCGCCACCTGTCTGCTGACACAGTTTCTGTCCGCTCGGGGCGGCGCTGTGATCCCCTATATCCCCAGCCGACTGGGGGAGGGCTATGGCCTGAATCAGGAGGCGGTCCATGCGCTGTCGCAGCAGGGGATCAACCTGATTATTACCGTGGACTGCGGCATCACCGCCGTGGAGGAGACGGCTCTGGCCAACAGTCTGGGGATTGACGTGGTTATCACAGACCACCACGCCTGCAAGGAGGAGCTGCCGCCCGCCGCCGCGGTGGTGGATCCCCACCGGCCGGACTGCCCGTATCCCTTCAAGGGACTGGCCGGGGTCGGGGTGGCTCTGATGTTGGCGCTGGCGGTGGCCGGGCCGGAGAGCGCCCCGGAAATTATGGAGGAATTTTCCGATCTGGCCGCGGTGGGCACGGTAGCCGACGTGATGCCCATGACCGGAGCGAACCGGGCCATTGTCAGCCTGGGACTGGCCAGGCTGGAGCCGCCCCGCCGGCTGGGCTTTGCCAGCCTCATCCAATGTGCCGGCCTGGCGGAGAAGCAGGTCACGTCGGTGTCCGTGGGCTATACGCTGGCCCCGCGGATCAACGCCTCCGGCCGGATGGGTATGGCGGAGGTGGCGGTGGAGCTGTTCCTGACCCGTGACCCCGTCCGGGCGGAGATGCTGGCGCTGGAGCTGTGTGAGCTCAATCGGGAGCGCCAGGAGATTGAGGGCGAAATCTTTCAGCAGTGTGTGCGGTATCTGGAGGAGAACCCCCAGCGGAGCGCCATTGTACTGGCGGGCGGCCAGTGGCACCAGGGGGTGGTGGGCATTGTGGCCTCCCGTCTGGCGGAGAAGTACGCCTGCCCCTGCTTTATGATCTGTCTGGACGGCGGCATGGGCAAGGGCTCCTGCCGCTCCTGGGGGGAGCTGAATCTCTTCGACCTGCTGTCGTCCTGCTCCCATCTGCTGGAGAATTTCGGGGGGCACGCCCTGGCCGCCGGCTTTACCGTAAAAGAGGATAATATCCCCGCTCTGGCCCAGGCCCTGCGGCAGGCGGTGGCGGAGAGCTGCCACGGAAAGGAGCTGCCCTCCGTCCTGGAGGTGGACATGGCCGTCTCCCCCCAGCATCTGGTGGTGGAGGCGGTGGAGTCCCTGGAGCTGCTGGAGCCCTGCGGCACAGGCAATCCCCGGCCGGTCTTTCTCCTTCAGGGGGCCCAGGTTCACACCATGTCCCAGGTGGGGCGGGGGAGGCATCTGAAGCTGCGGCTGGAATCCCGCGGGATGCCGCTGGACGCCATCTTCTTCTCCAACCAGGGGGCGGAGCTGGGGCTGTATCCCGGCTGTCGGGTGGATGTGGTGTTTTACCCCCAGATCAACGACTTCCGGGGGGGACGCACCGTTCAGCTTCAGGTGATCGACCTGCGGCTGGCCCCCTCCCGGGCCCAGCTGGAGCAGGCTATCTATGACAAGTACCACCAGGGGGGGAACCTCACCTGTGAGGAGGCCCGGTTTCTCCTGCCCAGCCGGGGGGACTTTGTGGGTCTGTACCGGTGGCTGGAGCGGCAGTCCACCCTCTGTACCGTGGTGGAGGATACTCCGGCCCGCATCGCCCGGTCGGTAGCCCGGGCAACCCGCCAGCGGGAGGTGCCCGCCCGCACCATGCTCTGCCTGGAGGTGCTGGAGGAGCGGGGGCTTATCGACCTGAACCGCCGTACTGACCGCATCCAGATTACCCTGCGCCGGGTGGAGCAGAAGGTGGATCTGGAGGCTTCGGAGATTATCCGGCGGCTGCGGAAGATATTGGAGGGCGGCCTGTAGGGGGCGCCGTTGGAATCAGGCAGCAATGCGGCGGGCCGAGTCGTCCCGCCCTACAGAGGGCTCAAAATCCTCGTATGCTCCGCATATTTTGGCTTCGCCAAAATGCAATCCTCCGTCATCCGCTTTGCGGATGCCACCTCCTTTCGAAAGGAGGCTTTTCCGCTGCGGCGGGACGAGAGATCATTACCTGAAACCGAGGTGATCCAAATGGACCCCATTTTAGAACGCTATCACAGCCTGGAGAAAAAGGTGCTTACCTATATGCCCGGCCTGGACACCCAGAAGCTGTTTGATGCCTTCACCTACGCCGACACCGCCCACCACGGCCAGCTGCGCAAGAGCGGGGAGCCCTATATCATCCACCCCATTGCCGTGGCGGAGATTGTGGCCGACCTGGAGCTGGACATGGACAGCGTGGTGGCTGCCCTGCTCCACGACTGTATTGAGGACACCGCCTCCACCCACGAGGAGATCGCCAAAAAGTTCAATCCGGCGGTGGCCGAGCTGGTGGAGGGCGTCACCAAGCTGACCAAGATGCAGTTTGTCACCAAGGAAGAGGAGCAGATGGAGAATCTGCGCAAGATGCTCATGGCCATGAGCCGGGACATCCGGGTGATCCTCATCAAGGTGTGCGACCGGCTGCACAACATGCGCACCATGGAGTACCAGTCTCCACGGAAGCAGCGGGAGAAGTCCCTGGAGACTATGGAGATCTACGCCCCCATCGCACACCGCCTGGGTATGCAGAAGATCAAGTGGGAGCTGGAGGACCTGTCCCTGCGCTATCTGGACCCGGTGGGCTACAAGGAGATCGAGGACGAGCTCGCCGAGCGCTCCTCCACTCACGAGGAATTTTTGGCCGGCATCCAGCACAAGATTGAGCAGCGGCTGTCCCAGGAGGGCATCCACTGCACCATCTACGGCCGGGTGAAGCACATCTACTCCATCTACCGCAAGATGTTCGCCCAGAACAAGACGCTGGACGAAATTTTTGACCTGTACGCCTTCCGGGTGATCGTCAGCGACATCCCGGAGTGCTACAACGTGCTGGGCTGCATCCATGACATGTTCAAGCCAGTGCTGGGCCGGTTTAAGGACTATATCGGCACCCCCAAGCCCAACATGTACCAGTCCCTCCACACCACGGTCATCGGCCGGGCGGGCATCCCCTTTGAGGTGCAGATTCGCACCTGGGAGATGCACCAGACCGCCGAGTACGGCGTGGCCGCCCACTGGAAGTACAAGCAGGGGATGGCCAACCGGAATCTGGGCACCGAGCACGAGTTTGAGTGGGTGCGCAAGCTGCTGGAGGGCCAGCAGGACACCGACGCCGAGGAGTTTGTCAGCACCCTGAAGGTGGACCTCTTCGCCGATGAGGTGTTTGTCTTTACCCCCAATGGGGACGTGAAGAGCCTGCCCAACGGGGCCACCCCCATCGACTTCGCCTACAATATCCACTCCGCCGTGGGCAACCACATGGTGGGGGCCCGGGTGAATGGCCGGATGGTGCCCTATGACTACCAGCTGTCTAACGGCGATATTGTGGAGATTATCACCTCCAAGAGCGCCAAGGGCCCCAGCCGGGACTGGCTGAAGCTGTGTACCTCCAACGAGGCCCGGAACAAGATCCGCCAGTGGTTCAAGAAGGAGCGGCGGGAGGAGAACATCGCCACCGGCCGGGCCGCCTTCGAGGCGGAGCTGAAGCACGCCAAGCTGACCCTGGCCGCCGTCACCGCCGAGGACGCCCTGCCCCACATCCTCCACAAGCTGCGCTGCGGCACCCTGGATGAGCTGTACGCCTCCATCGGCTACGGCGGAACGACCGCCGCCAAATCGGTGGCCCGCATCCGGGATGAGATGCTGCGGCTGGGCAGGCTTCAGGCCGAAAAGGCCGCCGCCGCGGCCCGCTCCCTGGAGGAGAGCGTCATCATGCCGGGCAGCGCCTCCCCCTCGGAGGTCCACGGCCCTGTCAAGCCAAAACACTCCGACACAGGCATCATTGTGGAGGGGCTGGGCAACTGCCTGGTGAAGTTTGCCAAGTGCTGCACCCCCGTCCCCGGCGACCCGGTGATCGGCTTCATCACCCGGGGCTACGGCGTGTCGGTCCACCGGGCCGACTGCCCCAACGCCGTCCCGGACAAGCGCAAGCCCGAGGAGGCCGACCGGTGGGTCAAGGTGTCCTGGGTGGAGAGCAAGCTGCCCAACTACACGACCTCACTGGAGCTGTTTGCCAAGGACCGGAACGACCTGACCCTGGATGTGGCTATGGCTTTGTCTACCGCCAAGGTGAGGGTTTCCGCCCTGTCCGCCCGCTCCATGCCCGACGGCCACGCCACCATCGGCATTGTGGTGGATGTGAAGGACAAAAGCGAGCTGGAGGGGGTCATCAACAAGCTGAACAACATTCAGGGGGTCTACCATGTGGCCCGGGCCTCGGGGAAATAGACGCCTGTAGGGACCGACGACCTCGGCGGCCCGATGTTCAGGGCATAGAGGGCAATGAAGGCGGCGCGCCGGGTTGTCGCGCCCTACAAAATTACCAACAAAGGACGTGATCCCATGCGAGCGGTTGTTACCCGGGTGACCTCCGCCTCCGTCACCATCGACGGGGTGGTGGAGGGGGCCATTGAACAGGGTTACCTGATCCTGCTGGGGGTGGGGCCCCAGGACGACGAGGCCGTCTGCGACAAGCTGGCGGAAAAAATCTGCAACCTGCGGGTTTTTGAGGACGAACAGGGCAAAATGAACCGGAATCTGGAGCAGGTGGGGGGCGCGCTGCTGGTGGTGTCCCAGTTCACCCTGTACGCCGACACCTCCTCCCGCCGGCCCGGCTTCTCCCACGCCGCCAAGCCCGAGCTGGCCATCCCGCTGTATGAGCGCTTCATGGATCAGTGCCGTCAGCGGGGGTTTACGGTGGAGCACGGCCGGTTCGGGGCCGATATGCAGGTGGCGTCCGTCAACGACGGGCCGGTGACCATTTTGTTTGACACGGATAAGCCGTAGGGGCGGATCATATCCGCCCCTACAGACGAATATGAGGAGGAAGCGCGATGAAGGTGAAAATGATGCAGGTGGGCCCCATCGGCACCAACTGCTATATTCTGGAGGACGAGGGGGAGAAGCGGGCCGCCGTCATCGACCCGGGGGACGAGGCGGGGCGCATCCTGTCCGTTCTGCGGGAGATGGACAGCCAGGTGGACTACATCCTCCTGACCCACGGCCACTACGACCACACAACCGCCGTGCCGGAGCTGCACGAGGCCCTGCCCGACGCGAAGATTTATATCCACAAGGCCGACGCCAACGGAACGGGGAGCCGCATCTTCCCTCTGGCCGGCCAGGTGAAGGACCTGCTGTTCTATGACGAGGGGGACGCCCTCCCCCTGGGCGCCCTCACCGTTGAGGTGCTCCACACCCCCGGCCACTCCAAGGGGTCGGTTACGCTGAAGGTGCGGGACGTGCTCTTCACCGGAGACACCCTCTTTGCCGGTGACTGCGGCAGGACCGATCTTCCGGGGGGGAGCTATGAGGAAATTCTGGCCTCGCTGGGCCGGCTGGGGAGGCTGGAGGGCAATTTCCATGTCTGCCCCGGCCACGAGCAGACCTCCACCATGGACCGGGAGCGGGAGATCAACCGGTATCTGAGAGAGGGCATGGGGCTGAAGTAACCCCTTGGGAAATTACCCCGCCAGCCCCTTCAGGACCTCCCGGCGCAGGCCCAGGCCGAACAGGTAGTAGGCCCGGTGCTCAAATGACATGTGCAGGGTCAGCGCCTCCTCGAAGCGGGCGTATCGCTCATAGCCGATGAGGTCCATCAACTCCCGGGCCGCGCGGTTGTAGGCCAGCTCCGCCTGGACGTATTCCGGAATGTGATTACAGAAGCTGGAGATTTCTACGGGAATTTCCGGGTTGTCCAGGAATAGAGTTTGTAGTATAGTTTGATTCATAGGATGCACCCTCCACTCGCAAGTTGTGTTCGGGTCCATTATACTCGTAAGTTGTGTTCGTGTCAAGGGGGATTTATGGCTAATTTAGGCGAAAGATTGAAGCTGCTGAGAAATGAAAGAGGTCTGAAACAGGTGGAGATGGCGGAACATTTCGACCAAAGCCCACGGGCATATCAATATTATGAGGCGGGTACCCGCCACCCGGAGTACGACCACCTGCTGGCCCTGGCCGATTTTTTCGACGTCAGCCTGGACTACCTGGTGGGCCGCAGCGAGACAAGGGAGCGGCAGCCGTGAAGCTGTATTTTGAGACCTCCAATTTTCCCTGGGCCCCGGAGCGGTATCACTATTCCGCCGAGCAGATGATGCTCACCCTCTTCCCGGAGGAGCGGCCCGAGTACCCGGAGGGGTCCCGGGACATGAGCGGGGAGAAAAACGCCGCCGTCTTTACCCTCCACCGGGGGAAGAAGCTGACCAATCTCAGTGTTCTGCTTTTCCGTCCCCAGGGATATTATAATGGTGTGGCCCGCTTTCCCTCCGAGGAGCTGGACCGCTCCCCCGAGGAGGTCTACCACACCGTGCAGCACGCCCTGAAGCTGGCCTTTTACAAGGCGGGCACCGCCCTGCTGGGGCGCGAGCCCCCCTGGGGGGCCCTCACCGGGGTGCGGCCGGTGAAGCTGCCCACCCGGGCCATTCTGGCGGGGGCCAGCCCCAAACAGGCCCAGAGGGAGCTGGAGAAGGACTACCATGTCTCCCCCCAGCGGGCGCGGCTGGCGGTGGAGTGCGCCCGGGCCAGCGTGGAGGTCCGGCAGTCGCTGGAGCCCGGCGAGGTCTCGCTGTATGTCGGCATCCCCTTCTGCCCCACCCGATGCGCCTACTGCTCCTTCGTCTCTGCCGATGTGGGCCGGACCCTCAGGCTGGTGGAGCCCTATCTGGAGGGGCTGCTCCGGGAGGTGGCCGAAACGGGCCGGCTGCTGCGGGAGCTGGGGCTGAGGGTCCGCTCCTTCTACATGGGGGGCGGCACCCCCACCACCCTGTCGGCGGACCAGCTGGACCGGCTGCTGTCCCGGTGTGAGGACTGCCTGCCCCTGGAGGGCTGCGGCGAATACACCGTGGAGGCCGGACGGCCCGACACCATCAGCGGGGAGAAGCTGCAAACCCTGGCCCGGCACGGCATCGGCCGGATCTCCATCAACCCCCAGACCCTCCAGTCCCACGTGCTGGAGGCCATTGGCCGGGAGCATACCACGGATGATATCCGGAAGGCGTACGGTCTGGCCCGGGAGGTGGGCTTTGCCAGCATCAACATGGATTTGATTGCCGGCCTGCCGCAGGATTCCCTTGACGGTTTCCGCGCCTCCCTGAATCAGGTGCTGGACATGGACCCGGAAAATATTACGGTCCACACCCTGGCCCTGAAAAAGGGCTCCGCCCTGATGGAGCGGAGGGGGAGCCTCTCCAGCGGGGAGGAGGTGGCCGGGATGCTGGACTGGTCCCGGGAGATTCTCACCGCGCGCGGCTATCTTCCCTATTATTTGTACCGGCAGAAGTATATGTCCGGCTCGCTGGAGAATGTGGGCTGGGCCAGGCCGGGCACCGGGAGCCTGTACAACATCGTCATGATGGAGGAGCTGCACACCGTCGTCTCCCTGGGGGCCGGAGGGGTGACCAAGCTGATCGGCGGCGGGAAAATTCTCCGCCTCACCAACCCCAAATTTCCCCAGGACTATCTGTCCGGCCTGGATAAGGTGCTGGGACAGAAGGAAGAAATCAGAGCATTTTATCAGCAATAGGAGGGAGCGAGCAATGGCCTACCAACTGCAGGAGATCAACAGGCGCATCCGGACGGATGTGGCGGAGTTTTTGGCCGAATGCGACGAGAATTACGCCCAGCGGGTGTCCCTGGCGGCGGACAAGATCCTGTCCAATCTGGAGCACAGCCCTATTGTGCTGCTGTCCGGCCCCTCCGGCTCGGGTAAGACCACCACGGCCATGAAGGTGGCCGAGGAGCTGCGCCGCCGGGGGGTGAACTCCCACGCGGTGGCTATGGACAACTACTTTGTCACCATGAACCCCCGCACCGCCCCCCGTACCCCAGAGGGGGCCATCGACTACGAGTCCCCCCTGTGTATGGACATGGACCTGCTGGACCAGCACTTCACAGCCCTGTCCCGGGGGGAGGAGATCCTGGTGCCCAGATTTGAGTTTGCCCGCCAGATGCGCAACGACAGCCTGGGCACCCCGCTGAAGCTGGAGAAAAACGAGATCGCCGTGTTTGAGGGCATCCACGCCCTCAACGACGACATCGCCGGCCGCCACCCGGAGGCCACCAAGCTGTACATATCCGCCCGGTCCAACATCAACGAGGGCGCCGTTCTGCGCTTCAAGGGGACCTGGATGCGGCTGACCCGCAGGGCCGTCCGGGACTATAACTTCAGGGGCACCGGGGTGGCCCAGACCCTGGACATGTGGGCCAACGTCCGCCGGGGAGAGAAGCTGTACATCTCCCCCTTCAAGAACAGGGCCGATATCGTCTTCGACTCCTCCCTGCCCTACGAGGTGCCAGTGATGAAAAATTACGCCATCCCTATCCTGCAGAGCGTCCCGGAGGACAACGAGCGCCACGACGAGATGCTGGACCTGGTGAGGGCCTTTGAGCATTTTGAGGCCATCGACCCCGCCATGGTGGCCAGAGACTCCCTCCTCCGGGAGTTTATCGGCGGCGGAAGCTATAAGTACCACTGAAAAGCCTCCTCTTGAACGGAGGCATCAGATATCCTGATACTCGGAGTGATACCAATGCCATATTTGCCCACCTACGACTCCAGAGACCCGCGGTACAAGACGCCCTACGGGGCGGTGGCCTCGGGGACGCAGGTACAATTTACCCTCCGCCCGCCCCGCATTGAGGGCTACTCGCACGCCAGTATGTCCGTCCGGTTTGAGAGCCGGTACAATGAGATCCTTGTGCTGAAGCTGCCCTGGCAGGGCCATGACCTGGGCCAGGACCTGTTTTCCGCCGCCCTGGACACCGGAGGCTATGTGGGCCTGGTGTGGTACTCCTTCTGTCTGGAGCGGCTGGACGGCCGCAAGCAGGAGCTGGGGCCCTATCAGCTCACCGTCTACGATGGGACGTATACCGTCCCCTCCTGGTTTGGCGAGGGGGTCACCTACCAGATTTTCCCCGACCGCTTCTGCCGCAGCCGGGTGCCCGACCCGGAGGGCATGGTGGGGGGACGCACCGTCCATCAAAGCTGGGAGGAGTTCCCGGAGTATCTCCCCAATGAACAGGGGGAGGTGCGCAACCGGGATTTCTTCGGCGGGGACTTTCAGGGTGTGATCCGGAAGCTGGGCTACCTGAGGAGCCTGGGGGTGGAGACCATCTACTTCAACCCCATTTTCGAGGCGGCGGAAAATCACCGCTACGGCACCGCCGACTACAGCCGGGTGGACCCGATGCTGGGGACAAACGAGGATTTCTCCCGGCTTTGCGATGAGGCCCACAGACTGGGTATGCGGGTGATGCTGGACGGAGTGTTTAACCACACCGGCTTTGTGAGCCGCTACTTCAACGGCGACGGCTTCTACCCCGAGTCCGGAGCCAGCCAGAGCTGGGACTCCCCTTACCGCCCCTGGTTCAACTTTACCCAGTGGCCCCATAAGTATGACAGCTGGTGGGGTATCTACTCCCTGCCTGCCGTGAACGAAAATAACCCCTCCTATCGGGACTTTATCTTCGGCAGTGAGGACAGCGTGGTCCGCCGCTGGCTCCGGGCCGGCGCGGACGGCTGGCGGCTGGATGTGGCCGACGAGCTGCCCGACGACTTTGTGGCGGGCATCCATCGGGCCGTCCGGGCGGAAAAGCCCGACGCGGTGGTCATCGGCGAGGTGTGGGAGGACGGCTCCACCAAGGTGGCATACGGTGTGCGCCGCAAGCATATCCTGGGGGGCCACTGCGACGGCCTGATGAACTACCCCCTGCGCTCCGCCATCCTGTCCTTCTTCCAGGGAGGCGGCGGCGAGGACTTTGTGGAGGGGATGGAGACCATCCGGGAAAATTACCCCGCCTTCGCCTTCTACTCAGCGATGAATTCCCTGGACACCCACGACACCCCGCGTCTGCTTACCCTCCTGGGCGCTGGAGGGGAGTACAGGGATCAGACCAAGGCCTGGCGGGCTCAGTTTCAGCTCTCCCCCAAGCAGCGCTCCAGAGGGAAGGAGCTGCTCAAGGCTGCCGCCCTGCTGCTGTTCTGCTTCCCCGGCTCGCCTACGGTGTACTACGGGGACGAGGTGGGGATGGAGGGCTTTGAGGACCCCTTTAACCGCCAGACCTATCCCTGGGGCTATGAGGACCAGGAGCTGCTGGACTGGTACCGCGCCCTGGGCCGGCTGCGCAGCCGGAGGCAGGCCCTGCGCCGGGGCTCCATCCGGTATATCTGCGGCAGGGGGCCGCTGCTTGCCTTCGTTCGGGAGACAGAGGAGGAGCGGCTGCTGTGTGTATTCAACGCCGGCAATGAGGTCCACGGCCTGGAGCTGGAGGAGGGACGGCCGAGCCTGCTTTTGGGACAGGCTGAGCTCCGGCAGGAGGACGGCCTGTATACCGCCCTTCTGCCGCCCCGGTCGGGCACGGTCTTCTCCATGAAATAAGGCGTTCCACCAAACAACAGCCCCGCCAGGCTTCTGCCGGCGGGGCTGTGCTCTTAACTATTTTGCTGCTGGCTCCCGTTCGGGAGCCTCCTTCCTGTGTCCTGAGGACTTTGCGAGCTCACAGATGGGGATGGGGGCCATGGCCAGGGCCAGAACGGTGAGCCACTGGGGGGCGTTCATGGGGGCCACGGAGAACACCCCCTGGAGGGGAGGAATCAGCAGCACGGACAGCTGCATGGCGATTCCTGCCAGGAAGGCCCGGTTCATGGCGGGGTTGGACAGAACGCCCTGGGCGAACAGAGAGCGGTCCTCACTGCGGACGTTAAAGGCGTGGAACAGCTGGCAGAGGGTGAGGGTGGCAAAGGCCATGGTGTTGGCCGTGGCCCCCTCCATCCCCGGAGCGGCCAGACGGGTGAAGCCCAGGAAATAGGCCGCCAGGGTGAGGCCGCCCACCATCAGGCCCTGCCAGGCCAGCCGGAAGGAGAATTTTTTGTCAAAGAGCCCTGCGCTGGCCTCACGGGGCTCCTCCTCCATGGCCCCCTCCTCCACCGGCTCCAGCCCCAGCGCCAGGGCGGGGAGAGAGTCGGTTACCAGGTTGAGCCACAGCAGCTGCACCGGTACCAGAGGCATCTGCCCAAAGCCCAGCAGCGTTGCGGCGAAGATGGTAAAGATTTCTCCGATATTGCAGGACAGCAGGTAGTGAATGGCCTTGCGGATGTTGGAATAGATCCCGCGGCCCTCCTCAATGGCGGCTACAATGGTGGAGAAGTTGTCGTCGGTGAGGATCATATCCGCCGCGCCCTTGGCTACGTCGGTGCCCGTCCGGCCCATGGCGCAGCCGATGTCGGCCGCCTTCAGGGCGGGGGCGTCGTTTACTCCGTCCCCGGTCATGGCCACCACCTTGCCCCGCTTCTGCCAGGCCTGGACGATGCGCATCTTGTGCTCCGGAGACACCCGGGCAAAGACGGCAAACCGCTCGATGTCCTCCTCCAGCAGCTCCTGGGACATGAAGTCCAGCTCCGCGCCCGTTACCGTCCAGTCTCCGGGGCGGGCGATCTCCAGCTCCTGGGCCACCGCCAGGGCGGTGGCCCGGTGGTCGCCGGTAATCATCACCGGCCGCACACCGGCCAGGTGGCACTTGGACACTGCGGAGCGCACCTCGGGCCGGGGCGGGTCCATCAGGCCGAAGAGACCCAGAAAGGTCAGGCCGCTCTCCACCACCCGGGGCTCCAGGTCGTGGGGCAGGCTGTGCGGCTCCCGTTTGGCCACGGCGATGACCCGCAGTGCCTTACCAGCCATCTCCTCATTGGCGGCCAGAATCCGGGCCCGGTCGGACTGGGTCATGAGCCCCCTTGGGGTGCTGGAGCACCGGCCTAGCAGCACGTCAGGGGCTCCCTTGACAAAGACGGTCCAGCCGCCCCCCTCCTTGGTATGTACGGTGGACATGAGCTTGCGGTTGGAATCAAAGGGGATATCGGCCACCCGGGGCCAGCGCTCCAGCTCCCGGCCCTGGTCCACCCCGTCCCGGGCGGCGGCCACCACCAATGCCCCCTCGGTGGGGTCGCCGGAGGCGGTGGGCGCCCCCGCCTTCCACTCCAGCCGGGCGTCGGAGCAGAGGGCGCCCGCCAGCATGGCCTCCCGCCGCTTGGCGCCGGGGGTGAGCCAGACCTGCTGCACCGTCATCCGGTTCTGGGTGAGCGTGCCCGTCTTGTCGGAGCAGATCACTCCCGCGCAGCCCAGCGTCTCCACCGCCGGCAGCTTTTTGACAATGGCGTTCCGGGCCGCCAGCCGCTGGACGCCCAGAGCCAGCACAATGGTGACAATGGCGGGCAGCCCCTCCGGGATGGCGGCTACGGCCAGAGAGACGGCGGTGAGAAACATGTCCAGAAGCTCCTTGCCCTGAAACAGCCCGACCCCGAACATAATGGCGCATACCGACAGGCACAGAAAGGACAGGGATTTGGAGATCTCCCCCATCCGCCGCTGGAGGGGGGTGTCCCCCTCTCCGCTTTCCAGCAGCAGTCCGGCGATTTGGCCCATCTGGGTGTCCATCCCCGTGGCCACCACCAGAGCGGTGCCCCGGCCTGCGGTGATGAGGGTGCCCGAGATGAGCATATTTACCCGGTCTCCCAGCGGGGTGTCCGCCGGGAGAGATTCCCGCGCCTCCTTCTCCACCGGGAGCGATTCCCCGGTCATGGCCGATTCGTCGGCCTGGAGGCGGCTGCACTCCAGGATGCGGGCGTCGGCAGGGACCTGATCCCCCGCCTCCAGAAGGATGATATCCCCCGGCACCAGGGAGGCGGCGGCCACCCGCCGGGCGCTGCCCTCCCGCAGGACATTGGCCTGGGGGGAGGACATCCGCCGCAGCTCCTCCAGGGCCTGCTGGGCCTGGTCCTCCTGGGTGATAGAGATGATGCCGTTGACCACCACGATGACCAGAATGATTACCCCGTCCAGCCAGTCCTCTCCGCCGCTGGCCGCCAAGGACAGGGCGGCGGCGGTGAGCAGAACCAAAATCATGGGGTCCTTCAGCTGGCCCAGGATGCGGACCAGCAGGCTGGGGGGCGCCGGCTGGGCAAGCTGATTCGGCCCCGTTTTCTCCAGGCGGTGGGCGGCCTCCCGGTTGGTAAGGCCCTGGGGGCCGCTGTCCAGTTCCTTCATCACCTGACCCGCCGGCCGGCTGTGCCAGTCTCCCATGCCGTCACGCTCCTTCCATTTTCTACCAGTATAAGTCGGGCCTGTCCCATTTTTGTGGGAATTTTGTCGAAGGATAAAAAAATCCCGCCGGGCTATATTCCGCCGCGAGAGAATAAAATAAAAGGGACATCTCCCGATGGGAGATATCCCTCTACCGGTCGCTGGCCAGCCAGCCCTCGCCCTGAAAGATCAGGTCGTCCAGGTCGGGCCTGCGGGGCGCCGGAGCGTCCGCGTTTTTGGGCAGCGGTGTTTTGTTGTCGTTCATGTCGGTTCCTCCCCGGTGTATGTTTCGATATACATATCAGTATATGCCCGGCGGGGGAGGATATGTGCTGTTTTTTCTGGAGGTGTATAAAAAATCTCCGGTCGGAAGCCCGGTCGGAGATTCTTGTCTAAACGGTGCCGAAGCGGTCCATGGGCCACAGGGCCAGCACCGCCTTGCCCAGGACGTAGCCGGTGTCGATGGTGCCCAGCTGGTCGTCACGGCTGTCGGTGGAGTTGTTGCGGTTGTCCCCCATGACAAAGATGGAGCCCTCGGGGACCTCCCAGTGGGTCTGCTGCATGGTGGAGGCGAAGGGCAGATACATCTCCTCCGGCAGATAGGGCTCATCCAGAAGCTGGCCGTCCACATAGACGGCGCTCTGGCTGTAGTCGATATCCACCGTCTGGCCGCCGGTGGCGATGACCCGCTTGACAATGGCCCGGGGCTCGGGCCATCCGGGCAGGAGGACAGGGGTCTTGTTGAGCACCACAATGTCCCCCTGGGCCGGGGTATAGCCCAGGGACCAGATCAGCATGATCTCCCCGTCCTCCAGGGTGTTGTCCATAGAGCCGCCGTCCACCCGGGTGAGCCGGGCCACACAGTTGAAGAGCACCACCGCCGCTACCACACAGCCCAAAAACATCTGGAGCCACTCATAGAGATCGGCCCCCGGCCTGCGGGTCTCCGCCGCTTCGTCTGTCTCCTCCTGGGGGAGCTGCTTGTATTCATCCATAGGGTCTCCTCTTTTCCTTGTGTCGTGGTGGTATTATAACCGGTTTGGCGGAAAAATGCAACTGTGGACCCTACAGTGTGATCCGCGTCACCCCCGGGGCCCCGCCCAGCACCTCTCCCTCCCGCTTCTGACAGGTGAAGAGGAGCATCTGCTGCTCTCCGGACAGCTCCCACAGCAGCTCCAGAGCGGCCTCCAGGCGGGCGTCGTCGAAGGAGGCCAGGGCGTCGTCCAGCAGGATGGGTGGCTTCTCGGGCAGGCACAGCCGGCATACCGCCAGCCGGACAGCCAGATAGAGCTGGTCTGCCGTCCCCCGGGACAGGCAGAGGGCGCTGCGGGGCAGGACGCTCTCCCCCTCGCGGACAAAGCCCTCCAGCTCTCGGGTGAGGGACACCGCGGAGTACTTGTCCCCGGTGAGCCGGGCCATATAAGCCCCGGCCAGCCGGTTCAGCTCCGGGGAGAACCGCTCCTGGAGCCGGGCGTTGGCCTGGGTGAGGGTCTCCATCGCCATGGTCAGGGCGTCCAGCTCCAGCCGGCGGCGGGCCAGGCTGTCCTCCAGCCGCTCCAACCGGGCAGCCAGGGCGGCGGGATCTCCCATGGCCTGAAGGCTGCCCCGGGCCTGATTCAGCTGGGCGCTGACCTGCTCCAGCCGGTCAGCCGTCTGGACCAGAGCCCGGTCGGTTTCCTCAGGGCTCAGCTCCGGGATAGGCGGCTCAACGGCGGGCAGCTCCTCCCGGACCGCCCCCTGGGCGGCCAGATCCTCCAGCCGGCGGCGGCGCTCCTCCGCACGCTCCCGGGCGATGGCCAGGTCGTGCTCCAGGTTCAGGGCTCTGGACAGGGCGGCGGAGCAGCCAAACAGGTCTTTGACCTCCGGGGAGAACTGGTGGACGAAGTCCAACAGGTTGGATTTGGCGGTATCCCGCTTGGTTTTCCGCTCGGCGACGGCGTTCCGGATGACCTCCGCCTCATGGGCGGCCTTGTCCGCCGCTTGACAGCGGTCCTTGTAATTCTGGGCCAGGGCGGTGAGCTCCTCCGGAGTCTGGACGCCGTATTGGGTCAGTATGTCCTGCGCCCGCCGTCTGCGGGCGAGACACAAGAAACCGGCGGCCAGCGTCACGACGGCGACCCCTGCCAGCATACCGAGAATCGGGCCGAGCGGGGCGGCCTCGTTCCGCAGCAGGAGGCGTGCCGCCCAGCCGATACCGCCGCCAAGGGCTAAAAGCAGAAAGATCCAGATGCCTCGTCTGACTTTGCCCGCCGTTTGGGCGGCGCTTTGACAGGCGGCGGCATCTATTCCGGCCTTGGTGACCGCCTCGTCGCCCGACAGCTCGGAGAACAGGTCGTCCCTCGCGGCGGCTTTGGCCTTGGCGGAGGCCTCCTCCGCCTCCGTCAGGGCGGTCTCCCCCTGCTTGATCTCCTCGTCCAGCGCCTTGAGGTATTGCAGGTCCCCCTGGGCCTGCTTCAGGGCCTCCCGGTCGGGGAGGGGGCGGACGGCCTGCTCCTCCTCCAGCGCGTCAAGCTGCCGCCGGGCGGACTGATATTCCTCCTCGGCCTGGGCATACCGGCCGGACAGCTTTTTCTGCGCCAGAAGCTGGTGCGCCCGGGCCTGCCGGGTCAGGTTGTCCCGCTCCCGGGTCAGCTGGGCCCGCTCCCCCTCCAGGCCGGCAATCTGAGCGGCTGACTCCTCCAGACGGTCCAGGGCCTCCCGGGCCTGGTCCAGCTCCCGCTCCAGCCGGGGGATTTCTCCCACGCTCTTGTTCACCTGGCGGCGGTTTTTCCAGTCCTTCAGCCTGCCCATGGCCTGGGAGTAGGACACATCCTCCTCCCCCGAGCTCACCAGAGCGGCGATGCGGCGCTCCAGCTCCGGGGCGGTGGTGACCGTCAGATTGCCCGCCCCTAAGAAGGCCGACCGGGTGAAGACCTCCTGGCCGACGCCGGTGAGGAGCTCGCCGCAGTTGGAGGCGGTGAGGCCGGGCACCGGCTGCTGGGTCTTGGTGTAGACCGCGGAGAAGCTCCCGAAGGGGGTGCTCCCCCGGGGGCCCCGGCGGATGGTGATGTCCCGCTTGCCGTACTCCAGGGTGATTTCCCCCTCCATGGGAGCCCCGGACCAGGGCTGATAGCGGTTTTTGTCCGCCAGATAGCCCTTCTTGTCCCGCTCGCGGGTGTCGATGCCGTAGAGCATGGCCCGCCAGAAGGCGGCCCAGGTGGACTTGCCCCCCTCGTTGGGGGCGTGGATGAGGGTGAGGCCGGGCCCCGGCTCCAGCCGGACCTTTTCCAGCCGGCCGAAGGTGGCGGTCATGGACTTGATCTTCATACCTCCTCGCCTCCTTCCAGGGCGGCCAGGCCGTACCGTGCGGCCAGCTGACAGACCGGATCGTCGGGCAGCTCCTGGCAGCGATCCCACATGGCCTGGAGAAACAGTCCGGTGAGGGCGTCCTCCTCCCGCCGGGCCCACAGGTCCCGGGGCAGGCGGGTGCGGTCGATGAGGGTCAGGCCGTAAAAGTCCGGGGCCAGCGCCCGCTCCAGGGCGGGCAGGCTGGGCGGCTGCCCCTCTCCAGTGAGGATCAGCCGGCAGATCAGGTTTTCAGTGTCCCCGGGCAGGGCGGCCCGGACCGCGGCCAGGGGGTCTGCCGCTCCGGTGAGGTCCACGGTGAGGATTTCATACCGGCGTTTGGCCAGGGGGACAAACTGGGCGGTCACATGGCCGGGGGCGGCCTCAAGATAGAGGACGCCCTTCTCCCCCAGCTCATCAAAGCCCCGGCCCTCGGGACAGCCGGGGTAGGCCCAATAGGTGCTCCCCTCCCGCCGCAGTCCGCTGGCCCGGTGGACATGGCCCAGGGCCAGGTAGTCCAGTCCGCTGGCGGCGATGTCCAGGGAGGATATGGGGCCGTAATCGCGCTCCGCCCCCACCGCCCCGTGGAGGCAGGCGATGTGAAGCGCTCCGTCGTTGGGGACGGCCAGCCCCTCCAGGGGGCAGCTGTCCTGGCCGGGGCCGGTGAAGGCCCGGCCCCAGAGGGTACAGCCGGGCAGCTCCACCGCCTCCAGAGCGCCGCCGGTAAAAATATGTACGTTGTCCGGCCAGTCCAGGGCGGCCCACACGGACCGGGGACTGTAGAAGTCGTGGTTACCCGGGGCAATAAACACCGGGCAGGGGATGGCGGCCAGGGCGCTCCGCAGGGACTGGGCGGTCTCCCGAAAGACCCGCTCCGAGTCCAGCAGGTCGCCGGCCAGCAGCACCAGGTCGGCAGCCTTCTCACGGGCCAGGGCGGCCAGGCGGTCCAGCAGCTCCCGCTGCTCCTCCCGCCGCCGGGCGGCCCGCTCCGGGGTCAGGCCGGAAAAGGGGCTGTCCAGGTGGAAGTCAGCCCCGTGGATTATCTTCAGCATAGCGGCTCCTCTCTGTCTGAACGGACCCAGCACATAAGGGCCTCCCCCTCCCCGGAGGGGCTGTCCGTCCGCTCCTCCAGTACGGTGAAGCCCTCCCTGCGGTAGAAGGCGGCCGCCCGGACATTCTTTTGGTATACGCACAGGGTGAGCCGGTCCCGGTTTGCCTTGGCCCGGTCCAGCAGTTGGAGGCCCACCCCTCTGGACTGGGCCTCCGGAGAGACAAAGATGCCGGCGATGTGGTCCCCTTCCAGGCCGAGAAAGCCCAGAAGGTCTCCCCCCTCCTCCCAGACGTATACCTCCGCCTGGAACAGAGCCGGACGGACATTTTCCAGCTGTCCCCTCCAATAATGGGCGGGAATAAAGCTGTGGGCCTGGAGATTGGCGGTCAGCCAGATGTCCAGAACCCGCTCCTGATCCCGCGCTTCAAATCCGCGAATCATGGCGTCACTCCTCAAGGTCCGTGCGGCGGACCGACAGGCATCTCTTTTTCTCGGTGTCGATGGTAAACAGGCAGGCGTTGAGCTTGCAGCGCCCCTCCGCCTCCTCATACCGCCGGGGCAGCCCCCCCAGAAAGAGATTCAGGGAGTTCTCCGGCTTGATGCCCAGCACGGAGTTGATGGGGCCGGTCATCCCCAGGTCGGTGACGAAGCCGGTGCCGCCGGGGAGCACCCGGCAGTCCGCCGTGGGAACATGGGTGTGGGTGCCCCAGACCGCCGCCGCCCGGCCGTCCAGGTGCCAGCCCATGGCCCCCTTTTCGCTGGTGGCCTCGGCGTGGAAATCCACCAGCATCAGGTCGAAGCCCCCGCGGCTCCAGTGGAAATTGGCGGCTTTAAAGGGGCTGTCCAGATTGGAGTTCAGGTCCACACGGCCCATGATGTTCAGCACCGCCAGCCGCAGGCCCTGGCACTGGTAGATGCCAAAGCCCCGCCCGGGCACCCGGCCGGCGTAGTTGGCGGGACGGAGGATGCGGTCCTCCTTGTCCAGGAAGGCCCCGATCTGAATGCGGTTCCAGGTGTGGTTGCCCAGGGTGATAACATCCGCCCCGGCCTCCAGCATCCGCCGGGCCTGGGCGGGGGTGATGCCGACTCCGGAGGCGTTTTCCCCGTTTACCACGGTGAAATGCGCCCCGGTCTCCTTCCGCAGTTCGGGCAGACGGCGGGACAGAATGTCCTGTCCGCCCTCGCCCACTACATCGCCGACAGCTAATACATGAATCAGCATAGAATGTCCTCCTTGCTGGCAGTCCTTGTTTACCTACCCATTATAATGTATTTCCGTCAAAACCGCAACTGTTTCCGGAGCTCTGGCACATCCGTCTCATCAATTTGGAAAGCCTATGGAAAGACCGGACGATATGCCATGTAGGGCAGAGGTTCTACCACTGCCTATGCCCTACATTCGGAGCGTTTTGAATTTGGACACCCGCCGGGACAGAGCGGCCGGGAGACAGCCTAAGCCGTCCCCCGGGGTGTTTTCCTATGTAGGGCCCGCAGCCTCTCCACCAGCCGGTGGAGCAGGAGGCCCAGCGCGATGTTGACGGTGAAGGAGAGCAGGTAATACATCCGGTTGCTGGGGCCAAAGGAGACAAACCGGCGCAGCAGCTCCACCTCAGAGAACAGGCTGACATTCAGCAGGTAAATCTCCAGGCTGTGGGCGCCCAGCAGGCGGAGGGGTTTTCGCAGCCAGTCCAGGGGCAGGCGCTCAAAGCACCAGCAGGCCGCCAGACACATGGGGATGGTGGTGAAGAGAAAGAGCCGGGCCAGCAGCATGTAGTGGCTCATCCCGGGGAGCCGCCGGACCAGGAGGTAGACCCCTCCCAGCACAAACCAGACGGACCAGAACAGAATGTCCCTCCACCCCAGCTTTCGATTCTCCAGGACATAGAAGCCCATCAGGATGCCCAGAAAGAAGATGGGGATGCGAAAGACCAGGTCCATCACATACCAGTATTCCTCCCACATGAACAGCCGGCCCAGGGAGAGGCCCAGGAGTACCCCCGCGGCCGCCAGAAGCTCCCGGTTTCTGCTGTCCCGCATGGCCCGGAAGCAGGCGGGGGTGAGGGCGTAAAAGGTCATGGACCCGGCTACATACCAGTTGAAGGCCCCAGCGGAGCGCAGCCAGTAGTAGAGCAGAGAGGAATTCCATACCAGTGAGCTCCAGGGATTTCCCCGGTAGAGGATTCCGAAAAGCGTGTAGGGGAGCATCACCAGGTAGTACGCGGGCAGGATCCGGCCCGCCCGCCGGGCCATGAAGGCGGAGTAGTCCTGCTCCCGCCGGGACAGAGACATGGTGAGCCCCATGGAGGAGAGCAAAATGAAGACGTCCACCCCGCCAAACCCGGCCGCCCGGCCCCAGTTGAGCAGATAAAAGCCCAGGTCCAGGTCGAAGGCGTGAAACAGCATCACCCAGAGTATGGCCGCCCCCATCAGCTCGGTGCGGTATTTGCTTAAAACGTTGTAGCTCATGATGCTTCCTCCAATATCGGCCCGAGGTGCGGGGTATTACAGGGACGGCCACAGGCCGCCCCTACATTTTAGTACTTGCGGGAACTAAAATCAACACTTTTGCCGGAGTTCTGCTGTCATCTGACAAAATAGCGGCTGTAAATGCTGCCGGAGGGAGAGAGATTATTTGAATGAAGAGCGGGACGGTCTGAACCGTCCCGCTTTTAACATCACTTAATGGGCTGACCGGCCTCTTTCCGGGCCTTGATCTCCCGCAGGGCGTCCTTATAGGACAGGTTGACACGGCCCTTCTCGTCGATCTCGGTGACCTTGACCCAGATCATATCGCCGATGTTGACCACGTCCTCCACCTTCTCCACCCGGTGCTCCGCCAGCTTGGAGATGTGGACCATGCCGTCCTTGCCGGGGGCCAGCTCCACGAAGGCGCCGAACTGGAGGATGCGCACCACCTTGCCGTAGTACAGCTCGCCCACCTGGGGGACGAACACGATGGTCTCGATCATCTTCTTGGCGGCGTCGCAGGAGGCGGCGTCGGGGGAGGCGATGTGGATGGTGCCGTCGTCCTCGATATCAATCTGGGCGCCAGACTCGGCGGTGATCTTCTGGATGACCGAGCCGCCCTTGCCGATGACCTCACGGATCTTGTCCGGGTCGATCTTCATGGAGATCATCTTGGGGGCCCACTTGCACACCTCGGGACGGGGGGCGGAGATGCAGGGCAGCATGACCTCGTCCAGGATGGCGAACCGGGCGTCCCGGGTGATGTCCAGGGCCTCCTTGATGATCTCGTGGGTGAGACCGTCGTTCTTCAGGTCCATCTGGATGGCGGTGATGCCCGACTTGGTGCCCGCTACCTTGAAGTCCATCTCGCCGTGGAAGTCCTCCACGCCCTGAATGTCGATGAAGGTGGTGAAGCCGCCGTTGTCGTCCTGAATCAGGCCGCAGGAGATGCCGGCCACCGGGGCCTTGATGGGCACGCCGGCGTCCATGAGGGCCAGGGTGGAGCCGCAGATGGAGCCCTGGGAGGTGGAGCCGTTGGAGGACAGCACCTCAGAGACCACGCGGATGGCGTAGGGGAACTCGTCCTCGCTGGGCAGCACCGGGGCCAGAGCCCGCTCGGCCAGGAAGCCGTGGCCGTACTCCCGGCGGTTGGTGGACCGGGGAGCCCGGGCCTCGCCCACCGAGTAGGGGGGGAAGTTGTAGTGGTGCATATACCGCTTCTCGGTCTCCTCCCAGATGGTGTCCAGCTTCTGGGCGGCGGCCAGGGTGTTCAGGGTGCACACGGAGAGCACCTGGGTCTGACCGCGGGTGAACAGGCCGGAACCGTGAACCCGGGGCAGAACCCCCACCTCGGCGGCCAGGGGACGAATCTCGTTCTGGGCCCGGCCGTCCACCCGGTGGCCCTCCAGCAGCCAGGCTTTCACGATCTTCTTCTGGAACTTGTAGGTGAACTCCTCCAGGTACTGGTCCATATCCGGATACTCCTCCAGATACTTCTCGTGCCAGTGCTCGATCATCTCGTTCCAGCGCTTCTCCCGGACGGTCTTGTCGTCGGTGTCCATGGCGGCCTTGGCCTCGTCCATGAAGTTGGCCACGATGTCGTCAAAGAGCTCCTGATTGAACTGGGCATGGTCATACTCCATCTTGGGCTTTCCGATCTCAGAGACAATCTGGTCGATGAAGTCGATCTGCTTGCGGATCTCCTCGTGGGCCTTGACGATTCCGGCGTACATGATCTCGTCGGGGATCTCGTCGGCCCCGGCCTCGATCATGACCACCTTCTCCCGGGTGGCGGCCACGGTCACGTCCATGCGGCTGGTCCTGCGCTGCTCCTGGGTGGGGTTGAGGACGATCTGTCCGTCGCAGAAGCCCACCTCCAGGCAGCCGATGGGGCCGGCGAAGGGAATTTCACTATAGCTCACGCAGGCGGAGGCGCCGATCATGGCGGCCACCTCGGGGGAGCAGTCGTAGTCCACGCTCATGACGGTGCACTGGATACACACGTCGTTGCGGAAGTCGTAGGGGAACAGGGGGCGCATGGGCCGGTCGATGAGCCGGCTGGCCAGCACGGCGGGCAGGGAGGGCCGTCCCTCACGGCGCATGAAGGAGCCGGGGATGCGGCCCACGGCGTACAGCTTCTCCTCGAACTCCACGCTCAGGGGGAAGAAGTCGATGCCGTCCCGGGGGCGGGGGGAGACGGTGACGGCCACGTGGACTGTGGTCTCGCCGTACTTCACCAGGGCGGAGGCGGAGGCCAGCTCGGCCATTTTGCCCACCTCAATGGTCAGCGGACGGCCGCACAGGTCCATGGTCCAACTCTTGAACTTGGGGAACTGCTTGTGCTTGATGATTGTTGACATGTCGATTCTCCTTTTCATTGGTGTCCCCGGAGATTTGTCTGCCCTTTAGCACTTGAATACGGGTTTGGCGGTTTGGAAGCCTGCGTGCGGGGGCGCATATTACGCGCCCCTGCAATCGGCATCTGTAGGGCGCGACGACCCCGGCGCGCCGTTTCGGACAGGCCCTGCGTGACGGCGGCGCGCCCAGTGGTCGCGCCCTACGCAGAGGCCCGCAGATAACCCAGACCGCCCCTGCATACCTGTTCCAATCCCATATTCAACTGCTAAAAGACCAGCAAAGACGCCGGGGTATATGCGAACATAGGGCGGTGCGCAAAGACGCGCCGCCCTATGAAACACAATTTTACTTACGGATGCCCAGTTTGGCGATGATCGCGCGGTAGCGCTCAATATCCTTGGCCATCAGGTAGTCCAGCAGCTTGCGGCGCTTACCGATCATCTTGTACAGGCCGCGGCGGCTGTGGTTGTCGTGGATGTGCACCTTCAGGTGCTCGGTGAGCTCGTTGATGCGGGCGGTGAGGATGGCGATCTGGACCTCAGGAGAGCCGGTATCGGTCTCATGGGTGCGGTTGGCCTCAATCACGGCCGTCTTTTCGTCCTTGCGAATCATGGAAATTCCACCTTTCAAATCGTTCTGTCCAAGGGCTGGGTAGCGGGCGGGCGGGTCCCCGCGCACCTGCGCGGGCCTTGTCCCGAAACCAAGCGATGGATGGGCGCACACTGTGGTGCTCGGATAATATATCATAGTTTTTCCTTGCTGTAAAGGGAAAAATCAAGGTTTTTAAGAAAAATTTTGCGGGGGAGGATCGCCCATACTCAGCTGAAGCTCCTCCAGCTCCTGCATCGTCTGCTCCGTCTGGCTGATGATGTCCTCCAGGCGGGAAAAGGCTTGGAGGTACAGGGTGTGGTACTGTTCCGCAGTGAGCCTGTTGGTTTCGCTTTCCATAAAAATTTCTCCTATCTTTTTTTGTTATTTTATTCCATCGGAGAGCAATGACAATCAGATGTTTGTGATGCTGTGGTCCGCGCTGGAACGGGGAACAATTTGATGGAATCGAGGACAAAGCGAATAGACAAACATGTTCCCATAGGATATAATAGCTCCAAAGGAGTGAAAATTATGCCGAAAATTGACGCCCAATTGGGTATTCGGGTGACAAAAGACCTGAAGGCCCGCCTGACAGCCCAGGCAAAAAGCGAGATGAAAAGCGTCTCCACCCTTGTGGTGGAGGTGGTGGAGGCCTATCTGGACTCCAAGGGAATGGGAAAACAGCAGTAAACAACCGCCCGGCGCAGACTGTCTGCGCCGGGCGGTGGGTTTTGCTAATTCAGGTGCCAGATATCCTCGTTGTATTGCCGGATGGTGCGGTCGGAGGAGAAGTAGCCGGATTTCGCGATGTTGACCAGCATCTTTTTGGCCCAGGCCTGGCGGCTGCCGTAGTCCCTCACGGCCAGGTCCTTGGCGGCGATATAGTCCTCCACGTCCAGCAGGGCCATAAACCAGTCCTTGGTCTTCATGTCCTTCCAGAGGGCGGACAGCTCCGCCGGGTCGCCTACAGCAAGCAGCTCGGGGGAGACCAGGAAGTCTACCAGCCGTTCCACCCCGGGGCGGTGGTAGAAGTCCAGGGGCCGGTAGCTCCGGCCGTCGGGCTCGGCGCCCTGGTAGAGCTGGATGACCTGATCGCTGTGCCGGCCGAAGGTGTAGATGTTTTCCTCACCTACCAGCTGGGCGATCTCCACGTTGGCTCCGTCCAGGGTGCCCAGGGTGACAGCTCCGTTGGCCATGAATTTCATGTTGCCGGTGCCGCTGGCCTCCTTGGAGGCCAGAGAGATCTGTTCGGAGATATCACAGGCGGGGATGAGCCGCTCCGCCCAAGTGACATTGTAGTTCTCCACCATGGCCACCCGCAGCCAGGGCCGGACCTGGGGGTCCCGGTCGATGAGCTGCTGCAGGCACAGGATGAGATGGATGATCCGCTTGGCCATCACATAGGCGGGGGCCGCCTTGGCGCCGAACAGAACGGTGACAGGCTGCTCGGGGAGCTTGCCGGCCTTGATCTCCAGATACTTATGGATGATATACAGGGCGTTCATCTGCTGGCGCTTGTACTCGTGGAGCCGCTTGACCTGAATGTCAAAGATGGACTGCGGGTCGATCTCGATGTGCTGCCTGGCCCAGAGCACCCGGCACAGGTGGTCCTTATTGTGCTGCTTCACCTCCAGCAGCCGGGTCAGCACCCCGTCGTCCTCCTGGAAGGCCAGCAGGCCCTCCAGCTTGGCGGCGTCTCTGCGCCAGTCGGAGCCGATGCAGCTGTCAATGAGGGAGGCCAGCTCCGGATTGCAGGCCTCCAGCCACCGGCGGAGGGTAACCCCGTTGGTCTTGTTGTTGAATTTCTCCGGATAGAGGTCGTAGAAGGCCTTCAGCTCGGCGTTTTTCAAAATCTCCGTGTGGAGGGCGGCCACGCCGTTGACCGAGAAGCCGCAGTGGATGTCCATATGGGCCATGTGAACCCGGTTCTGCTCGTCCAGGATGGCAACCTTGGGGTCGGGGTGGGCCTCCTTCGTCCGGCGGTCCAGCTCCTGGATGACGGGCACCAGCTGGGGGGCCGCCTTCTCAATGAAGGACAGGGGCCATTTCTCCAAAGCCTCGGCCAGGATGGTGTGGTTGGTGTAGGCGCAGGTGCGGCGCACCTGATCCAGGGACTCGTCGAAGGACATGCCCCGGGCGGTGAGCAGGCGGATAAGCTCGGGGATGACCATAGAGGGGTGGGTGTCGTTGATCTGGACCACCACATGGTCGGCCAGGGTGCTCAGGGCATAGCCCCGGCTCTCCAGCTCGGCCAGGATCAGCTGGGCTCCGGCGGACACCATGAAGTACTGCTGATACACCCGAAGGAGCCGGCCGGCCTCGTCGCTGTCGTCGGGGTAGAGGAAGGAGGTCAGGTTGTGGGCGATATCTCCCTTGTCAAAGCCGATGCCCACCCAGGGCTTGGGGGCGGGCTCCGCCACATCGAAGAGATGCAGGCGGTTGGCGTATCCGTTCCCCGCCCCGGGGACGGCGATGTCGTAGAGCACCGCCTTCAGGTCGAAGCCGCCGAAGGGGACGTCGAACACCACCCCGGTGGGAATCAGCCAGCTGTCCGCCTCCAGCCAGGGGTCGGGGACCTCGGTCTGCTGATTGCGGTCGAACTGCTGCTTGAACAGGCCGTAGTGGTAGTTGAGGCCGATGCCGTCGCCCGGCAGGCCCAGGGCTGCGATGGAGTCCAGAAAGCAGGCGGCCAGCCGGCCCAGGCCGCCGTTGCCCAGGGAGGGCTCGGGCTCCATGGACTCAATGACCCCCAGGTCCCGGCCCAGGTCGGCCAGCAGGGCGCGCACCTCGTCGTGGAGGCCCAGGGCCAGCAGATTGTTGGACAGCAGCTTGCCCATGAGGAACTCGGCGGAAAAGTAGTAGAGCTTTCGCCCGCCCGCCGGAGCGGGACGGTTCTGGGCCATCGTCCGGGTGAGGATCAGCAGCGCCTCGTAGAGCTGATGGTCGTCACACTGATCGGGGGAGCAGCCAAACCGCTCCTGGGTGGTCTGGAAGAGCTGTTCTTTTAATTGCATAGAGACATCTCCTTGTCACTTGGATTGGGCCGCGCACAGGGTGGTTCTATTCAGCGCGTTTGGAGTGGGCGGCCGGCTTTTTCACCTTGGGCAGCCGCTGATACACCCGCATCTCCTGAAACAGGCGCCGGGCCAGCTTTTCATCAAAGGCGCCGGGCAGGGCGCGCCACTTCCAATTATCCCCAAGGGTGGAGGGGATATTCATGCGGGCCTCGCTGCCCAGGCCCAGCAGGTCCTGGAACTGCATCACGGCCAGATCGGCGGGTGAGGCCCAGGCCGAGCGCATCATGCCCCAGTGATAGCCCTCCCGCTTGGACAGGCGCAGGTAGGCCTTGGCAAAGGACACATCCTTCTTGGGGGCCGAGGCCATCCAGCCCTGAATGGTGTCGTTGTCGTGAGTGCCGGTGTACACCACGCAGTGGGTGGGGTAACAGTGGGGCAGGTAGTCGCTGCCCGTGTCCCGGCTGTCGAAGGCGAACTCCAGGATTTTCATGCCGGGGTAGCCGGACTGCTTAAGGAGTTTTTTCACCGAGGGGGTAAGGAAGCCCAGATCCTCGGCGATGATGTCCTTTTTGCCCAGAGTCTTGTTCACGATTTTGAAAAAATCAATGCCCGGCCCGGGGCGCCAGCGGCCGTTTTTGGCGGTGTCGTCCCCAAAGGGGATGGCATAGTAGGAGTCGAAGCCCCGGAAATGGTCGATGCGCAGAGTGTCGCAAATTTGGAACTGCCAGGCGATCCGCTTGAGCCACCAGGCGTAGCCGTCCTCCTTCATCTTCTCCCAGTCGAACAGCGGGTTGCCCCACAACTGGCCGTCGGCGGAGAAGCCGTCCGGTGGGCAGCCGGCCACCTCGGTGGGCCGGCCGTTCTCGTCCAGCTGGAACTGTTCCGGGTTGGCCCACACGTCGGCGCTGTCCAGGGCCACATAGATGGGCAGGTCGCCAATAATGGAGATGCCTTTTTGATTGACATACTCCTTCAAGCTCCACCACTGGCTGAAAAAGAGATGCTGCACCCACTTCCAGAAGTCGATCTCAGCGGCCAGCTCTTTTTTCACCTGCTCCAGAGCGGCAGGCTTACGCAGACGCAGCTCCTCCGGCCAATCCAGCCAGGGGGCCCCGCCGTACTTGTTTTTCAGGGCCATGAACAAGGCGTAGTCCTCCAGCCAGTCCGCCCCCCAGAGGGTGCCCCGCATATCGAACTTGTCCCCCCGTGACAGCCGGGAGACCGCCAGGCGCAGGACCTCAAAGCGGTTTTGATAGAGAACCGCGTAATCCACCCGCTCAGGGTCGCTCCCCCAGTTCATGGACTGATACTCCTCCGGCTTCAAAAGCCCCCACTCGGCCAGAATATCCAGGTCGATAAAGTAGGGGTTGCCGGCGAAGGAGGAGAAGGACTGGTAAGGGGAATCGCCGTAGCTGGTGGGGCCAACGGGAAGGAGCTGCCAGCAGCTCTGACCCCCGGCGGCCAGAAAGTCGGCGAATTTGTAGGCCTCCGCCCCCAGGGTGCCGATGCCGCAGGGGGAGGGCAGGGAGGAGACCGGCATCAAGATTCCTGCTTTTCTCACGTTGGAATCACCTTTCTGCATCAATTTTACGGATTCAACGCAGGGTGCGGCGGCCCCGCAGCGCCAGTGTACATGCGGCGCGCCAGGCCGTCACACCCTACGGCATGAGTAGATTATTGGAGCTGCGCCACGCTTTCCCCCTCGACCAGCTGGAAGGGGACCAGCTCGTGGACCGGGGGGCTGTTGCGGGTAATCCCCCGGAGAAGGGCGTCCACCCCGCGCTCGGCCAGCTGCTGGGTGTCCTGGCGGACGGTGGTCAGCCGGGGCAGGGAGTACTGGCCGATGGCCACTCCGTCGTAGCCCATCACCGAGATGTCCTCGGGCACCCGCTTCCCCAGGTCCCGCATGGCGCGCATAGCGCCCAGGGCCGTCACGTCGCTGACGGCAAAGATGGCGGTGAGGTCGGGGCACCGCTCCAGCAGCCGCCGGGCGGCGGCATAGCCGTCCTCCAGGGAGTAGCGGCAGGGCTCGCACTGGCGCTCCCCGTCAAAGGGGAGGCCCAGCTCCTGACAGGCCTCCTGGCAGCCCAGAAACCGGCTGTAGCCAATTTGAAAGCAGGACCAGTTACCCCCCAGCATCCCAATGTGCCGGTGTCCCCGACCGGTCAAAAAGTGGACCGCCTGGCGGGAGGCCTCCCGGTCGTCGGTGGTGATGGAGGAGAGATTATTGAAGTGAAGATCGGCGGCGGTGTTGGTCAGCAGCACGCAGGGAATGGCGATGCCCTGAAAGGCCGCCTGGAACAGCTCCCGGTCCCCGCCCAGGAAGAGGATGCCCAGGGGCTTGCGCTCCCGGCACAGCTGCAGGGCGTAGGCCACCTCGTTGGCGTCCTCGTCCAGGTAGTAGACGGCGGCGTCCTGTCCTGCGTCCCGGAGGAGGGACTGAAGCCGCTCCACCAGGTCGGCAAAGAGCATATTCTGGGTGCCCTTGACGATGATGGCGACGCTGGTGCTGGCCTGCTGCTTCAGGTGCTTGGCGTTATTGTTGGGCTGAAAGCCCTGCTCCTCCACCACGGCCATGACTTTGCGGCGGGTCTCGTCGCTGACGTCGGGGTGGTCGTTGAGCACCCGGGACACGGTGGCCACGCCGCACCCGGACAGCCGGGCGATATCCTTAATGGTCAATCGGTGTCCCTTCTTTCTGTCAAGACGGTGAAATCATAGCACGTTTGGAACGGGAACGCAAGCCTTATCCCTTCACCGCTCCGGCGGCCACACCCTTAATAATGTGCTTCTGGCAGGAGAGATAGAACACCACAATGGGGATAATGGCCATCACCAGCGAGGCCATGATGGCGCCCATATCCACCCGGCCGTAGGAGCCCTGCATCCGCTGGATGGTGATGGGGATGGTGCTGAACTTGTTCAGGTCCAGGGTCAGGTAGGGGAGCAGGAAGTCGTTCCAGATCCACATGGTCTCCAGGATACCCACCGAGATGTAGGTGGGCTTCATGATGGGCAGCACCACCGAGAAGAAGGTGCGCAGCGGGGAACAGCCGTCAATCATGGCGGCCTCCTCAATCTCGATGGGGATGGACTTGACGAAGCCGCAGAACATGAACACCGCCAGCCCCGCGCCAAAGCCCAGGTAGATGATGATGAGGCCCCAGGGGGTGCCCAGCTTCAGCCGGTCGGTGACCAGGGACAGGGTGAACATAACCATCTGGAAGGGGACCACCATGGAGAACACGCACAGCAGGTAGAGGAACTTGGTGGCCCTGTTGTTCACCCGGGTGATGAACCAGGCGAACATGGAGGTGCAGACCAGAATCACCACCACGGACCCCACCGTCATCACCAGGTTCCACACAACGGCCATCAGGAAATCGTAGTTCTCAATGGCGTTGGTAAAATTCTCAAGCCCGATGAAGTTCTTCTCGGTGGGCAGCTTGAAGGGCTCCAGGTTGATAAAGGCCTTTTTCTTAAAGGAGTTAATCAGCACGATAAACAGGGGAGCCAGATAGAGGATAGACACGATAGAGAAGAGAATGGTGGCGAAGATACCGCCCTTTCCACGACGTTTCATTACTGCTGCACCTCCTTGGAGCGGGTCATTTTCAGCTGGATGAGCCCCAGGCCCACCACCAGGATAAAGAAGAGCACGGCCTTGGCCTGACCCACGCCCTGATAGCCTACCCGGCCATAGAATGTGTTGAAGATGTTCAGCGCCAGCATCTCGGTCTGCTTCATGGGCTCGCCGGCGGTGAGGGAGAGGTTCTGGTCGAAGAGCTTGAAGCCGTTGGTCAGGGTGAGGAAGGTGCAGATGGTGATGGAGGGCATCATATTGGGAATGGTGACGTTCCACAGCCTCTGCCAGCCGTTGGCCCCGTCGATCTCGGCGGCCTCGTTCAGGTCGCCGGGGATGGACTGGAGGCCGGCGATATAGATAATCATCATATAGCCGATCTGCTGCCAGCAGATGACCACCACCAGACCCCAGAAGCCGTATTTGGCGGAAATCTTCAGGGCCAGGTCGTACCGGGCCAGAATGCCGTTGAAGATCAGCTGCCACACATAGCCCAGCACAATGCCGCCGATGAGGTTGGGCATGAAGAACACAGTGCGGAAGAGGTTAGTGCCCTTGATCTCCCGGGTGAGCACCATGGCCACGGCGAAGGCGATCACGTTGATGAGCACCAGAGTGACCACGGTGAACAGGGCGGTGAAGCCGAAGGCGTGGACAAAATCCGCGTCCTGAAAGGCCCGGATATAGTTGTCAATGCCGTTGGGCTTGGCGTCGATGACGGTGCGGAAGTCGCAGAAGGACAGGTAGATTCCCATAAGGAAGGGCACGATAAAGCCGATGATGAAGGCGGCGAAGGTGGGGCCCAGAAAGATGGGAAAGTACCGTTTAATGGTTTTTTCCATGGCGGAAACGGGACCTCCTTTTACAAAATTCACAGCGCTGGCGGAACGGGGCAGGTTCCGTATTGGCTCCGGCGGGGGAGCGAATACGGCACCCGCTCCGCGAAAAGGGATAAAGGAGGGGTGGACGGGCTGTCCCGCCCACCCCGGAGCATGTTTCAGTTTACTTGGACTTCTCGGCGGCCCAGTTGTCCACGAAGGCGGCCCGCACGGTCTCCCAGTTGGCGTCGGTCTGGTCGGCGGCGTAGGCGGTCAGGGCGGAGCCCAGAACGTTCTTCCACTCCTCGGAGGGCATGGTGGGGAAGCACCACTTGACGCTGGTGGTCCCGTTGGCCACGTAGTCGTTGGCGATGTTCACCAGCAGGTTGCTGGACTCCAGGTTGCCCTTGAAGGGGACCACGAAGCCCATGTGGTCGCCGGAGCACATATACTCCAGGCCGGTCTCGGAGGTGACGCACCAGTACATGAAGTCCAGAGTGGCCTGGATGTCCTCGGGCTTGGCGTTCTTGTTCACGCACCAGTAGTTCTCGGTGCCGGTGCAAAGGCCCTGGTTGGCCTCGTCGCCCACGCCGATATAGATGGGCAGCATGCCCAGGTTCTCCTCGCCCACGTCGGCCACGTCGCCGTAGGCCCAGGTGCCGTTCTGGTAGAACACGGCCTGCTCGGTGACGAACTCGGCCACGGAGTCATCGCCGGTCTTGGCGGACAGCAGGGTGGGAGCGCAGGTGCAGTTGTTGATATACAGGTCCCACATGGCCCGGTAGTTGTCCAGATAGGTGCCCTTGATGGCGTCGGTGTTGCCGATGCCGTCAGCCTCATACTCAAAATAGATGGGCAGGTTGGCCAGATGGGTCTTGAAGCGCCAGTCGGAGGAGCCGTCCATGCCGGCGGAGGTGAAAGCGGAGAAGCCCAGCTCGTCCTTGCGGGCGGTGATATCCTCGGCCACCTTCTTCAGGTCGGCGAAGGACTTGATGTCGTCCAGGCTGTAGCCGGCCTCGCCCAGCAGCTTGGTGTTGACAATGATGCCGTAGGTCTCAATGACGTAGGCGATGCCAGACATGGCGCTGCCGTCCATCAGGGCGAAGTCGTCGCTGGACAGCTCGCCGGCGATCTTGGAGCCGGACAGATCATAGCAGTAGTCCTTCCAGTTGGCCAGACCCACGGGGCCGTTGACCTGGAACAGGGTGGGGGCGTCGGTCTTGGCGATCTCGCTCATCAGGGTGGTCTCATACTGGCCGGAGGCGGCGGTCTGGACCTTTACCTCCACGCCGGTCTCCTGGGTGTAGAGCTTGGCCAGCTCCTGCCAGTCGCCGTCCTGCTCGGGCTTGAAGTTCAGGTAGTAGACAGAGCCGGCAGCGCCGCTGTTGTCGTTTCCGGCGGGGGTGCCGCTGGCGCTGCCGCCGCCGTTGGTGCTGCCGCCGGCGGGGACCTTTTCACCGCCGCAGCCGGCCAGCAGGGACAGGGACATAGCCGCGCTGAGGGCCAGGGCCAGAATCTTCTTGGTTTTGCTCATTTCAATATCCTCCTAAATATAAATTTGGCTGTTCGACTTATTGGAAACGTTACTGGTAACGTTTCCATATCATCTGCCAGTATCTTATCAATATCGTGCGCAAGATGCAAGGAAAATTTGTCAGCTAAGTTAAAAATCGGAGGAATGACAAAAAATGCCCCTTTATTTTTGGAGGATGTGCCCAATGTTCTGGGTGGCTGCGGAGTTTTTTGCCCCGGGAACGCAAAAATCCGTTGTCATTTTGCCGCAGATGTATTATACTATTGTACAAGGGAAGGTGTCGGGTTCCGGCCGGAGCTCTTGTATTTTCCCATCTCATAGGGAGGTGTGATCTATGGGCAACTATGTGATTTCCATCAGCCGGGAGTTCGGCAGCGGAGGCCGCCTGATCGGCAAGCGGCTGGCCGCGGCGCTGGGCATCCCCTGCTATGACCGGACTATCATCCAAAAGACCTCGGAAAAGAGCGGGCTGTCCCCCGACTTTATCGCCCGGGCGGAGGAGCGGGCCCGCAGCCGGTTCCACCTGTCCATCGCCCCTGTGGGCATCGGGACCCCCGCGCTGGCCCACCAGGGGGTGCCTGTGAGCCACCAGGCTTTTTTTGCCCAGGCGGAGGTGATCCGGGAGCTGGCCGACGAGGGCCCCTGCGTCATTGTGGGCCGCTGCTCTGACTATGTGCTGGGGGAGAGGCCGGAGTGCCTGAAGGTCTTTATCCACGCCGATCTGGCCAGCCGGGTGGAGCGGTGCGTGGAGGAGTACCATATCCCCTCGGAGGACATGGCGCGGCGGGTTGTTCAGATGGACAAGGGCCGGGCCAACTATTACAACTACTACACCGGGCACACCTGGGGCGACATGCGCCGCTACCACCTGACCCTGAACTCCGGCGTCACCGGAGTGGAGGGGGCTGTGGAGCTGATTGTCGCGCTGGTGAAGGCCCGCTCTGCTTTGGAGGTGCAGTGATATGAGCAAGCCCAGGATTCAGGTGTCCGGAGGACAGAGACTGATTGAGAACTACATGGCCGCCGTCAGCGCGGCCGGAGGCGAGCCGGTGGCCGCCTACTGCCCCGAGCCCGATTTGACCTGTGACGGACTGCTGCTGTGCGGCGGGGGGGACATTGAGTGCACCCTCTACGGCCAGGAGGACCAGGGCTCGCAGCCCCCTGACCGGGATAGGGATAGGGCGGAGACCGCCCTGTTCCGTGCGTTCCACGGGGCGGGCAAGCCCATTTTAGGCATTTGCCGGGGGATGCAGATGATAAATATTATGCTGGGGGGCACCATGATTCAGGACCTGCCCGCCCAGCAGCAGATTTTCCACGCGGGCTCCGACGGGGACAGGATCCACCCCGCCCGGGTGCTGGAGGGCTCCCCTCTGGACCAGATGTATGGGCCGCTGTTCCATGTGAACAGCCACCACCACCAGGCGGTGGACCAGATTGGCCAGGGGCTGCGGATTATCGCGTGGTCGGAGAGCGGCGTGCCCGAGGCGCTGGACCTGCCGGGCTATCCTCTTCTGGGGGTTCAGTTCCACCCGGAGCGGATGACCGGCTCCTTCCTCCGCCCCGACACCGCCGACGGAGCCCCTATTTTCCAGTGGCTGGTGTCCGCCTGCCAGAAATAAACTCAGAAAACGCGACAATCCGCGATGCATAAGAAAGGACCAACGCAATGCACAAGTTTACATTTCGCCTTCTGCTGGCGGCGGGCCTCTGCCTGCTGACTTTGGCTCCCGCCGGAGCTTACGCCCCGCCCGAGAGCCCGATCCGCCCGGCGGAGGGCACCCTGCCCCCCGTGCAGACCGTCCGGCCGTCTGTCTGCCCCGCCCAGGACACGCCGCCGGGCGCCCCCTCCCCTGAGCCCGCCCGGCCCTCCCCCGCAGTGATTCAGGACCTTCCGCCGGGAGTCAGCCGGGAGGAGACGTCCCACTATTCCGTGGTGGAGGACGCCCCTCCGGGGGCGCCCACGGTGCAGAACCCAGGGGTGCAGATCGCGGCGCCGGAGAAGGAGGAGGCAGGAGAGATGCCCGGCGGGGAGACCGCCCCTGACAGCCAGGAGCCGCCCGCTGTCCCTGACAGCCAGGAGAAGCCCGCCGTCCCCGACAGCGACGCCAAAATATCCGCCCTGCTGGCGGACCACCAGCTGAACGAGGTCCAGGCCGCTGCCCTGCGCATCCGTCTGGCGGCGGACAGCGGCCTGCTGGCCCAGCTGGAGGGAAACGAGCTGACCCAGGACGACCTGGTCTACCTGGCCCTGCCCAACGGCCGGACGGACCGGCTGAGCCGGTACAGCGCGTGGTCCGCCGCCCACCCGGAGGCCCTCCCCCAGGAGGTGGTGAACCAGGTAAACCTGGACCGGGACCGCATATTCTATCAGAACCCCCAGACTGCGGCCGATCCGGCCAGCCTGACGGTGCTGGTGAATAAGAACTACGCCCTGCCCGCCGGCTATGAGCCCGCCCTGGAGGCCCTGGGGTCGGGCTACGGCACGGGCTCCCTGCGGCCGGAGGCCGCCGCGGCCTTCCGGGCCATGGCGGATGCGGCCCGGGAGGAGGGGGTCTCGCTGCGCAGCGTATCGGCCTACCGCTCCTACCAGCGGCAGACCAGCACCTACAACCGCTACCTGAGCCAGGACCGGCAGGCGTCGGTGGACACCTACTCCGCCCGGCCCGGCCACTCGGAGCACCAGACCGGTCTGGCCCTGGACATCAACACCGCCAGCATCCCGGCCCACTTTGAAAATACGCCGGCCTTCGCGTGGCTGAAGGAACACTGCGCCCAGTACGGCTTTATTCTCCGCTACCCCCAGGGGAAGGAGGGGATCACCGGCTACCGCTTTGAGCCCTGGCACTACCGCTATGTGGGGCTTGAGGCCGCCCAGGCCTGCATGAGCCAGGGGCTGACCTTCGAGGAGTATCTGGCCCAGAGACCTGAGATCCCGTCCCCAGCGAAGGTGGAAATATGAGGGTTGCAGCGACCGCGCCGAAAATATCTGTTATAATGCGCTAAAATAATCAGTGGCAGAGGGAGACCCCTGCCACTGCCTTTTTATTTACTCGACCTTACTCGAAACGGCTGCTCTGCCTGCGCTGGCGGGCGTAGTAGGGCTGAAGGTGCATCTCCTCCCCCGGCACGTGAAAGCCCAGGCCCAGGTTGGTCCCGGAATTGAGGGAAAACCCGCAGTCCGTGGTCTCAAATACGTGAAAATTCTGCTCAATCTCCCGGAAAAACCACTGGATATTGAAATTATTGGGGGAGGACTCCGGGTAATCCGCCAGCAGCTTCCGCCGGGAGGCGCCGCCGTCCTTGAAGAAAAAATAGACGCCGAACAGCTCGCACTCCCGCCTCAGGTAGGGGAGGAGCTGGTTGAGATAAAAATCTCCGTGGTAGAAGTTGTGCTCGTTGACGGCGAAGAAGTCCATGACGCAGTCGATGATATTCTCCCGCAGAGGGGGGGCGGAGCTGCAGTCGGAGATGTACAGCACGTCGCAGGGCAGGCCCTGCCGCTCAATAATCGCCTTATAGGCCAGCAGGGTCTCCGGAAATTTGTCGATGACGATGAGGCGGTCCCGGCGGTCCAGCAGCTCCAGGTGGTTGTGGAAAAAGAACCAGGCGTTCACATACCCCTCCAGCCAGACCTTCCCGTGAGTGACCTTCCGCTTGATGTGCTCCTCCAGCCAGTGGTAGGACCGCTCGTAGAGGCTGAGGGTCATGGAGGGCAGGTCGCGGTACATCTCCCGGGTGGTGTCCGGCTTGTCATACAGGCTGGTATTGACGTTCTTGGTCTGGAGGATGCCGTCTCTGATGGCCGCCGAGTAGCCGCAGGTGCAGCGCAGGGTGGCCTGAAAGACGTAGGTCTGGCTCATAGAGGCCCCTTCCAGCATCAGCTCCCCCCGGCAGTTGGGGCAGCACAGCAGGCCCAGCATGGATACCGGCACCCCCGTCCGGATGCCGGCGGCAGGCTGGCGCTCCAGCTCGAAGAGCTTCCGCCCCACCCTCCGGCGGGCGGTGGAGATGTGGGCCTCCCGCCGCTTCAGCTCCTCCGCCTGCTCCTGAAAAATGGCCCGCAGCTCCTCCCGGTCCTCCTCGGAGCAGAAGTTGGAGATTCGCCGCAGAGAGAGCAGGCGGTGGATGGTTTTCAGGGGGAACTCCAGCTCCTTCAGCTCCAGCAGCCACTCCAGCTCCTCCAGGGTGTGGGGGTCAAAGACATACTGGCTGTTCCGCCGGGGCGGGACCAGAAGCCCGTTGTTGATATAGAAATACAGTGTATTCACCGGGATGCCATACCGCTGGACCACCTGTCCGATCTTCATGAGAGCGCCTCCCTTCCAGCTTTTTTCTTATAGCACAAATCTATAGTACAGTCAAGAAAATTGTGAAAAATATAAAAAATTGGGGATTGACCTGGCCCATGCTGAAGGCCTTATACTTGGGGCCATCCCAAGAACAGGAGGAGCTTACCTATGGAATTTTTGAAGAAGGCGGCCCCCCGCCCGCCAGAGGAGGCGGAGGAGCGCAGCCGCAGCGTAGCCGGGATTATCCGGGACATCCGGACCCGGGGGGACGCCGCCCTGGCGGAGTACAGCGCCCGCTTTGACGGCAGCACCCGCTCCGCGCTGCGGGTGACCCGGGCAGAAATCGACGCGGCCCGCCAGAAGCTGACCCGGCAGGAGCTGGATGACCTGCACCGGGCGGCCGACCACATCCGCCGCTTTGCCCTGGCCCAGCGGGAGTGCCTGACCGGGCTGGACCATTTCTCCAACGTGGAGCACGCCGTCCTGGGGCATCGGGTGATCCCCGTTACCTCCTGCGGCTGCTACGTGCCCGGGGGCTCCTATCCCCTGTTCTCCACGGCCCTGATGCTGATTATCCCGGCCAAGGCGGCGGGGGTGGCCCGGGTGGCCGCCTGTGCCCCGGTGGTAAAGGGGACCAACTCCATCCACTACAAGACGCTGGCGGCCATGGACATCGCCGGAGCGGATGAGATCTACGCGGTGGGCGGCGCCCAGGCTATCGCCGCCCTGGCCTACGGCACAGAGCAGATCAAGGCGGTGGACGTGATTGTGGGGCCGGGCAACCAATATGTGGCCGAGGCCAAGCGGCAGTGCTACGGCCAGGTGGGAATCGACTTTTTTGCAGGCCCCAGCGAGGTGCTGGCCATTGCCGACGGCAGCGCCGACCCCCGGATTCTGGCCGCCGACATGCTGGCCCAATCGGAGCACGACCCTATGGCCAAGGGCATTGTGGTCACCACCAGCCGCCCTGTGGGGGAGGCGGTGCTGGGGGCGGTTCAGGAGCAGCTGGCCGGCCTGGAGACGGCGGACATCGCCCGGGCCTCCTGGGAGACCTATGGAGAGGTCATTCTGGCGGACAGCCTGGACGAGGCGGTGGACATCGCCAACGACTGCGCCCCCGAGCACCTGGAGGTCATTGTGGAGGACGAGAGCATCTTGCCCCGGCTGATTAACTTCGGCTCGCTGTTCATCGGCCAGGAGACGGGCGAGGTCTTTGGGGACTACGCCTCCGGAACCAACCACACCCTGCCCACCGTCCGGGCGGCCCGGTATACCGGCGGCGTGTGGGTGGGCACCTTCCTGAAGGTGTGTACCTTCCAGCGCTATCAGCGCCCCGCCATGGAGGAGGTCGCCCCCCTGGTGTCCCGCATGGCCAGAGGGGAGGGTCTGATCGCCCACGCCCGGGCGGCGGAGCTGCGGCTGGAGCTGCTGGACAATGTGCCTGTGTAGAAAGGAGAGTCTGCTATGGAAAAGAAAAGCGAACAGGGGCTGAAGCGGTCCTTTGGAATGCGGGAGTCCGTTACCATTACGGTGGGGCAGGTCATCGGTGTGGGCCTGTTTGTAACCGGGGCCAATGTGGTGGGCCTGATGGGCAATCACATCATTCTGGCCACAGCCGTCGCCCTGCTGATTACCATCTACCCCTCGCTGCTGTACGCCGAGATGGGCTCCGCCCTGCCCTACTCCGGCGGCACCTACCTGTACGCCCTGGCGGGCCTGTCCAGGCCTATGGGCTTTCTGGCCGGCTGGAATTACATCATTGCCATCATCTGTGTGGCCAGCAGCGAGGTCTTCGCCTTTACCTTCTACTTTAAAACCATGTTTTCCGCCTTTGGGGTGGAGCTGCCGGTGAGCGACCTGGTGCTGGCCTGCCTGTGCATCCTGGTCTTCACCCTTCTGAACGCCCGGGGTGTGGAGATGACCGGCCGCATGGCCAACGCCTTTATGTTCTTCTTCTGGGGTGTGGCCATTGTCTGGTTCATCATGATGATCCCCAATATCAGCCTGCCCAACTTTGTGCAGAAGCCCAGCTTTATGACCGCCGGCCCCCAGGGCTTTATTGCCAATGTGGCCATGGTCTGGTGGTGCTTCGCCGGGTTTGAGGCCTGCTGCTCCATGAGCGAGGAGATCAAGTATCCCCACATCAATATCCCCAGGGCCATGGCCCTGAGCCCCTTCATTATTCTGGCTGTCAACCTGTTCTTCCAGTGGTATTTGGTGGGGATTGTCCCCACCGACAAGCTGGACCAGCTGGCTGTGGCCGCCGCGCCCTACGCGGAGGCCATGGTGGCGGCGGGCATCCTGGGGCTGCCCCTGGCCCTGCTGGCGGCCGGCATCGCCTTCGGCGGCGGACTGTCCACCATGAACTCCTGCATCACCACCCCGCCCCGCACCCTGTTCGCCATGGCCCGGGACGGTATGCTGCCCCAGGTGTTTACCAAGATCCACCCCAGGTATAAGACCCCCTATGTGTCCATCCTGTTTCTCGGCGTCATCGCGCTGCTGCTGACACTGACCAATTCGGTGCAGTATGTGGCCTCCGTGAGCCTGTTTGCCGACCTCTTCTTCTATGTCATCGGCATCATCTCCGCCGGCGGTATGCGCAGGCGGTATCCCGACCTGCACCGCCCCTATAAGGCCCCCGGAGCGGCGGTGGGCATCCCGGTTTCCGCTGTCATCTACATCATTATGATGACCCAGCTGGGCTTCTCCGCCATCATCAGCGGCCTGGTCTGGTGTGTCTGCGGCATGGTATTGTACTACGTCTATAACGCCCGGGCCGGAGCGAAGGACACAAAGCTGTTTGAGCTGCCCGATCAGGTTCCCGAGGAGCCCTCTGAGCCGGAGCGCCGGGTCATGGACCGGGAGTACAAGCTGTGGCGGGCCATTGTGGCGGCGGCGGTTATCGCGTCGGTGGCCCTGTATGTTGTCCCATATCTGGCGGTGTGACACAGCCGTACATAACAGCAGCCGGAGCGGCCTGGGCCGCTCCGGCTGTTCATCTTCTGGGTTTAAAGGCTGCGCAGGAAACGGAGGAAGGCCTCCTTGCCCTCGGGGGTGCGCTTGTACACCCCGGCGTGCTCCAGCACCTGGGCGAAGACCAGCCCGGTCTCCTTCTGAACGATGTCCAGGGCGTTTTCCGCTGTAATGGTGTAGTTCCCGGAAAAGCCCTCGGCCCAGTCGGCGTGCTTGGCGGTCAACTCGCTGGAGCGCAGGTCGGAGCCAGAGGCCAGAGCGTCGGCCACGGCGGCCAGCTCCTCCTTCAGCCGGGCGGGGAGGACGGCCAGACCCATCACCTCGATGAGGCCGATGTTCTCCTTCTTAATGTGGTGGAGCTCGGCGTGGGGGTGGTACAGGCCCAGGGGGTGCTCCTTGGTGGTCAGGTTGTTCCGGAGCACCAGGTCCAGCTCATATTTCCCGTCCCGCATCCGGGCAATGGGGGTGATGGTGTTGTGGGGCTCGCCGTCGGTCTCGGCCAGGATGACCGCCGCCTCGTCGGTATAGCCCCGCCAGGCCAGCAGAATCTGATCCGCCAGGTCGATGAGCCGCTCCGGGTTTTCGGAGGCGATCCGCACCACCGACATAGGCCACTTCACAATGCCAGCCTCTACATCCTCATAGCCGGGGAAGGTGAAGGGGGTCTCCACCGGGGCCTTCTCCATGGCGAAGGTGTAGTGTCCCCCCTGGAAGTGGTCGTGGGCCAGGATGGAACCGCCCACGATGGGCAGGTCGGCGTTGGAGCCCACAAAGTAGTGGGGGAACTGGCGGACGAAGTCCAGCAGCTTGGCGAAGCAGGCCCGGTCGATCTTCATGGGGGTATGCTCGCTGTTCAGGCAGATGCAGTGCTCATTGTAATAGACATAGGGGGAATACTGCAAAAACCAGGGGGAGCCGTTGATGGTGATGGGGACGATGCGGTGGTTCTGCCGGGCGGGGTGGTTCACCCGGCCGGCGTAGCCCTCATTCTCGGCGCACAGCTGGCACCGGGGGTAGGCGGAGGCGGGCAGGTTCTTGGCGGCGGCGATGGCCTTGGGGTCCTTCTCCGGCTTGGACAGGTTGATGGTGATGTCCAGCTCGCCGTACTCGGTGGGGGCCTTCCACTGGATGTCCTTGGCGATGCGGTCCCGGCGGATGTAGTTGGTGTCCTGGCTGAAGGCGTAGTACCAGTCGGTGGCCGCCTTGGGGTCATCCTTATAGAGGAAGTGGAACTTCTCCCGCACTTCATTGGGCCGGGGGGTGAGCCGGCCCATGAGCTCAGAGTCGAACAGGTCCCGGTAGACCACGGAGTTTTCCGTCAGTACCCCACGGGCGTGGGCGTCGTCCAGCAGCTCCTCCAGGATGGGGGCCAGCTCGATGTACCCTGTCTCCCAGTCCTTCTCCTCCGGTTCTGTATAGCTGTCCAGCTTTAATACGTCTAGTATTGTATTGATGGCCCAGGTCCGGTCACATTCCTCAATCAGGCCCGAACGGAAGGCGTAGCCTGCTAGCCTGGAAATGGCATTGTCAATCATAGTCATCTCTCCTTGTTACCTGCACTTAATGTAGGGCGCGACAACCTCGGCGCGCCGTGCTGTTGTAAGAGATATTCCACGGGCGGCGGGCCGGGTCGTCCCGCCCTACAGTCCGTCTCGCAGAGGGGTTCTCTTTTATTCCGCCACCACGCAGCCGCCGATGGGGCGGATGTGGAGCACGTGGCACTTGCCCGGGCCGAACAGCTCCTCTATGCCGTTTTTGAACACGGTGAGGTACTCCTCGGGCACCCAGGCCTGGATGGTGCCGGCGAAGCCGCCGCCGTGGACCCGGATGGCCCCCATGCCGTCCAGCAAGTGCTCCCCCACCGTCAGGGCCAGGGGGATGGCCTGCTGTTTGGGGTCGTGGATGGACCAGGTGTTTTGCAGGCACAGGGAGGAGGACAGGCCGGAAGCGTTTACCATATTCAGGAAGGCTTCAAAATTCCCCTTTTTCAGCGCGCCTGCCTCCTGGACGGCCCGGCGGTCGTCGCTGTAGAAGTGCATGGCCCGGAGCACCGCCCGGTCGCCACACTTCTGGCGCAGGGCGGGGACGGCGGCGTGGAAGTCCTCCAGGGGCACATCCCGGAGGACGGTCCTTCCGAAGTGGGCGGCCACCGCGCCCATCTCCTTCGTGATGTCGGCGTAATCGTCAGTCAGGTCGCCGTGGCTGGAGGCGGTGTCCACAATACACAGGACATGGCCGGACGTTGAGAAATCGTAATCCACCCGCTCCACCACCGGGTTGGCCGGGTCGGCGAAGTCGATGAACACCGCTCCGCCCACCGAGGAGCCCATCTGGTCCATCAGGCCGCAGGGCTTGCCGAAGTAGACGTTCTCGGCGTACTGGCCGATCTTGGCGATGGTGACGGGGTCCAGCTTATCTTCACAGCAGAAGTGGTTAAAGATGTTGCCCACCAGGGTCTCGTAGGCGGCGGAGGAGGAGAGGCCGGAACCCGACAGGACGGTGGAGGTCACGCAGGCGTCGAAGCCCGCCAGGGTGAAGCCCAACTCCCGCACCCTGGCGGCCACCCCCCGCACCAGGGCGGCGGAGGTGTTTTTCTCCTCCTCCCGGACGGACAGGTCGTCCAGGCCGATCTCCAGGGCGGGGTAGCCCTCGGACTGGATGCGGATGATGTTTTTCCCGTTGGGGGCGGCGCAGGCCAGCATGTCCATGTCCACGCTGCCGCACAGCACCCGGCCGTGCTGGTGATCGGTGTGGTTGCCGCCGATCTCGGTGCGGCCCGGGCCGCTGAACAGGGCGGCGTTCTCCGCCGGGGAGAAGGTGTCCATCAGGGACTGGACCACGCGGCAGGCCCGGTCACGGGCCCGGTCCAGACTGTTCTGGGCGCCGTCCAGGGCGTACAGGGCGGCCAGGGCCTTGTCGTGGTCCCCGGCGCGCAGAGAAGAGAGTAAAGTATGGCAGGAACGCAAGAGAGGTCACCTCTTTCATGTTTTTCAAGCCCTACCATTATATCACGACAGAAAAGAGGGGGCAAGAGATTCTGAGCGCGTCGGAAAAAAACATAGTTTTTTCATGGTTCATCCAAGAATTTTCTATCGTTTTTTTCCTGCCCAGCCTCTAAAATAAAAGGGACGTTTTAGGGGAAAGCTAAAGCGTCCAATTTAAAAAGCACAGGAGGAACTTTAGAATGAAGAAGACACTTGCCCTTGCCCTTGCGGTTGTCATGAGTCTGGGCCTGATGGCCGGCTGCGGCCCCAAGGAACCCGCCAGCAACGGCGGCGGCTCCACCACCACTCCCCCCAGCAGCGCCTCTCAGTCCAAGGGCGGCGACGCCAGCAGTATCCCCGAGGCTCCCGCCGGCGGCGGCACCATCGGCGTGTGCATCTACAAGTTTGACGACGCCTTTATGACCACCTACCGCAACGCCCTGCAGGAGATTCTTGAGGGCAAGGGCTACAAGGTCACCGTCGTGGACGGCAACAACGACCAGGCCAAGCAGAACGAGCAGATCAACACCTTTATTACCCAGGGTGTGGACGCTCTGATTATCAACCCCTGCATGACCTCCGCCGCCGACCAGATCATCAAGACTGTGAAGGAGGCCAACGTCCCCACCGTCCTCATCAACCGCGAGCCCACCGCCGACCAGATGTCCGCCTATGACAAGCTGGTCTATGTCGGCTGCGACGCCGCCCAGTCCGGCACCTTCCAGGGCGAGCTGATCCTGGAGACCGCCAACAAGGGCGACATCAACGGCGACGGCAAGGTCTCCTATATTATGATCCAGGGCGACCCCGAGAACATCGACGCCAAGCTGCGCACCGAGTACTCCGTCAAGGCCCTCACCGACGCCGGCATCCAGGTGGAAGAGCTGGACCTGCAGCGGGGCGACTGGGACCGCAACCGCGGCCAGGAGATCGCGCAGAACGATCTGGCCAAGTTCGGCGACCAGATTGAGGTCGTATTCTGCAACAACGACGACATGGCCATCGGCGCCCTCCAGGCCATCCAGGCCGCCGGCCGCAAGGTCAACGAGGACATCTATCTGGTGGGCGTGGACGCCCTGGACGCCGCTCTGAACGAGGTTATGAACGGCAACATGACCGGAACCGTGCTCAACGACGCCGTGGGTCAGGCTACCGAGGCTGTCAACCAGATGGAGCTGCTGCTCAGCGGCACCACCTATGGCGCCGGCGAGCAGAGCGTGTATGTGCCCTACGTGAAGGTCACTCCCGACAACGCCAAGGACTTTGTGGGCTAATTATTACAGACTGGACTCGAAATGGGTGCGTGCGCAGGTGCGCACGCACCCTTCCTTTTGAGGAAGCTGCCTGTAGGGCGTGACGACTCGGCACGCGGCTCCGGAAGCGTCCGGAGGCTTGGTCGCGCCGGGGTCGTCGCGCCCTACACCGGAACCCTGAACAAAGCTGTTATCAAAAAGAGGGGGACTGTGAATTGTCAGATTATCGTTTGGAAATGCGTGATGTTGTGAAAACCTTTCCCGGAGTCAAGGCCCTGGATCACGCGCAGCTCAAGCTCCGCCCCGGCACCGTCCACGCCCTGATGGGGGAGAACGGCGCCGGCAAGTCCACGCTGATGAAATGCATGTTCGGCATCTACCACATGGATGAGGGCGAGGTGATTTACGAGGGGAAGAAGGTCCAGATCAAGGGGCCGCTGGACGCCCTGAACCGGGGCATCGCCATGGTGCACCAGGAGCTCCAGCCCATTCCCGAGCGAAGCATCGGTGAAAACATCTATGTGGGCCGCTACCCCACCCGCCGCGTGGGGCCCATCGTGACCATCGACCACGACAAGATGTACGCGGACGCCGCCGCGGTGCTCAAGGAGGTCCATCTCAACTTCGACCCCAAGGCCAAGCTGGGCAGCCTCAGCGTGTCTCAGATGCAGCTGGTGGAGATCGCCAAGGCGGTGTCCGCCGATTGCAAGGTGCTGATTTTGGACGAGCCCACCTCCTCTCTCACCGCCGCCGAGGTGGAGGCTCTGTTTACCATCGTCAATGAGCTGCGCTCCAAGGGGGTGTCCATCGTCTACATCAGCCACAAGATGGACGAGATTCTGCGCATCAGCGACGAGGTTACTATCATGCGGGACGGCCAGTATATCGGCACCTGGGGCGCCAAGGAGCTGACCACAGACTTCATCATCACCAAGATGGTGGGCCGGGAGCTGTCCAATCTGTTCCCCAGGCGGGAGAATGTCCCCGGCGAGGTGGTCTTCGAGGTGGAGGACTTCACCTCCATCAACCCCAAGAGCTTCCGCCACGCCACCTTTAACGTCCGCAAGGGCGAGATCCTGGGGGTGGCCGGTCTGGTGGGCGCCCAGCGGACCGAGCTGATGGAGGGCCTGTTCGGCCTGCGGTGCCACAGCGCCGGCCGGATCACCTACAAGGGCAAAGAGCTGAAGATCAACCAGCCCAAGGACGCCATCAACAACGGCATCGCTATGCTCACCGAGGACCGCCGGGCCACCGGCATCCTGGGGGTGCTGTCCATCGCGGACAACGTGTCCATCGCCTCATTGAACCAGTACCTCATCGGCGGCTTGATGCTGGATGACAGAAAAATTGAGCGGCTGGTCCAGGACAATGTGGCCAAGCTGTCCATCAAAACCCCATCCTCCAAAACCCAGATCCAGTCCCTGTCCGGCGGCAACCAGCAGAAGGTGCTCATCAGCCGCTGGCTGGCCAACAACCCGGAGGTCTTTATTCTGGATGAGCCCACCCGGGGCATCGACGTGGGCGCCAAGTATGAAATCTACTGCATCATTGCCGAGCTGGCCAAGCAGGGCAAGAGCGTTATCATGATCTCCTCCGAAATGAGCGAGCTCATCGGCATGTCTGACCGCATCATGGTCATGTGCGACGGCCGCGTGACAGGCTTCATCAACGGCGAGGAAGCCAACCAGGAGAACATCATGGCCCTGGCGACCCAATTTGAATGAGGAGGAGAGAGAACTATGGAGAAAAAATTTGACGTAAAAAAATTCCTTTCCAACAACGCCATTATCATTCTGATTATCCTGCTGGCCCTGTTTACCGGCGTTACCACCCAGAACTTCTTTAAAATGCGCAATTTCAGCAACCTGGTGATCAACATGGCCCCCCGGTTTATCATCGCCTGCGGCGTGTCCGGCTGTCTGATTACCAAGGGAACCGACCTGTCCGCCGGCCGCCAGGTGGGTCTGGCCGCCTGCTTCTCCGCCATGCTGCTCCAGAGCGTGGACTACGCGGCCCGGATGTTCCCCGACCTGCCCGATATCCCCTGGCCCCTGGCCCTGCTGGGCGTGGTTGTGGTGATGGGCGTCTTTGGCGCGGTAAACGGCTGCGTCATCGCCTTTCTGAAGGTCCCCCCCTTCATCGCCACCCTGGGTATGCAGACCATTGTTTACGGCATGTGCTCCGTTATCACCAACAACCAGCCCATGGGCGGCTACAAGCAGAGCTATCTGGATGTGGCCAGCGGCAAGCTGGGGGATTTTAAGGCGTTTGGAGTGCAGCCCTTCATCGCCATCCCCATCCTCAAGGATATCCCCTATCTGCTGATCTTTGCCCTGCTGGTGGGCCTGTTCTTCTGGTTCCTGTACAACAAGACCCGCCACGGCAAGTATATGTACGCCATCGGCGGCAATGAGAACGCCGCTCAGGTGGCCGGCGTCAACGTGGCCGCCACCCTGATCCGCATCTATATTCTGGCCTCCATCATGTACGGCCTGGCCGGCTTCCTGGTGGGCGCCAAGGCCGGCGGCGCCTCCACCGCCACCGGCTTCGGCTACGAGCTGGAGGCCATCGCCGCCTGTACCATCGGCGGTGTGTCCACCAACGGCGGCGTGGGCAAGGTGTCCGGTATTCTGGTGGGCGTTCTGGTCTTTGAGACCCTGAAGATCTGCCTGCAGTTCCTGGGTGTGGACCCCGCCTACACCTATATTGCACAGGGCCTGGTCATCATCATCGCTGTGGCCCTCGACCTGCGCAAGTATCTGGCCAAGAAGTAATGGAGCAGAACGAGAAGCGCCCCGGGGAGCCCGCCCGGACCGACGAGCTGACTGGCATAGAACGATTTTACGAGAACTTTCGAAGGGTGCCCCTGAAATATCTGGACCTCTTTATCGGGCTGTGTGCTGCGGCCTTGGTGGCCGTGGTGGCTCTGGGCATTCTGAATCGCTGACAAACGACCCGCAGGGGCCGGCGCAGCCGCGCCGGCCCCTGTTTTCAAATGGAGCAAAATGTTGTATAATGGGTTTACCCATTATACCTGCAGGGCGTTCTACGCCCTGCAATCCAATGCTCGGCAAGGGAGGCGGGGGAGATGGACGAGTACCGGGTTCTGCTGGCGGATGACGAGGAGGAGATCCGCACCGGAATCAGCCGGAAGATTGACTGGGCGGCCCTGGGCTTCACCCTGGTGGGAGAGGCCGGAAACGGGGAGGAGGCCCTGGAGCTGGCGGAACAGATGCGCCCTGACGTGGTTCTTACCGACATCAAGATGCCCTTTATGGACGGCCTGGAGCTGTGCCGCCGCCTGCGGCAGTCGCTGCCCGCGGCCAAGCTGGTGGTGTTCTCCGGCTTTGACGACTTTGAATATGCCCGTCAGGCGGTGGGGATGGGGGTGTCGGAGTATATCCTCAAGCCCATCAACGCCCCGGAGCTGATGGAGGTGCTCACCAAGCTGCGGACCCAGCTGGACAGCCAGCGCCTGGAGCGCCGGGATATGGAGACCCTGCGCCGCCGGTATGAGGAGAGCCTGCCTGTCCTCCGGGAGCTGTTTTATACCCGGCTGCTCAGCGGCCAGCTGAGCCCCGCCCAGGTCCAGGACCGGGCTGCCCGGTATGAGATTGAGCTGGCGCCGGGGCTGTGGGCGGTTGCCCTGGTCCACGCCGACCTGCCCGCCGAGGGGGGAGATACGGAGCGGGACGAGCTGCTGCTGCTGTCGGTGCAGTCCTTTCTGACGGAGCACTTCGCCATGGAGGGCTGCGCCGCCCGGGTGGTGCTCTTCGGGGATACCGCCGCCCTGCTGGTCCAGCTGTCCGGGGATGACAAGCTCTACCCGCTGCTGGAGGAGCTGGAGCGGCTGAGCCTGCTGTCCCGGAGCTATCTGGGCATCTCGCTCACCGCCGGGGTGGGCCGGCCCTGCCAGGGGCCGGAGGAGCTGTACCGCAGCGCGGAGGGGGCCCGGGCCGCCCTGGACTACCGGGCTTTGGTGGGGGGCGGCCGGGTCATCTATATCGACGACCTGGAGCCCCAGCCTGCGGCCACCCTCTCCTTTGAGGAGAACGACCAGCACCTGCTGTCCGCCGCCATCAAGCTGGGCGCGCCGGACCAGGTGGAGCGGGCGGTGGGGACGCTGATGGAACGGCTGAGGCAGACGGGGCTGTCCCTGTCCAGATACCACCTGTTTCTGCTGGAGGTGGTCACCTGTCTGGTCCGTCTGGCCCGCTCCGGCGGGGTGGCGGTGGAGGAGGTCTTTGGCGCCAACTTCACCGGGTCGGTGTCCCTGTCTGACTTCTCCAGCCCGGAGGAGCTGGGCCGCTGGCTGGCGGAGCGCTGTCTGAAGCTCCACGAGCTGCTGGGCCGGCAGCGTACCGACTCCGCATGGCGGCTGGTGGAACAGGCCAAGGAGTATATCGCCGGCCACTACAGCGACGAGAGTCTCAGCGTGGAGGCCCTGTGCTCCCACATCCATCTGTCCCCCACCTACTTCTCCACCCTGTTCAAGCGGGAGGTGGGGATGAGCTTTACCGCCTATGTCACCCAGGTGCGCATGGATGAGGCGGTGCGTCTGCTGCGGGATACCGACGAGAAAACCTACCGCATCGCCGAGCGGACGGGATACTCCGACCCCAATTATTTCAGCTATGTGTTTAAACGGCGCTTTGGCGTCTCCCCCTCCAAGTACCGGATAGGGCTGAAGGACGGAGGGGGGCGGCCGCTATGACCTTTTTCCGCGGTCTGACCGCCCAGTGGAGGGAGCGGTACCGGAAGATGAGCATCCAGCTGGTGCTCTCCCTGTCCTTCACCGCTGTGGCGGCGGCGGGTATCCTGCTGATAGGCGTCAGCCTGATCTGGAGGTTTTCCTCGGCCAGCGAGCAGATGGTGGCCGAGAACAGCCAGCGGGTGCTGGCCCTGGCCAATATGAACCTGGACAGCTACCTGCGGCGGATGATGCGCATCGCCGATACGGTATATTACCGGGTTATCAAGGACACGGACCTGGCGGAGGGCAGCCTCACCGGGCCGCTGAACCTGCTGTATGAGGAGAACCGGGACGATCTGGTGTCCCTGGCGGTCTTTGACAGCCGGGGCGTCCCGGTGTCCGCTGTCCCCCTGGCCTCGCTGAAGGAACAGGCTGACCCCGCAGGAAGCGACTGGTTTCAGGCCGCCAGCCGGAGCATGGAAAATCTCCACTTCTCCACCCCCCATGTCCAGAATATCTTTGACGACCCCAATTCCCCCTACCGCTGGGTGGTGTCCCTCAGCCACCATGTCCAGCTTACCCGCGACGGGGTCACCGAGGGGGGCGTGGTGCTGGTGGACATGAGCTTCAGCGGCATTGAACAGGTGTGCCGGGGGGTGACCCTGGGGGAGGGGGGCTATCTCTACCTCATTGACGGGGATGGAGAGCTGATCTACCACCCCAGGCAGCAGCTGATCTATGCCGGACTGCTGGAGGAGAACAACCGGGCCGCCGCCGGCTACCGGGACGGCAGCCATATGGAGCTCTTCCAGGGCCAGCATCGCCAGGTCACCGTCAAAACGGTGGGCTACACCGGCTGGAAGCTGGTGGGGGTGGCCCCCGCCTCCTACTGGCTCACCGCCTCTCCCCAGCTGTTTCTCTTTGGCCTGTCACTGCTTCTCTTCTCCATCTTTCTCATGGCCTTTTTGAACTTTCGCATCTCCGCCCGCATCGCCGACCCCATCCGCCGCCTGGAGCAGTCCATCAAGGCCCTGGAGGGCGGACAGGAGGATGTGGAGATTGAGGAGGGGGGCTGCTACGAGATCCAGCATCTGAGCCGTTCGGTGCGCTCCATGGTGTCCACCATGCGGCACCTGATGGATGACATCATCCGTCAGGAGGGCCAGAAGCGCCGGGGAGAGCTGGAGGTGCTCCAGTCGCAGATCAACCCCCATTTTCTCTACAACACCCTGGACTCGGTGATCTGGATGGTGGAGGCGGAGCAGCGGGCTGAGGCCATCCAGATGGTCACCTCACTGGCCCGGTTTTTCCGCATCTCCCTGAGCAAGGGCAAGAGCGTGATCCCCCTGTCCGACGAGCTGGACCACGCCCGGCACTATATGAATATCCAGCAGATTCGCTTTAAAAACCGCTTTACCACCCGGATTGAGGCCCGGCCGGGGACCGAGGAGCTGTACACCCTGAAGCTGATTGTCCAGCCCATTTTAGAGAATGCCATCTACCACGGCATGGCCAGCGCCGAGGACGACGGCCTGATCCAGGTGACCGCCTGGCGGGAGGAGGACAGCCTGGTGATTGACGTGGCCGATAACGGCCTGGGGATGCGGCCCGAGGTGGCCGCCGCCCTGCTGGACGAGGACCGGCCGGAGGTGCGCACCAGCGGGTCGGGCATCGGCTTGCGCAACGTCCACAGACGCATCCGGCTGACCTTTGGGCCGGAGTACGGCCTGACCATATTCAGCGAGCCGGACGAGGGCACTCTGGTCCGTATCCGGCTGCCCGCCCTCACCCGGGAGGAGGCGGACCGCCGGCAGCAGGGGGAGGTCCTATGAAGAGGAAGAACAACAGCCTGATTGAGTATATTATTCTGGGGGTGCTGGGGACGCTGGTGGCGCTCACGCTGGTGGTGCCCCAGCTGTTCCGGGACAGGAGGCCGCCCCGGCTGCTGTCCCTGTCCGTCCTTCTCCGGGACACGGATAATTCCGGCTGGAGCGCGGCCCGCCAGGGGATGGAGCAGGCGGCGGACGAGCTGGGCGCGGAGCTGAGGTTTCTTACTCTCACCCTTCAGAACGACAGCAGGGAACAGGAGGAGCTGCTGACCCGGGAGCTGGACGGAGGCGCCGACGCCCTGGTGGTGGTCCCCGCCGATCCGGAGGCGCTGTACGCCGCCCTGCTCCGGCAGCAGACCCCCTGCCCGGTGGTGACGCTGGAGTCCCCTATGGAGGGCTCCGCGGGGCTGGCGGCACCGGACAACGCCCTCCTTGGACAGAAGCTGGCCCAGGCCCTGCTGGAGGACTGGGATGGGGGGACGGTGGTGCTGCTGGACACCGCCGGGGGCTGCTCCGGGGTGACCGCCCGGCTGGAGGCGGCCCAGGAGACCCTGGAGGCGGCGGGCGTGCCCGTCCAGCGGACGGATAAGCTGCCCGGCGGGGGCAGCCGGTGGGTGATGGCCTTCGACCGGGCCGCCACCCAGCAGGCCGGCGAAGAGAAGGAGGCGGAGGGATTTGCCTTCGCGCTGTACGGTGTGGGGGCCACCGCCGCCGTGACCGCCCAACTGGAGCGGGGCACCATTGCCGCCCTGGCGGCCTGGAGCGACTATGCCGCCGGTTACCTGGCCGTGCGTCAGGCGGTGGAGACGGCCCAGGGGGAGGGGCGGCTGCTGGAGCCTCTGTCATTTTCTATTGTGCGAGGGGAGGATATCTATGCGCCTGAAAATCAGAAGCTGCTCTTTCCGGTCACTTCTTAGCGGGCTGGTCCTGGTGCTTCTCCTGTCCGCCTGCGGAGGGCAGGAGCAGGAGGACGACGGCCTGCGGATCGGCGTGACCCTCTACACCCAGGACGATACCTTTATCTCCTCCATGTCCCAGAACCTGGAGCGGCTGGCCCGGGAGGCGGAGAGTGAGACAGGGATCAAAATTACCCTGCTGATTTCCGACAGCCGGCACAACCAGACCACCCAGATGGACCAGGTTGACCGGTTTCTCTCCCGGGGGTGCAGTATACTGTGTGTAAACATGGTGGACCGGACGGGGGCGGCGGTGATTGTGGACAAGGCCGAGGCGGAGGGGGTGCCTGTGATCTTCTTCAACCGGCAGCCGGTGGATGAGGATATCCAACGCTGGGAGAAGTCCTTCTATGTAGGGGCCAGCGCCCAGGAGAGCGGCACCCTGGAGGGCCGGCTGGTTCTGGATGCCTGGACGCAGGACAGGGAGCGCTGGGACCGCAGCGGCGACGGCGTGCTCCAGTATGTCATGCTGGAGGGGGAGCCGGGCCATCAGGACGCCCTGCTGCGCACCGAATACACCATTCAGGCCATTACGGACGGGGGTGTGGAGGTGGAGCGGCTGGCCCGGGACACCGCAAACTGGAACCGGGCTCAGGCCGCCGCCCGCGTGGGGCAGTGGCTGGAGGAGTTTGGAGGGCAGATTGAGGCCGTCCTGTCCAACAACGACGACATGGCCCTGGGGGCCATCGACGCGCTGGAGGCGACGGGCCGCCCTCTGGAGGACTGGCCTCTGATTGTGGGCATCGATGCCACCGAGCCGGCGCTGGAGGCGGTTGCGGACGGACAGCTCTACGGCACCGTGTTCAACGACAGCCGGGGCCAGGCCCAGGCGATACTGGATCTGGCAATGGCGCTGTATTTCGGGGAGGACCCCGCCCAGGCGGTGGACCTGGAGGACGGCCACTACGTCTGGCTGCCCTATTGGCAGGTGACCCGGGACAATCTGGAGGAGCAGAGGGCCGGCGGCCCGGCATGATTGTGACAGAGAGAGGGGCGGCCCCAAGGCCGCCCCTGCTTTTACGTCTTTGGAAAATGTACGGTGATATACAGCCGCGCCTGCTCATAATCCGCGCGGATTGTCCCGCCCATCCGCTCGGTGAGCTGCCGGGCGATGGACAGCCCCAGGCCGGTGGAGCCCCGGCCGGTCTCTACAGTGTAGAACCGGTCGAAGAGCCGGGCAGCGGATACCGGGTCCAGAGCCCGGGCGGCGTTGGAAAAGACCGCCGTGCCGCTCTCGTCCAGGGAGGCGGAGAAGTCCCCGTCGCTGTATTTCAGGGCGTTGCTGATGATGTTGCCAAAGATTCGCCCGACGGCGGAGGGGTCCAGGGTGCGGACCACCGGCCCCTGGGGCAGAGAGATATCCGGGGCGATCCCCCGCCGGCCCATGGCCGCGTAGAAGGAGACCAGGCTCTCCTCCAGACAGCGGCGCAGGTCCACCTCCTCCGGGAGCAGCTCCTGGCGGCCGGCGGCCAGAGAGTAGCGAAACAGCTCCTCGGTGAGCCGGGTCATGGCCGCCATCCGGTTTTGGATGCTGTCCAGATAGCGCCGGGCGCCGGGGGACAGCTCCTCCCGCTCCAGCAGGTCCAGATAGCCCTGCATGGCGGTGAGGGGGGTGCGCAGGTCGTGGGAGATGTTGGTGACCGCCGCCTTGAGCTCCGCGTCCCCCTGCTGGAATTTCTGCCGCTGGCGGCGCAGGTCTTTCAGGTGGACGTTCAGCTCTGCCGCCAGCTTTCGGGCGTGTGGGTCCCGGGTGGACAGGAAGATGGGGCTGTTGGTGTCCTGAGAGAGGCGCTCCCCCAGCTGCCGGACCATCTCGTCCAGGCTGCGCCGGAGGAGAAGGAGCCTGGCCAGAAGGACCAGCGCGGCCAGCGCCAAAGCGCCGCAGATCAGCCAGGGGAGCATAGGGGTCACCTCTCTTTGCGGGCGGATGATATCCGCCCCTACTTTAGATCCTTCCGCCGGAACAGGGCCAGCCCGGCGGCGGTGGTCACCGCGAACACCCCCAGGGAGCACAGGGCCATCTGGACGGGGCGGGTGACGTTGCCGTCGGTGAACTGAACGGCCTGGCCCACCGGGTCCAGGTCCAGCAGGAGCTCATAGGGCCAACGCTCCTCCGGCTGGAGATAGGCAGGATTGCGTACCATCTCCGACACCATCTCCCCGTCCACCAGACCAAAGGAAGGATAAAATTCCGGAGCGTCCAAAATCTGATAGACCGTGAGCGCGATACCGAAAATCAGCAGGAACAGCAGGATGCAGCTCACCGCCGAGGCGGCCTTGCGGCTGAGGTTCATAGTGACCACAGTATAGATGGCGCACCAGGCCGCCGCCATAAGCAGGGAGAGGAACACAGAGATAAGCAGAGGCGTTGGAGCTTTCGGCCAGCCCAGTAGAGGAACCCCCACCGCCAGGGTACACAGGATGTAGACCCCGCAGAAGAGGAAGGCGGCAAGGATGGAGACGATCAGGCTGGACAGATAGACAGACAGCCGGGGGTGGCCGGCGGCCAGCTTGTTGCGGATGGTCCCGTCGCTGTACTCCGAACCGAAGAACAGGGGGAGGAATACAGACAGCACCAGGCCGATGAGCATGGTGTGGACAAAGAAGATAGCGTCCAGGGGGAATTTTCGCTGGTATTCCAGATAGGTCTGGAGGGGCTGCCAGGCCCCGGCGGCGGCGCACAGCAGCAGGGTCACCCAGAACAGGATGCTCTTTCTCAGGCGGAACAGGTTGGCGGACAGCAGATTAGTCATGGGAGCCACCTCCCACCAGGTTGATGAAGTAGCTCTCCAGGCTCTCGTCCCGCTCCAGGGCGGAGAGGAGCTGGCAGTTCTCCTCCGCCAGGGCGGCGGACAGCTGGGAAATCACCGGCTGGGCGAAGAGGTCGGCCCTGCCCTCGGTGAGAATCTTGTACTCGATGCCCATGCCGTCCAGCACCCGGGCCAGGATCCGGGTGTCGGTGACCTCCACCCGCAGGCACTTGCGGCAGGTACCCTCCAGCTCATGGGCGCTGATCTCCTTCACCATTCTTCCGGCGTCGATAAAGCCGTAGTGTGTGGCCAGCCGGCTGAGCTCGTCCAGAATGTGGCTGGAGATGAGAACGGTGATCTGCCGCTCCCGGTTCAGCTTGAGAATCAGCTCACGGGTCTCGATGATGCCCTGGGGGTCCAGGCCGTTTACCGGTTCATCCAGCACCAGAAGGTCGGGACTGCCGGCCAGAGCTATGGCTATGCCCAGCCGCTGGCGCATACCCAGAGAGAAATTCCGGGCCTTCTTTTTGCCGGTGCCGGCCAGCCCCACCAGCTCCAGCAGTTCACCCGCCCCGTCGTCCGAGGGGACGCCCAGCACCCGGTACTGCTCCTTGATGTTGTCGGCGGCGGACAGGTCCAGATAGATGGAGGGGGTCTCCACCACCGCCCCCATGCGCCGGCGGGCCTTGTGGATTTCCCTGGATTGACTGTCCAGGCCGAAGAGGGTGTAATTGCCCGAGGTGGGGGCCTGCAGGCCGCAGATCAGGCGGATGAGGGTGGTCTTGCCCGCCCCGTTCCGGCCCACCAGACCGTAGACAGCCCCTCTGGGCACCCGCATGTTGAGACCGCTCAGGGCGTGAAATCCCTTATAGGATTTCCACAGACTGCTGGCGGTGAGAATGTAGTCCATAAAAAGACCTCCTTTTCTTGCGTGGCCCCAGTTTACCCCCAAAGGGTAAAGGGGACGGGAAAGAAAAGGGTAAAGAATTGGGAAAGATTCATATATTCAGCTTGAAGCCAATCCCCCACACCGATTCGATGTGGTCCCGGCCGGTGGCGTCCCGCAGCTTTTTGCGCAGATTGCTCACGTGAATCTTCAGGGAGCTCTCGGTGCAGTCGGGGGTGTCGGCGGAGATGCGGTCCAGAATGACCGACTTGGCAATGGCCTGGCCGGGATTTTGAAGAAACAGCTTCAAAATGGCGTACTCCGTCTTGGTCAGCCGGACGGGGATGCCCGCCGCCGTGACGGCGTGGGCGGCCGGGTCCAGCCGGAGGGGGCCGGCCTCCAGCACAGAGGCGGGGCCTGGGGCGGCGCTCTCCCGGAGGTGGACGGCGACTCGGGCCAGCAGCTCCCGGCTGTCGAAGGGTTTTTCCAGATAGTCCACCGCCCCCCTTAAAAGCAGGTTGACCCGGTTCTCCACCCCCACCTTGGCGCTGACCACAATGACCGGTACATTTCCGATTTTGGTCAGCACCTCCTCCCCGGACAGGCCGGGCAGCATCAGGTCCAGCAGTACCAGGTCAGGCCGCTGCCGCTCCAGCAGCAGTACCGCCTCCGTCCCCGAGTAGGCCCGCAGGACGGCGTAGCCCTCCCGCTGGAGCAGCTCCTCCAGAACATTGCCGATGTGGATATCGTCATCAATGACCGCGATGGTTTTCATGGCCGGCCTCCCCTTTGGTTTTCCCCATTGTACTCCAGATTTATGCCGGAAACAAGGGGGAGGCTTTTTCTTGTGGAGGAAGGATTTTTGTGGTATAATATCCCATCAACATAACAGGAGGATATGTTTATGTTCAGCTTTTCCTACTACACCCCTACAAAGGTGGTCTTTGGCCCGGCTGCCGAGGAGCAGACCGGCGGGCTGGTGAAGGCCCAGGGCTGCAAAAAGGCCCTCATCCACTACGGCGGCGGCAGCGTGGTTCGCTCCGGACTGCTGGACCGGATTAAGGCGTCGATGGATCAGGCGGGTGTGGCCTATGTGGAGCTGGGCGGCGTGGTGCCCAACCCCCGGCTGTCCCTGGTGTATCAGGGCATTGACCTGGTGCGGCAAAGTGGTGTGGACTTCATTTTGGCGGTGGGCGGCGGCAGCGTGATCGACTCCGCCAAGGCCATCGCCTACGGCGCTGTGGACGAGGGGGATGTGTGGGACCTGTACGACCACACCCGGCAGGCCGCGGGCTGTCTGCCTGTAGGCGCTGTGCTCACCATTGCTGCGGCGGGCAGCGAGATGAGCAGCAGCAGCGTTATCACCAAGGATGAGGGCGGCGTGAAACGGGGCTACAACAACGACATCTGCCGCCCCAAATTCGCCGTGATGAACCCTGAGCTGACCGTTACCCTCCCCCCGTGGCAGACGGCCAGCGGCTGCACGGATATCCTGATGCACACCATGGAGCGGTACTTTACCCCCGAGGGCAATATGGAGATCACCGACAGCATCGCCGAGGGTCTGCTGCGCACAGTGATGCGCAACGCCAAAATTCTCCGGGATGACCCGAAGAACTGTGAGGCCCGGGCGGAGGTCATGTGGGCCGGCAGCCTGTCCCACAACGGCCTGACCGGAAATCAGCCGGGCGATTGGGCCACCCATGGGCTGGAGCACGAGATGGGCGGTATGTTTGACGTGACCCACGGCGCCGGTCTGGCGGCGGTTTGGGGCAGCTGGGCCCGGTATGTCTATCGGGACTGCCTGCACCGGTTTGTCAGGTTTGCCGTCAATGTGATGGGGGTGCCGGAGGCTGGCGCGCCCGAGGAGACCGCCCTGAAGGGGATCGAGGCGATGGAGGACTTTTTCCGCTCCATTGAGATGCCCGTCTGCTTCTCCCAGCTGGGCATTGCCCCTACCCAGGAACAGATGGAGACCATGGCCAGAATGTGCGCTGTGGCCGCCGGAGGCAAAAAGGGGACCGCCAGGGTGCTCTGCGAGGCGGACTTCCTGAAGATTTATCAGATGGCCAATCACTGAGACGGGCCAATCCGTGTTTGAGCGCGGAAGAGTCCAATGATAGCGTTAAACAGCCCCCTCACTGACCAACTGTCAATGAGGGGGCCGCTTTTATCGGACAGAGACAAAATCCTTCGAGACATAGCCGGTTTTGCTGCCATTGTAGGTAACCTTATACCAGCCGTTTTCCTCGCCCTGGATGGTAACTTCGGCGCCGTTCTGCGCGCTGGCCACAACGTCATACTCCCTGCCCGGGCCGGAACGGATATTTAAGCCGGTGTCCGCTCCGGTAATGGTGCCCTTTGTCCCGGCGGTCACAGAGCTGCTGGGAGGTGTGGTGTTGGGTGTGCTGGGCGTAGTGGGAGTTGTGGTGATACTGGGCGGTGAAACGGGTGTGGAGGTCCCGCCGGTGGAGACATAATCCTTCAAGACATAGCCGGTGCTGTTCCCGTTGTACTGAATCTGATACCAGCCGTTTTCCTCGCCAAGAATACTCACCGTACTGCCGTTGGGAACGGTGGCCTGTACGCTGTGCTCCCGGCCGGGGCCGGAGCGGACACGCAGTCCTCCATTGGCGTTAATGGTGCCTTGGGTGGGGGGCGGATCGGGCTCCGGGGTGCTGACGTCGGGTCCGGGATCGGGCTCCGGAGTGCTCACATCCGCTCCGCCGGGCTCGCTCTGGCTCCCGCTGTTCTGGCTGGAGCTGACATTGCCCTGGCTGCTGTCGGATGAGGTGCCGCCCGGCTTTGTTCCTCCTCCAAAGAGGGGGGAGCCGATAAAGCGGAAGACAATAAACAGGGCGCTGATAATCAAAACCAGTGAGATGACCAGCCATACCACCTGAATGGGGTTGACGGGCCGGCCGTAGCCGCCCCCTCGGGTGTTGGCCACCCGCTTGCCCGCCCCGCCGCCCCGGCCGGGGCGCTCGTCACAGAAGGGGCAGCGCCGGTAGGTGATGGAGTAGTCCTCTCCGCAGTTCTCGCAGCGGATCACGTCATTGCGGCGGGAGGGCGCCTGCCGGCGTTCGCCGCTCTCCCGGGGTATCTGCCGGCGCTCGCCGCTCTCCCGGGGTATTTGCCGGCGCTCGCCGCCCTCCCGGGGCATCTGCCGGCGCTCGCCGCCCTCCCGGGGCATCTGCCGGCGCTCACCGCCCTCCCGGGGTATCTGCCGGCGCTCGCCACCCTCCCGGGACATCTGCCGGCGCTCGCCGCTCTCCCGGGGCATCTGCCGGCGTTCGCCGCTCTCCCGGGGCATCTGCCGGCGCTCGCCGTCCTCCCGGGGTATCTGCCGGCGTTCACCAACCTCCCGGGACGGCTGTCTGCGCTCGCCGTCGCGGCGGGGGTCAGAAGTTTGTCTGTCTGCCATGGTTGTTCCTCCAAGTACAGGTTAAATAGAGACTGTCTCTATTCTACAGTCATTTTCTCCTCCCGTCAACGGTGAAACGTCAAAATAACAAATTATTCACAATTTTTATGTAAATCGCTCCCGCCATTGGGGGGTGCTCCCCACTTGACCCGCCGCCCCCTTTTTACTATAATGGGTTTATTGAAATGAGGAGGCGCCCGTCTATGAGCACAATGATGACAGCCAGCGAGGTCCACAAGCAGTATACCGAGGTGGCCTCCGCCTTCCGCAAGCTCATCCCCGACCCCACCCTGCGCATGACCTTCAGCCACCAACTGGACGGCTACATCCGCCAGTACGCCCTGGGGGTGTGGCAGGCGGATAATGCCAGCGCCATTACCCCCCGGCATGTGGAGTTTTACAACGCCATCTACTCCGCCGGCAGCCCGGCCCCCTCCGCCCTGTACTGGGAGGTGGCCTCCGGCGTGGCCAACTTCGATCTGTTCCGCCCCCCGGCTTTCTTTGAGGACCTGCGCCGGTATGACCGCAGGTCGGGCACCGCCCTGGCCCGGCGCTTTGCCGACCAGCTCACCCTTCTCCTCCTCCTCTTCGCCGCCGTGGACGGGGTGGTGAGCGAGAGCGAGGCGGGGTTTGCAAACGCCTGCAGCGACATGCTGCTGGAGCTGTGCGACAGGGACGGTCTGCGCGCCGACCGCCCCGCCATCCGGGCGGACCAGTTCGCCGCCCCCAAGCCCGGCGCTCCGGCCGCTCCGGCGGTGAAGGAGGCGGCATCCGGAAAGGGGGAGAGCAAGCAGGAGCCCGAGCCCACCCTGGAGGAGCTGCTGGCCCAGCTGGACGAGCTGTGCGGCCTGGAGAAGGTGAAGAAGGACGTTAAAAGCCTCATCAACCTGGTGAAGGTGCGCAGGCTCCGGGAGGAGGCCGGCCTGCCCGTCCCTCCCATGTCCCTCCATCTGGTGTTCATGGGCAACCCGGGCACCGGCAAGACCACCGTGGCCCGGCTGCTGGCCCAAATTTACCACGCGGTGGGGGTGCTGTCCCAGGGCCAGCTGGTGGAGGTGGACCGGTCCGGGCTGGTGGCCGGCTTCGTGGGCCAGACCGCCCTGAAGACCCAGGAGGCGGTGCAGAAGGCCATCGGCGGGGTGCTGTTCATCGACGAGGCCTACGCCCTGGTCAACGCCGAGAGCGCCAACGACTTCGGCCACGAGGCTATTGAGGTCATCCTCAAAAACATGGAGGACCACCGGAAGGACCTGATCGTCATTGTGGCGGGGTACACCGACCGGATGGAGCGGTTTATCCATGCCAACCCGGGACTGGAGTCCCGGTTTAACAAGTATTTCTTCTTCGAGGACTACGACGGCCCTCAGCTCATGGATATCTTCCGCTCCATGTGCAAAAAGAACGGCTACACCCTCTCGGAGGAGGGGGAGAAGTTCATGGAGAAGGACCTCCAGGAGCTCTACGACAGCCGGGACGAGAACTTCGGCAACGCCAGGGACGTGCGCAACCTCTTCGAGCAGGCGGTGGCCCGTCAGGCCGACCGGGTGTCCCAGCTGGAGGAGCCCACCAGGGAGCAGCTTATGGAGCTGCTGCCGGAGGATTTGGAGGCTGTGTAGGGGCGGATATTATCCGCCCGTAGAATAGACGCATGTAGGGCGCGACGACCCGGCGCGCCGTCCCTGAAAGGACGCGGAGACGGAGCGCGGCGGGCCGAGTCGTCCCGCCCTACGCAAGATTACCACATAAAAACAAGGAGGAAACCACCATGTTACTGAATTTCGACCAGATCGAAGAGAAGATCATCCCCAAGATGCGGGGGGGCGAGGGGGAGATGATTACCCGGATGTTTGTCAACGAGGACACCAAGATCATGCGGGGCCGTCTCACCCCGGGCAGCACCATCGGCCTGCACACCCACGAGGGGGACAGCGAGATGATTTTCATTCTCTCCGGCGCGGGCAAGGTGCTGTGCGACGGGGAGTACGAGCCCCTGTCCGCCGGCTCCTGCCACTACTGCCCCAAGGGCCACGAGCACAGCCTGATCAACGACGGGACCGAGGACCTGGAAATCCTGGCCATGATCCCCAACCACGGCGCATGAGGATCGCCTTCTGCACCCTGGGGTGTAAGGTCAACCAGTACGAGACCCAGGCTCTGGAACAGCTCTTTGCCGCCTGGGGGCACACCCTAGTCCCCTTCGAGGGGGAGGCCGACGTATACGTCATCAACTCCTGCACCGTCACGGCGGTGAGCGACAAGAAGTCCCGGCAGGTGGTGCGGCAGGCCCGGAAGCGGGCCCGGTCGGCGGTGGTGGCCCTGTGCGGCTGCTACCCCCAGACCCACCCGGGGGATGTGGCCGGCCTGCCTGTGGATATCGTGGCGGGCACCGGGGACCGTGTCAAATTTGTGGAGCTGGTGGAGCGGGCCTGGGCGGAGCGCCGGGAGAAAATCACCGCCCTGGACGACGCCATGAAGCGCAGGACCTTCGAGGCCCTGCCCGCCGGGGGGCTGGAGGGCCGCACCCGGGCTATGCTCAAGGTGGAGGACGGCTGTGTCAACTTCTGTACCTACTGCATCATCCCCTACGCCCGGGGGCCGGTCCGGTCACTGCCTCTGCGGGACGCCGCCGCCCAGGCGGCAAAGCTGGCGGCGGAGGGCTACAAGGAGCTGGTGCTCACCGGCATTGAGATCTCCTCCTGGGGCCGGGATTTGAAAGACGGGACCTCCCTCATCGACCTGGTGGAGGCCGTCTGCGCTGCCGCCCCCGGCTGCCGGGTCCGGCTGGGCTCGCTGGAGCCCCGGACCGTCACCGAAGAGTTCTGTCTCCGGGCGGAGAAGCTGGACAATCTCTGCCCCCACTTCCACCTGTCCATGCAGAGCGGCTGCGACGCCACCCTGAAGCGGATGAACCGGAAGTATGACACCGCCCGGTTCTATGAGAGCGTGGACCTTCTGCGAAAGCACTTTGACCGCCCGGCCGTCACCACCGATATGATCGTGGGCTTTCCCGGGGAGACGGAGGAGGAGTTTGCCCAGTCCCTGGACTTCATCCGGCGGTGCGGCTTTGCCGCCATGCACATCTTCCCCTACTCCCGCCGCCCCGGCACCCCGGCGGCGGCTATGCCCGGCCAGGTGACCAAAACCGCCAAGGAGGAGCGGGCTGGCCGGGCGGCGGAGATCGCCGCGGGGATGGAGCAGGACTACCTGTCCCGGTTTGCGGGACAGGCCATGGAGGTCCTCTTCGAGGAGGAGCGGGACGGCCTCTGGCGGGGCCACACCACCCGGTACTGCGAGGTCCGGGTCCGGAGCGGGGAGAATCTCCACAACCAGCTGCGGCAGGTGTCCGTCACCGGCGTCGGGGAGGGATATCTGGAGGGAGAATTATTAAATTTTGGAAACGGGTAGAATCTGCCAGGGAATGGTGGTATAATAATTACCAGCCTTTTTGTAGGGTGTGATGACTCCGGCGCGCCGTCCAAGGAAATTCCGCCAACCGAAACAGCGGGCCGCCGAGGTCGTCGGCCCCTACACAATATCAACGAAATAACGCACCAAGGAGAGGAGCCCTGGCCCATGAGCGAGGAAATGAACTACAGCGCCAACCCCGGCAAGAAGCTGGTCCGCACGGTGGACGGCGTGGATTATCTGCGGATTCCCGTCAAGACCCACCTGATTACCAAGGACGACGACATGGTGGACGTGGTGAACAAGTACCCCAAGGACAAGCTGCGGCCGGGCGATATTCTGTTTATCTCAGAGAAGGCGGTGGCCTGCACCCAGAGCCGGGCCATCCCCATGGAGGACATACGCCCCCGGAAGCTGGCGGTCACCCTGAGCCGCTACGTTACCAAGACCCCCGCCGGCATCGGCCTGGGTATCCCGGAGACCATGGAGATGGCGCTTCGGGAGTGCGGCACCCTGCGCATCCTGTTTGCCGCCTTCTGCTCAGTGATCGGCAAAATCTTCGGCCAGCGGGGCTGGTTTTACAACGTGGCCGGGCCCAAGGCCCGGGGCATCGACGGCCCCACCGAGGGCACCATCCCGCCCTATGACCACTATGTGGTCCTTACCCCGGCCGACCCCATGGGGACGGCCAAGCGCCTGGCCCAGGCGCTTGGATACCCTGTCGCCATTGTGGATATCAACGATCTGGGGGCCAACATCCTGGGCTTCTCCGAGAAGCAGCCCACCCTGGACTGGCTGGCCAGGGCGCTGGGGGACAACCCCCTGGGCCAGGGCGAGGAGTGCACCCCTATGGGGATTCTGCGCAAGGCGTAAAAAAATCACCGGCTGAAAAGCCGGTGATTTTTGATGGTTTACTGCAGGTTCAGGGCCTCTTTTACCTTGTTGATGATGTGGGCGCCGATATCCCGGGAGGCGTCCACCGTCTGGGCGCCCAGGTGGGGGGTGACAATAAAGTTGTCGCAGCCGAAGAGCGGGGAGTCGAAGCCCGCGCCCTCGGTGAGACCGCCGGAGGCCAGCTCATTCTCCATCACGTCGGAGGCGTAGCCGCCGATCTTGCCCGCCTTCAGCGCCTCATACATGTCCTGCTCGTTGACAATGCCGCCCCGGGCCATGTTCAGCACCACGGCGTCGTCCTTCATGCCGGCGATGGACTTGGCGTTAAACAGGTTGCGGGTCTCATCGTTCAGAGGCATGTGGATGGTGACGAAGTCAGAGACCTTCAGGACCTCCTCAATGGACATGCTGGTGGCGTGCTGCTGCTCAAAGACCTCGGCGGGGAGGTAGGGGTCGTAGGCCACCACGTTCATCAGGAAAGCCCGGGCCAGCTCGCCCACCCGCTGGCCGATGCGGCCGAAGCCCAAAACGCCCAGCGTCTTGCCCCGGAGCTCACGGCCCACAAATTTATACTTGTCCCAGTTCTTATTCACCTTTACGTCGTTGCAGGCGGGGATGGTGTGGCGGGACATATCCAGCATCTTGGAGATGGTCAGCTCGGCCACCGCGTTGCCGTTGAGGCCGGGGGCGTTGAAGACCTGGATTCCGTTGGCCTTGGCGGTGTCCATGTCGATGTGGTTCAGGCCTACGGAGCACACGCCGATGACCTTCAAGTTCTTGGCGGCGTCCAGAATGATCTTGTTGATGGCGGGGTCCACCCGCATAATCAGAACCTCATAGTCGCCGATCATGCCGGCCAGCTCCTCCTGGGTGGGGAGAATTTTGGTGTCCACCTGCATGTATTTGCCAAGCTCCTCAGCGATTGCGGGGGATACGACGTCGATAATGAGACATTTCATAAGCCAACATTCCTTCCTTAATCTATCAAATTTGGGCCTCAGCCCATTTTGGACACAGTTACTGTTGATTATTATGCCATATTTTTGTCCATTTGGGAAGTACATTTTTGTCGAGGGTTGCCACAATCTTTTAGCTGTGGTACAATGGGGTATCTGCTGAAAAAGGATCGGTGTTTTTGTGAACTTTCAACATCTGCGATACTTCCTCATGGTGGCCGAGGAGCTGAACATCACCCGGGCGGCGGAGCGGCTGTATATCTCCCAGCAGTCCCTGTCCAACCATATCGGCAATCTGGAGCGGGAGCTGGACGTGAAGCTGTTCACTCGGTCCCCCAAGCTGTCTCTCACCTACGCCGGAGGTCTGCTGGTGGACACCGCCACCCAGATTCTGGATCTGCACAGCCAGTATCTGTCCAAGGTGGGCGACATCAACAAGCAGTATATGGGGGTGCTGCGGGTGGGCATCTCCCACACCTGCGGGCTGGCCCTTCTGCCGGATATTCTGCCCAAATTCCGTCTGGAATTTCCGCAGGTGGAGTTTTCCCTGTATGAGGGCAACTCCACCCAGCTGGAGGACGAGCTGTCCCACGGCCGGGCAGATCTGATTATCTGCTTCCAGCCCATCATGATCGAGGGGGTCATTACCATCCCCCTCACCGAGCAGCAGCTGGTGATGGTGGTGCCCAAAACCTTTACCGACCAGCTCTTCGGCGACCAGGCGGAGGAGGTCCGGCGGCAGTACGCCCAGGGCGCGGATATCCGCGCCTTTGAGCCCCTGCCCTTTGTGCTGATTAAGCGGGGCAACCGCACCCGGAATATTGTGGACCAGTATTTCAGCCGGTACTACTTCAAGCCCCAGCTGATTCTGGAGACGGAGAACACGGTCACCACCCTGGCCATGGCCCAGGCGGGGATTGGGATCACCATCTGCCCGGAGCTGTTTCTGCGGGCAATCCCGGCGCCCACCCCCGGGTCGGCGGGGGTGGACCTGTTCCCCCTCAACGATCCCTCCACGTTCAGCAGGCTGGTGGCGGGCTACCGGGAGGGGCGGTATCTCTCCCACTTCGGGCAGAGATTTGTGGAGATGGCCCAGGAGACGCTGCGGCTGTAAAGGCGGCCTGGGGCCCGGCATTTTTTGGTAGATATTTTTCCCGTCCTGTGGTATAATATCTAAAATTCCCACATAAAATGCGCCGCAATGCTGTGACTGAGCCGCCCTGCGGCATGGAATCACGGCCGAAAAAAGCTCCGGCAGAACAGTTTGCTCACAGGAGGGATGTTATCCATGGATCAGCATTATGGCAGCAGCCTGCCCAAGGACAAAAATGTGGAGAGAATCGTCCATGAGGAGAGAAACGGCCGTGAGGCGTCGATCGAAAAGGTCTCGGACTACATTCAGCGGGTCAGCGACTACATTGAGGCGCGGAAAGAGGACCGGCATTTCTTTGTCTACCGGGGGGAGCCGGAGCTGTACCCCAGCCCCTGCCGGCCGGAGCTGTTCCGTATGAGCACCCTGACCGAGAACCCCTTTTTTGAAAAAAACCTCTTTCACACCATGCGGCAAAACAAGCTCACCGGAGACAGGAGCTATCTGGAGAACGCCATCGACGCCCAGCACGGGGAATTCCCCAGCCGCCTGCTGGATGTGAGCTACAACTGTCTCACCGCCCTGTACTTTGCCGTCACGCCCTATTACCACAAGGCGGAGGACGCTCTGGACGACCGGGACGGCAGGGTGTTTGTATTTTTCCTGGATGAGATTTTCAGCCCCAGCGCCGAGAATATCAATGAGAATTACAACGCGGTCATTAACCGGGACTGTCCCTGGAGCCAGGAATTCCTGTTCCGGAAGAACCACAAATTTGTTGACTACACCAAGATCAACAGCCGCATCGTGGCCCAGCAGGGGGGCTTTATCCTTTTCCAGGGGGATGCGGCGGAGGAGCTTCCAAAGAGGTTGTACTATGGAATTACCATCCCCGGTGATGCCAAGCCCCGTCTGAGGGCCGAACTGAAGGAGCTGTTCGGGATTCACACGGGGAGCATCTATCCCGAGGTAATCAACCTGGTCAAGGAGCTCACCGGCAAGAGCGGGCGGATGAACACCCAGGCCTTCACCTGTGAAAATGAACTGCGCTACACCCTGGAACAGCTGCGGCGGGAGTTGGACTACTATCTGGACTACGCCCTGTCTCAAAAGCGGTCGCAGGCGGAGGAGGACACCATGCGGCAGATCCTGGCCAGGGTGGAGAAGGTGGTCAACAGCTACCGGGAGGGGCTGGTCCACATGGCGCAGAATCGGGATGTGTGGCCGGAGGAGTTGAAGGCGCGGACAATGGAGGCGATTCTTCAGGACTACAACAGCCAGGTGCGGCAGTTTGCCTGTGCGGCCGCGCAGTACAGGCTGGGATGGTTTTCCGCGGACAGCCTGATAATCACGATGGACTGAGGAGCCTCACCACAGAGAAAAAGAGGAGGACGCTATGGGACGCATTTTACAGCACGAACAGATGAGAAATCGCCTGACCGAAAACATCAACCGCCTGCTGGAGAACCAGGAGGCCCGCGGCGATGCCAAGTGGTGGGAGGAGCCCCGGGCTCAGAAGTGCCTTCAGCGCATGGCGGCGGACAACGAGTTCTTCATCTGCACCTCTGATATGCTGGAGATCACCCAGGAGGGGGATGAAAAAAGACTGGTTTTTGTCCGCCACTGGGACCTCCAAAAGCCCCGCCAGGCAGTTCACATGCTCCAGAAGCATGTGAACTGCCTGGTGGAGGACCCGAAAACCAACTCCATTCAGATGGTCTTCTTTGTGAAGGACCTGCACGACCGTATTGCCCTGGAGGAGACCTTTGATAAAAAGCTGTGCAGGGACATAGCTGCGGTGGCCAAAAGGACGGCGGGTAAAAAGGATACCCTGTATATGATTGTCACCTGTGTCCTGATACAGGAGTATTCAAAGCAGCCCGTAAAGCTGACCAGACTCCGGCCCTATGAGATTGTCTCCGAGCCCCCCATTGACGGCAGGATCAATCTGGAGCCCGGCAAGACTAAGGAGGAGAAGGAGGCTCCGGAGGACCAGCACTGCAATATTCAGGCCGTGACCTTCGCGGCGGACCTGTACCAGCTGGTGGAGCTGTACAACCTGGTGGGGGAACAGCTCTTCCGGAACAATGTGCGCTTTGGAATTGAGGAAAAAATGGGGGTGGACTACTCCATCCAGCAGACGCTGAGAGAAAAGCCGTGGCAGTTCTACTACAAAAACAACGGCATCACCATTTTAGCGGACTGCTCCGCCTCCGTTTTGGCCTGTACCGATGAGATTATCCTGGGGGAGATCGGGCCGGACCGCCTGCCCAATTTCTCGGTGGTCAACGGCGCCCAGACCATCACCGCGGCGGCACAGTACTTTTTCAGGCTGCAGCACCAGCAGAAGGATGGGAAGAGAAGTGAAACTGAGCGGAAGGAATTGAAAAACAGCTTTGAGGAGTCCAAAAAGTGGGCGAAGGTGCCGGTTCGGGTCATCCAGATCCCCGAGGGGGTGGAGGGAGAGCGGCTGGTGAAGGAGATCAGCGTCGCCCTCAACCGGCAGAAGCCCATCCTTATGGAGGATATCGCCTTCACCTCCCCGGATGTACATAAGCTGAGCGAATATCTGTGGGACCGCCGGAACAGCGGCGCTCCGTTCCAGCTGATCCGCCGGGGCGAGGGGGTAAAGGACAGCCGGTACATCACTTTGATTGAGTTTGTCCGGGCCCGGATTGCCTGCGCGGGCTCCCCGGGTCCCGCCCGAAACAAGGGCGGCGACGATCTGCTGAAAACCAGGCTGGACGAGGGCCGCTACTGCTTTGTCCGGGATGACATCTTTGCCGATGATTGGCTTGGAGCCGAGGGAGATGAGGAGACCGCTGTGTTTGGCCGGGACTACGGCGCGGTGTTTTTTGCCCACCAGACGGCGCAGGAGTATGAGAAGTGCGCGCGGACCATACGGATTGGAGAGGCGGACTATCTGGGCGTCGTCCGCAACGGGAAGTGGTATTTTACCGCGCTTCTTGTCCAGCTGCTGAATGGCTTCCGGATGCAGGAGGACGGCAAAACCCCTGACTTTTCCCGGTTCTCCGGTACCATTGAGGAGATTCAGGAGAAAATCCCCCGGGCCATTGACCCCTTTGCCCACCTGACAGTTCTGTGCGTCTCCCAGGGCAAGGAGGTTAACTCCAACCTGTTTAAGGGGGACGAGCTGTATGAGGACATCATCCGGGGCATGAGAGATGGATTCGCCTCGGCCCAGGACGGGAGCGGCCCCCAAAAGAGGGAGCTGTTCCGCCAGCTGACAGAGCTGTTCCAGGCTCCGCCGGCGGGGACATCCGTGGAAGAGTTGAACGGCGGCCCAACAAACATCGGTCGAGCAAATGGCGATCAAATAGACGGCAGTCAAATACAAGTAATCCCCGAGGAGCTGGAGCAGCTGATTGCGCCAGGCGGCAACTATGTGGTTGCGGATGAATTGATACACGCGGTGGAGAACGATGCCGAGGCATACGCAAGAATTGCGGAATATATATTAAGGCATTTCCCTGTTCCAAAGGCGGTAATAAATGAAAAATGCCGCACTTGGCTCACCAGTGACTATAAGAAGGTGCGGGTAGGGGAGGGCAGCTTCCGCGGCAACCCCAGAAGAATCCAGGTGGACACCGAGCATTTCTGGGTAGGGACAAGCATCAACACCGAGTCAAAGTGCCGCAATCTGCGCACGCTGTGCGCGTTGGCCAACGTCCCTGAAGGGACCATCCGCTGGAAGAAAAAGGGCAGGCCGGGTTACACATTTATCTGGTGACAAAACAAGAGCCCCCGCCCGTGTGGCGGGAACCCCTGAAAAGAGACGATATCATGAAAATACTGCTTCAAATTCTGCGTCTGCCCCCCGAGGCGGAGGAGAGATACAAAACCGCCCACCATGTCTGGATGGCCCTGGCTCTGACGGGGCTGGGCTGCTGTACCGGCGGGCTGTCCCTGTTCTTTGCCGCCACCGCCTACGTGAAGCTGAACAGCATGGCCCTGCTCTACTCCTATCTCGCCAATCCCCTGATCCTGGTGCTCAATCTCCTGCCGCCGGTGCTGCTGATCTGGCTGTTCTATTTTCTCTCCCGCCGGGCCTGGGTGGGATTTCTGGGCAGCTTTATCCCCACCATCGGGGTCGCGCTGGTCAATTACTTCAAGATCCGTCTGCGGTCCGACCCCCTCCTGGCCACCGACCTGCGTCTGGCCGCCGAGGCGGGGGGGATTGTGGGGGGCTACACCCTGGACCTCACCTGGCTGGTGTGGTTTGCCCTGTTCTGCCTGATTGCCGGGGTGCTGTTTGCCGTCTTCTTCATGCCGAAGGGGCTGCGGGGCTGGCGGGAGCGGACCTTCGGGGCGCTGAGCTGCCTGGCCCTGATGGCGGCGGCCTTTGTCAGCCTGTATCTCAACCCCGAAGTTTACGCCCGGACCGCCAACATCCGTTTTATCAACCAGTGGTCCGATGTGGAGGTCTTCGTGTCCAAGGGGTGCACATACCCCTTCCTGTACTCCTTCCGGGACATGTTCCCTACCCCGCCCCCCGGCTACGACAGGGATGAGGCCGCCGCCCGGCTGGCCGAATATGCCGGGGATGATATTCCGGCGGAGAAAAAGGTATCTGTCATGGGGATCATGCTGGAGGCCTTCTGCGATCTCACCGATTTTGAGGTCCTGGCCGGCCAGGAGAGCGTGGTCCAGGTCTATGCCCCCTGGCACGAGCTGGAGGAGCGGTCGGTCTCCGGAAATCTGCTGACCAACATCTTCGCCGGGGGGACGGTGGACACCGAGTGGGCCTTCCTCACCGGCTACTCCGCCCATGAGGACTTTCGCTCCCCCACCGACTCCTACGTCTGGTATTTCCGGGAGCAGGGCTACCAGACCTTCGGCAGCCACCCGGGTCATGGCTGGTTCTATAACCGGCAGAATGTAAATCAGTACCTGGGCTTTGAGGACTACTGGTTTACCGAGAACCACTACGGCCAGCTGGTGGACCCCACGGCGGCCATCTGGAACTCCGACCCTCTGCTGGTCCAGGAGCTGCTGAGGCAGTTGGAGGACCGGACCGCCCAGGGGCCGTGCTTCTCCTTCTCGGTCTCCTACCAGAACCACGGCCCCTACGCCGACACCCCCACTGATGGGACCGCCTATCTCACCCCCACCGGGTCCGGCCTGACGGAGGCGAGCTGCAATATTCTGAACAACTACCTGAACGGAATCAGCAGGACGGTCGGGGCGGTGGCGGAGCTGACCCAGGGGCTGGAGCGGCTGGAGGAGCCGGTGGTACTGGTCCTCTTCGGCGACCACAAGCCCTGGGCCGGAAACGGAAATTCCGTCTACACAGAGCTGGGGGCGGATTTTGATATTGCCACTCCCGAGGGCTTCTATGACTACTACGCCACCCCCTATCTGATCTGGGCCAATCCCGCCGCCCGGGAGGTGCTGGGCCGGGAGCTGACAGGGACCGGCGGGGATTTCTCCCCCTGCTTCCTGATGCAGGAGCTGTTTGACCAGTGCGGCTGGACGGGGCCGGGCTTTATGGAGCTGTCCCGGGAGATGCGGGCGGTCACCCCCCTGCTCCACGTGCGGGGGCTGTCCTGGAGGGACGGCGCCCCGGCCCAGGGACTGGAGGAGGACGCCTTTTATCAGAGCTTCCGGTGCATGGAGTACTACCGGGAGCAGGAGGCCGGCGTCCCCTGATACAGCACATGGAAAAGCCCTCCGGCGGCGGCCGGAGGGCTTTTATCATTTCATCTCGTGGCTGTTGAGCAGACCCTGCTTGATGTCCCAGAGCTTCTGGGACAGGTCCACATAGTAGTTGTGGGGGTTTTCAAACCGCTTTACCTCGTCCCACAGGGCGTCCACCTGCCGCTGGCAGTAGGCCCGGCTGGTCTGGAGGTCGGGCACCTGATACACCAGCTCGCCCCCCTGGAAGATGGGCACCATCAGCTCACGGGCCTCGATGCCGGTGTAGATCTTACGCTTCCAGGTGGCGTCGGGGTCAAAGAGCTCCAGGGGCTGGGTGAAGTCAAACGACTCGTCGTGGAGGCAGATGAGGTCGGCTTCCGCTTTGCCGGTGTCCCGGGAGAAGATTCGGTAGATCTTCTTGAAGTGGGGGGTGGTGATCTTGGCGGCATTCTCGCTGATCTTGATTTTGGGAATAATGGTCCCGTCGTTGGCCTCAATGGCGGCCAGCTTGTAGACCCCGCCGAACACCGGTTCGCTGCGGGAGGTAATCAGCCGCTCGCCCACGCCGAAGGAGTCGATCCTCGCCCCCTGGCGGACCAGGTCCCGGATGATGTATTCGTCCAGGGCGTTGGAGGCCACAATCTTGCAGTCGGTGAAGCCCGCCTCGTCCAGCAGCTCCCGGGCCTTCTGGGAGAGGTAGGTGAGGTCGCCCGAGTCCAGCCGGATGCCGCACTTGGTGATGCCTCGGGGGACCAGGACCTCCTGGAAGGCCCGGATGGCGTTGGGCACGCCGGACTTGAGCACGTTGTAGGTGTCCACCAGCAGGGTGGCGTTGTTGGGGTAGAGCTGGCAGTAGGTCTTGAAGGCGGTGTACTCGTCGGGGAACATCTGCACCCAGGAGTGGGCCATGGTGCCGGTGGCGGGGGAGCCATACCGCTGGTCGGCCATGGTGCAGGCGGTGGCGGCGCAGCCGGCGATATAGCTGGCCCGGGCTCCCAGCAGGGCGCCGTCCGAGCCCTGGGCCCGGCGGGAGCCGAACTCCGCCACAGGCCGGCCCTCGGCGGCCCGCACGATCCGGTTGGACTTGGTGGCGATCAGGGACTGGTGGTTCAGGGTGAGGAGGATGAAGGTCTCCACAAACTGGGCCTGAATGGCGGGGGCCCGGACGGTGAGAATGGGCTCGTTGGGGAACACCGGGGTGCCCTCGGGGACGGCCCAGATGTCACCGGTGAATTTGAAGCCCCGCAGAAAGGCCAGAAATTCCTCGCTGAAGCAGTCCTTTGTGCGCAGATAGTCCATATCCTCCTGGTCGAAGCACAGCTCCTGAATGTACTCCACCACCTGGGCCAGGCCGGCCGCGATGGCAAAGCCGCCCTTGTCGGGGACGGAGCGGTAAAACACATCAAAGTAGCAGATGCGGTCCTGCAGGCCGGTCTGAAAATAGCCGTTGGCCATGGTCAGCTCATAGAAGTCGCACAGCATGGTCAGATTTGTCTTTGCTTTCATAGGGAAAGCCTCCTCGCATCGGGGTGACAAGACACCCCTGTTTGACCCTATTATACTCGCCCTGAGGAAAAAAGCAAGGACTTGTTGCCGCGGGGGCGTGTCCAGAGGGAAATTTCATGGGGACGGCGGCAGAGGAAATGATTTTCACAAAAATTCATGGAATATTTATTTTCCAAGTGCAGAAGTCTGTGGTATAATGAGGCTTATAGAAACTGGGGATGTGTGCCCAGAAAAAGAGCGGGGAGGAGTCAGCTATGAGGAACAAAGTAATCGTGACCATTGGCGGGAAGGATTACACCATGGTGGCGGCGGAGGACGAGGGCTATGTCCGAAGGTGCGCCGAGCTGGTGGACAGGCAGCTGGAAGAGATCTCGACCGGAGGCCGGCTGCCCCAGGTGGACGCGGCGGTGCTGGCCGCCATGAATATCGCCGACCAGTACTTAAAAGAGCAGGAGGCCTCGGAAAACCTGCGCCGCCAGGTAAAGGAGAACCTGGAGGAAGCCAGCGCCCTGAAGCTAGAGCTGTCTGAGGCCAAGCGGGAGATTTTTAAGCTGGGGACCAAAAAATAGCGCCCCTTAGCCTTTGATTGATATGTCACAGTGTGTCTGCGGGGGCGGAGCGCATCCGCCCCTCAGCGATTTTACCGGAGGTTTTGCCTGATGATGGAGCTGCTTGCCCCCGCCGGGTCCATGGAGGCGGTGACCGCCGCCGTTCAGAACGGGGCGGACGCCGTCTATTTTGGATACGGGGACTTCAACGCCCGCCGCGGCGCCAAAAATTTCACCCGGGAGGAGGCCGCGGCGGCGGTGGCCTACTGCCATCTGCGGGGCTGCAAGGTGAATCTGACCCTGAACACCCTGCTCACAGACCGGGAGCTGCCCGCCGCCGCCGAGGTGGCCGCCCACGCCAGCGACATCGGAATCGACGGGGTGATCGTCCAGGACCTGGGGGTGGCCCGGATGCTCCGCCAGTCTGTGCCCGACCTGCCCATCCACGGCTCCACCCAGATGTCGGTCCACTCCCTGGACGGGGTGAAGCTGTGCGCCGACCTGGGGATGACCCGGGTGGTGCTGGGCCGGGAGCTGAGCCGGGACCAGATCGCCTATATCTGCCAAAATTCCCCCATTGAAATTGAAATTTTCGGCCACGGAGCCCTGTGCATGTGCTGGTCAGGCCAGTGCTTTTTCTCCTCGGTGATCGGGGGCCGCAGCGGCAACCGGGGCATGTGCGCCCAGCCCTGCCGTTTGAACTACGGCTGGAACGGCAAGGCCGACGAGTATCCCCTGTCCCTGAAGGACCTGTCCCTGGCCGGGCACCTCAGAGAGCTGGCCGAGATGGGGGTGGCCTGCCTGAAGCTGGAGGGCCGGATGAAGCGGCCGGAGTATGTGGCCGTCGTCACCGGGATTTATTCCCGGGCGCTGAAGGAAAACCGGGAGCCCACCCAGCCGGAGCTGGACAGCTTAAAGCAGGCCTTCTCCCGCCAGGGCTTTACCGACGGATACTATATGGGCCAGCGGGGGCCTGAGATGTTCGGCACCCGCCAGGAGGAGAGAGAGCCCCGGGAGCTCTACGCCCAGGCCCGGTCCACCTATGAGAACGGCGCGGAGAACCGGAAGGAGCCGGTGCGGATGTACGCGCTGATCCAGCCCGGCCAGCCTGCCCAGGTTGCGGTGCAGGACGGCCAGGGCCGGGTGGCCCAGGTGGAGGGCCCCGTCCCGGAGGAGGCCCGGAATGTCCCCCTCAGCCGGGAGAAGGTGGAGGGGCAGCTTCAGCGCACCGGGGGCACCCCCTTCGGCTGCGAGAGAGCCACCGCCAAGGTGGCGGAGGGGCTGTCCCTCCCCCTGTCCGCCTTGAATGACCTGCGGCGCCGGGCGCTGGAGGAACTGGCCCGCCAGCGGCAGACACCGCCTGAGCGGCGGCGGGAGCCCTTTCAGCCTGGAGTGCGCTATGAGAACCCCAAGGAGCCGCCGGTGTATACCGTCTTTTTGGGGAGGCTGGGCCAGCTGAGTACAGACCTGCTCAGGCTGAAGCCCGCCCTGATCTATCTCCCCGCCGACGAGGCGGCCGCCCACCCGGAGGCCGTCCGCCGCTGCCAGGAGGCGGGGGTGCCCGCGGCGGCAGCCCTGCCCCGCATCTGCACCGACGCCGAGCTGCCCCAGCTGGAGCGGGACCTGATCGCCCTGCGGGAGCTGGGCGTGGAGGAGGCCCTGGCCGGCACCTGGGGGGCCGTCCGCCGGGCGGAACGGCTGGGCTTTCGGGTCCGGGGGGACTATGGCCTGGGGGTGTACAACAGCCAGACCATGAAGGAGCTGAAGCGGCTGGGGCTCATCTCGGTCACCCTCTCCTTCGAGCTGAAATTCCCCCAGATGAGGGATATCTCCAAGGCTGTCCCCACCGAGTTTGTCGCCTATGGCCGCCTGCCCCTGATGATTACGGAGAACTGTATTATCTATAACCACTGCGGCCGCCACACCTGCGAGAATGTCAATCTGCTCACCGACCGGAAGGGGGAGCGATTCCCCGTGGTGAAGGCCTGGGGCTGCCGGAATGAGATTCTCAACTCCAAAAAGCTGTTTCTGGCCGACAAGCAGAGGGATTGGCAGCGGCTGGGCATCTGGGGCGCCCGGCTGATGTTCACCACTGAGAACGCCATCGAGTGCGTCCAGGTGCTGGAGCGGTACCTGAATCAGGGCAAGTATCAACCCAACGACTTCACCCGGGGACTGTACTACCGGGACGTGGAGTAGGGGAAGAAAGGGAGGTTCGTCCATGCTCAGCCGTCAAAAGCTCTTCTGGCTCAGCCGCCCCTACGACCTGCCCGGCTCGGACGGGCGCTTTCTCCGGGCCGTCCGGGACAACTGCGCCTATCACATCCGGCACTGCCCAGAATACCGGCTCATTTGTAAGGCGGAGGGCTTTTCTCCCAACCGCCTGAATACGATAGACGACCTGGAAAAAATCCCCGTCCTGCCCACCCTGTTTTTTAAGCGGCACCACGTTTCCTCCATGCCCGCCTGGCGGCAGGCCTTCCAGGTGACCTCCTCGGGCACCAGCGGCAGCCACAGCCGGGTGGGCTTCGACTGGGGCTGTGTCCTGGCGGAGGTGCCCATGGTGCTCTGGCTGGGATTTTACCATAAGCTGGTCTCCCCCAAGCCGGCCCGCTATGTGATTCTGGGCTACAAGCCCGGGAGGCAGGACCGAATGGGGGTGGCCCGGACCATGTTCGGCCTGACCCACTTCGCCCCGCCTGCGGGCCGGTTCTACGCCCTGAAGTGGAAGGACGGCGGCTACCTCCCCGATCTGGACGGAGCAGTAAAAAAGCTGGCCCGCTGGGCCCGGGGACCTCTGCCGGTGCGCATCGTGGCCTTCCCCTCCTACCTCTGGTTCGGGATGAAGCGGCTGGAGGAGCTGGGACTGTCGGTGCGCCTGCCCAGGGGGTCCAAAATCCTGCTGGCCGGGGGCTGGAAGCAGCACTACGCCCAGGAGGTGGACAAGTCCACCCTCTACGCCCTGGCCCGGCGGGTGCTGGGGGTGGAGGAGGAGAACATCCACGAGTTTTTCGGGGCGGTGGAGCACCCAATTTTCTTCAATACCTGCAAAAAACACCACTTTCACATCCCGGCCTACGCCCGGGTCATCATCCGGGATGTGCGCACCTTAAAACCCCTGCCAATGGGGGAGGTGGGGCTGGTGAATCTCATCACTCCTCTTATCAACGCCACCCCGGTGACCAGCGTGATGACCGATGACTTGGGTTACCTCACCCCTGGGGAGGACTGCGGCTGCGGGTTGAAGTCCCCCTATCTCACCATTTTGGGCCGGGCGGGGCTGAACGACATCACCACCTGCGCCGCCGGAGCCGCTGAGCTGCTGGGAAAGGGGGAAATGCCATGATTTTCGCCGGAGGAAGACTTCTCCCCGACTCGGAACTGAACCCCGTTCTGGGCTATCTGGGGGAGGAAATTGCCCAAACCCTCGGCGGTCCGCCGCTGGAAGTGGATACTGTTCTGGACGCCCTGGAGGCCCTGGGGGCGGAGCTGGACAGCGGGGCGCTGGATCCCCTCATTGCCCAATACGCCCCGCCGGGGGCGAAGGAGGAGCTGGACCGGGTCCGGCCCCAGATCAGCCGGGCCGCTTTGGAGGAGCGTCTGGCCCTGGAGCTGGACGGCCTGGCCGGTCCCCGGCCCTTTGGGCGCTCCCAGGTCCGTCCTCTGGGGGTGCTGCTCCATATTGCGCCGGGGAATATGGCGGGCCTGCCCGCCTTTACCGCCGTGGAGGGCCTGCTCACCGGCAATATCAACCTGGTGAAGCTGCCCCGCGGGGACCGGGGGCTCACCCTGGCGGTGTTTCAGAAGCTGACGGAGATCGAACCCAGGCTGTCCTCTTGGCTGTACGCCTTCGACCTGTCCTCCAAGTATACCGGGACCATCCGGGCCCTGGCCAATCTGGCCGACGGGATTGTCACCTGGGGCGGGGACGGGGCCATCACTGCTATGCGCAAGTTGGCCCCGCCGGGCTGTAAGCTCATCGAGTGGGGCCACCGGCTCAGCTTCGCCTACCTGTCGGGCTGGGAGGGGATGGACCTGTTCCCCTTGGCGGACCACATCGTCCGCACCGGCGGGCTGCTGTGCTCCTCCTGTCAGGTGATTTACCTTGACACGGACCTGCTGGCCGTGGCGGAGCAGTTCTGCAAGCAGTTCCTGCCGGTTTTGGAAAAAGCCACCGCATCCCACTATAAAACCCCCGGCCAGGCGGCTCAGGCCGCCCTCTACATGCGGGAGGCCGCCCTGGAGCAGATGGTGGACCGGGCGGGCTCCGGGGACCGGTTTTTCTCCGGCCAGGGCTGTTCCGTCACCCTGCGGGAGGACAGCGACCTGGAGCTGTCCCACCTCCACGGCAACGTGCTGGTGAAGCGCCTGCCCCGGCAAGAGCTGATCCCCGTTCTCCGGCGGCAGAGGGGGAGACTTCAGACGGCGGGGCTGATCTGCCCCCCGGAGGAGCGGGCGGAACTGTCCGCCCTGCTGGCCCGGGCGGGGGTGAACCGGATTACCGCCCCGGGACACATGTCGGACTCCCTCCCGCTGGAGGCCCACGACGGGGAGTACCCCCTGCGGCGGTATGTGCGGGTAGTGGATATAGAGGACCCATAGGGGCGGCAAAGGCCGACCCTGCACAAATTTTTTAAGGAGTTTACAATATGGACTTGAAAATTAAGGCGGTTTCCCCTAAAATCGGTAAGGAAATCCCCCTGCCCTTCTACGCCACCCCCGGCTCGGCGGCCATGGACCTCCACGCCTGCGTGGACGAGGCGGTTACCATCCCCGCCGGAGGGCGGCGGACCATCCCCACCGGCATCGCCATTGCCCTGCCCTCGGCGGACTACGTGGCCCTGGTCTACGCCCGCAGCGGGCTAGGCATCAAGCACGGGGTGGCCCCCGCCAACTGTGTGGGGGTCATCGACAGCGATTACAGGGGTGAAATACTGGTGGGCCTTCAAAACTCCGGGGAATCGGATTTCACCGTTCAGCCCGGCGACCGCGTCGCCCAGCTGATGATTACCCCCGTCATCCAGGCCAGCATCCAGATGGTGGACGAGCTGGACGACACCGTCCGGGGTGCGGGGGGCTTTGGGTCCACGGGGAAATAGGCGGATGCCTGCCCCATGTAGGGCGCGACGACCCGGCGCGCCGTCTTGAAATGCCCTCAAATTTGCGGCGCGCCCAGTGGTCGCGCCCTACGCACAGCCAGTCATTGTTTCGTTACGGGCGGATGATATCCGTCCTTATGCACGAACACAGGAGGAACGCCGTTATGTTCGGTTTATTTAAGAGCAAAGGGGAAAAGCCAGAGGAGAAGGAGCGCAAGCCGCTCCCGGAGAAGCAGGAGAACAGGCAGTTCAGGGAGCTGGCCGCTCAGTTTGCGCCCGAGGAGCTGACCATTCTGGCCGTCACCGGGGCCAACGGCTTCGGCGGGGGCAGGGCCGGCAAGGAAAAGCTGTGGAGGGCCTCCATCGGCCTGACCGCCTGGATGGAGGAGGACAGCCCCGACATCCACCGGGGGGAATTTGTCCTGTCCACCATCGCAGACGACCAGCTGCTGGAGCATTTACAGCGGAGGGTCCCCCGGGATTTCATCATCAAGTTCAAGGGCCGGGTATCGGAGGACGGCCAGCGCCTGCTGCTGCTGGACCTGCCTGAGCCCGCCTTTGACCCCGACCTGAAGGCCATTCTGGAGGAGCAGAAAAAGCCCGTCACCTTCTGGGAGGAGGGGCTGGGCACCTTCACCCTCAACCGTCAGGTGGACTGGTTCGAGACGGAGCTGGACTGGCTAGGCGGACAAATCTCTCTGGTCTTCGATGTGGGCGAGGACCGGGCGGGGGCCCTTCAAAACGCCAAAGCCCTGCTGGCCGATGCTGCCGGCTGGGACAGGCGTGTGCGGGAGTATGCCGCGGACGAGCTGCTGGAGCTTGCCAACGACTGGAGCCAGGACATGGACGAGGACGGCGGGGCCGTGGAGGTCACCCGGGAGCAGTTTGTGGAGCGGATGGAGCTGGAGTCCATTGAGGTCCGGGCGGACGGCTCCTTTCAGTTCTGGTTTGGGGACGGAGACCTGTTTTACGGCCACTCCATCTGGGTCTCCGGCGACCTGGAGAACGGCCCAAACGATGCCGCGATGGAGGGCTGACCCATGCGGGACAAGTGGAAGGCCCCCGAGTGGCTGGCCTGCCCGGAGATTCCCCAGTACTCCATCGGCTGGCGGATGGGCTACGGCGAGGACTACGGCTGCAAGCTGTGGGACTGGCTGCAAACCCTGTCTGACAAGGAGCGGGCGGAGTACGACCGTCTGTTTCCCCTCCCTGTCTTCTGGGACGACGTCTCCGTGATGGAGGACGACGAGGACCCGGACCCCTCCCTGCTGTACGACGGGGAGGACTACTTCCTGCGCCACTGGCGGCCCAACGGGGAGCCCGCCTACGACCGGGCGGGGCTGATTGCGGAGCTAGCCGCCGGAAAGCAGGTGAAGTGGGTCCACTTCTGGGGCCACGCCCCCGAGCCGGACGGCCGCATTACCGAGACCTGCCTGAGCCAGTGGTGGATGGCGGAGTTTCGGGTAGAGGCCCAGCCCTACCGCTGCATGGAGCAGTTCATGATGGCGGAGAAGGCCCGGCTGTTCGGGGACAAGGAGACGCTGGAGAAAATTCTGGAGGCTACCGTCCAGGGGAAGATCAAGGCCCTGGGCCGTGAGGTCAAAAACTTCGACCAGACCGAGTGGGACAAGTGCAGGCACACCATCGTTTTGACGGGGAATTTTCAAAAATTCCTGCAAAATCCCGAATTAAAGGACTTTTTACTCCGCACCGGGGATAAAATTCTGGTGGAGGCCAGCCCCCGGGACAGAATCTGGGGCATCGGCATGGGTAAGGCCAACGAAAACGCCCAAAATCCCGCCGCCTGGCGGGGGAAAAACCTGCTGGGCTTCGCGCTGATGGAGGTCCGGGACGAGCTGCGCCGGGTGTGCGCCAACGAGGATAAGATTGATTGGACCCTGTAGGGGCGGATATCATCCGCCCGCAGAAGCCCCACAGGCCCAAAACCGAGGATCGTGTTTTGCGAGATAAACGCATGTAGGGCGCGACGACCTCGGCGCGCCGTCCACAGAAGATGGTGCATTCTCGTGAAGCGGCGCGCTGGGTCGTCGCGCCCTACAAGCCCGGCCCAAGCGCCTCCAGCATCAGGTGGGCGCCCAGGATAAAGCCGGAACGGTAGTATTGATAATTCTGCCAGTTTTCCCGCTCCCCCTCCAGGTCGCCCAGGTGGTCGGCAAATTCCTGGCCCAGCCCGTCCTCGACCTTGTTCCACGCGGTGAGGAGCTTCTGGTATAATTGCTGTTGCGTTTCGTCCGGTTTAGGAGTAATATCATACTCGCCTTCGAATAGCTGGTATAAAAGACGTTCCATTTTTGTTCCTCCCATAAGTCTATTTAAATTAGACTTTTTGAGCATAGTATAGTTCATTTATAATAGACTTGTCAAGGGGCATTTGTATGTTTTCTAAAAAAATATTTGGTCAGCGTATTTATGAGCTGAGAAAAAACGCAGGGGAGACGCAGACATTCCTTGGCGAGCTGATAGGGGTAAAGAAGGGACAGATCAGCGGGATCGAAAAGGGCAACGCCACGACTACCGCCGAACGCATCGCCCTCATCTGCGAGCATTACGGGGTGTCCGCCGACTATCTCCTGGGCCTCACCGACGACCCGGAGCCGAAGAACGGGGTGGAGCCATGAGGATCATTTTGGCCTCCCAGTCCCCCCGGCGGCGGGAGCTGCTGGAGCGGATGGGAATCAGGGATTTTGAGGTGCTCCCCGCCCGTGGGGAGGAGCTGGCGGACCCCTCGCTCCCGCCGGCGGAGCTGGTGGAGGAGCTGTCCCGGCGCAAGTGCGCCGAGGTGGCGGCGCTGCGGCCCGGCGGGCTGGTCATCGGGGCGGACACCGTCGTCTCCATTGATGGCCAGGTGCTGGGCAAGCCCCGGGACCGGGCGGAGGCGGAGCGGATGCTGCGCGCCCTGTCCGGGCGGCAGCACACGGTATATACCGGCGTGACGGTCCTTTATAACGGCACGGCGGAGACCGGGAGCGAGCGCACCTCCGTCCGCTTCCGCCCCCTCACCGACGGGGATATTACCCGCTACATCGCCACCGGAGAGCCTATGGACAAGGCCGGGGCCTACGGCATCCAGGGCTACGGCTCGGTGCTGGTGGAGGGCATCTCGGGGGATTACTACAACGTGATGGGCCTGCCGGTGTGCCGGCTGGGCCGTATGCTGCTTCGGTTTGGGGTGGACCCCCTGGCCCTGGCTGCGGAGAAGGAGCAGGCAAAGTGAAGGATTTTCTCCGGCAAAATGGAATATTGCTGTTGGTCATCGCGCTGCTGCTGTCCATCCTCATCGGGGTGCTCTCCTTTGTGATGGGCGGGGTGGCCGACCCCCTGTCCAACATGGTGACCACCATCGCCACGCCCTTCCGCAGCGGCATCGCCGCCGCCGCCGACTGGGTGGAGGGGGTGTATGGCTATGTCTTCCACTACGGGGAGCTTCAGGATGAGCTGGAGCGCCTGCGGGCCCGGGTGGGCGAGCTGGAGGAGGAGGTGCGCCAGGGGGAGGAGGCCGTCCGGGAGAACGAGCAGCTCCGGGAGCTGCTGGAGTTCCAGTCCCGCCGGCGGGAGCTGACCACCGAGCCCGCCAAGGTCACCGCCCGGTCCACCTCCAACTGGTCCTCCACCCTCACCCTGAGCAAGGGCTCCTCCGCCGGTATTGAGGCGGGGGACTGCGTCATCACCTCCACCGGCGTGCTGGTGGGCGTGGTGTCTGAGGCGGGGCTCAACTGGTCCACCGTGTCCACCGTCATCAACACCGACACCCAGATGGGCGGCATCGTTATGCGCACCTACTCCGCCGGAGTGCTGGAGGGGGACTTCGCCCTGATGAACCAGGGCAAGCTGAAGCTGAATTACCTGCCGGAGGAGGCCCAGCTGGTCTCCGGAGACGAGGTGCTCACCTCCGGCCGGGGGGAGATCTTCCCCTCCGGCCTGCCGGTGGGCCGGGTGGAGGGGGTCTTTTCTGACCCCTCCGGCAAAACCCGCTACGCCGTTGTGGAGCCTGCGGTGAAGCTGGACTCCCTCATTGAGGTGTTTGTCATCAAGGATTTTGAGATTGTGGAGTAAATTCCCCCGTTTTTGGAAAAAGGAGCTTTTATGACCCGCCGTGATCTGATCCACAAATGGCTTGTCTACGCCCTGGGCCTGCTGCCCGTGTGGCTGCTGGACGCCTATATCCTGCCCCGCGTGCCCCTGTGGGGCACCGTTCCCATGCTGCTGCCCCTGGCGGCGGCGGCGGTGGCGGTGCTGGAGGGGGCCTACGCCGGCACCGGCTTCGGCATGGCGGTGGGCCTGCTGTGGGAGCTGGCCTACCCCGGCGGCTTTGGGGGCATGGTGTTTTTTCTGGCGCTGGCCGGAATGGCCATGGGCGCGGTGTCTCAATACGCCCTGAGCCAGTCCTACCCCGGCTGCCTCATCTGCTCCGCCGGAGTGCTGGCGCTGCTGGGCTTTCTCCGGGTGGCCGGCTGGCTGTTTGTCAACGGCGCCGGCCTGTCTGACTTGCTCCAGGTGGCGGTTCCCGAGTTCCTCTGGTCCCTGGCCTGGAGCCTTCCGGTGTGGCTGCTCTTCCGGGCCATCTATAACCGGGTGGGCGGGACGAAACTGGCGTGATGCCCCGATTTGTTTTCTGTGAAAGAGGAGGCCCAGATGGATACCAAACAATTTCACCGCCGGGTGTGGGCCATGGTGCTGCTGCTGGCCATGATGATTACCGTTATGGGGGCGACGCTCTACGACCTGCAGATCAACAACGGCAAGGACCTCTACGAACAGACCCAGGTCAAAATCGCCGAGACCCAGACCATAGAGTCCGCCCGGGGGGAGATCCTGGACCGGAACGGTCAGGTTCTGGTGTCCAACCGGGTGATCTACCAGGTCACCCTGGACACCGAGGCCATGGGGGAGAACCGCAATGATGTCATCCTCTCTCTGATTCAGGCCGCCCGGGCGGAGGGAGTGGAGTGGACGGATAATCTGCCCATCACCAAAACCGCCCCCTTTTCCTTCACCACCACCACGCCCTTCCTGTTCACCGACCAGGATGAGGAGGGAAACCCGGTGAAAAAGCTCACCCGGCTGGGCAAGCTGTCGGTGGAGCTGGGGCTGATTGACGACCCCACCCTGGACCCGGAATCGGAGGCAGAGGCCCCCGCGCCGAGGGAGCCCTCCCTGATGGATAAGATCAAGGCCTTTTTGAAGGGCGGCGGAGCCCAGGAGCCCCCGGCCGCCAGCCAGCCGAAGGGCCCCGAACCCCTGCCCAACGCCGAACAGATCCTGGGCAGGCTGTGCGGCAGCTTTGGCATCAAGGGGGAGGGGGCGGTGGACCGGAAGACGGCCGAGGCGGCCGGCCAGACCGTCCCGGAGCTGAATATCGGCGATATGTCCAAGGCGGACGCCCGGGCGGTGGCCGGGGTGCTCTATGAGCTCTATCTGCGCAGCACCGGGGTCTACGCCGCCAACGAGTATGTGTTCGCCTCCGATGTGGACATCGGCTTTATCTCCCGGGTGAAGGAGCGGAACCTGGCCGGCGTGGTGGTGGAGGCGGTTACCATCCGCCAGTACCACACCAGATACGCCGCCCATCTTCTGGGCCGGGTGACCCCCATCTACCCGGAGGAGGTGGAATACTACACCAGCCTGGATCTGGACGGAGACGGGGTGGGCGACTACAAGATGAACGACACCGTGGGCCGGGGCGGCGCTGAGCAGGCCTTTGAGGCATATCTCCGGGGTAAGCCGGGCATCCGGACGGTGGAGCGGAATACCAAGGGCAAGATCGTCTCAGAAAACTGGGAATCTGAGCCGGAGCCCGGAGGCAACGTGGTTCTCACGCTGGACATAGGCCTGCAGGCCTATGTGGAAAACCTTTTCGCCAGCGTCATGCCCCAGCGCCAGGAGCTGGGGGCGGAAGGGGCCGCCTGCGTGGTGCTTGACGTGAACACCGCCGAGGTGCTCACCGCCGCGTCCTACCCCACCTTCGACCTGTCCAACTACGGACAGGAGGTGGCCGACAAGATGGAGGACCCGCTGACCCCCTTTGTCAACCGGGCGTTCAAGGGGGCCTATCCCCCTGGCTCCACCTTCAAGATGATTACCGCCATCGCCGGCCTGGAGGAGCGCATCATCACGACCAAGACCAAAATCAAGGACGAGGGCCGGTATACCTTCTACACCCCCGACGGCCCCATGTGCTGGTACTACCGCCAGTACGGGGGCAAGCACGGCCTGATTGACGTGTCGGAGGCCATTGAGGTGTCCTGTAACTACTTTTTCTTCGATGTGGGCCGCCAGCTGGGCATCGGCCGGCTGGACGACTACGCCTCCCGGTTCGGCCTGGGGGAGAAGACGGGGATTGAGTTGGAGGAGAGCACCGGCGTGATGGCCAGCCCGGCCTACACCGAATCCCATGGCCAGACCTGGTATGACGGCAACACCCTCTCGGTGTCCATCGGCCAGGAGAGCACCCAGGTCACCCCCTTGCAGATGGCCAACTATATCGCCACTCTGGTGAACGGGGGCACCCGGAATGCCGCCCATCTGCTGAAGGAGGTCAAGTCCAGCGACTTCTCCCAGGTGGTGTACAGCTACGAGCCCCAGGTGCTGGGCACCATCGATATCCAGGACGAAAATCTGGAGGCGGTGAAGGCCGGTATGCTGGCGCTGACCACCAAAGGCTCTGTCCGCCAGGCGTTCCAGGACCTGCCCTTTCGGGTGGGGGCCAAGACGGGCACCGCCCAGACGGGCGGCACCAGCTCCAACGCCCACTCTGTCTTCGTCTGCTTCGCCCCCTACGACGACCCCGAGGTGGCCGTAGCGATGGTGGTGGAGCACGGCGAGGGGGGTGGCGACGTGTCTCAGATGTGTGCCGACGTGCTGAGCTACTACTTCTCCTCCAAGGAGACCCGGGAGGAGATCCCTGTGGAGAACACCCTGATCCGGTAAATTTGTTTGACAGGGGCGGATGATACCCGCCCCCGCAAGGATAATAAGGAGATGTATCAACTATGGCAGAAAATTGTACCCATGACTGTTCCAGCTGCTCAGCCGACTGCTCCTCCCGGGACCTGCGGGTCCCGGCCAACGCCATGTCCAGCATCAAGCGGGTCATCGCGGTGGTCAGCGGCAAGGGCGGCGTGGGCAAAAGCACCGTCACGGCCTCGCTGGCTGCGGCTATGGCGAAAAAGGGCCGGAAGGTGGCCGTTCTGGACGCCGACATCACCGGACCCTCCATCCCCACCGCCTTCGGCGTCCATCAGCGGGCCACCGGCTCCGACGCGGGCATCGACCCGGCCGTTACCGCTGGGGGCATCAAGCTCATGTCCCTCAACCTCCTCTCGGCCAACGAGACCGACCCCGTGATCTGGCGGGGACCGGTGATCGCCGGGGTGGTCACCCAATTCTGGCAGGAGGTGCTCTGGGGCGACATCGACTATATGTTTGTGGATATGCCCCCCGGCACCGGCGACGTGCCCCTGACGGTGTTCCAATCTCTGCCCGTGGACGGGGTGATTGTGGTCACGTCCCCCCAGGACCTGGTGTCTATGATTGTGGCGAAAGCGGTCAACATGGCCAAGATGATGGATATTCCCGTGCTGGGCCTGGTGGAGAACTACAGCTATTTCCAGTGCCCCGACTGCGGAAAACAGCACGCCATCTTCGGTGAGAGCCATATCGACCAGGTGGCCGGGGAGCTGGAGGTGCCCGTGCTGGCCAGGCTGCCTATCGACACCGCTCTGGCCGCCGCCTTCGACGCCGGAAAAATTGAGGACTTCCCAACCAACTATATGGTCCAGCTGGCCGACCGGCTGGAGGGCTGAAAAGAACATCCCGCCGGGTGAAAATCCGGCGGGATGTTTTCCTTCTGTTTGGCCTGTGTCAGGTTTGGAGCATGATCTGTAAAATTTCCTTGTCGGTGGACCGCATACCGATCTTGCCCAGCCGGCCCACATTGTCCAGGGTGTTCTCTACCCCGCGGGAGAGGATTCCGTCCCCGCCGTAGAACTGCTGGCCCTGCTGGTACATCCGGTAGCCCAGCACGCCGGCGTCGATGGCGGCGGCGATTTTGCCGGCGCAGGAGGCCTTGGCTCCGTCGCAGATCATGCCGGAGATAATGGCCAGGGCGTTGACGACGGTGTGGGTGATGACCTCGTAGTCTCCGCCGTCCAGCCAGGCGATGGCGGCGCCCGCCGCCGCCCCGGCGCTCACCGCGCCGCAGTAGGCCGACAGCCGGCCGATTCGGGTTTTCTGATGGATGGTAATCAGGTTGGAAAGCACCAGCGCCCGGTAGAGCTTCTCCTCGCTGGCGCCGGTCTCCCGGGCGTAGACGATGACCGGTACCGAGGCCGTGATCCCCTGGTTGCCGCTGCCCGAGTTGATGATGACGGGCAGCTCGCAGCCCCCCATCCGGGCATCGGAACCTGCGGCGGCGGCGGATTTGGCCCTGCTGATGGCGTTGTCCGCCGGGGCGGTGTCCCGGATCACCTGGCCGATGCTGGCCCCATAGCTGTGGGTCAGCCCCTCCTGGGCGATGGCCATGTTGCAGGAGATCTGACGGTCCAGCAGCTCCCGCACATCGTCAATATCCACCGTCAGGGCAAAGTCGTAGATATCCGCCATGGTGAGAAGGGTGCGGTCGGTGAGACCGCTCTCGTCGTCCTCCTCCACAGGCAGGTCCAGCAGCACCTGACCGTTGTGCTCCAGGTGGACAATGTTGGTGTGGTAGTTGGCGATGCGGACCTTGACCTCGTCGTCCCCCCTGCGCAGGGTGAGGCGGATGTCAAAGACCAGGTCGCCGTCCAGAAACTCCACCCGGACGGGGTGCTCCTTTAAATAGACGCGCATCTCCTCCTGCTGCTCCGGGGTGACCTGAGAGATGACCTCCAGCAGCAGACCGGCCTGACCGGCCACCACGCCGGCAGCGGCCGCCGCCTCGATGCCGTGGAGCCCGCCGGTGTTGGGCACCACAACGCTCTTCACGTTCTTGATGATGTTGCCGCTGGCCTCCACCACAATCTGGTCGGGCAGTCCGCCCAGCAGCTCCCGGCCCCTGGCCGCTCCGTAGGCGATGGCTATGGGCTCGGTACAGCCCATAGCGGGCACCAGCTCCTCCCGCAGGATCTGGATGCAGGCGTTGTATTTTACATTTGTATGATCCATAGTGCGCCTCCCTGTCTTTCTTTTCATTATACAGGAAAAACCCTGCGAGGTCAAACGGTTGCGGCAAAGACTTTCCTGTGGTATGATACACGCTGCGGGGCGGATATGATCCGTCTGTGCAGGTTGGAACATATGAAGGAGGAAATCTGATGTTTAAAGCGGTATGCTTCGATTTTGACTACACCCTGGGGGACTGCACCGACTCCATCGTAGCCGGGTTCCGGCACGGCCTTACCGGGCTGGGCTGGCCCGCCCCCGACCGGGAAGCGGTGCGCCGGACGGTGGGCTTTCTGCTGGAGGACGCCTACTCCATGCTCACCGGCGACCTTGACCCGGAGAACCAGGCCCGGTTCCGGGCGCTGTTCTCCGAGGTGGCGGTGGAGCGCCAGCGGCAGGAGACCACCCTCCTCCCGGGGGCGGCGGAGCTGCTCCGGGGCTTGAAGGACCGGGGCGTTAAGACGGCAATCGTCAGCACCAAGCGGGGAGACACCATCCAGTTCATCCTGGAGCGCCTGGGGCTGGATGATACGGTGGACATAGTAATCGGCAACGCCGATGTTACGCGGCACAAGCCCGACCCGGAGGGGCTGCTGTTCGCCCTGGACCGACTGGGGGTGGAGCCGGGGGAGGCCCTGTTTTGCGGCGACACGGTGCTGGACGCCGGAGCGGCCAAAAATGCCGGGACCCGCTTCGCCGCCGTCCTCGGCGGCACCACCCAGGCGGATGCCTTTGCCCGGTTCTGTCCCGACCACATCTCCCCCGACCTATGGGATTTGGCCCGGTGGCTGGAAATATAATGCGGGAGTGCGACCCTAGGCCAGAGGGCCGTCCCGCAGCTCCATATGGTCCAGGGCGTATTGCAGGGCCATGCCGATGAGCTCGTTCCGGGAGCGGTTGGTCCGGGCGGAGAGGTCGTTGTATTTCTCCTGAAGCACCCTGTCGATGCGGATGGTCATAGTGACGGTCTTGTCCTCCCGGGGGGTGACAATAAATTTTTCCATAATGCCTCACATCCCACTCTGTTTGAGTACATTATAGTGTGAATTTACACATTAAATCCATGACACAAACAGCATTGAAAATTCAATGCATTTTTGTGATTGACTTTTTTGGAAAAAAGTGCTATCGTTTGGGTGGCCGGTTTAAGAGAATTTTAATTTGACATATGCCGGTCCGGTGCTACAATAGCATAGAACGATTGGGCGCTGTCCCAAGAAAGGATGATAACCGATGAAAAAATTACTTACCCTGCTGCTGGCCCTGGGTCTGCTGGGCAGCACCGTCCCGGTGCTGGCGGCGGAGGAGCCCCAGGCCGAGCCCATTCCAGCCTGGGCCTACGGCGAGGTGGCCGACATCTACGCCATGGGTCTGGCGGGAGACGAGATCTACACCGACCACAGCAAGCCCGTCACCCAGGAGCAGCTGGACAAGATGACCCAGGTGGCGGCGGACAAGCTGGCCCTGCTGGGGGTGGAGCAGCGCTCCAACGCCGGCTCCTTCGTGCTTGACACCACCCGGGGCGGCGTGCTCAACGCCCTGTATATGGAGGCCCTCCCCTATGCCTTTGCGGATGTCGATGCCGGGCCGGTGGAGTTCCTGTCCTCCCTGGGCGTGGTCCACGGCGACGGCGCGGACCTGGCTCTGGACAGGCCCTGCACCCTCCTGGAGGCCGCCTGCTTCGCCGACCGGATGATCCTGGCCCTCTACGACCAGCAGAACGCCGGTTCCCTGGGCCTTCTGTGGAAAGCGGAGGGCAACGGCAATACCCTGTATCTGCTGGGCTCCATCCACACCGACCGGGGCAACCTCTACCCTTTCCACAAGCAGCTGCGGGACATCATCACCGGCGTGGAGCTGGCCGCCTTTGAGCTGGACTTTAACAGCCAGGAGGGGATCGACGAGTTCACCGCCATGCAGATGTACTCCGACGGCACCACCCTGAAGGACCACATCGACCCGGAGATCTACCAGGAGGTGGTGGAGGCCCTGGTCCCCTTGGGCACGCCCGAGGAGCAGGTGGCCCAGTTCAAGCCCTGGGCGCTGGCCAACACCTTTACCGCCCTGTCCATGCTGGACGAGACCAGCAGTGACAACGCTATGGCGCTCGACCTGTATGTCAGCGCCAAGGCCAGCAATCTGGGCACCCAGGTGGAGGGCATCGAGACCTACGCCTTCCAGGGCAAGATTTTTGACGACCTGTCCGACGAGTATCAGGAGAACTATCTGGCCATGACCCTGAGCATGTACCTGGGGATGGATGCCGCAGAGGGCCTGAGCGAGGAGGAAAAGGCGGAGTATGAGGCCGCCCTGAAGGAGCAGGACGAGGCGGTGGACCGCTGGATGGAGCAGTGGAAGACCCGGGACACCGAGGCCTTCGCCAACGACTACCCCAAGGATATTATCCAGGCCAACACCACCGACGAGCTCAACTCCAAGCTCTTCGAGGGCCGCGACCCCAACATGATCGCCTGGGCGGACCGCTACCTGAAGCAGGAGGGCGCCCACACCGGCCTGATGACGGTGGGCGCGGGCCACATGATCGGCAAGACCGGCGTGGTCCAGGGACTGAAGGACCTGGGTTACACCGTGGAGGTCGTGCCCGCTCCCTGAATAACATAGGAAAATCCCGGTCCGAATGGACCGGGATTTTTGCGTTTACTCTGCGGAAATCATAAAGTAGTACACCGGCTGGCCGCCGGCCAGGAGGGTGATCTCGGCGTTGGGACAGGCAGCGGCAAAGATGGCCTCGGCCTGCTGGGCCTGCTCCTCGGTGACGTCCTCGCCGTAGAAGATGGAGATAAACTCGGCGCTCTGGTGGCCCTCGGAGTGGGCCAGGCGGTCCAGCATGGCGGACAGGTCCTGATCGGTGCCGAAGAGCTGGTGCTCCACCAGGGCCAGGTAGTCCCCCTGATGGATGGCGAAGCCGTCAAAGTCGGAGTCCCGGGCGGCGTAGGTAATCTCGCTGGTGCGCACATTGGCGAAGCCCTCCAGCATGGCGGCGGTGTTGTCCCCCTCCTCGGCGTCGGGGTCGGCGGCCAGCATGGCGGAGATGCCCTGGGGCACCGTCTTGGTGGGCAGGACCACCACCTTCTTGTCTTCACACAGGGGGATGGTCTGCTGGGCGGCCATGATGATGTTCTTGTTGTTGGGCAGGACATAGACGATCTCCGCCGGGGTGGCGTCGATGGCCTTGAGGATGTCCTGGGTGGAGGGGTTCATGGTCTGACCGCCCCCCACCAGACCGTCCACCCCCAGGTCCCGGAACACGTCCTCCAGCCCGGCCCCGGCGCAGACGGCCACATAGCCAAATTTCTTCTCCGGGGCGGCGTGGACGGGGGCGGCGGGCCCCTTCTCCAGCTCGGCCTCGATGGCGTCCAGGTCGTCGGTGCTCTGGACATGCTTGCCGGCGGCCAGGTCCTCGGCCTGGGTGCGCATGTTCTCAATCTTGGCCAGCTCCAGCACGCCGTACTTCTGGGCCTCGTTCAGGGCGGAGCCAGGGGTGTTGGTGTGGACGTGAACCTTAAAGGCCTCGTCGTCCTCGCCGATCACCAGGCTGTCACCGATGGAGTTGAGGTATTTCCGGAAGGGCTCCAGGTCGGCGTCCTCCTTGAACTTGCGGACAATGAACACGGTGTCGAAGGCGAAGGTGATGTCCTCCACGTTGACCGCCTCAAAGTCGGCCTTGTCGTTGGGGACGGCCCCATCCTCCCCGGCCTCGGGCATGGGCAGTCCCCGGACCTCGTCCAGCATACCCTGCAAAATAACCAGAAAACCCTTGCCGCCGGCGTCCACCACGCCGGCCTTTTTCAGCACCGGGTTCTGGTCGATGGTGTGGGCCAGGGCCTGAGTCCCCTCCTGGATGGCGGCCTCCAGCACGCCCTCAAAGCTCTCGTCCTCCCGGGCATGTCCGGCGGCCCGGGCGGCCGCCATGCGGGAGACGGTGAGGATGGTGCCCTCGGCGGGCTTCATCACCGCCTTGTAGGCGGCGGCCACCCCGAAGTCCAGGGCGATGGCCAGGTCCCGGCCGTCCATGGTCTCCTTGTCCTTGATGGCCTTGGAGAAGCCCCGGAACAGCAGGGACAAAATCACCCCCGAGTTGCCCCGGGCCCCCCGGAGCAGGGCGGAGGCGGTGCCGGCCGCGGCCTGTCCCACCGTGTCGTAGTGCTTTTTGCGCATCTCTGCGGCAGCGGCCCCGATGGTGAGGGTCATGTTGGTGCCGGTGTCGCCGTCGGGGACGGGGAACACATTCAAATCGTTGATGGGCTGCTTCTGGGCGTTGATGGCGGTATGAGCGTGAATCATCATCCGCTGAAAGACCGCCGCGTCAATATTTTGTACCATAATCGGCAAATTCCTTTCTGCGAAGAATCAGAAGCGCATGGAGTCAACACAGACGTCCACTGAGGCGACCTCCACCCCGGTGGTCTTGCTGACCACATAGCGCACCTCGCTCATGATGGAGCGGCAGACAGCCATCAGGTTCACCCCGTTCTCCACAATAATGTGCAGCTCGATGGAGACGGTGCTGTCGGCGTTGTAGTAGACCTTCACGCCCTTGGACATGGACTCCCGCTTCAGCAGGTGGACCAGCCCATCGGTGGTGGACCGCACCGCCATGCCCTTCACGCCGTAGCAGTTGGTGGCGGCGCTGCCGGTGACGGTGGTGAACACGTCGCTGCTGATGCGGATCTCGCCCAGCTCGTTTTCCAGTTTCATGGGAAAATACCTTCCTTTCAGTCAGGATAGGGGAACTCGCATATATACATTTTATATTGTATTCGATTTTCTCCCAAAATACAAGCCTAAAGTTGCAGGCCGCGCCCCCACTTTCGACGCATAATTTCCAGAAAATGGAATATAATGTGGGTCACATTCACGGTTTAGGAGGACAGCGGCATGACAGCCAAGACAATTTATACCAAGCTAAGCAAGTTCCGACAGCAGCCCGAGCCGGCCGTAAAGCCTAAAAAAGCCTCTTCCGCCCTGGTGCTGGCCTCGGAGACGGGCATCCATCTGCTGCTGGCGGCGGTGCTGGCCGGAGCGATGATCTTTGAGGACTGTGCCCCCTTCGGCGCGGCGTTCGTGGGGGCGTCAGGCTCGGGACTGTACGGCGGGGCGGCTCTGGTAGGGGCCTGCTTCGGCTCGCTGGCTGCCCTGGAATTTTCGCCCGGCCTGCGGTACTCCTCTGCGGCCATTCTCACCTTTGCCGTGGCCTTTGCCTTCTACGACTGGAAGCCACTGCGCCGGCCGTGGACAATGCCCGTGGTGACGGGGGTGTTTGTGGCCTTCACCGGCGTCATCACCCAGGGGGGGAAGGACTGGGGCCCGGCGGAAATTGGCCGGCTGATTTTAGAAACTGCCCTCACTGCGGCGGCCTGCTGGGCCTTTCGGGGGGCGCTGGCCCCCATGGTCCCGCGGAAATCGGAGCCTCCGGCCGCCGCCAGGCGGGTGGGGCCGCTGGCCCTGCTGTGTGTCTGCCTGTCGGCCCTGGCCCCTATGGAGATTTTTGGCATTCCGATGCTGGGCATAGCGGCGGTGGGGGCCTGCGCCCTGGCCCTCTTCGCGCCGGAGCAGTTTCTGAGCTGGCTGGGCATGTGGTTCCCGGCCCCCTCCGCTGATCCCCAGGGCCAACGGCTGGTGCAGCAGAAGCTGGAGCAGACCGCCCAGGCCTTCCGCACCCTGTGCGACTCCCTGCGCTCCGCCTTCCGGGGACCGGACAACGACAATGATGTGGCCACCGTCTTTGACCGGGCGGCGGGCCGGCAGTGCCGGGCCTGCACGCTCCGGGACCGGTGCTGGAAGACCGATTACAACACCACCTTCAACGCCCTGAACGACGCAACCCCAGCCATGGTGGAGCGGGGGAGGGCGGAGGCGGTGGACTTCCCCCGGCACTTTGCCGACCGCTGCATTCACTTTCCCGAGCTGGTGACGGCCATCAACGAGGAGCTCACCGCTCTGTTTTACCGCCGGCAGTACAACGCCCGCATCCGGGAGAGCCGGGCGGCGGTGTGCCGGCAGTACGCCCAGCTGTCCGAGCTGCTGGGGGAGGCGGCCGCCGAGCTGAGCCGGGAGCTGACCCCCGATGCGGTGGCCGACCGCCGTCTGCGTCAGCGGCTGGCCGAGCTGCGGCTGGACGCCCGGGCCGCTGTCTACCGGGACGGCCGGGGACTGCTCCGGGTGGAGGCGGCGGGCCCCGGCTGCGCCGCTCTGGCCCGGCCCAGCCGGCTCAGGGAGCTGTCCGCCGTGCTGGGCGTCCCCATGCGGGTGGAGCTGGAGGGGGAGGACTCCATCTCCCTTCTCCAGCAGGAGCCTCTGATGGCGGTGGCGGGGGTGGCGGCCCGGAAAAAATCCGGCGAGACGGTGAGCGGCGACGCGGGCACCTACTTCAAGCGCCACGATGGAAAACTTTACCTGCTGCTGTGCGACGGCATGGGCAGCGGCCCGGAGGCCAACCGGGAGAGCACGCTGGCGGTGCGGCTGCTGGAGCAGCTGCTCCAGGCCGGGGTGGACGCCCGCCGGGCGCTGACCACCCTGTCCTCCGCCCTGGCCCTGCGGGGGGAGGAGACGGGCGGCTTCACCACGGTGGACCTGCTCCAGCTGGACCTGTTCACCGGAGAGGGGGAGCTGTATAAGCTGGGGGCGGCGCCCACCTACATTAAAAAGGGCGGCAGTGTCCAGCGGCTCAGCGGGAGATCCCTGCCCGCCGGGCTGGCGGAGGGCGAAGCCTCCGCGCTGGACCGGTTCTCCCTGCGGCTGGTCCCGGGGGACTGCGTTCTGATGGTCAGCGACGGGGTGTGCTCCGGGGCGGAGGACGGCTGGCTGCGGGAGCGGCTGACCCAGTTTGACGGGACCAGCCCCAAGGACCTGGCCCGGGAGCTGGTCACCCGGGACCTGAAGGACGCTACCGACGACCGCACCGCCCTGGTGGTCCGGATCGACACCCGAAAAAACCGCCCGGATCATCCGGACGGTTGACAAGCCCCCAAAAATCGGGTACAATATTAAATAGAAGCGCAGAACAAAAACAGGGCCGGTCTTCCGGCCCGATTTTTCTGCCCTTTTGTCAACGGCGGTTTTCCATGTAATATAACCGGCGGGTTTCTGCAATATTACCGTTCTGTTACACTTGCCCCGAAGGTGTTGACTTTGAAAAAATGGTTTGCTAGAATGCGTCTTGAGGTTGAGATACCTTTTGCTCAGTCGGGACCATGGCGCTCCCACGAGTTTCCCTTGCGGGATGCAAGGGGAGTAACACGGACGTGACGGGAACAAAAGATTCAAAAATCTCGAAAAATTTGGGCAAAACGATGAAAAATGTTTCTAAAAAGTTAAATCTTCCGAACTGCGGAAGGTCTACCGAAGGAAACAGCTTTCCACGTCCAGCCCAACCAATTTTAAAGGAGGAAATCCAATGAGAAACCTGAAGCGGGCTCTCAGCCTGACCCTGGCCTCTGTCATGCTGCTTGGCATGATGGTCGTCGGCGCCGGCGCTGCGAGCTACCCCGATGTTGACGAAAAGGACAACATCGAGGCCATTGAGGTTCTGCAGGCCGTCAAAGTCATGGTTGGCGACGAAAAGGGCAATTTCGGCCCCGATCAGCCTGTGAACCGCGCCCAGATGGCCGTGGTCATGGCCCTTCTGCTGGACCTGGACTACGACTACTATGAGGGCTCCAATCCCTTTAAGGATGTGCCCGCCTGGGCCGCCCCCTACGTGGCCGCCTGCTATGCCAACGGCATTGTCTCCGGCTACGACGCTGTTACCTACGGCTCCGGTGACCCTGTCACCGCCGTGCAGGCCGCTTCTATGATGATGCGTGCCCTGGGCTACTTCAAGTACCCCAGCGACTACAGCAACAACGGCGGCTTCGAGCTGGCCACCGTGAAGCAGGCCAGCAAGATTGATCTGTTCCGTCAGATCAACGCCAACGCCAAGGACCCCCTGACCCGTAACCAGGTGGCTCAGCTGGCGCTGAACGCCCTGAAGACCCCCATCGTGGAGGCCGAGGACAAGACCATCAGCTGGGTTGACGGCAGCGGCAATGTGATTGCCAGCGGCGGCCAGGTGAACTATGTGGTCACCGCCTCCAGCCAGGCTTATGCCCGTGCCATCGACGATGCCGAGAGCAAGGGCAACGCCCTGAACGGCGTGAGCGGCTACATCATCGAGCTGGGCGAGAAGCTGTACAACGGCGATCTGAAGCTGAACAACAACGCCACCGACCCCTTCGGCCGCCCCTCCCGCTACTGGGAGTTCGACGGCAAGGAGATCGGCACCTATGCCAAGAAGGAGATGCTCAAGGAGGAGTACACCGTTGAGGTCACCGGCAAGGCCCTCTACGACCTGATTGGCAAGGCCACCATCGACGACACCAAGAACTGGGACTTCAACCTGTATGTGGACGGCGTGAGCCTGGACGACAGCAAGGCTGAAGCCATGCTGTCCAACGCCAAAAACAGCAACGCCTTCAATGCCTACTTCACCCGCGACGCGCTGGCCAACAACAACAAGGCCGGCATCGGCGCCACCGGCAAGGGCGTGCTGACCCAGGTGTTTGTGGACTCCACCAAGAAGGAAGTCTCCATTGTCATCATCAACACCTACCTGGCCAAGGCCCAGAGCGACTACAAGGAGAAGACCGACGAGGTCTCCCTGAATGTCTACAAGATTGCCAACATGAACACCTCCACTGACCCCGTCTATGTGAAGTTCAACACCGGCAGCGACATCGACGTGGAGGACAAGGAGGTCCTGAAGGTCCTGGGCGAGGACTTCACCCTGGCCAAGGACGCCAAGGAGAACGACCTGTTCCTGGTCACCGTGGCTGAGGGCGAGATTCAGACCATCGCCGACGCCGA